>Ga0307412_10000219_pt1 | contig 38370 bp, 30 predicted proteins | sample DK1Cmetagenome_3_FD_203823 | JGI IMG/M metagenome (GOLD analysis project Ga0307412, IMG submission 203823) | Maize rhizosphere microbial communities from greenhouse at UC Davis, California, United States - DK15-C-1 | ecosystem: Host-associated > Plants > Roots > Rhizosphere > Soil | place: USA...
AAAATTGTTATTGGCTATTCTACCAGGTACTGGGAAACCTGGAAGGGATATGATGGGCCTCTGAGGCCAGATATACCAATTACTTACTCCGTAAACAACTACGCAAAAGGAATGGACGAGGCAATGATTTATGTTGATAAAGCACGATAGAAACATTGTTGAAACACAAATAAGTTACCATGACTAATCGAATTGAAAATACAATTACAATAAACGCCTCTCCGGCAATAGTATGGGGAACTTTAACCCAACCCATGTTAATGAGGCAATGGATGGGAGAGCCGGAAATGGAAATAGAAGTTCATACCGATTGGCAAATTAATGGTCCAATTCTTATTAGTGGATTTCATCATATAAAGTTTGAAAATAAGGGGATCGTTTTACAGTATGACATAAACAGCGTTCTTGAATATAGTCATTTTAGCTCTGTATCGAGACTTGTGGACATACCTCAAAACTATTCAATCCTAAGATTTACATTAACACCTATAGAAAACCAGACGATATTAACGTTAGCAATCGAAAATTTTCCTACAGAAACTATATTTAAACATCTTGAATTTTATTGGAGAACTACCATTATGTTGATAAAGGAATTTATTGAAAAACAATTGGAGGTAATACCACCAACAACAATTAGTAGGTGAATATAAAAAATCTGTCGTCCTAATTTGTTTGTTTGAATCAAACCTATATATGTTAGTCGAAACAAGATATGTATGTAACGGACTAATATTATATTTTTGCGAAATCTTCAAAATAGTTGGAGCATTTAGCACCGAGTGCTTTGTTAGACAAAAACTGGTAATTTTAAAATAAAAACAGAGGGATAGGTGAAATGTACTCACGTGTAAAATGCGTGGGCACACTATTCGTTGTTATGGGTATACCAGTACCTAGTCTAGCGGATATGTTGGGTACCGCGCTTTTTGCATTAATAAAGCAAATCCCTAACTACCTCCTTCAAAGTTTCATATAATATCAGCCATGATTATTAAATATGGAAATACGTATCGCAATTCTTTACTCGCTTATTCTCGATCATTCTGATTGAGTTTTTCTAGTGCGGGGTCCTGAAACGAGTTCAGGATGACTACTGTTTTAAAGCAACAAGAAAGTTAACAAAACAGCATTAAAAAACGAATTAACTCTTCGTAATGGCCATGCTTTGCCTAAAAATTCATCCTTAAGAACATGAACGAGAAAAAGATTGAATCCTGATAAGCTGCAGGAAATAAGATGTTACAAATTATTTGTACCTCAACTACAGATAGCAAATTTCTACACCATTATGCAACAGAGTTTAAAACTGGAATTTCCTGATTCTGTCGGGTAAATGTGTTATAGCCACTAATATAAAGTTATCAGACAAAATACACCTGAAAAAGTATTTATATCTGCTTTCATTGTTATGTTCCGAAAAAATTGAGGTTCCTGAATTTGAAAGTGTATTTGTCCAAATTAGGGCTCAGGATGAGTATTGGTTGTCGGGAAAGTTTGATGAGAAAATTGGGAAGGTTTTAGATACGCTCTATCTTGATGTGAGAGATTACTCACTCGATTATTTGTACGACTGCAATGATTTTGTTAATGTTAATCTGATCAGTTTTAATGAAGGTGAAGTGAAAAGCAGAGCAGAGGAAGCTTTGAAGAAGTTAAAGGCCTTTAAATAAACCGGTAAATACAATGCAAGCATAGTAAAATTTTGGCCCGGACATTCAACCTTTTTGCCTTTTTTTTGATTAGTTCAAACGCTTCGAACCTGGTGCCACTCTGGTTCGCTACATGTTCGGCTCTGGTCGAACGAGGTACGAACAATGTCGGTCTCAGAGTGTAGCAAAAACTGACTATATTATAAGCCGCAAAACGCTTACTTTCTCAACCTAAAACCAAGCCAAAACTCATCCGATTTTTGGGTAATCAATTGGAAGTTTTTAACATCAATTGAGGAGTATTAGCCACTGGTCTGACACCCAAACCTCACAGGAGCTAAACCGGGGTTTCATATGTGTGTACACCAGTCACATACCTGTTAAACACCCAAAGGATTCCCGAAACCTGATCCTGGTTTCTCTGGCCGAATTTCAATACAAACAATTTTAGTGGAATTAACAAATAATGTTTGTTTTATTACAATTATTAGTGAAACTGGGTTTGTTCTGTTACAAATCATTTGCTATATCTTTTAAAAGAATTCATCTAATGATGTATAAAAGATAGAATTAATTGAAAAATACTGCACTTATGAAGGCGCTTTTAAAATAATACATTAATTTAGGCTTATTGAAATTAACACAACACATTATAACTAAAACCAAATATTAAATGAAGCAAACATTAAAACCAGGCTTAGCTGCAATATTTTTACTTGCAATTACAGCATGTAATGAACCAAAAAAAGTTGATTCGAATGTAGCGCAGGCCGATAGTACCGCTGCAACTGTTCAATTGGATAGTACAAAATTCCAAAAGGAAATAGATGGTAAAAAAACCAATCTGTATGTGCTTAAAAATAAAAACAATGTACAGGCCGCCTTTACTAATTATGGTGGCAGACTGGTTAGTTTGCTTGTGCCAGATAAAGATGGTAAACTTGTAGATGTTGTAGTAGGGTTTGATAGTGTTGATGGATTTGCGAATTCTACTGAGCCTTATTTTGGTGCTACAATTGGCCGCTATGGTAACAGGATTGCTAAAGGCAAATTTAGCTTAGATGGTAAACAATATACTTTGGCGCTTAACAACGGACAAAATACTTTACATGGTGGTAAAAAAGGATTCCAGGCGGTAGTTTGGGATGCAGCAATGCCTGATTCGCAAACTTTGGTACTTACTTACTTGTCTAAAGACATGGAAGAAGGTTACCCTGGAAACCTGAAAGTAAAAGTTACTTACAGCCTTAACGATGATAATGAATTGAAAATGGATTATGAGGCTACTACAGATAAGAAAACTGTGGTTAACCTAACCAATCATGCTTTCTTTAACCTGAACGGAGAGGGTAGTGGCGATATTTTAAACCACGATCTTCAAATCTTTGCTGACCTTTATACTCCGGTTGACACTACTTTAATCCCTCTTGGTAAAAATGTAACTGTAAAAGGTACACCATTTGATTTTACAACTGCTACAACTATTGGCAAACGTATTGAAGAAGCTAACGATCAGTTAAAGGCAGGTAAAGGTTATGATCATAACTATGTGTTAAATGGCACTAAAGGATTAGGTATGATCCATGCTGCCACTGTAAAAGGTGATAAATCTGGTGTGATCATGGATATCTATACTCAAGAGCCAGGGTTGCAGTTTTACAGCGGTAACTTTATGCAAGGCAAAAATGTATTTAAAGGCGGTGCAAAGGATGATTTCAGAACTGCACTTGCTTTGGAAACTCAGCATTTCCCTGATTCTCCGAATCAGCCAGCGTTTCCAACCACGGTTTTAAATCCGGGGCAACAGTATAAAACAACTTCTATTTACAAGTTTAGTAAGTAAAAGGTAAGTAATTAATGAGGGGTTAACACGATCGTGTTAACCCCTCATTAATTAATACGATTATGCATTCTTTATAAGAATAGTTTCCAATACGTTCGCAAGGTCATCGCATTTATCAGAAGCGATTTCCATACTTTGCAGTACCTCTTTCTGTTTAATCAATTCAATAGCATCAGCTTGGTGGTCAAATAAATTGCCTACTGCGGTATTGCAAATATGATCTGCTGTGCTTTCTCCCTTATTAATCTTAATACATATCTCAGCAATAAGCCTGGTGTTTTTAAAGTTCCTAAGTTCAGCTATGGCGATATTTAAATCCTTGCACATCTCTAAAAGCAGTTCGGCCAGTTCTATCATTGGCTTGCTTATGTTTTTTAGATTGTATAAGTCCATATTCATGGCTGCTGCATAAATATAATCGGCAATATCATCCAGAGAACTTGCCAGGGCATGTATATCTTCCCGGTCAAACGGGGTGATAAATATTTTACTTAAGCCCAAAAGGATGTGATGTGTAACATCGTCGCCTACTTGTTCCAATCTTGCAATTTCTTTAATGTGTACTTTTCTGTCTTCCTGATCAGGAGTGTTTACTGCAAGAACAAGCGTTTTGGCAATTTGCACAAGGTTGTTGCCTGCCTGCTCAAACATGGGTTGAAATGTTTTGTCTTTAGGACTAAAAAAATTAAATACAGAGTTCATAGTACTTTTGCTTTTAACAAAAATATCATTGCAATGTTAACGCATTGTGAAGTTTAAGTGCTATTTAACAATGGTTTACATTAAAAATTACCATTTATAACTCATGTTATATATTTTAGTAGAAATTGATCATCGCAATAGTTAAGTATGAGCAAACAGAAGAAGAAAAAAGGGAACGGTAGTTCAAATCCAGATGCAGCTAAACAGGCATTAATGCATCAGAAAAGATTTATTGAGCGTATGGAACTACTTTGCAATGCGCTTGTTGGACCGGGATATTTTGAGAAATTCCCCGAGCGAATTCTTGCGCATATGTATGCCACCAGGTATCCGGCATTAAAAATAAAGGCAAGTCCGGACTCTGATGTTTCTAAATCGACAGTTATAAAGGCTAATAAGCTGCTCAGTGCTTTTCTGGAAGATCAATATATTAATTTAAACAATGGTGAGCGGGTGTTGTTTAGTATGCTTCTTTCTGAAGGATTGCTGCTTATTCATTTCCTGCATGTGGTTCCTGCTAACTATTTTCCTCATGCAGCGCTCCTTAAAGAAGAGTTTAAAGATTATTTTCCGGATACCGAGGCTTATTTAAGTATTCAGGAAATGATGGGCACCCTGGTGCAGGATATTATTGTGTTTTTAAGTGATTTAAACAAGAGCATCATTAAGGCTGATTATGGTGAAACGGCCTGTTTTGAGATCACCAGCAACTACAATGATATTTATTTGTACGAGTTTAAGACAAATAAAACATCGATGCTTATTAACGGAGAGAACCATTCGATGATTCGTTTGGGCTGGGTTGATGAGGAACTGAATTGGATTTTTGCTAAAGTTAAACCATCGGCACTTGGCTTTAGGGTTGCCGGGCTAGATGTGCCGCTTGATGTTTATATACAAACGCATGCCCTGAAAAGGTTGCAGGAGAGGATAAATATTACACCCGGTATTATGCATTCTATTGTGTTTATGACCTTTATGAATCCGGAAATTAAGCATCATAAGGATTACGATAGGAGCCTGATTGAGTTTTATCTTTCTGATAAAAAGGCAGGATACCTGCAGGTTGAACTACATGGCGACAGGCTGGTTATCCATACTTTTTTATTTTTAACCAATAACGGGACTCCCGAAGGGATCAAGCTGGAAAAGCTTGCAGGGCTGCAGAAAGCGGATAAAATATACCTCGAGATAGATAAACTTTCGACCTTTAATTCTTATCATATCGAAAAGAATGAGCAATTAAAGGACTTGTTTATTAAAACTGGCTGCGGTTCTTTACTGGAGCTGGGGCATTTGCAGGAGTTTACCGTTAACGAGGTAAAGGATAAAGACCCTGATTCTATATTGAAATACCTTGCAGACTCAAAATACTTTAGATCGGCAGAGTAGGTTCACGCTTGTAAGAAATATTATTATCTTGCTTTCCTATTTTAACAATCGATGATAATAATAATACAGTGTAAAGATCAGATAGGGCTGGTTGCCGATATTTCGCAGATATTATCTGCAGCAAAACTAAATATTGTTTCTATGAGGGAACATGTTGATAAGGCCGAAAGTATGTTTTTTATGCGTTTGGAGGTTGATGGGCATTCTGATGAGGATTTACTTACAGAAGCTATGTGCAAGATTTTACCTGCCGGCGCACTTATTCATGTTAATCCTGTTGCCGAGAAAAGGATTGTGGTAATGGTCACTAAAGAATATCATTGCCTTGCCGATATTTTGGTACGCAATAACTTTGGTACTTTGGGAGCCACTGTGGTTGGGGTTATTGGCAATCATGATATACTGAAAAAGATTTGCGAGCGCTTTGATGTTCCTTTTTCTTTGATTTCTTATGCTGATGGGGTGAATGATCCGGAGGAGGAAATGATTGATCAGATAAATGCGTATAGTCCTGATTATGTGATTCTGGCTAAGTTTATGCGAATTCTATCGCCGCGTTTTGTGGCTAGTTTTGCCGATAGGATAATTAACATACACCATTCTTTTTTACCTGCTTTTGCCGGGGCAAATCCGTATAAGCAAGCTTTTGAAAGAGGAGTGAAGCTGATTGGTGCTACAGCTCATTTTGTAACAAATGATTTGGATGAAGGGCCAATAATTGCCCAGCAGATTATTCCGGTAAATCATTCGTTTACTGCTAAGGATATGGTAAGGTCAGGAAAAGAGATTGAAACCGCGGTTCTGGCAAAGGCCATGAGGCTGGTGTTGAGTGATAGGGTGTTTGTTTATAAGAATAAAACGGTGGTGTTTGAGAATTAGGGACTTCAAAATGCTCGTCATCCTGAATTTATTTCAGGATGAAGATAGCTTTAATAAGAGTATGACGGGTGTTTTACCAGGAGGATGATGAACCTCCTTACTGGTGTACATGCAACCGGTTTTTAAGCTCCTGAATTTCCTGTTGCATAGCATCTACTTTTTCTAGCAAATGTCTAATCGCATCTATTCCCTCGATATTGATTTGCAAATCGTAATGCAGATGGATGTACTTATCCAGTTCACCAAATTGTCTGATATGTATGTACTTTTCTGATTCAACCCTCATTAATGAAATGATTCCTGAGTCTTCAAGGGATATAATAAACTCCGGTTCAATATCATACTTAAAGCAATATTCTGTTATTGTTATTAATTCTGTTTCCATGATTAATTTAATTTAAATGCCTTACCCCAGGTTTTTTAGTTCATTAAAAAGCTCTTTCTGTTTCTCTGTAAGCTCGGTTGGTATCTTAACTGTATACGTTACAAAGAGGTTTCCAAACTCTCCATCTTTTTTATATACCGGAAAACCTTTCCCTTTTAGTCGCACCTTAGTTCCGCCTTGCGTTCCAGGGGCCACTTTAAGCTTTACTTTACTGTCAAATGTAGTAACCGTTACATCGCCTCCCAGAACGGCAGTATAAAGGTCTATTTCTGTGGTGGTATACAAATCGTTGTTAAGTCTTTTAAAGTGCAGATCGTCGCCAATATTAAATGTGATGTACAAATCCCCGTTAGGGCCACCATTTGCACCAGGTGCACCCTGACCAGCTAATTTAATTACTTGCCCATTCGCTATCCCCGCCGGAATGGTTATCCTTAGGTTTTTGCCGTTTACTGCCAGCGTTTGCTTGTGTGTGTTGTAGGCATCGCGAAGCGATATGCTAATCTCTGCCTGGTAATCCTGCCCTTTGAATTTACGGCTTCCGCGTTTTGACTGTGCTCCCGCATTGCCAAACAAAGATTCAAAGAAATCAGAGAAATCTCCGCCACCGCTAAATCCTTCGCCACCAAAATCAGCACCGCTAAAACCGCCGCCCTGATAACCTGCACCAGAGTATGCATTTTGGTTTTGTTGCTGCGATTGTTTTGCCTGTTCAAACTGATCGGCATTTTTCCAATGTTCCCCGTATTCATCGTATTTCTTGCGCTTTTCGGGATCGCTCAGCGCCTCATTAGCCTCATTTATTTGCTGAAACAACCTATTGGCATCTTTGTCGTTAGGGTTTAGATCGGGATGATATTTTCTGGCCAATTTTCTATAGGCTTTTTTAATATCGTCCTGCGTAGCACTTTTTTCTAGTCCCAGGGTTTTGTAGTAATCTATAAATGCCATAATTAACTAGTTTGTCATTTATCTTAAGTTATTAATTGCCGATTTTGTTTTAGTTTTTGATAAATATTAAATGTAGTTGTGAATATATTAATTACTTTAGAATTTTATTTGTCGAATACCTCTCTGGATATACTTCTATGGTGTAACCGCTATCTAAACATTAAACTTTACTGTTAAAATGATTGTAGAGCATAACAATGATGCTAGCCTTTTACTAGAAATGAAATTCGGGAATCAGCAGGCCTTTGAAACTTTGTACAACAAGTATAAAGGATTGCTCTATGTGCATGCTTATAGGAAACTTAAGGATAGAGAGCAGGTAAAAGATATTATTCATGAGATTTTTCTGAGTTTGTGGGAGAAAAAGACCACTTTGGATATAAAAGGAGAGCTATCCTCGTACCTATTTAAGGCGGTTAGGTATAAGATTATTGATACTATTGACAGAAGCTCTACAGCCGAGCAGTACATTAGTCATTTTCAGTCTTTTATTGAGAGTTATCCATCGCAAACAGATCATCGGGTAAGAGAAAAAATCCTGACATCGATAATTGACAAAGAGATTGCGAATTTACCCACAAGGATGCGCGAAGTGTTTGAGTTGAGCAGGAAAGAAAATTTGACTCATGCAGAGATCGCCGAAAGGTTAAACATATCTGAGCAAAGTGTACGTAGCCATGTTAAAAATGCCTTGCGTATATTAAGAGTAAGGCTAAGTACATACTTGCCGTTCTTGCTGCTTTTGTTTAATAAGTAATTTCTAAGGATAGTCTCTCGTTCAGAATTGAACACCTGCTGTTCACTACCGTACATCCTGGAATCTATAATTTGCTTTATTGTTCTTTAAATGAGCTTGTTTAAATTTGGCATTGGCTTGGTATATTGCAGTGCATGGATAAGCTTAGTTTAAAAATTGCCTGGAGGAACCTTTGGAAAAATAAGGGTTTTACATTAATTAATCTCGGAGGATTGGCTATTGGTTTGGCCGCATCTCTGTTATTGTTGCTTTATGTGGCTAATGAGTGGAAGTTTAACACTCAATATAAAGATGCCGAAAACATCTATGAAGTGAAAACCAATTTTCTGGATGCAACGGGTAAGGTATTTGGTACCACTGGTGTTTCTCCAAATGCGCTCCCTTTGGCCATGAGATCAGAATTAGCAGGAGTGAAAGCAGCGGCATTTATAACCTGGCCAAGTCAAACCTTACTAGTCAACGGTACAACCAGCGTGAAAGTAGATAACCGCATAGCTGAGCCGGATATTCTTAAAATATTGAGTTATAAATTCATCAGCGGCAGCGCAGAAACTGCTTTTTCAAAACCTAATTCCGTTATCCTTACCAGCAATACGGCAAAAAGGCTTTTCCCTAATACCTCTGCCATCGGCAAATCTCTCAAATTCATGAATTTTGCGAATCTTACTGTAACGGGGATTATAGAAGACCTGCCGGAAAACATGAGCTACAGGTTTGAGAGTCTGGTATCGACCAATGAAAATGTGGGTATTTTTCCCAAGGCCATGCAATGGGATAATTATTCTTTTTACACATTACTAAAGTTAAACCCAGGGGTTAATGTCGATGATTTTAATAAGAACATTAGCAATTTCTTAAACCAACACAGCAATAAAGAAGTTACCTCAATCTTCATTTATCCATTACTTAAAAGCAATCTATACGGAGACTTTATAAACGGGAAACCAGCGGACGGAAAGATTGGGCAAGTACGCATCTTTATTGGTCTGGCCATCGGAATCCTGATCATTGCCTGCATCAATTTCATGAACCTTGCTACGGCAAAGGCTGGTAAATGTGCAAAAGAAGTGGGCATTAAAAAGGCAATGGGAGCTGGAAGGGGCTCATTGATTCATCAGTTTTTGCTGGAAGCCATTCTGATGGTATCATTTAGTTTCATTTTAGCAATTACAATTGTTGAGATCAGCTTGCCACTGTTCAATAACTTGTTACATGTGAACCTTACCCTGCAATCCTTAGGCTTTACAAACTGGCTCTATCTCTGTGTTGTTGTTTTCATTACAGCACTTTTGTCGGGCAGCTACCCGGCTTTTTATTTATCCGCTTTTCAACCCGTTGATACTGTAAAGGGATTGATCAGGCAGAATGGATCTTCGGTGACTTTGAGAAAAGCCCTTGTTGTAGTTCAATTCAGTTTTGCGGTTCTGCTTATCACCGGTACAATTGTGGTTTATAATCAACTTCAGTACCTCAGAAACAGGCCAATGGGCTACAACAGTACCTCGCTGGTAGAAATGCCAATGGAGGGGATGTTGTTCCAAAATTATGATGCGCTTAAAAACCGTTTGGTACAATCTGGGGCAGTGCTTTCTATGTGTAAAACCACTGCGAGCATCTCTACGCAAAACTCTGTGACCAGCGGGCTCGAATGGGAGGGCATGCTACCTGCAGATAAATCCCTGAGATTTAACCAGATCATTACCACAAATGATTTCAGCAATACTACAGGCGTAAAAATGGTCATAGGGCGTGATTTTAGCAAAGATATTGCTTCAGATAGTTCTGCAATTATGCTGAATTCCAGTGCGGTTAAAGCTATGAACCTGCAACAGCCCATTGGTAAAAAGGTGCTCTATGAAGGAATACGAAGGACTGTAATTGGTGTGTTTGAAGATATCATCTGGGCTGATCCTACCAAAAAGGAAATGCCTATGGTAGTGGCATGGGGACCCTTTTTGCCAAACGTGATTACGATGCGTTTGAACAGTGCAAGAAGTACCAAAGAAGCTTTGGCAACCATCACTAAGATCACGAAAGAGATGAACCCCGTTTATCCGGTGGATCTGGAATTTGTGGACAGCCTTTATCAGGAGAAGTTTGAAAGGGAACGTGTGCTTTCTATACTTTCTAATTTGTTTGGCGGGTTGTCTATTTTTATATCTTGTTTGGGGTTGCTTGGGCTTTCGGCCTATAGTGCAGAGTTGCGGACTAAGGAGATTGGTATTAGAAAAGTACTAGGTGCAAGTCATGTAGGCATTGTTAATTTGCTGAGCTGGAACTTTGTAAAAATGGTGTTGATTGCTATTTGTATAGGCCTTCCTTTAAGCTATTACCTGATGAATATCTGGCTATCTAAATTTGATTTTCGAACTGAGATCACAGGGTTCATGATGTTCAGCTCAGCTGGATTCATTGTTTTGATTGCTTACCTGACCGTGAGTTATCAGGCGGTTAGAGCTGCATCAGCAAATCCTATAAATGCAATCAAATATGAATGATGTGAGTTAGCCATCTCATCATCCTGAATTTATTTCAATTTTTATTACCCCCCTGCGCCTTACTTGGCCGACTATAGTTTTAAGAAGCATTAAAAACTATGGCTGGCTCAGAATTCGATGCTAAAGCATTGATAAAAAAATATAAGGAAGGTATTTGCTCAGATGAAGAAAAACTGCTGGTAGAGCATTGGTATGAAAATATCAATGACAGCGGTTTTGATTTGGATGAGCAATTGGCCGAACATGATCTGGCAAGTGTGTGGACGCGCTTGCAAACGGATATCACCGATAAGCCTTTACAAAAAACAAAGCATACTATTTCCTACATTTTACGGATTGCCGCAGTGATTTTACTGTGTGCATTCCTGTGTGGTGGTGCTTACTACTTTATTTCTTATAATAAGCCTCTTAAAGAAAACAATGAAATAGCAGATAAGCCCATGGATGATGTTGCTCCGGGTGGGAACAAAGCAACATTAAAACTTGCCAACGGTAGTATTATTGTTTTAGATAAGGCAGGAAATGGAGTATTAGCAGAGGAATCTGGCCTGAAAATAACAAAAACAGAAGATGGTAAAGTTGTTTACAGCCAGTCAAATGGCAATGCAAGTGGGAATAACGAAGTAGGCAAGAATGTGATTGCCACCCCTCGCAGCGGTCAGTATCAGGTAACGCTGCCCGACGGGACCAGAGCGTTGTTGAATGCTGAATCATCCATTACCTATCCAGTGCTTTTTGCAGGTAATGAGAGGCGGGTTGACATAAATGGCGAGGTTTACTTTGAAGTAGCAAAAGATAAAAAAAGACCTTTCAGGGTGTTTGTAGACAACATGAAAGTAGAGGTTTTGGGTACCCACTTCAATGTTTCTGCTTACAAAGAAGATAAAGACATTTCTACAACCTTATTTGAGGGTTCACTTGATGTGATCAAGGGGGCTGATAGAACACGACTTGTGCCGGGCAGATTGGCGAGATGGAATAAAAAGAAAGAAAATCTGGAGAATTTGCCTGCCGATTTGGAAGAAGCCATGGCCTGGAAAAATGGTGATTTTGTTTTCAATAAAGAGAATATACAGCTTATTATGGTGAAGCTTTCTCGCTGGTATGATGTAACTGTTGTGTATAAGGGTAATATGTCGGGACTGAACTTCAGTGCAAAAATATCTCGTAAAAGTACCATTTCTGAGGTACTTGAACTATTTCAGCTAACAGAATCAATGAAATACAACATTAAAGGAAGGGAGGTCACAATTAGCAATTAAGTACTATCTGAATCAAACCTATTAACCTTAAACCAAAACATTCATGAAAATTGATCTAACCTATAAACCGCCTTCTATATTATTTAGAAGGCTAATGAGAATATTATGTTTATTACTGATACTATTAACTGCCCAGATCACAGCTTCGGCATATGCACAAAGAATCACCCTTGCTGAAGAAAATGCCTCTCTGGAAGTAGTATTAAAAAAAATAAGTAAACAATCTAACTACGATTTTGCCTTTAATTCGGACATGCTGAAAGATGTAAATCCGGTAAATGTGAAATTAACCAATGCAACCCTTAAGGAAACACTTGATGCTGTTTTTAAAGACCAGCCGCTTACCTATGTGATTACCAAGAATACGGTTGTTGTAAAGAAAAAACTTGCTAAAAAAACTGCTGCTATTATGCAGGAAAGCGCTATGCAGGTATTAATATCTGGAATTGTAAAAGATTCAAAAGGCTTGCCCTTGCCGGGGGTAAGTGTAAAAGTAAAAGGGGGAACTGCCGGCGCTGTTACGGGAAACGACGGAAAATACAGCATCTCAGTTCCTGAAGATAATGGGGTTCTGGTATTTAGTTTTGTTGGATACACCACTCAGGAAATTCCTGTATCCACAAATAAAACCATTGATGTTACACTTTTAGAAGACACGTCTGCACTGCAGGAAGTAGTAGTGGTAGGATATGGTACCCAAAAGAAAGTGAATTTGACCGGAGCTGTATCTTCTGTTGACTTTACCAAGGAAATGGATAACCGGCCTATTACAAATGCTTCGCAGGCATTGTCGGGCAAGGTAACCGGCGTATGGGTAAGTCAGAATTCGGGATCTCCGGGCAGTGACGGCGCAACATTAAGGGTTCGTGGATTTGGAACGTTAAATAACACAAACCCTTTGATTTTAATTGATGGAGTTGAAGGAAACTTAAATGAGCTGAATCCCAGCGATATTGCCTCTATGACGGTGCTTAAAGATGCTGCATCATCTGCCATTTATGGTTCAAGGGCTGCAAACGGGGTAGTGCTGGTAACTACAAAAAAAGGCAGTTATGATTCGCCTTCCCAATTATCTTACAATGGATATTATGGGGTTCAGAAACTGGGCCGTCGTTTTGATATTATAGACAATAGCGCGGAGTTTATGGGGATATGGAACAAAGCAGTGGCCAATAATGGTGGCGACCCGCTTTTCCCTCAGGAAGTGATTAGCGCTTTTGAAAATGGGACAGATCCTTTTCTATATCCAAACACCAATTTCTTTGATGAAGTTTTTACCACCGCCCCAATCCAGGAGCATAATGTTTCTGTAAAGGGTGGCTCTGAGCGTCAGAATTATTATTTGTCGTTTAATTATATGGATCAGGATGGTATAATTAAAGAAACTGATTCGAAGAGATTTGGGTTAAACCTGAACATGAACAGTAAGGTGAATAAGTGGATGGAGATAGGAGGAACGGTACAGGCAACCAGAAAAATTACGCAAAGGCCATATGATGAAATTAGCCGGGTGATGTACCTGATGCAGAATGGGGGGTATCCATTTACTGCTCCATATACCCGTGACGGCAAATTCGGTGCAACGCAGGCGCTTTATTTAAGCGGGCCAAACAAAGGTCAGCCAATAGTGGATACGAGGAACCCATTGCCTGATATGTATAACGGGCGCACACAATATGCAAACAACTTTATAAAAGGGAGTTTAAATGCTACCATTAAGTTTACCCCTGAACTTACGTTTAAGTCGCTTTATTCTGGTCAGTTTAATAACAACAGGAGAGATAGATTTAATCAGTTAAATTATGCATATACCGATAGTGGTATTAAGACAAGTGTTTTGGATTATCCTTCGACCATCAATAACTCGAGAACGAATGATGAGCAATTTTACTGGGCCTTTTTTAATACGCTTGATTTTAATAAAACATTTAATGAAGTGCATAACGTAACTGCCGTTGTGGGTATGCAGGTAGAAGAGAATCAGTTAAAAAATATGCTGAGTCAGCGGTCGGGACCTCCTAAAGAAGGCTTGTCTGAGGTAGATGCGGGTACTTTTAATCCGCTTGCTAATGGGAATACGACAGAATGGAGGATGCAGTCTTATTTCGGCAGGATCAATTATAACTTTAATGAGAAGTATTTGTTAGAGGCCAATTTAAGAGCCGATGCATCATCGAGATTCAGTGCTGGCAACAGGTGGGGCTTTTTTCCTGCTTTTTCTGCCGGATGGAGATTAAGTGAGGAGCGCTTTTTAAAGGATTTTAAAGCGATACAGAATTTAAAAGTAAGGGCTTCGTGGGGTCGTTTGGGGAATCAGAACATTAATGCAATTGCCGGAGATTATCCATATCTGTTATCCCTTACTCAGAATTATGGTTCTAGTTATAACCTTGGCGGTGCCTTGGTACCGGGTGCAGCCATTACTGCGCTGGTAGACCGTAGTATTTCGTGGGAAACCACTGAGAGTACCAACATTGGTGTTGATTTTACGATGTTTAGCGGAAAGCTAAATGTTGAAATGGATTATTTTACTAAAAAAACATCAGATATTTTAGTGCGGTTGCCCATCCCTCAGATTTTAGGCGGAGTGAGTGCACCGGTAGAAAATGTGGGTAGGATGACGAATAAGGGATTTGAAACATCAATCTCCTATCAATCCAGAAACGGAGATGATGCATTTAACTATAGGGTTGGCGGAAACCTGACCTATGTAACCAATGAGGTAACTAAATTTAGAGGTGGGAAATCTCCTGATCAACTATACCTTATCCGTGAGGGTTATTCATTTCAATCGCTTTATGGCTTTAAATTCCAAGGTGTGTATCAGACAAATGAAGAGGCAAAGCAACATATGTCGAACAATGCTTATACGCCTACTGCCGGAGATTTGAAATATGAGGACGTAAATGGTGATGGTCGTTTGGATTATCAGGATAAGCAATCATTAGGTAATACAATTCCTAAGTTCACCTTTGGTTTAAATCTTGGTTTTAGCTATAAAAGCTGGAATTTAGATGTGGTAACTACTGGGGCTGCAGGTGTTAATGCTTTTACAAAAAGCAGATGGGCCGAGCCTTTGGGGATATCGGGCGGTGTAATTACCGAGCGTTGGAGAGATGCGTGGACACCTGAAAACAGGAGCAATACATTGCCTCATATTAAAGTAAATGATACGTGGAACAGGTATGAGTCATCGTTCTGGGTATCAAATCTTTCCTATTTTAAAATTAAAAATATACAGCTGAGCTATCAATTGCCAAAAAAACTGATAAACAGTTTAAAAATGGGTGGAATAAGTGTATATGCTAATTTCCAAAATTTACCTGCATTTGTTTCGGGTGATTATGAAGGGTTTGACCCGGAGAGAAATACGTTTGATGATGGCGGCGGCCTTTATCCAATACCCTTTATCAGTACGTTAGGTGTCAATTTACAATTTTAATAAGAGAAATTATGAAACGTATAATTAGTTTATTGTCGGTTATTCTTGTGTTCTTCTCTTCTTGTACTAAAGACTTTTTGGAGGTTACACCGGAAGATAGAATTACAGAGGATAATTTTTGGAAAAGCGAGGGGGATACTTACCTGGCACTTTATGGAGTGTACAATACTTTGCAGAGCCGGCATGTTTATGGCTATGGTGGCGGACTGGACGCTGCATCTCCAAATGCTTATCAGTGGGCACATTGGGAAGGAATGGAAATGCAGGTGGGCAACGGTACTATACAGCCCGGTGATGCAGGAATTGTAATTGAGCGCTGGAGAGATTGCTATAAGGGCATTAACAGAGCCAATTATTTTTTAGATAATGTAGATAAAGTTCCGATGCCCGATGCTACCAAAGAGGTAATGAAAGGCGAGGCTTACTTTTTGAGGGGCGTATTTTATTCGCTGCTGGTAAACACTTATGGTGGTGTTCCGATTTTTACCAAAACGATTTCTGTTGAGGAATCAAGAAATCTTGAGCGTGCCGATCTGGAAACATCGTGGGCTCAGGTGCATGCTGATTATGACGCTGCTATTGAAAGGTTGGATGTTGAAGCGCCGATAAAAGGCAGGGCCACTAAGGGAGCTGTGTATGGAATGAAGATGCGTGCTTATTTGTATCAGAAGAAATGGGATAAAGTAGTGGAGTACGCTGATAAAATAACTGCTTTGGGTATTTATAATCTGTTTCCTAGCTATTATGGCTTGTTTCAGGTGGCAAATGAAAATAACCAGGAAGTGTTGTTTGATGTGCAGTTTATGAGTGGCCCTTTTTCGCAGGGGAGTATATTTGACAGGTACTGGCAGCCTCAAAATTTGAAGTATGGTATTATTGGATCGAATTCTGTGGCACCTGTTCAAAATCTGGTTGATGCTTATGAAACGTTGGATGGTTCGCCGGTTAATGCTGCGGAACCGTACAAGAATAGAGATCCGAGATTGGATTTTACGATTTTAAGACCCGGAGCGTATTTTCAGGGGCAGTTGTATCCGGTTGAAATAAAGAACCATACTGGGCAAAAGGTGGGCTTCGGAATAAGGAAGTATACCATAGAAAACATGGAGGTAATTGCATCTGAATCGCCTTTGAATTTTATTGTTTTAAGGTATGCTGATGTGTTATTGTCTAAAGCTGAAGCTTTGATTGAGGGTCAGAATAAGAATATTCCTGAAGCTATTGCGCTGATTAACAAGATCAGAAACGGAAGAACGGATGTTAAGTTGCCTGCTTTGTCGACAGGATTAGGTTTAGAGGAAGCGAGAGAGAAATTGCATAAAGAACGCCGGATTGAGCTTGCATTGGAAGGTTTGTATTGGGATGATGTTAGGAGGTGGGAAATTGGTCCTAAGATTTATCCACAGCAGGTAAAAGGAGCAAATGGGGAGTTGATAGATACGAAATTTGCGAATGGGTATGATCTGATTAGAAATCAGCTGCTGCCGATTCCGGACGGGGAAATTTCTTTAAACCCTAAGTTGATTCAGAACAAGGGGTATTAAAGTGGGGTAGTAAAGTAGGGCGGTTGTATTGAGGCATTCGTCATCCTGAATTTATTTCAGGATCCCGGAATTGTAATTCAAAACCTGCTTAAACGAGATCCTGAAGTAAATTCAGGATGACGAGCGGTTTATTAAACAGAAAGCCGGGACTTTGATTTTCCGGCTTTCTTAATACAAGCCTCCAAAAAATGATCAATACCTGTTGTAGCATAACCCAAAAGCCTTGAGTTTTCGCCAAGTTCAGATGATACAATTGTTGTTCTCTCTCTGATTTGCGTCATGCAATATGTATTAATTGCCTGTTGCATCGGCAGGGTGATGTATTGTTTGGCCTCGGCAATTTTCCCGCTTAAAATAATCAGTTCCGGATTAAACAACTGAATAAGTACAGCAATTCCCTTTCCCATATAAGTGCCAATATTAGATAGTAGCTGGATGGCATATTGATCGCCTTTATTTGCTGCTTCTATAATTACATCAGGTTCAATCCTTTGTAATTCTTCGTTAGAGAGTTTATTGAGCATAGAGTTTTTGCCCGATAAAATACCTTCTTTTGCCATTTCTGATAAAGCATTGCCCGAAGCGATGGTTTCCAGACAACCGTGTTTGCCGCAATAGCACAATGCGCCATTCTCTACAAAAGGGATATGGCCTAACTCTCCTGAAAAACCACAGGCACCTTTTCTTAATTTCCCATCCATTATAATTCCTAATCCAACACCCCAATCCATTAACAGAATCAAAGCATTTTGTTTACCTTTTGCCATTCCATGTGCAAATTCTGCCATTGATGATCCATTTACATCGTTCTGTATAATAACGGGTAGTTTCAGCGTGGTTTCAAATGCGGCCGTTAAAGAGGTGTTTTCCTGATCGCTAAGAAAATAACTATAGCTTTTGCCTTTTTCGGAATCAATTAAGCCGGGCATGCCAACACTACAACCAATTAGTTGGTCGTTGGTAATGTTTTGAGCTTTTAGAATACCCTCTACATGTGTACTTAAAATACTAAAGAAATCGGATCTGCTGCTTTTTGAGATGGGCAAAGCGATGGTTTTGGCATCAACTATATAGTTATAATTGTTATCCATAACTGCTATTTTGGTATGAAATAATTCAATATCAATGCAGAGGATCAGGATTTTTCTATCCCTTAAGCCGTATAAATCGGGCTTTCTGCCACCCATAGATATTCCGTAGCCTTTCTTTTCTACCCATTCTTCGTCAGTTAAATTAGTAATGAGTTTTAAAATACTTGGAGTACTCATGTTCATGGTATCACATAATGCAGAAACTGAACTTGGCCCTAAATTAAAAAGATGTTTCACAAGCTGATATTTATAGATCAGCTGCTTATCGCGTGTTGGTTTTGTTATGTTATTTAATAGACGAAGATCCATAGCTTTAATTACTCTATTTCGTTAAATATAGATAACTTATGTTAAAAAATCACAAAAGTATTTTTAATACGTAAATAAATTAATAATGTTTTGTGTTTTTGACAATTTCTCGCTAATATTAACAATGCAAGTATTCGATTTAGCAGTGCCTTTGGAGGTATTAAAAATTGAATACCCATACAACCATATATATTAACCTTGAAGAACCATAAAAAAAATGAATCCAACAGTCAATATTTAACCGGTATTTGACTCTGTACCAAATATGAGCCCGACGAACTTACTGCGAGTTAATTCTAACTGTGCGGTGATATGTTATTTTAGTGAAGCTCTGATATATGAAAACAATACAATTGAATATATAATTCACACATAAATGAAAATATGAAGCCTAAACAACCTAAAGAACCAGAAAACCAAAATTCGAGAAGAGATTTTATTAAGAAATCGGCTGTAGGACTTGCCGCATTTACTATTGTGCCAAGATATGTACTTGGAGGAACAGGATTTATTGCACCAAGTGATAAGCTTACCAAGGCTGTAATAGGCGTTGGCTCAATGGGACGTGGTCATTTTACATATGATGGAACTCAGGTAGTTGCTGTTTGTGATGTTGATAAAAGGCACCTTGATCTGGCAACATCTATGCTGGATAAAGGCGTTAAAACATTTAGCGATTATCGCGAACTGATTAAACTTCCTGAAGTTGATATTGTACACATTGCTACTCCGCCTCACTGGCATGGAATTATGGCAGTTGATGCTGCAAATGCAGGTAAAGATGTTTGGTGTGAAAAACCAATGACCCATACTATTGGAGAAGGTAAACGTGTAATGGAAGCTGTTCAAAAACATGGCAGAATGTTCCGTTTAAATACCTGGTTCCGCTTTAAAGATACTTTTTATGGAATGGGTACAACTGTAAAACCAATTAAGAAGTTGGTTGACAGCGGATTGTTGGGCTGGCCTTTAAAGGTTACTGTAGGTAAACATACAGGTTATGATTGGAAGTTTTACTGGGTAGGTAAGGATCACCTTGAGCCTCAGCCGGTACCTCCTGAATTGGATTACGACAGATGGCTTGGCCCTGCGCCTTATAAACCATATAATGCACACAGGGTTCATCAAACCTTCCGTGGTTACTGGGATTATGATGGTGGTGGCTTAAGTGATATGGGACAACATTATATTGACCCTATCCAGTACTTTTTAGGTAAAGATGATACCAGTCCGGTTTCTGTTGAAATTGATGCTCCGCAACAACATACTGATGCTGTTGGAATATGGAGGAGGATAACTTATACTTACGCTGATGGTTGTCAAATCATTTTAGATGGCGAAGGAAAGGATACTAACGTGCCTTACATTGAAGGACCTAAAGGTAAATTATACCCGGGCTTTAAATCGGATATTCCGGATTTAGAGCGTAAACTGGCCGCTTTCCCTGATCCGACACCACAAATGACCGACTTTGTTGAATCTGTTAAAACCAGACAGAAATTCGCTTTAAATGAAGAAAATGGACATCGTTCATGCAATATCGTTAACATCGGTTTAATTGCCTTGAGGTTGGGCCGTTCGTTAAAATTTGATCCGGTAAAACAAGAGTTTATTGATGATGAAGGCGCTAACAGATTAATTAACCCTGTAATGCGTGCACCTTTTACTATTTAATTAAGCAGTTCATTTAAACAATTCAGATTAACATTTTACACATATCATAATGATAAAAAAGATATTCTTTATCCTGTTGGCGGTTGTAATGCTGCAAGATGTGGCAAACGGACAGGAAAAAAAAGACGAACGAACCGTAACCACCCGCATTGCCGATTTACTTGCCCAGATGCCTGCGGCCGATGCTGAGCTATTTAAAAATAATGTAAACGACATAGCCAATCTTGGAGAAGAGGGTTATGTAACTTTAATAAGTGGCCTTAGCGCCCCAGGTAAAGGCAATAATTCATTAATTGAGTATACTGTTGGCGGATTTTCTGCTTACATCACTCAGAATGGAAAAGAAGACTGGAGAAAAATGGCGGTTGCTGCTTATTGCAAAGCCTTAGATAAATTAACTGATAAACAAAATAAATCGTTTATCATCAGTCAGTTTGATCTGGTTGGTAAAGATGACGCGATTTCTTGTATACAAGGGTATTTAACTGACGAGCAACTGGCAGATCCCGCGGCACGAGCTTTGGTTAAAATCAATACTCCGGCTTCGAAAGCAGCTTTATTGGCTGGCCTGGCAAAAGCGAACGGTGCTGCCAAACTTTCGATTATAGAATCGTTAGGCGACAGCCGCTTTAAAGAAGCTGCTCAGCCTATCAATGCTTTGGCATCCGATGGCGATGCAAATGTTGCTAAAGTAGCATTGTATGCACTTGCTTATATTGCAGATCCTTCGTCTGAAGCTGTATTTGCCGCTGCTGCTGATAAAAGTGGATTTAAATATGAAAACACTAATACTGCTGCAGTTTACCTGATCTACGCAGAACAATTGCTTAAAAATGGCAATAAAGAACTTGCTGAAAAAATTGCTAAAGATATAGCTGGCAAAGCAAACACTGATGAATTGGTAGGTGTGCGTACCGGTGCTTTAAAAGTATTGGTTGAAGCAAATAAAGACAATAACCAGGAGCTCCTTTTAGATGCTGCAGGCGATAAAAATGCTGAATATCGTGCTGCTGCTTTGAAATTTGCTGTACCATATGTAACCTCAGCTTCGACACCTCTTTGGGTTAAGAAATTAGGTAAAGTTGATGATGATGGAAAAGCCGGTATTTTAAGGATGCTTGGCCAAAGTGGTGCTAAAGAAGCTTTACCGGCGGTAATTAAGTTGCTTAAAAGTAAGAATGAGACTGTAAAGCTAGCTGCAATAAATGCTGCTGTTAATATTGGTCAGGACCAGGTGCTTGATGATTTGCTTAAATTGGCAAGCAAAGGTGATACTGCTAATGTGACTGCTGTTTCTAACGCCGTTCACAGAATGAAAGGAACAGGAATTACCGAAAAGATTGCTGCTGCTATTCCATCTGCGAAACCAAATGTACAAGTTGCATTAATCAATTTGCTTGCTTCGCGTGCAGCAAACGGTCAGCTAAATACTGTTTATGACCAGTTGAAAAGTAAAAACCCAGAAGTACAACAAGCGGCATATGCTGCTTTAAGTCACGTTGTTGTGAAAGAGAACTTACCTCAATTGTTTACTTTATTGAATGAAAGCTCTGGAGCTCAGGAAACTGCTGTACAGGAAGCTATTATTGCTGCAGTAAGTGGTGGAGGCGACAACTCACAACAGGTTGATGCAGTACTACAACAAATGGCTTCGGCACCTGAAAACAAGAAATTACTTTTCTACAAAGTTCTGGCAAGTTTAGGTGGCGAGAAATCGTTAAAAGCGGTTACTGATGCTTTTGCATCAGGTAATGAGCAAACTCAAAAAGCTGCGTTAGACGCATTGTCTGCATGGGTTGATGCCAGCGCAGCTCCTGAATTAATTAAGATTGCACGTGAGACTAAAAATGCTACTTTCCTGAATACTGCTATCAACGGATACCTGCGTTCGGTTAGAGAAGGTGTTTATCCTGCGGAGCAGAAGTTGTTATTACTTCGCAACGCGATGGCTGTGGCTCAAACCAATGAGCAAAAACAACAGATTTTAAAAGATGTTGAGCAAGCTAAATGTTTCAATGCAATTGTTTTTGCCGGTAAATATTTAGATGACGCTGCTTTACAACAAGCTGCTGCAAATGCAGTAATGAACATTACGCTTGCCGGTACATATAATGGTGACCTGGTTAAAGGTTTGTTAAACAAAACCATTGAGGTAATAACTGGCGGTGATAGTGGCTATCAGAAAGAAGGAATGCGTAAATACATTTCGGAAATGAAAGCAGGTGAGGGTTTTGTGTCTATGTACAACGGAACTGACCTTACCGGTTGGAAAGGTTTAGTGGCAGATCCGATTAAGCGTTCTAAAATGGATGCTAAAACGCTTGCTGCTGAGCAGGAAAAAGCTGATGCTGAGGCACGCGATAGCTGGAAACCTGTTAATGGTGAGCTTCAATTTATGAGTCATGGAAATAACCTTGCTACTGTTAAAAAGTATGGTGATTTTGAAATGCTTGTTGACTGGAAAATTATTGATGATAAAAAAGGAGAGGGTGATGCCGGTATTTATTTGCGTGGTACTCCACAAGTTCAAATCTGGGATAATGCCCGTACAAATGTAGGTGCTCAGGTTGGTTCTGGTGGCTTATACAACAATCAAGCTAATGAAAGCAAGCCACTTAAAGTTGCTGACAATAAACTTGACGAATGGAATACCTTCCGTATTTTGATGAAAGGTGATCGTGTTACCGTTTACTTAAACGGTGTATTGGTAACTGATAACGTAATCCTTGAAAACTACTGGGACAGAAGCCTTCCGATTTTTGCTGAAGAGCAAATCGAATTACAAGCACATGGTTCGCCAGTTGCTTATCGCGATCTTTACATCAGAGAAATCCCTCGTGCAAAACCATTTGAGTTAAGTGCACAAGAGAAAAAAGAAGGTTATAAAGTGCTGTTTGATGGTACAAACATGCACAGCTGGACAGGTAACACAGTTGATTATACTATTGAGGATGGAAATATTGCGATTCGTCCTAAACCAGGAAAAGGTTCAGGTGGTAACTTATTTACTAAAGAGGAATTTAGCGACTTTATTTATCGTTTTGAATTTAAATTAACTCCAGGTGCCAATAACGGATTGGGCATTAGAGCACCTTTAGAAGGTGATGCTGCTTATACAGGTATGGAACTTCAGATTTTAGATAATGAGGCTCCAATATATAAAGACCTTCATGTGTATCAGTACCATGGTTCTGTATATGGCACTTTACCAGCAAAAAGAGGTTTCCTTAAACCAGTTGGTGAATGGAATTATGAAGAAGTTGTGGTAAAAGGCCCTAAAATTAAAGTGATCCTTAATGGTACCGTAATTCTTGATGGCGACATTACTGAGGCTAGAAAGAATGGTGCTGCAGATGGTAAGGAACATCCGGGTTTATTACGTGACAGCGGCCACATTGGTTTCCTTGGACATGGTTCTCCTGTAGAATTTAGAAACATCAGGATCAAAGATTTAAGTAAAAAGGATTTAACTAAAAAAGAATCTGCTAAAAAGAAAAAATAAAAAAACATGACTGAAGATAAGTTAAACTCATCAGCAGATAATTCTAGGAGAAACTTTATTAAAACCAGCGCGCTTGCAGCCGCTGGTTTTATGATCGTGCCCCGACATGTATTGGGAGGAAAAGGATTTTTAGCGCCGAGCGATCGTTTACAGGTTGCCGGCGTTGGTGTTGGTGGAAAAGGTGAAAGTGATATAGCGAATATTTATAAAGGTGGTAAATCTGATATTGCATTTTTATGTGATGTTGATGATAGGAGGGCCGCTGGTTCTGTTAAGAGATTTCCGAAGGCGAAGTATTATAAAGACTATCGCCAGATGCTTGACAAGGAATCGAAAAACATTGATGGTGTTGTAGTTTCTACACCAGATCATAATCATGCTATGATAGCCCTGGCTGCAATGCAGCTTGGTAAACATGTTTATGTTCAGAAGCCTTTAACACATGATATTTATGAAGCACGTGTATTAACTGAAGCGGCAAAACGCTATCAGGTAGTTACACAAATGGGTAACCAGGGTGCTTCTGGTGACGGGGTAAGGCAATTGAAGGATTGGTGCGAGGCTGGTTTAATAGGTAAGGTACATACCGTATACTGCTGGACTGACCGCCCTGTTTGGCCTCAGGGAATTTCGTGGCCTGCTACTAATGGTGTTGTGCCTAAGGAATTGGATTGGGATTTATGGTTGGGCAGTGCCCCATATAAGCCTTATATAGACAAAATGGTTCCGTTTAACTGGAGAGGCTGGTGGGATTATGGAACAGGTGCAATTGGCGATATGGGTTGTCACCTTGTAGAACCTCCATTTAGCATTTTAGGTCTTGATACGCCTCTTGATGTTCAATGCAGTGTGGGTAGTGTGTATGTGGATGAATTTAAGAGGGGGTATTTCCCTGAAAGTTGTCCACCATCAAGTCACGTGATCATGACCTTTAAGGGAACGAAAAGAACGAAAGGTGATTTGCAGCTTCACTGGATGGACGGTGGTATTAAGCCAGTGCGTCCTGTAGAGTTAGGACCTAATGAGGCATTTGGCGATAATGGTGTATTGTTTGAAGGAACCAAAGGAAAAATGATCTGTGATGTTTATGGATCTAACCCGAGATTGCTGCCTTTATCAAAGAATGAGCATGATCATACTAAACAGAAAACCCCTAGGGTACCAGGTGGTGAAGATGGCCATTATACACAATGGGCCGAAGCGGCGATTGCAGGTTATGGAAAGATAGAATTAAGTTCTCCTTTTGAAATTGCAGGACCGCTTACAGAAACGCTATTAATAGCAAACCTGGCCATTAGAGGAACCGATGTTCAGCGGAGAAATGCTGATGGTGGGTTCAGTTATCCAGGCAGAGACATTAAACTGATCTGGGATAAAGCGAATCTTAAGGTTACTAACTTTGATGAGGTGAACCAATTTGTTAAACGTAATTATCGTGCAGGATGGAGTTTGGGAGTGTAAATTTGCGTGTTCTGGTTGTTGGATGCGGTAACATGGGTAAATCTCATGCTATGGCCTATCACACTTTAGACGGTTTTGAAATATGTGGAATTGTATCAACCGGTAACAGTAAGGTTGTTGTAAATGAAAAGCTGGGTGGAGGTTATCCGCTTTTCAGTGATTTTTATGAGGCGCTTGAGGCTACAAAGCCTGATGCAGTTTGCATTTCTACTTATCCGGATACTCATGAGGCTTTTGCCGTTAAAGCGCTGGAGAGCGGCTGCCACGTATTTATAGAGAAGCCTCTGGCGGATTCTGTAGAAGGTGCGGAGCGTGTTGCTGAGGCTGCGAGAAAGGCCGGTAAGAAACTGGTTGTTGGTTATATATTGCGTTATCACCCTTCATGGGAGAAGTTTATTGAACTTTCGCAGCAAATGGGTAAACCACTGGTAATGCGGATGAATCTGAACCAGCAAAGCCATGGTCCGAAATGGACCGTACACCGTAACCTGATGAAAAGTTTAAGCCCCATAGTAGACTGTGCGGTGCATTATATTGATGTGATGTGCCAGATGACCAGGTCAAGGCCTGTTCAGGTAAGTGCTATTGGTGCCCGGCTTACCGATGAAATACCTGAATGGAATTACAATTACGGGCAACTTCAAATTCGTTTTGAGGATGGTTCAGTTGGCTGGTACGAAGCAGGCTGGGGCCCAATGGTTAGTGAAACAGCCTTTTTTATTAAAGATGTTTTTGGCCCGAAGGGCGCGGTATCTATAGTTGCCAAAGAAGCATCGAAATCAGGAAAATCGGATTCAATTGATTCACATACTAAAACAGAATCAATAAAAGTACATTATGCTGATCTGGATAAAGATGATGAGTTTGCCAGGACCGATGAGTGGGTTGATCTTAAAGATGAACCGGATCATCAGGAACTATGTAATCGTGAGCAACGCTTTTTTCTGAGAGCTATTCAGGAAGATCTGGACCTTACTGATGCAACTGAAGATGCGGTTAATAGTTTAAGGATTGCATTTGCCTGTGATGAATCGGTGAGGACAGGGCAAATGGTGGTGTTGTAGTCATTTTTATTAACAATGGGAATAGGATGTGGAAAAAATGATTAGAGATTATGAAACATTGATTTGGTGCAAATCCAATAATTATTACCTTTAGAGCGTTATATCAAATATTTTTAAAATCTTAACTTAAGAAAAACATGGAAAAATTTTCAAAACTTAAACAACTTATTGCTGGAATCGAAGCAGATGCAGACAAATTTTATAATTCAGGTAATGGCGCAGCCGGTACTAGAGTTCGTAAAGCAATGCAGGATCTAAAAGGACTTGCTCAAGAGATCCGTACTGAGGTTACTGAGAAGAAAAATGCTAAATAGTATTATTTGAATTATACGAAAGGCCTGCAAGAGATTGCAGGCCTTTTTTGTTTTATGCCATCGTCATTCTGACCTCGAAGAAGCTGCGAGGTCAGGATGACGTGGTGGTGATAGCGACGTGCAAATGTGAAAATATTTACTGCCCAGGCAACCTTGTTGTTTCTTACTCCGTACTAGGAGATATAAGTTCATTAAAACTTAAATAAGGCAGTAGCTCAATTAAATATGAATAGGATAAGAAAAATAACCCGATTATTGGTGGTACTCATGCTGCTGCATTTTAGTGCCGGGGCGCAGAACTTTGTGAGCAAAAATATTAGAATAGGCTTATTCTCATCTACACCGCTAGAGGATATAAGGGCTGTAAGCGATAACGGTAATGCTGTTCTTGTTGCCAAAACCAGAGAAATAGTTGTGCAGCTAGCCGTTAAGACGCTTGAGTTTGACAGAAAGCTTATGCAGGAGCATTTCAACGAAAATTACATAGAGAGTGACAAATATCCTTATGCAAAATTTAAAGGGGTGATAGACCAGCCAGTGGATTTAACCAAAGATGGTAATTATGCTGTAACGGTTACAGGTATTCTTTCTGTACATGGAGTAGATAAGAAACGAACAATTCCAGGAAAAGTAACCGTAACCAATGGGGTTGTACAAATCAGTACAGAATTTAAAGTTGCCTGTGTGGATCATGATATTAAAATACCAAAGCTGGTGTTTACCAAGATTGCTGAGTTTATTACGATAAAAGCTGAAGGTAAGTTCAATTCATTAAAATAACCAAACCCATGAATAAGATTAAATATTTACTGATTTCCTTTTCGCTTTTTACACTGCATGCTCAAGCTCAGGAAGCGGACTCATTGTTAAAAGCCCTGGACAGCGGGGGTGTAGCTACTACTGTAGATGCCGCCTTTAAGTCGACACATGTAGTTTTATCTCACTCAAGTGAAACTCAAAAGAAACATGATCTGGATCTCAGGATCCGTCACCATTTTGGTGATATAGGCGGACGTTTTGGAAGTGCACATACTTTATACGGCCTGGATGTTGCAACAGATTTGTTTATTGGATTGGACTATGGGGTTACCGATGATTTTACTGTTGCAATAGGAAGAAGTAAGCAAGACGAACTTTTCAACTTTTCGGGTAAGTACAAGCTGCTAAAACAGAAGAGTAATAGTTCGATGCCGATTAATATGACCCTCTTTGCCCAGCTTGGCTGGATTGCCCGGGAGCCATTTAATGATGGCGAGTTTGGACAATATAGTGACAGATTCTCTTATTTCTTTCAATCTATTATATCACGTAAGTTTTCATCGCGCCTCTCTCTAGAGGTAATGCCAGGGTTTTTAGTGCGAAACAATATTGAGGATAGCGGTGATTCCAAAAACCTGTTTTCCCTTGGTTTTGCGGGAAGAATGAAAATTACTAAACGACTTTCTTTTATTGCCGATTACACTGTTGTAAATGGATTATCGAGACCCAAAGATTTAACGGAAACTTATTACAATCCATTTGGTGTTGGTTTGGAAATAGAAACCGGAGGGCATATTTTCTCTTTAAACTTCATGAATTCGGAGTATATAGTGGAAAATAATTTCATTCCAAATACTAAAAAATCGTGGAGCAAAGGCGGGGTTCGTTTTGGCTTCACTATATCAAGAAACTTTACCCTGTTTAAGTCAAAAAATCAGGATCCGGACAAGAAATCAAAAATTTACTAAACTAAAATCAAAAACTATGGAACGTGACGAATTTATCAAATCATTAGGGCTTGGCCTTGCATTGGTTTGCACAGGAACATGCCTTTCGAGCTGTGGAAAAAGTGGAAATGATGGTCCTGACGACAAACCCGATCCAGGACCAGGAAATAATACTGCCACAGTAGATCTTTCAACTCAACTAAAGGCTGTGGGTGACCAGGCGAAAGTAAATGGCGTATTGTTTTTTAGGATAGCTGATGGAAATACTGCTGCAGCATTTGTAGCAACAGAATCTATTTGTCCGCATCAGGGAGGTAGCTTGGTATGGAAACAGGCAGATAATAAAATACAATGTCAGTTGCACTTTTCTGAATACGCTACCAATGGATCCGTACTTCAGGGACCACAAGGTACGACCGGAAATACAAGAACGCTGAAAATTTATAGCACAGCTATTAGTGGAAGCAAACTTACAGCTACCATTGCATAGTAATTATCCCATTTAGTAGCTTCATTTCTTTTAATGAAAATATTTATTTGGATTTCTTGATAATGTTGGTACGATATATGTAAATTGTACATAGTTATTAGGCTAATCTAATAGTAGAATAACAGATATTCAATCAGCTATTTAAAAAGTTATGAAAAAACTACTTTCACTAATTGCTATGCTCAGTTTCTGTGTGAGCTTAAGTATGGCACAAACTGCTTCAACTGCTACTGCTAAAAAAGCAGCGACAACAAAAGCAAAAAAAGAAACTTCGAAAGCTAAAGAGACTGCTGCTGAGGCGAAGAAGGAAGCTGCAAAGACTAAGGCTGATGCTAAAAAAGAAGCAACAGCAACCGCAAAGAAAGAAGCAGCAAAGGCTAAAGCTGACGCTAAAAAAGAAGCAACTGCTAAGACCAAAGCAACAGCCGATGCAAAAAAAGATGCAACCGAAAAGGTTAAAAAAGAAACTACAACTGCAAAAACTAAAGCTAAAGCAGAAGCAACCACTGCAGGAGCAAGATTAAAAAAAGATGGTACGCCCGATAAACGTTTTGCGAAAACAGCTGCAGCTCCAGCCAGTGATGTAAAACTTAAAAAAGATGGCACACCGGATAAGCGCTTTTCTGCTACAGCTGCCAAAGAAAAAGCAGAGGCTCCTGTGAAGGAAGCTAAAAAGGAAGTAACAACAGTGAAAAAACAAACAACTACCGCTGTTGCCAATGCTGCTAATAAAGATTATAAGCCAACTGTAGATAGAACGCTGAAAGGCCCTAATTCTGAAGTAATTTATACCGGCCCGCGTGGAGGTAAATATTACATCAACAAAAATGGCAACAAAACTTATATTAAAAGAGAAGCAGAATAGTATAAAGGCTTAGTTTTAATAAAAAAGGCATCCAATTCCGGATGCCTTTTTTATTTTATTCTTTATCGCCAATTAACGTTCCTGATACATTCCAGGCGCTGAAACTTCCTCCCTCTGGTTTCCCTAACGGTATTGCTACCTGAAAGGTGTGTTTGCCAGGTTTAAGATCCGGTAAAGGGATTTCAACAGGTAAGGTAATTGTTCCAGGACACCAGTTAGAGCGGCTAAGATCCGAAGAGGACAAACCATTCCCAAAATTGCCTGAAGCAGGGTTTAAATATCTGTATGTTGCACAATCCTCTCGCCATGGAATAAAGTGATATACTCTTTTGCCATCCACAAAGATTTCGTTTTGTTTTGGTACAAATTCATCTCCGCCACCCCAGCCACCGTGACCAGTTGTAAGATATCTCATTTTTAGGTTTTTTACACCTTGCGGGATCTCCACAGTTACGGTAAGAGAATCCTGATCGAACATTGTGCCGTATTCCTGTCCCGACATTTCCATTAAATTGGTTGTGTTAAAAGCAGGCATTAACCATTTCTTTTCCTCTTTTTGACTTTCGCCCTCATAACCTGGATAGTATTTGAAATACAGACTGGCTTTATGTCCGCCTTTATCATAGTTTCCTATAAAAACGCCTATCCACACTTCTCCTTGCAAACGCGGTAATAGGGATGTGATATCCTGTTTGTAGACAACCGAATCGGCCCAGTTATATCCTTTTATTTTTGCCTGTGCATTAAAATGGTTTACCCCAAAAGAAGTGAAAAAACGCATTAACTCAAGCGGAGGTAAATAGTTGTCGGTAGCCGTAACTCCTTGGTATTTCTTTCCGTTTCTGGCTGAATAAACAGGAAGTACCTGAATACCGCTCTGCAAAGCATTAAGATAAGAGATGGATTTGTCGGTAGGGATCATAAACACGGAACCTGTACGGTCATATGCGTCCCCGTTAGAATGTTGTGCTAATTCGATAAATAATTGTTGACCAGCTTTTGTTGGCGGTAGCTTTACTTTCTTAAGAATAACAGTTCCACCAGAGAAATGGTAAGTGACATTAGATTGTTCTCCGACAGGATTTTCTGTTTTGTTGCCAAAACTAATCTGCTCATTATTGAAAATGGTAAGCGTAGTGTAGCGGCTTTCGATTACTTGTCGCTGGTATGCTGGTTCATCTAACATGGTGCCCCAGCTTTTTGGCCAGGCAAGTTCTTCGGGGGTTACTGTACGGTACTCAATGTTCTTTGCAAAGGTTTCGGAATTACCATTACGAATGGTTTTAAGAACTAAGCCTAATTCGGGGGCAATTGAAATGCTTGGTGTTCCTTTAATTTTAAGGTCGTTTGTATACCACACCTCGATGGTGTTGGAACGAACAAAGACTTTAGCCTTTTTACAGGGAATGCCCAATATTGTGTCTATTCCCGGAAGCAATTCTGGTTTTACGTATTCAGAGAAGGGCTTTTTAAGTGTGTATGCTATAGCATTACTGTTTTGTATCTGATAACTTGCCTTTTGAGCAATTTGCAGATACTGCTGTTCGGTCTGACGACCCTGAGGTACCAGATGTACCTGGTTACCTTTAACGAACATTTTTTGTTCAGCCTTTGTTTCTTTTCCGTTATTTCGAAATCCATACGTAACAACAGCTTCCGTGGCTTTAGTGTTTATTTGTGAAAACGATGGGGCACTGATTAAAAATAGTGCAAACCCTAATAGAACTACTCTCATGGGGCATAAAGTTATGAATTATTTTACCTCAAGTACTTCTAAAAAGAGTTCGAACATTTCCTCTGGTTTAAATGGTTTAGAGAGAATATAGAGAATGCCCATTTCTTTAAGCCTAAGTCTCACTTCTTCAAGCACATCGGCAGTAAAAATGATTACTTTGGTTTCCGGATAGGTTTCTTGTATGTATTTAGATAGCTGATAACCATCCATGCCCGGCATGTGCAGATCTACAAGAACAACATCAAACTTTTCCTTTTTTAGAAATTCTATGGCAGTATAGCCATTGTCAGCTTTATTAGCATTGATCCCAAAACGACTTAATTGGCGGGTGGCGACGAGTAAATTTGTAGGATTATCGTCAACAATCAACAACTTAAAATCGGGTAGGGCAGGGAAATCAAATTCGAATGCGTTTGATTTCTTTTCCTTTAGTATTGGTAAGGCCTTTTTGAAGTCAATTTGGAACTCGAATATTGATCCTATGGACGGTTTACTGATTAAGCGAATTTCACTTTTGAAAAGCCTTACTAAACCTTTGGTAATGTTAAGTCCTAATCCGCTTCCTTCTTGTTGCCTGTGGGAGTCCTGATGGACTTGATGAAACTTGTCGAATACCAGATTATGTAAATGTTCAGGAATTCCAATGCCAGTATCGGATATTTTAAAAAGGATAGACGCATGATCGTCTTGATCGACCAGCGTTTTTAGGGTGATGCTAACCTCTCCTTTTTCGGTAAATTTGATGGCATTAGCCAATAGGTTATTTAATATCCTTGTTAGCCTGAGGTCATCAATCATTAAGGACTCAGGTGTTTTGTAATCATGATGGAAATTTAGGGCAAGGCTTTTATTTTTAGCGAATGGTAGAAACTGCTTGTAAACGTTGTTTATAAGTGATATTAGATCTGTAGGAGCCTCATTTAATTGCATTTTTTTACTTTCAATCTTTTCCAGATCTAATATGTCGTTTATAAGCCCCAGCAAATGATTAGAAGAGTATCTTAGATGATCCACATACTCTTTTATATCCTTGTTTGAAGATGTTGCCTGATCCAAGAGATTGCTGATGCCAATAATTGCATTTAAAGGAGTCCGAATCTCATGACTCATAATGGAAAGCGTCTCTGTCCTTTTTCTGGCAATTTGTTCAGCAAGATTTTTGGCCTCAATGAGTTCCAGCTGGTTGTTTTTAATGTCTGTAATATCCTTCAATATTCCTCTGAACAATCGAACATTGTTGTTTTCCATTATTGGAACGCCTGAGATCCTTACCCATTTTTTATTCCTTTTAGCTGTTATGAGCTCTAATTCAATGTCGAAGGCAATATTTTTGTCAAGCGAATTTTTCAGCGCTTTTAATAATTTTGTTTTATTCTCTTTGTCAAATGATTGTGGGACATTGATACTATTGATTACAATATGCGGATCTGATTCGTTGATTTCGTAGATCTGATTCGTTAAAAATACTTCTTTACTTATCGTATCATATTCCCAACCACCCATTTTTGAAATTTGATGACCTATTTCTAGCAAGTTGTTGATCCTTTTGAGCTCTAAGCTATTCTTTTCAAGCTGATCGGTCATCTCTTTTTTAGCTGTAATATCCTCAATGATACAGATTATCCTGGCATCAGTATTAATGGAATCGATTTTTTGAAACTTAGCACAATACCATAGCGACTTAGTTAGGTCAAAATCTGGATAGATGCATTGTTGTCTTTCTCCAGTACTAAGTAATCTGACTATGCAGTCAATAAAGATATCTCCAAACTTGCCAAAAACTTCCGGGATACTCTTATTGATAAAGAATTCGGGTGGCATGAACAATTTAGATTTATCTTTTGTCCAAACCCGCTTAATTACAGATTGTTCGGTTAATTCCAGAATTACATCATCAAGTGCTTCAACCAGCGATTGCAAATTATGAGCGTCATTATCCATAGGTAGGTAGTGGTAGATTTAAAGTTTGTAATTATTTGGTTAGTTGTGTCGACTTGTTATGTAATCCTCTAATCGTAGCAAAACTTCCCCGTTTTCTGCCTGCAAATAAATAGCATTGTTGTAGGAATTGTTCGGGATGAAGGTTTTTGCCTTGGTTGTCGGATAAAACACACGTTTTTCTTATTTTTATATACTTTAGATATACAACATCCATGCCTCATTTTAAAGCCAGTAAAATTGGAAGTTTCTGGATTGCTAACTTATTTTGAATAGTGACAGTGAAGGTATAGTTAATGGAAAGTAAAATACCTGAATTTAGGCTATTTGTTAAGTGGCTGGTAATCTTGCGTATATTTTTTTAATGCGGTTTTTTTAGAAAATTATCAAAATAGATTTGCGCTTATTCGCATGTTTTTATATCTTTGGCGCTCCTTAAGGGGAAAGGCCTTGGTAGCTCAGTTGGATAGAGCAACGGTTTTCTAAACCGTGGGTCAGGGGTTCGAATCCCTTCCAGGGTACAAGAAATTTATTTCTTAATTAAAGGCGACATTGCTCCAGATGTCGTCTTTTTTTTTGCCTCTATTTTTTTAATATTGATTTAGTCAGGAGCTAATATGGCTTCGATCCAGAATATTTAAAGATCATTACAAGTTATCGATTTAAATCTTAAATGCTTGAAAAGGAGTGTGTAAGGCTGTTATTTGGAATAATTTTAAATAATATTGTTTAGAATTATTTTAAATAGTAGGTTTGTGCCGATCAAACAAATTTCAACTATGATAAGAATTTTTACCAATTGTATTATTTTGCTCTTATTTTCTGCAAGTCTGTCATTTGCGCAGACTGGAAATATTGGTGGCTCAGTAAAAACCTCCGATGGAAAACCCGCAGAACTTGTAACTGTAAATATTAAAGGAACAGGCAAAACGGCCTTAACAGATAAAAGAGGATCGTATGAGCTAAAGAATATTAGAACAGGCAAATATATTCTGACTGCAACATTTATTGGTCTGGCAAAACAAGAACAGGCTATTGAAGTAAAATCGGGAGAAACTGTATCTGCTGATTTTGTACTGAATGAGAATTCCGATCAATTACAAGAAGTAATCATTTCTTCCAGAAATACTAACAAAGTAACTGCTGCAGTTGCTAAGATGCCTTTAAAAAATCTGGAGAATCCACAGGTATATAGTTCTGTTTCTTCTGAAATATTAAAACAGCAAGCGATTAATAACTATGATGATGCGATGCGGAATATTCCCGGAATCGCAAGAACATGGGAATCTACAGGAAGGGGAGGTGATGGAGGCTCTTATTTTGCGCTCCGTGGTTTTGAAGCGCAGCCAAGTCTGATCAATGGATTACCTGGCCTGACCAGTGGAAACCTTGATCCGGCAAGTGTGGAAGAGATACAAGTGATGAAAGGACCTTCTGGGACATTGTTTGGAGCAAGCTTTTATGGCTATGGAGGGATTATCAATACCATTACTAAAAAACCGTATTATGAGTTTGGCGGTGAAGTAGCCTACAACCTGGGTAGTTTTGGTTTGAACAGGGTAACTGCAGATATAAATATGCCTTTGAGCAAAACTGAAAAAATTGCAATGCGTGTTAATACTGCCTACCATACAGAAAACAGTTTTCAGGATGCCGGATTTAAAAAGTCTTTCTACATAGCACCTAGTTTGGCCTATGAAGTAAATGATAGACTTTCCTTTCAGGTATTGACAGAAATTTTGCAGGAAGAAAGGGCTGTAGCACCGATATTCTTCAATACTAACAGGGATGCTCCACTAATTTTTAAAAATATTAAAGAACTGAACTTGGACAGGAATCTTTCGTTTATGAGCAATGACCTGACCATGAAGAATCCAAGATATAATCTGCAGGGTCAGATGCTTTATAAGCTTTCAGATCAATGGACCTCACAAACTGTGATTTCAAGAGGTAATGTAAAATCAGATGGCTACTATACCTATATCTGGGATGATGAAACCAGAGACAACTACTTCGACCAGTGGTTTAATAAGGAAAATCAAACTACAAACTCTACTGATATTCAGCAGAATTTCAATGGAGATTTCAAGATTGGGAACTTAAGAAACCGTGTTTTGATCGGTCTGGATTATTTTAGCCGTAATGTGATCAGTAACAAATCTGGTTGGGCGGTAGTAAGAAAAATATCACCTCAGGAGAGTGAAACAAAAGTAGGTCTTGATTTAGAGCCTATTGACGAACCCATATATTTGAGTCAGCAATTGGTTGACAACGCATTAGCTGGACAAACAGGTAGCCGTAGCAATATTAAGAATAGCATTTACAGTGCTTATGTTTCTGATGTGATCAATTTTACTCCTGGACTCAGTGCAATGGCTAGCTTGAGGATGGACTATTTAGATTCAAAAGCAGGTCTTACTGATTCAGATGAGGATTACAACCAATTGGTATTCTCCCCTAAATTCGGAGTGGTTTACCAGCCCGTGCTGGACAAAGTATCTGTATTTGCCAATTACATGAATGCATTTTTCAATATACCGCCTTATGAAACATTTGACGATAACAACGTAAGTCAAGGTGTAAGGGCATTTAAACCGGAACGTGCTAACCAATTTGAGTTTGGTGTAAAGACAAATTTGTTTTCAGACAAATTGTTTGCTACAATCTCTGTTTATGATATCAGAGTAGAGAATCGTGTATACTTTACCCAAACTGGTGGTGCTGTGCAGGGAGGTAAGACCGGCAGTAAAGGCTTTGATATAGATTTAAGTGCAAACCCTTTCCAAGGTTTTAATATCATTGCAGGAGTAAGTCACAGCAGAATTAAGGTTCTTGAAGGAAATTCGAGTTTACCAGATGATTTTTACAATGAAGTAGGAAGAGCACCGGGAGGTCAAGGTCCTCAGGATCTAGCAAATTTATGGGCTACTTATAAATTTGGATACGGTAAATTAAAAGATTTCGGGATCGGGTTAGGTGGAAACTATGCTGGTGTATATAAGGTAATAGATAATAGTGTAACAGGAGTTTTTGAATTGCCAAGCTATACCTTGTTAAATGCAAGTTTATTTTACAACTCAGACAAATATAGGTTTACCTTTAATATGAATAACCTGACCAATGAAGATTATTACATTGGTTACTGGTCTGTTAATCCACAAAAGCCAAGGAACTTTGCGGCAAGTTTTGCTTATAAATTTTAACTTATGAAGGCTAAAACAATAAAAAAGTGGTTTGAAGTTCATAAATGGACCAGTCTTATTTGTACGATTTTTTTGCTCATGTTATGTCTGACTGGTTTACCTCTGATATTTTATGAAGAAATTGATCATTTACTGGGCAAGGAAGTAGAAATGCCTGCTGTTCCTCCTGGAACTCCAGAATTGTCAAAAGACGTTGTACTGGATGAGGCCCTAAAACACGTACCCGTAAAGGCAATAAAGTATGTGTCATGGGATGTAAAAGAGCATCCTGGTGAAATGTTTGTTGTTGTGGCCGATTCAAGTGAGGCGCCCATTGAAGGAGATCATTACCTTAGGATGAATGAGTATACTGGTAAGGTAATGGACACGCCGCCCAATGAAATGGATTTTATGCTGGTGATGTATTACCTGCATGTAGAAATGCTGGCGGGCATACCCGGTAAACTTTTCCTGGGGCTGATGGGGCTGCTTTTTATTGTTGCTATTGTTTCCGGTATAGTATTATATGGTCCGATTATGAAGCGTTTTGATTTCGGAATGATCAGGACAGAGAAATCATCGAGATTAAGGTGGTTGGATTTGCATAACCTGCTTGGAATTGTAACACTGGCCTGGGCATCGGTTGTTGGACTTACAGGTGTGATAAACACCCTGGTTGACCCAGCTCTGGACAAATGGAAGGCTAGTCAGCTTGCCGAAATGGTTGCGGGATATAAGGATAAACCTAAGGTAACAGGAACTTTAAGTTCTTTGGATGCAGCTGTTAAGACATCTAAGGCAGCCGCTCCCGGAATGGATGTCTCTTTTGTTGCCTATCCGGGAACACTTTACTCCAGTAAGTATCATTACGCAGTGTACATGATTGGAACTACTCCGCTAACTTCAAGGATTATCAAACCGGCGCTAATAGATGCCAAAACTGGGGAATTGACGGACATGAGAGATCTGCCATGGTATTTGAAAACAATCTTTATCTCCCAGCCATTTCACTTTGGTGACTATGGGGGTATGCCGATGAAGATACTCTGGGCGATTTTCGATATCGCTACTATTATTGTATTGATTTCCGGAATTTACCTTTGGCTTGCCAGGCGCAAGGCGAAGTCGGCCCAACTTAAAAGGCTTATGGGAGAAGCTGAATCGCTCACCTTATCAACTGTTCAAGAGAATGAAGAATAATAATAACGTGTTTTTCAAAGTATGGGGTATCCCTATTTTACTGGGAGTGATAACAATTTTAGGCTTGTTATCAGCAATAATGGGAGTAGGAGTATGGCATATCGTGTCATGGATTGCCTTAAGTATTCCGGTTTATGTTATGTTTAGGTACGGATTAAAGTATTTTAAATAGGTCTTTCTAATTTTTCTGGTTGTGGTTTAGCGAGTTAGGGATATTTTGTAAGAAATAGTGTGGAAATGTTTGTGTGGTGGCTGAAATTTCCTACTTTTGCATCCCGCTTCGGAGGAAGGGAGACAGTGAAAAAGGAAGGTGAAAAAGAGTTTCAAAAAGATTTGCAAAACAGAAAAAGATTTCTACCTTTGCAGTCCCAAACAAAACGGGAGTTACCAAACGGAGTTTGTTAACAGAATAAAAGAAGATTGAAATAAAGGAATGGTTAAACAGAAAGCGGGGAGCAATACGACCCTGCCGAAACACAGTCCATGAATTTAAAGATATAATAAGGGGATCCGTGAGGTGACCCGCGAAGTT
>Ga0307412_10000220_pt1 | contig 38370 bp, 29 predicted proteins | sample DK1Cmetagenome_3_FD_203823 | JGI IMG/M metagenome (GOLD analysis project Ga0307412, IMG submission 203823) | Maize rhizosphere microbial communities from greenhouse at UC Davis, California, United States - DK15-C-1 | ecosystem: Host-associated > Plants > Roots > Rhizosphere > Soil | place: USA...
GGCCTAGCAGGTCGGTCTCGGCGCCGAGCAGGATTTCCGAATGGGTGAGCAGCGTCATCAATTGCTGCTGCCGGGTGGTATCGCCCAGGAGCACCGAAATGTCGGCGCGCTCGAAGCTGCCGGTGCCGATCGCGGTGAACGCGTCGGCACAATAGGTGAGGAACTCGACCGTCTTGCCGTTCTCGGTGCCGGTGAAGCGGAAACGGCTCATGCCGGGCCAGTTCCCCACGAAGCCGGTGGGGGTGTAGATCATCTGGTCGGCGGCGAGGTAGCCGGGATCGTCGTCATAGCCGGTGATCACTACCGTGGCATTCGCGGCTCCCGGCAGCACTGCGCCAAGCGCAAGCGCGGCGGCCATCATGGCTGTACGCATCGTCTTCTGTTCCCACCCGTTGAATGGGGCAGCGCTAGCGCGTGCGCGGCGACGGCCGCTAGCCTATTGAATTTGGTGAATGACCGGCTTTGGCACAGCCGTGCCGGGATGGGACTGAAACGCGTCGCCATCCCCTAAACGCCGTCATCCCCGCGCAGGCGGGGATCCATTTGCCAGGACGATTCAGCAAGCGCCGCGCCGTTCCCACCAATGGATCCCCGCCTGCTCGGGGATGACGAAGTCGTTGCGGTGCCGTCCCGCGCGCAACGGCGCAGGACGATCACCGTATTTTCTTAGCGTGCGCGGCCTGCGCCGCCGCCCTGGCCGCGATTGCCGCCGCCGCTGCCCGCCGGACGGGCATGGAAGTTGCGCTTCGGCGCACCCGGACCGCGACCGGCACCGGCGCCGGCGCCGGCGCCAGCACCGGCATGGCCGGCACCTTCCTGGCGACGCGGCTCGCCGCTACGCGGCGCATCGCTGCGCGGACCAGCGCGACCGCGGGCCGGCTGGCCATCACGACGGCCCTGGCCATGCGGCTGGGCGCGGCCGTTACGGCCGTTCTGCTCGTCACGGCTCACCGGCATCGGCGAGCGAGTCGACTTGATCTTGTCGGACTCGGCCATGAAGTTCTCGGGCAGCGGCTGCACGGTCAGCTTCTGGCGGGTCAGGCGCTCGATGTCCTTCAGGTACGGACGCTCGTCATCGGCGCAGTAGCTGATCGCGATGCCGTCGGCGCCGGCGCGCGCGGTGCGGCCGATGCGGTGGACATATTGCTCCGGCACGTTCGGCAGTTCGTAGTTGAACACATGGCTCACCCCCGAAACGTCGATGCCGCGCGCGGCGATGTCGGTGGCGACGAGCAGCTTGACCTTGCCCGAACGGAACTCGCCCAGCGCACGCTCGCGCTGCGGCTGGCTCTTGTTGCCGTGGATCGCGTTGGCGGCGATGCCGTTGCCCGCCAGCAGGCGGACGATGCGATCGGCGCCGTGCTTGGTGCGGGCGAAGATCAGCGCGCGCTCGATTTCCGGCTGGCGCACCTGCATCGTCAGCAGCGACTGCTTCTCCGCCTGGTTGACGAAGGTGATGATCTGCTCGACGCGCTCTGCCGTGGTGGCGACCGGGGTCACCTTCACTTCGACCGGGCTATGGATGAACTGGCTGGCCAGCTCGCGGATCGTCTTCGGCATGGTTGCCGAGAAGAACAGCGACTGGCGCTTGGACGGCAGCTCCTTCACGATGCGGCGGAGCGCATGGATGAAGCCGAGGTCGAGCATCTGGTCGGCTTCGTCGAGCACCAGGATCTCGATGCCGAGCAGGATCAGGAAATGCTGATCGAGCAGGTCGACGAGGCGGCCCGGCGTGGCGACGAGGATGTCGACGCCGCGCGCCAGATCGGTCTTGTTCTTGTGGACCGAGGTGCCGCCGAACACGGTGGCGATGCGCAGGCCGGTGCCGCTGGCATAATGCTTGGCGTTGTCGGCGATCTGTGCGGCGAGCTCACGCGTCGGCGCAAGGACGAGCATGCGGCAGCCGCGCGGCTGCGGACGCTTGCCGCTGGCGATCAGACGATCGATCGACGGCAGCATGAACGCCGCGGTCTTGCCGGTGCCGGTCTGGGCGATGCCGAGCAGATCGCGGCCTTCGAGCAGCGCAGGGATCGACTGCGCCTGGATCGGCGTAGCTTCGGTATAGCCCTTGGCGGCAAGCGCGGCGAGGACGGTCTCGGAAAGGCCGAGTTCTTTGAATAACATGGTAGTACCTTATGGATGCGGCCGGCGCGCACGCATCTTCAAAGGGCGCACGCGAAGGCGGGGTCAACAAGTGACGCCCCGCGTGATTTGGGAAGCCGATAAGCGACGAGGCAGAGCCTAGCGGAGCAGGTCCCCAAAAGGGGCGCGCCGCCGATCACGCTGCATGTAAATGCCTCGTCGTAATTGCGCATATGGCAGCGATGTTGCGCCGCGTCAAGGATGTGGTCGCGTGTTGGTCATGCGTTAACCCCGTTTGCGGTAATACCGGAGGTCTGGGGCAAGGGAAAATGTGCTGGTGCTCGTCGCGAGGCTGGAAGTTTGGGGAAGCATGGACGCGCGCGGGGCGGTGCGATTCCTGGTGAATCGCGAGACCACCGTGCGCGGCATGGACGGTCGGCCGTTCGACGCCGTGGTCGACAATTTCTCGCGCACCGGCTTCCTGTTCAGCGCCGACGTCGCGCTGCCGGTCGGCACGCTGATCTGGATCGGCATGTCGGGCGCCGGCGCGCGCGAGGCGCGGGTAGTGTGGCGCGACGGACCGCAGCATGGCTGCGAGTTCCTGATGCCGCTCAGCCAGCGCGACCTGCAGCATGCGTTCCGGAGCCGCGAAAGCATGGTCGAGGATCTTGAAGCCCGACTCCGCCGCGCAAGCATGCTGCGCGACGGCGAGTAAGGCGTCAATACGTGGGCGCGGCCGGCAGATACTCGCGCTCGCGGTACGCGAACCAGTCGAAATCCGCCGGCGTGCCCATGCCACTCATGTCCTGGCAGGCCATGCCGATGAACGCGCCGGTGAAGTTGGGCAGCCCCGGTGCGCTCGCCTCGTCGGAGAGGATCGAGGCGTCGAACAGTTCGGGCAGCCATTCCCAGCGGTCCGCACCCGCCATCCGATAGCCGAAGCGCAGCCGCTCGTAATCGATCTCGCAGCGTAGCTCGACCGGACCGGCCGGCAACGGGATCGGCTTGGTGAAGGCGTCGCCCTGCGGCGAATCGGGCAGCGCTGTCATCACCCGCAGGTGCCGGCCGATGTCCTCGTCATGGCTGACATGGAGGTACTGGAACTTGGTGCCGTTGTAATAGGCGACCAGGCCCGCCGCCTGCTGGAAGTCCTGCGGTTCGAAGTCGAGCACGCAGGTCGTCGAGGTGCAGAAGGCCTGGAGCCGCCGCGCGACCAGCGCCTGGGTGAAGACGCTGCCGATCGTCTCGCGGCCGAACAGGCGGAGATGACCGGCGCGCGCGGTGAGGCTGAAGATGCGGTCGGGTTCGGGGGTGCGCAGCCATTGCAGGTCGATCGGCAGCATGGCCGAATCGAAATCGTGGCGTTCCTCGGTCGGCCGGGCGGAGGAGGGCGTGTTGCTGAGCGCCGGCACTTCCAGCTCGGGCAGGCCGCGGCCGTCGCGGGTGTAGAGCCAGCCATCGTCGCCCCAGCGCATCGGCTGGATCGCGGTCTCGCGGCCCAGCACGCAGCGCCCGCGATTGGGGAGCGGGCGACCGCACAGATAGGCGAGCCAGGGCTCCCCCTCCGCCGTGTGCACCAGATCGGCATGGCCGGCGCGCGCCAGCGCCGCGTCGGGGCGGGTGCGGCTGGAGAGGATAGTGGTGTCCGGGTGGAGCTCGTACGGACCGGTGATGTCGCGCGACCGCGCCATGGTGACGGCATGGTTCCAGCCGGTCCCGCCCTCGGCGGTGAGCAGATAGTAGAAGTCGCCCCGGTGATAGAGATGCGGCGCCTCGGTCAGCCCCAGCGCGGTGCCGGGGAAGATGTTGGTGCGTTCGCCGACCAACTTCTCGGCTTCCGCGTCATATTGCTGCAGCACGATGCCCGCGAAGCGGTTGCGGCCGGGGCGGTGGTCCCAGAGCTGGTTCACCACCCATTTGCGGCCGTCCGCGTCGTGGAACAGCGAGGGGTCGAACCCGCTCGAATTGAGGTGGACGGGATCGGACCAGTCGCCGTCGATCGTCTCGCAGGTGACGAGGTAATTGTGGAAGTCGCGCAGCGACGCGCCCGAGGCGCCCCCCATGGTCGTGCGGCCATAGCGCTTCACATCGGTGTAGCAGAGGTAGAAGCGCTCCCCGTCATGGGTGAGGCACGGCGCCCACACGCCGCAGCTGTCCGGATCGCCGCGCATGTCGAGCTGCGACGCCCGCACCAGCGGCCGGGCGATCAGCGTCCAGTTTGCCAGGTCTCGGCTGTGGTGGATCTGGACGCCGGGGAACCACTCGAACGTCGACGTGGCGATATAGTAATCGTCGCCGACGCGGCAGATCGACGGATCGGGATTGAAGCCAGGCAGGATCGGATTGCGGATCATCGGGGCGCCTTGACGAGGGTCCAGAGAAGGAGGGCGGCGAGCAGATCGAGCAGCCCGAGCGCGACGAAGAAGGGGCCATAGCCGATCGAGGCGACCAGCCCGCCGATCAGCAGCGAGAAGATCAGGATGCTGCTGTTGGCGAAGGTGCCCGCCATGCCGGCGACCGTGCCCAGTTCGTTGCGCGGGAACAGGTCGCTGGCCATGGTGATGACGGTGACGGACAGCGTCTGGTGCGCGAAGCCGCCCAGGCACAGCAGCGCCACCGCCAGCCAGGCGCTTTCGACGCTGGCGACGAAGACCATGCCGGTCATCAGCAGCGCGCCGAAGGTGAAGGTCCAGCGCCGGGCGTTGATCAGGCTGATGCCCCGGCGTTGCAGGAACAGCGCCAGCGCCGGGCCGAACATGCAGCCGATATCGGCGGCGATGAACGGCAGGAACGCCGAGACCGCGATCTCGCCGAGATTGAACCCGCGCACCTTGACCAGATAGAGCGGCATCCAGAAGGTCAGCGTCCCCCAGGTCGGGTCGGCGAGGAAGCGCGGCAGGGCGATCCCCCAGAAATTGCGCTGGCCGAGCAGGCGTAGCGGCGAGGGGCGTTCGGCGCGCTCCTGGATATGCGCTTCCTGGCCGCTGACGATCAGGTCGCGCTCGCCCTCCGAAATGCCGGGATGGGCGTGCGGCGAACGGTAGTTGGCGAGCCAGAGCAGCGCCCAGAGCAGTGCCAGCACGCCGGTGACGACGAACGCCGCGCGCCAGTTCCACAAGGCGATCGATCCCGCGACCAGCGGGGCGGCCAGCGCCGCGCCGGCCGACGCGCCGAGATTGTAGATGCCGCCGGCAAAGCCGCGCTCGCGCGCCGGGAACCATTCGGAGACGACCTTGAGCCCGCCGGTGTGCGAGGTCCCCTCGGCAAAGCCCAGCAGCCCGCGCAAGGCGAACAGCCATTGCCAGCTGAACGCCAGCCCGTGCGCCATGCTCAGCAGGCCCCAGCCGGCGGCGAACAGCGCCAGGCCCGAGCGCAGACCGATCACGTCGAGGATATAGCCCACCACCGGCTGCAGCATGATGCCGCCCTGGAACGCCGCGGTGATGTAGGAATATTGGCGCTCGTCGATGTGCAGATCGACCATGAAGCTCGGCGCGGCGACGGCCAGCGTGCTGCGCGTCAGATAGTTGAGCATCGTGCCCAGCATGACGATGCCGATGATCCACCAGCGCAGCGCGCCCGTGCGGTGCCAGAAGGACATGCACTCTCCCTTTTCCGCGCCAGCACGCGTGTTAACGTTAACGTTGCCAGCAAAGCGCGCGAACCGCAAGAGCGTGCAGCCGCTTTGACCGCATGCTGCGGGATGCCTGGGGCCATCGGGCGGCGTATAGCACCTCCCATGACCGACGCTGCCGACCTTGCGCAAGCCCGCTGGACCGCCTTCGCCGCGCGCGACCGGGCGCAGGACGGCCGCTTCATCGTGGCGGTGACCACCACCGGCATCTACTGCAAGCCAAGCTGCCCCGCGCGCCGGCCCCGGCCGGAAAATGTCCGCTTCTTCGATGCGGGCGCGGATGCGGCAGCGGCGGGGTTCCGGCCGTGCCTGCGCTGCAAGCCCGACGAAGCCGCGCGCGATGCGACCGCCGTTACCCGCGCCACCGCGCTGCTCGATGCCGCAGAGGAGACGATCGGGCTGGAGGCGCTGGCGGCGGCTGTCGGCTATGCGCCCCATCATTTCAACCGGCTGTTCAAGCGCGCGACCGGCGTCACGCCGGCCGCCTATGCGCGCGGCCTGCGCGCCCGGCGGGCGACGGCGGCGCTCGACGAGGAGAATAGCGTGACCCAGGCGATCTATGCCGCCGGCTATTCGGCGCCGAGCCGCTTCTATGCCGAAGCCGGCGCCCGGCTCGGCATGGCGCCGAGCGCCTGGCGCGCCGGCGGCGCAGGGGTGACGATCCGCTGGACTATCGCCGAGACCAGCCTCGGTCCGCTGCTGATCGCCGCGACCGACAAGGGCCTGTGCCGCATCGCCTTCGACGAAAATGCGGCGATGCTCGCCCGCCGCTTCCCCGCTGCGACGGTGGTACCGGGCGATTCCGATTTCACCGCGCTCGCCGCCGAGGTTGTAGCGCTGGTCGAGGATCCCGATCGCCAGCGCGACCTGCCGCTCGACGTGCAGGGCACCGCCTTTCAGGAAGCGGTGTGGCAGGCGCTGCGGACGATCCCGCCGGGCGAGACGCGGAGCTATGCGGAGCTGGCGGCGATGGCGGGCAAGCCGGCGGCGGTGCGCGCGGCGGGAACGGCGTGCGGCGCTAATCCGGTCGCACTCGCAGTCCCCTGCCACCGTGCCCAGCGCGGCGACGGCAGCATGGGCGGATTCGCCTATGGGATCGATCGCAAGCGCGTGCTGCGTGCGCGCGAAGGCGTGCGCGAGCGGAAATAGCCCGGCTGAACCAAGCCGATTCGATCAGAAGCCATCGGCCGCCGACAGACCGTCACCCCGGCTTCCGCCGGGATGACAGTGGGTTACTGCGCCGCGCCGGGGGCGCAGTGATAGACCAGCTTCTCGTTATAGGCCGGCGGCAGCGCCGCGCGCATCGACTGCTGCAGGCTGGCGAGGCTCGCGCGCTTGGCCTGATCGGCGGTGCACTGGTTCACCGGCACGGCGGGCTTCACCTCGCGCACCTTCTGCATGTCGGCGGCGGAGAGGAAGTAGCGGGTATCGGTGAGCGTTTCCGTACCCGGATCGAATTCGCGGACCGTCACCGTCGGCTCGTCGTCAGGCACCAGCACGCGCTGCCAGCGGCGGCCGGATTCGGCATATTGGGTGCCGCCGTCGATGCAGCCGTCCGGTCCGACGTTCACGCGCACCGCCTCGCCGGGCGATACGGTGATGCGGCTGCGGTCGGGCTGGAGCGTGCAGACCAGCGGCCCCTCCGCCACGTCGGCCGGCAGCCTGGCTTCTGCGGTGTCGTTGCCTGCGCCCGGTGCCGCGATGCTCGCCTCGTCGAAGCTCGGCCGCAGCACGAACAGCGCCACCGCGCCGAGCAGCAGCGCGCCGCCGCCCACCGCGGTCCAGATGCCCGGCCGCTGCTGGTCGCGCGAGAGCAAGAGGCCGGCCGCGCCCAGCGCCAGCGCGCCAAACACCAGCAGCACCGCAGCGCCGGCCATATAGGTTTCGCGGGCCGATTCGCTGGCCGCGCGGGCCTTGTCGATCGCGGCTTCGCGCGCGCGGGCGGCAGCGGATTCCGCCTGCGCCACCCGGCCGGCTGCGTCGGCGCGATCCTTCTCCTCGGCCGCCTTGTCGAGCGCGTTGCGCTGCTCGACACTGATGCACGGTGCCGCGACGAAGGCGAAGGGCTGCTTTGCCTGGGTAAGGAACGCGGTCAGCTCCGCATTGGAGATCGCGAAGGCGAAGGTCGAATCGCCTTCCTCGCTGTTGGTGATCGCCGAATTGACGCCGAGCACCCGCCCGCACGCATCGAGCAGCGGCCCACCCGAATTGCCGCGGGCGATGTTCGCGGTGTGGAGCAGCACCGAAATGTCCTCCAGCGTGCGCGTGCCGGCAAAGCCACCCTGCGAGCGCACCGGCGATTGCGGCGTGATGAAATCCGCCGCCGATCGCGCGGTCGCGATGTCGACATTGCCGGGATAGCCGAGCGCGATCAGCGTCTCGCCATCGGTCACCGCGCCGTTGAACAAGGCGAGCGTAGGCAGCTTGGCACCGCTGAACTCGATCAGTGCCAGGTCGCGTTTGGTATCGATCGCGATCAGCTTGCCCTGGAACGACTTGCTGCCCTCGGAGGGCACCACGCCGATCACGACATTGCCGGGATAGCGCGAGGCGAGCTCGACGACATGGGCGTTGGTGACGATCCGATTCGGCGCGACCGCGAAGCCGCTGCCATGGCCGAAGCCGACCACCTCGTCGTCCGCCACCGCGATGGTAACGATCCGCACCACGCCGCGCCCCGCCGCCGAGATGTCGTCGGCGCGCGCGGGCGCCACCCAGGCGAGCAGCATCGCCACCAGCATGATCATCTGCCGCATGCGCGGAAACACCCCGGTTTTAGCCATGGGTGGCGCTTTCGGCGAAAAGCGGCGGCGGTTCAAGCGGGCGTGGCGCCTTCCCGCGCGTCATCGGAAGGCTGGAGGCGCTTCCAGCGAGCGAATCAGCGCCGCTGCCTCGGCCCCGATCCAAGCCGCATGGGGATCCCCGACCAACCCCTGCAGCAGCGCCCGCGCCGCGCTGGCCTGGCCGCCGGCGATCAGCATGCGGGCGGTCTGCATCCGCAGGCTACGATCCTGCGGCGCCAGTTCGAAGGCGCGGACCAGTGCGTTCCGGGCTTCGAGCGGCGGTGTTTCGCCGGTGACGAGATAGCTGCGGTAGAGCAGTTCCGGCGGTCGCGGATCGTCGGGATCTATCTGGCGGGCGCGCGCGATTGTTGCGCGGATATCCGCCCAGCGCTCGGCGCGTCGATCCTGCGTGGCCACCGCCAGGCCGATCAGCGCCAGGGCGCGATCGCAATGGGCGGCCACGAGCATCGGGTCCGCGCGGAGTGCCGCGTCGGCGGCAGCCAGCCCGGCGGCATAGTCCTGAGCGGCGTTTGCCACGGCTGCCAGCGTGCGCTGTACGGTGGCGTCGTCCGGAAAGCGCGCAGCAATCGCCTGCGCCTCGGGCTGGAGCGCCCGGGCGGCCGCCGCGCCAAGACCGCTGAAGAGGCGAACCTGGACCGGCAGGATTGCGGCCTCGCCGGCGCGCAGGCTGCGAAGCGTCACCGGCGGAATGGCGAGCAGTGTCGGCTTCAACACATAGCCCTGAATCCGCAGCCGGCCGAGGAACCGCTGTAGCTCACGCTCGAGCACCGCGGCGTCGCCGAACACCGCAGCGGCCTCGGCGGGCGTCTGGCCGCGCTCCAGTATCGCGCGAAGATAGGCGCTCAGCTGACCCTGACGGGCGGGCGCGAAGGTCAAATAGTGCACCAGCGCCCAGCTGCGCCCGTACAGCGCCGCGCGCTCCTCGGGCCGCACCGGGTCCGCCGTGCCCGCCAGGATGCTGGCGAGCGGCAAGGCGCTCGGGGCCTGCAAGTCGGCGGCGCGATAGGCCGGCGCCTTGCCGACCAGGATCGTGCCGTCCTTACGGAACGTCGCGGTCGCGTTGAACTCCGCCCAACCTTCCGCCACCCAGAGCGGCATGGCCGCGCTCGGCCAGGTGGTCGCAAGGAAATGATGCGCATATTCGTGGAACAGCACGGCCTGCGCGTCCATGGCGCCCGGAGCCTTGTCGTCGGCTGGCAAATCCGCGACGAGCGCCACCGAGGCGCCGGCGCGGGGGAAATAGGCACCCGCCGCGCCCGAATTCTGCGCCAGCGCGGCCACCTGCCGACGATCGGCGAGCAGATACACGGTCAGCCGCCCGGCCGGTCCGGGCGCGGTTTCCGGCACGCCGCGCGCGAGCCGAAGCGCTTTGTCGAATTTTTCCAGGCGTTCGGCCTGCAGGCGCAGGCGCGCTTCGGGCCCATCGGCATAGACGCGGAAATGCGCGGTCTCCGCCACGTGCCAGGCCGCCGTCGCCGTGCCGGGCAGCGTGGCGAGGTACCCGAACAGGAGAAGTGCGATCAGCCGCATCCACACCTTCTATCGATAGCTGCAGGAACATGCACCTATCGATAGAAGGTGTGGATCACACGAAGCTGTAGGGATCGACGTCCACCGCCACGCGCACGCGCGGGCTCCAGGTGAGGCCGCCCAGCCAGTCGCGGATCGCGTCCTGCACCGCGAAGCCGCGCTTGGCATGGACCAGCAGCCGGAAGCGGTGGCGCCCGCGCAGCATCGCCAGCGGCGCGGGGGCGGGGCCGTAGACGTGCATCTCCGCCAGCTCGGGCGCCGATCGGCCGATCATCCGCGCGGCTTCCTCGGCCGCCGCCTTGTCCTCGGAAGAGACGATGATCGCGGCATAGCGGCCGAAGGGCGGCGCATCGGCCTCGCGGCGCGCCTCGGTCTCGGCGGCATAGAAGGCTTCGGCATCGCCCGAGACCAGCGCCCGCATCACCCCCGCCTCGGGGGCATGGGTCTGGATGAACACGGTGCCCGGCTTCTCGCCCCGCCCGGCGCGGCCCGATACCTGCATGATCTGCTGGAAGGTTCGCTCCGACGCGCGCAGGTCACCGCCGTCGAGCCCGAGATCGGCATCGACCACGCCGACCAGCGTCAGGTTGGGGAAGTGATAGCCCTTGGTGACCAACTGCGTGCCGACGACGATGTCGATCGCGCCATGCTCCATGCGTGCGACGAACTCGGCCGCCTTGGCCGGCGACCAGAGCGTGTCCGAGGTGACGATTGCCGTCCTTGCCTCGGGCCAAAGCGCCGCCACCTCGTCCGCGATCCGCTCGACGCCCGGGCCGCAGGCGACCAGCGTGTCGTCGGACTTGCACTCCGGGCACATGCTCGGCGTCGGCATGGTGTGGCCGCAATGGTGGCAGGAGAGGCGGTGGAGCAGCCGGTGCTCGACCATCCACGCCGTGCAGTTCGGGCATTGGAAGCGGTGGCCGCAATGGCGGCACAGGGTGAGCGGCGCATAGCCGCGCCGGTTGAGGAACAGCAGCGACTGTTCGCCGCGCTTCAGCGTCGCCTCGATCGCCTGGACCAGCCGCGGGGAGAGCCAGCGGCCGCGCTCGGGGGGCTCGCGGATCAGGTCGATCGCCTCGATCCGCGGCATCTCGGCGGCGCCGTAGCGGCCGGGGAGCTTGAGCTCGGCATAGCGGCCGACCTCGACCTGGTGCCGCGTCTCGATCGCCGGAGTGGCGGAGGCGAGCACCACCGGGCAGCGCTCGAACATGCCGCGCATCACCGCCACGTCGCGGGCGTGGTAATGCACGCCCTCCTCCTGCTTGAAGCTCGTCTCGTGCGCCTCGTCGACGACGATCAGGCCGAGCTTGGGATAGGGCAGGAACAGCGCCGAGCGCGCGCCCACCGTGACCATCGTCTCGCCGCTCGCGATCGCCCGCCAGGCGCGGCGACGCTCGGAACTGCGCAGGCCGGAGTGCCACGCCACCGGCTCGCAGCCGAACCGGCCGGCGAAGCGGGTGAGGAACGGCTCGGTCAGCGCGATTTCGGGGAGCAGCACCAGCGTCTGCCTGCCGGCATCGAGTGCTGCGGCGACCGCTTCGAAATAAACCTCGGTCTTGCCCGATCCGGTGACGCCGTCGAGCAGGAAGGGCTGGAAGGCGGCACTTTCCACCGCCGTCCGCAGCGCGCTCGCCACCGCCGCCTGGGCGGGGTTGAGGTCGGGCGGCGCGAAGGCGGGATCGGGCAACGGGTAGGGTGCCTGGGTGTCGACCGTCACCGGCTCGATCGCGCCGGTCTTCACCAGCCCGCGGATCACCGCGTCCGACACCTCCGCCACGGCGGCGAGTTCGCGCACCAGCCCCTGGCGCGCGCCGATCCGCTCCAGCGCCTGGGCGCGCTGCGGGGTCAGGCGGTCGGGCACCAGCCCGGTCGCGCGATATTCGGTAATCGTCGGCGCCGCCTCGAACGCCGCCGAGGTGCGCAGCGCCATCGCCAGCACGGCGGCGGGCGGGGCCAGATAATAGTCCGCCGTCCACTCGACCAGCCGCCGCACCGGCGCGGGGATCGGCGGCGCGTCGGCCACCGACAGGATCAGGCGCAGGCGGTTGTCGCCAATCTCCTCGGTCGGCAGCCGCTCGGGTTCCCACACCACGCCGGCGAACTGGCGCGGGCCGATCGGCACGACGACGATGCTGCCGGGCTCGACCGTCATGCCGTGCGGCACGCGATAATCGAGCGGCCCCAGAGCCGGGTGGAGGACAAGAACGCGCGCGCGGGCCATGATCGGCCCCTCATATGGGCATTTTGCGCGGAACGGGAATCCCGTATCGCCGGTTCGTCGTTCGAGGAGATCCAAGCATGCTCATTCTCGCCCTGCTGCTCGCCCAGGCGGTGCCCGCCCAGGCAACCACCGCCTGCAAGGCGCCGGACGCCAGCCTGCCCGCAGCGCTGGCCGGCTGGAGCACTCCCGGCGACGAACTGGTCGCGGACAAGGCGGTGTCGCTCGCCACGGTCGACGGATCGACGCTCAAGGGGCTGCCCAAGGGCACCAAGCCCGGTCGCGCGGCGATGATCGAGTTTCGCGTGGCGAAAGCGGGGACCTATGGCATCGCGCTCGATCAGCCGGGCTGGATCGACGTGCTGCCCGGCGCGGCCGGCGGCGAAGCGCTAAAGTCCGTCGCGCATGGGCATGGGCCGGATTGCTCGACGATCCGGAAGATCGTGCGGTTCGAGCTTTCGCCCGGCACCTACCGTGCGTTCGCAAGCGGGCTCGCGCAGACCAAGGCGAAGCTGATGCTGGTGCCCGGCTGAAAATTCTGCTTGTTGCAGGAGTGGAACGAATATAGAACATGGTTTCGCTGAACAGGGGAGTCGGCGATGCTGATATTCGTAGCTGGACTGATGTTGACGGTGCCCCAATGCACCGAACTGTCACGAACCTATGCGGGCTGGGAGCGAAGCGGCGACGGTCTGGATACCCGCCACGCGACTACGCTTGCTGCGAAGAACGGGGCGGCCGAAACGCAGGTTACGATCCGCAAGGCGGGCACCTTCGGCATCGCCGCCGATCAGCCTGGCTGGATCGATGTCGCGCGCGGTAAGGGCCGTCCGCTGCGCATGGCATCCCGGGGGCCGGGCGTGGCCTGCGCGAAGATCGAGAAGATCGTCTATTACCGGCTGGAGCCCGGCACCTATCGGGTGACCGTCGGCAAGCTGCAGAAGCCGCAGGTGAAGCTGATGCTGGTGCATGGCGATCGCACGCAGGGGCGCACGCAGGGGTTTGCCCGGCGCGGCCGGCTGGGCTAGGCGGGCGGCAAAGCTCCACTGGAAGGTTTTGCCATGAAGTTCTTCGCCGACACCGCCATCATCGACGACATCCGCGACCTGGCCGATGCCGGGCTGCTCGACGGCGTCACCACCAACCCGTCGCTGATCGCCAAGTCGGGCCGCAACTTCCTCGAAGTGGTGGCGGAGATCTGCGAAATCGTCGAGGGCCCGGTTTCGGCCGAAGTCGTCGCGCTCGATTTCGAGGGCATGCTGCGCGAGGCGGAGATCGTCCGCAAGATCGCCGACAATGTCGCGGTCAAGCTGCCGCTGACGATCGACGGCCTCAAGGCGTGCAAGGCGCTGACCGACGACGGCACCATGGTCAACGTCACACTCTGCTTCTCGGCCAATCAGGCGCTGCTGGCGGCCAAGGCGGGCGCGACCTTCGTTTCGCCGTTTGTCGGCCGGCACGACGATATCGGCTTCGACGGCATGGACCTGATCGAAGACATCCGCCTGATCTACGACAATTATGATTACGGCACCGAGATCCTGGTCGCCAGTGTGCGCCACCCGATCCATGTGCTGCAGGCCGCCAAGATCGGCGCCGACGTGATGACCGCGCCGCCGTCGGTGATCAAGCAGCTGGTCAAGCACCCGCTGACCGACAAGGGCATCGAGGCGTTCATGGCCGATTGGGCCAAGACCGGCCAGACGATCGCCTGAGCGGGCTGCGGACGACGTGAGTCCCCCTCCCGCCTGCGGGAGGGGTTAGGGGAGGGTGCGGCGTGGAAGCTTCGGAGTTTGCCGCAATGTGCTCTTCCTCCTTCCTTTCCCCAGCGCACAAGCGGATGGATTCCCGCCTTCGCGGGAAGGACGGGTGTTTTGTCTGGATGCGCCGGGCCGGGCTCGCAGAGTCGGATGCGCTTCCATGCGAGGCACAGCCATGACCGAGCTCCCGCTCCCCCGCCGCTTCGCCGAGCATCTCGGCCGCGATCGGCGGCGTTCGCTGCACACCATCCGCGCCTATGAGGCGACGGCGATCCGGCTGCTCGGTTTCCTGCAAGGCCATTGGGGCGGACCCATTGCGCAGGACGGCCTCGGCCAGGTCAGCGCTGCCGACCTTCGCGCCTATCTCGCGCATCGCCGCGGCGAAGGGCTGTCCAATAGCTCCGCCGCGCGGGAGCTTTCCGCCGTCCGCGCTTTCCTGAAATTCACGGGCGGCGATAACGCCCAGATCCCACGCCTGCGTGGTCCCAAGGTCAAGAAGGGCCTGCCGCGCCCGATTTCGCCGAGCGAGGCGGTGGCGCTCGCCGAATGGGCGTCGGACGAGGCCAGCGAGCCCTGGATCGGCGCGCGCGACTGGGCGGTGCTGCTGCTGCTCTACGGCGCGGGGCTGCGCATCGGCGAGGCGGTGGCGCTGACCGGTGCGGTGTTGCCGCTCGGCGCGACGCTGCGCGTTACCGGCAAGCGCGACAAGACCCGCGACGTGCCGCTGCTGCCGGAGGTGCGCGAGGCGATCGAGTCGTACGTCACGGCCTGCCCATGGAGTACCGCGCGCGACCTGCCGCTGTTCCGCGGTGCCAAGGGCGGCCCGCTGCCGCCGGGTGCGATCCGCAAGGCGGTGCGCTCGGCGCGGACCAGCCTGGGGCTGTCCGATCGCACCACGCCGCACGCGCTGCGCCACAGCTTCGCCACGCATCTGCTCGGGCGCGGCGCCGATCTGCGCGCGCTGCAGGAACTGCTCGGCCATGCCAGCCTCAGCTCGACGCAGATCTATACCGCCGTCGATGCGGCGCATCTGCTCGATGTGTACCGCGCCGCGCATCCGCGGGCGTAGCGATCACGCGGCCTCGCGCGGTTTCCAGGTAAGCACGCGCCACACATAGAAGACGATCATCGCCGCCACGCCGATCACGATCGCCGGCGTGACGAACTTGTCGATCTCCGCCACCGCCGCGCCCAGGCCATAACCGACGCCGACCAGCGCCGCGTTCCACAGCGCGCTGCCGCCTGCCGTGTAGAGGCAGAACTTCCAGAACGGCATGTGCATCAGCCCGGCCGGCAGCGAGATGATCGTGCGGCCGAACGGCATGAAGCGGAACACGAAGATCGTCGGCCCGCCCCAGCGATCGAAATAGCCCTTGAACCGTTCGACATCGTGCCACTCGACCGTCAGCCAGCGGCCCCAGCGCGCGACGAACGGCTTGAGCCGCTCATAGCCGAGCCGCCGCCCGATCTCCCACCAGAACAGGTTGCCGAGCACCGTGCCGAGCGTGCCGACCAGCACCAGCAGCACGGGATCGAAGTGCCCGCGTGCGACGCCGATCCCGGCCATGCCCATGATCGCCTCGGACGGCACCGGGGGAATCACGTTCTCGAGCACCATCAACAGGAAGATGCCCCAATAGCCCCAGCCGATCAGCATGCCCATCGCGTCAGCCCCGGATCAGCCGCGTGCCGCAACCCGGGCCTCGATCGCATCCCAGATCATGCCCGCCGTGTCGGTGCCGTTGAAGCGGTCGATCGCGACGATGCCGGTCGGCGAAGTGACGTTGATTTCGGTCAGCCATTGCCCCCCGATAACGTCGATACCGACGAAAAGGAGCCCGCGCTTCTTCAATTCCGGCCCGAGCACGGCGCAGATTTCCTTTTCCTTGTCGGTCAGCTCGGTCTTCGCCGCCGATCCGCCGACCGCGAGGTTGGAGCGAATCTCGCCCTCGCCCGGCAGCCGGTTGATCGCACCGGCGATTTCGCCGTCGACCAGCACGATGCGCTTGTCGCCCTTGACGATGTCCGGAAGGAAAGCCTGCACCATGTGCGGTTCGCGATAGGCGGTGTTGAACACCTCGATCAGCGAGGAGAGGTTGGCGCCGTCGCTGCCGATTTTGAAGATCGCCTTGCCGCCATTGCCGTGCAGCGGCTTGACGACGATCTCGCCATGTTCGGCAAGGAACGCGCGCGCCTCGTCGACCGAGCGGGTAACGAGAGTCGGCGGCATGAACTGCGCGAAATCGAGCACCCACACCTTCTCCGGCGCGTTGCGGACATTGGCGGGGTCGTTCACCACCAGCGTGCGATCGGCGATGCGCTCGAGCAGGTGGGTCGCGGTGATATAGCCCAGGTCGAAGGGCGGATCCTGGCGCATCAGCACGACATCGGCCTCTTCGCCGAGATCGAGCTTCACCGGATCGCCGAAGGTGAAGTGGTCGCCGTCCACCCGCTGGACCGTCACGGGATGCGCCTTGGTCCAGACGCGGCCCTCGCGATAGTTCAGGTCCTCGGGCGCATAATGGAACAGCCGGTGCCCGCGCCCCTGCGCCGAGAGCATCAGCGCGAAGCTCGAATCACCGGCGATATTGATCGAATCGAGCGGGTCCATCTGCACGGCGACGGTAAGCATGCGGCCTCCTAGGTGTATTGCCGGGCCAACTCACCCGATCCACGCGTTCTCGATATGGCGGGGCAAGGTGCGCGGGGCAATGAGGATCACGTCGACGCGGATATCGTCTCCGGGCCCGGCGTAGCGGGGCATCAGCAGTTCGGCCGCGGCGGCGACGCGGCCGAGCCGGCGTTCGTCGATCGCATAGTCCAACTCGGCGGCGGTACGGCGGGTCTTCACCTCGACGAACGCGACGAGGTTGCCACGCTTTGCCACGATGTCGACCTCGCCGGCGGCCGTGCGCACGCGCTGGTCGAGGATCCGCCAGCCGCGCAGCCACAGCCACCAGGCGGCGCGGCGCTCGCCGTCGCGGCCGCGGGCTTCGGCGGCTTGGCGCTTGGGGCTTTTCATCGTGGCGAACTGCTCGCTACAAAAGCCCTCGTCATTCCCGCGAAGGCGGGAATCCATTCGCCGAAACGCTCGGGGAAGGAGCCGCGCTGGCGACCCCAATGGATCCCCGCCTTCGCGGGGATGACGGCTGGAGCAGGGCGGCGGCGGTTCACCCCTTCATTTCCAGTGCTCGGGCGTAGAGCGCCTTGCGATCGAGCCCGAGCTTCTTGGCGACTTCCCCCGCCGCCTTGGAGGCGGGCAGGCGGGTTAGCGCCTCGGCCAGCGCGGCATCGCCGTCTTCGATCGTCGCGGGCGGCGCTTCGCCCGGCGGGCCGACGATGATGACGATCTCGCCGCGCGGGGGCGTCTCGGCATAGCGGGCGGCGAGCGTGGTGAGCGTGCCGGTCACGCATTCCTCGAACTTCTTGGTGATCTCGCGCGCGACGCCGGCTTCGCGGTCGCCCAGCCCCTCGGCGAGCGCCGACAGGCAGGCGGAAAGGCGCGGGCCCGATTCGTAGAGCACCAGCGTGGCCTTGATTGCCGCCACTTCGGCAATGGCTTCGGCGCGGGCATGCGCCTTGCTCGGCAGGAAGCCGAGGAAGAAGAAGCGGTCGGTCGGCAGCCCGGCCAGCGTCAGCGCCGCGATCGCGGCGCAGGGGCCGGGGATCGTCACCACGGTGTGGCCGGCGGCGCGGGCGTCGCGCACCAGCTTGTAGCCGGGATCGGAGATCAGCGGCGTGCCGGCATCGGAGACCAGGGCCACCGCCTCGGTCCCCATCCGCGCGATCAGGCCGGGGCGGACGGCATCGGCATTATGGTCGTGATAGGGCTGCATCGGCCGCTTCACGCCGATGTGGCGGAGCAGGCCCGCCGTCACACGGCTGTCTTCGACTGCAACCACATGGGCTTGTGAGAGTATCATGCTGGCGCGCGGCGACAGGTCACCGAGATTGCCGATCGGGGTGGCGACGATATAGAGGCCGGGCGCAAGCGTGTTTTCCATCGGGGAGTGTCATGGCAGAGGGCAGCGGCAGATCGCAACCGGGACGCGTCGCGTCCCTTCGTTTGGCCGTGACCGGTCTCGCTCTTCTGGCCAGCGCCTGCGTCGCGCCGCGCGGCGGTCCGCCGACCGCGCCGACCGCGCCGGTCGAGCGTCCGGCCGAGCGGCCGAGCACGCCGATCACGCAAGGATTGCCGCAGGACGTCGCCCGCCACCGCGTCGCGCTGCTGGTGCCCTTGAGCGGCACCAATGCCGGGCTCGGCCGGTCGCTGCAGAACGCGACGCAGCTGGCGATCCTCGACACCAACACCGATGCGATCCGTATCACCAGCTATGATACGGCCGGCCCCGGTGGCGCGCTGGCAGCGGCGGAGCGGGCGATCGCCGAGGGCAACAAGCTGATCCTCGGCCCGCTGCTCGCGGACGATGCCCGCGCGGTGGCGCCCGCGGCGCGCAAGGCGCGGGTGCCGGTGCTGAGCTTCTCCAACGATGTGAACGCGGCCGGCGGCGGCGTGTATCTGCTCGGCTATTCGCCGGCCCAGGCGATCGAGCGCGTCGTCGACTATGCCAAGGGTAACGGCATCACCCAGTTCGCCGGGTTGATCCCCTCGGGCGTGTACGGCCAGCGCAGCTCGACCGCGTTCCTCCGCGCGGTGGAGACCGCTGGCGGCAAGGTGCTGGCGATGCAGAATTACGACGCGCGGCCCGGCTCGATGAACCAGGCGATCGCGAAGCTTTCGGGCGTGCCGTACCAGGCTATCCTGATCGCGGGCAGCGCGGGCTCCGCAACGGTCGCGGTGCCGGTGCTGCGGCGTTCGCCGAACGGCAAGGCGGCACGGGTGCTGGGAACCGAGCTGTGGAACACCGATTCGGCGATCGCCAGCCGGCCGGTGCTCAACGGCTCCTGGTTCGCCAGCGTGCCGGACGGCGTGTACCGGCAATATGCGGTGAAATACCGCACGCGCTTCGGCGCGGCGCCGTATCGCCTGTCGGCGCTCGGCTATGATGCGGTGCTGCTGACCGTTCGCGTCGCGCGCGAGTGGAAGAACGGTACCGACTTCCCGGCATCGATGCTGGTCGATCATGATTTCGGCGGCGTCGATGGCGCGTTCCGCTTCGGCCGCGACGGCATCGCCGCGCGCGCGCTGGAAGTGCAGGAAGTGCGCGACGGGTCGATCGTGACCGTCTCGGCGGCGCCGGCCAGCGCGAACTAAGGGGTTAGACGACCAGCTCGCGCAGGATCGCCTCGAGCACGGGCATGCCGGCTTCGGTGACACGAAGCCGGCTACCGTCGCGCTCTGCCAGCCCCTGCCGAACCAGCAGGTCCAGCGTCGCCAGGTTCACCGGCGCGACACCACCCGCCAGCGCGGCGATCCGTTCCAGGTCGACGCCCTCGCAGAGCCGCAAGCCCATCAATAGGGCCTCGATGCCGCGATCCTCCGGCGCCAGCGGCTCCTCGCGCTCGATGCCGTGGCCGTTGCGGTCGAGCGCGCTCAGCCAGTTTTCCGGCTTCTTGTGGCGCAGCGTCGCCAGCCCGCCCCGGCGGCCATGCGCACCGGGGCCGACGCCCGCATAATCGCCGTAGCGCCAATAGGTGAGGTTGTGCCGGCTCTCCGCGCCCGGGCGGGCATGGTTGGAAATTTCATAGGCCGGGAGGCCCGCTGCCGCCGTGATCGCGCGCGTCATCTCGAACAGATCGGCCCCCGTGTCGGCATCGGGGATGGTCAACTGGCCCTTGGCGGCGAGCGTGGCGAATCGCGTGCCAGGCTCGATGGTGAGCTGGTAGAGCGAGAGATGCTCGGTGCCGAAGCGCAGCGCGCGGCGCAGCTCCGCCTCCCATGCCTCCAGCGATTGACCGGGCCGGGCATAGATCAGGTCGAAGCTCACCCGGTCGAACGCCGCCTGCGCGGTTTGCAGCGCGGCCAGTCCTTCGTCGACGCCGTGGGCGCGGCCGAGGAAGCGCAGTGCCTCGTCGTCCAGCGCCTGCAGGCCGAGCGACACCCGGTTCACGCCCGCTGCCGCGATGTCGGCGAACCGCGCGGCTTCGACCGAGGAGGGGTTGGCCTCCAGGGTGATCTCGATGCCGTCTTCGAAGGCCCAGGCCCTTGCTGCTGCATCGATGATCGCCGCCACCGTTGCGGGGGGCATCAGCGAAGGCGTGCCGCCGCCGAAGAAGATCGAACCGAGCCGCCGCCCCGGCAGCAATGCCGCTTCCTGCGCGAGGTCGGCGAGCAGCGCATCACGCCACTGCGCCTGGTCCACGCTTTCGCGGACATGGCTGTTGAAGTCGCAATAGGGGCATTTGGACACGCAGAACGGCCAATGCACATACAGTGCGAGCGGGGTGGGGTGGCCTGTCATGCTGGAGCGGGAATCTAACAGTTGGAATAAATCATCTCTAACCAAATTCTTACTGCAGCGCAGCAAAAATTGGGCCCCACCCATCAGGCCCCAGTCCCTTTTTGCAAATCGGGTGCGAAGCACAAACATGAACTGAGCTGACATACAACTGATTCAAAGGAGAAAAATCTCCTGCCTTTCCGGGCTACATTCTGAGGTATCGGAGGAAATTGGATAGATCAAAATCACGGCACATCAGCCGGCTAATGAATCTGTTCAAACCCCTCCGTGCAGACGTGCTCAGCCGAGAGGACGACGCATCTGCGCACGCGACGGCCGTCAACCCCCAGCACGTTCTCAGCTTGTCCGGCAGCCGCGGCCGTAGCGCTCCCACTTCTCGGTGTTCAGCCACAAGGTTCCCGACAAACCATCTTCCGCCGCTGAAACCGCGTTGACGGGTCCCAGCCCTAGCAAGGGGTTCGGCAGTGCAGTCCGCCATCTCCGGAAATCGCTTGATTGTTTTTTCGGGCCGGGCATAGATCGCGCGACACTCTACAAATCGGCTCTTATGCAGGCCCTTATGAACAAATTCCCAGGCATTCCTCTTGTCGAATCCCCCATCTTCCAAGATATTGTTGGGGATATGGACTTATCGGAATCGGAACGTGAAATAGCGCAATCTCTACATCAGAACGGATTCGCGGTATTTGATTTTCCGGACATTGACATCGAGTCGCGGATTGCGCGGATTCGCGCGGCATTGTCGCCCGTATTTCAGATCGATGATAACAATGCTTCGACATCGAAGTTCAGCGGCATCGGTCGTATCCAAGATGCATGGAGTAGCAATGACGACATTCGTGCGATCGCCGGCAATCCGCAGGTGATCGACCTTTTGTCAAAGTTATACGGGCGCCGTGCATTCCCTTTTCAGACGCTGAACTTTCCGGTGGGCACCCAGCAGCATCTGCACACGGATGCAGTGCATTTTTCGTCCATTCCCCCGCGATTCATGTGCGGCGTCTGGCTCGCGATGGAAGATATCGGCCCCTCGTCCGGACCGCTTTGCTACGCACCCGGTTCGCACCGCTGGCCCCTGATCGACAACGCTTTGATCGGCCGCCGCGGAAGCGGTAGTACTGCCGTATCTGCCCAGACGCCCTTTCAAGACGCCTGGAACGCCATAATCGCAGCCAAGGGTGCGACGATCGAGACTTTCGAAGCGCGCAAAGGGCAGGCGCTCATCTGGTGCGCCAATCTGTTGCACGGCGGCAGTCCGCACCTCGATCCTTCGCAAACGCGCTGGTCGCAGGTGACGCACTATTATTTCGATGATTGCGTATATTACACGCCAGCGTTTTCGGACGAGTATCTTGGTCGCCTGGCGTTGCGGGATCTGGTTGACATTCGCGATGGCTCTGCCCGGAAAAATCTGTACCTTGGGGAGGAAATTCTTCCTCCTCCCCCGCCTAGGCCAAAGATCTGGAAACGAGTACGTCGCTACTTCGGCGGCGTGGTAAGCAAAGCACGCTCGCACAGAGCCGGGGAAGGCACCGTGTCGTGAAAAATGGTCCGGTCGCCAGCATTCGTCGCGCATTCAATGCGTTGCGGCCCAGCGGAGCAGTGGACGCATTCGCGCGGGGCAAGGTCGCCGGTTGGGCCTTCGCCCCGGGCGGGGTTTGGGTCGAGGCGTGGGTGGACGGAGAATGCGTTGCCCGGGTTCGGCCTGCGATACCACGCGTCGACGTCGCCGACGCATACCCGGGTGCGGCTGGTGCTCTCAAAAGCGGGTTTCTGCTGGACCTGGCGGAACATCTACCCGCGCAGGGATATCGAGAGTTCAAGCTCGTCGCCAACCCGGTATGGCCGATGGTGTCCGGAAGGACGCTGGGCCGATTCACCGTCGTAGCCGACGCACTGGTGGCCAAACTGTTGGCGCCCCCGGAAAGCGGCATCTCCGGGCCCTTTCCGAAGCCGGTGATTGACCTGGTCGCGGCGGAATGGCCAGAGGATTGCCGTGACCTGTCGACCTTCGAGGGACAGAGACGGTTTATTTTTAGGCTTGAAAAAATCCTCGCGACAGAGACGCTGAAATCCCTTCCCGTCATTGCCGATTACTATAGATTTCTGTCTTCTACCTTGAATCATTGCAGATTTGTCGAAAAATGCTTTCCGGTCGTCAACGTGCTCGGGGTGGACGGCGCGGATTTCCACTGCAAGCCGAACTCCGTGTCGGAGATATTTTCCATCATTCACCAGCTATACGTGTTGAAATCATGGGGCGTCGCGGGAGATTTCGCGGAGTTCGGTTGCTTCAAGGGGTATAGCTCATCGATGCTGAGCTTTGCCTGCCAGCAACTCGGGTTGAAGATGCATATCTTCGATTCCTTCGAAGGGCTGCCTGCCGCTCCAGGATCGGGCTATCAGCAAGGCCAATATGCCGGGAGCATGGAAGAGGTTCGGGACCATGTCACGCGATTTGGGGCGATTGATGCGGTCGAATTCCACAAGGGATTCTTTGCGGATTCGCTGAAGGTCTGGCGTCCCGACAAACTGATGTGCTTGTGGATGGATGTTGACCTTGAAGTATCGGCACAGGATTTGATGATCGTTGCCGATCGCGTGGACGAACGCGGCACGCTTTTCAGCCATGAGTGCTCACCCGACATTTTCCAAGACGGCGCGATCGTGAGCGAGCCCCACCCGGATAATCCCGTGCGACCTCTGTTGGATCGCCACGTGGCTCTGGGGCGGCCCCTCACCGGTCACCACGTTGCCGGTTATACCGGTGTATTCTGGCCCAGAAGCACAGGAACGCCAGCCCCGACGCCAAATGCCCTGTCCCTGCTCCGGAAGGCGGTCGCCTGAAGAGGATTTCGGTAGTAGGTCCACATTTCTATCTGCGAGAGACCGACGGTATGATTCAGTTAGGTGGGCGCCTGGATGTGTACGCGCGCTAGGCATTCCTTCTTGCACGTGCACGGCGATGCAGTAGTCGCTTGGCCATAACCGCTGCTACCTGCCATCGCCCCGCGCGGAGGGCCCACCGCAAAATCTCTCGATGCTCGCCATCAGAAAGCAGAATGGGCTCTAGCGCGGCAAAAAAGCGTCCGGCCTCTTTCGCCGGCAGCATTCGGACCAGATTGAACGCGCCATGGAAGCCGAAGGTGTGGCCCTTGATCCCCCGCTCAAACGAGAAGCGCTGGGCAGCGGCGAGCGGTGCGAACCTGAGCCCAAACTCCCGTTCCAGCGCCTGCCGATGCGTGCGGCAAATCAGCACATCTTCGAGTTGTCCATTGTCTGCCGAGATCGTCGCCGAAGCCGCCAGCAGCTTAGACGACCGCAAGGAAAATCCACCATTTCCGACGGACATCCCGTCGTCGAAATGATACCAGGGCGCCCCGATATAATCATACTCTAAAAATACGTCCGACCACTGCGCCGCATCAAGAACAAAGCCATCCCATTGGACGCACAGCAGGTGCGAAGTAGTGATCCATTGGCCCAACTGGCTTAACATCACTTGGGAATAGGCAACGCGTGACGTTATGCGCGGGATCGCGACCCAGCGACAGCGATCTGAGATCGAACGAGGCGGGGGCGCATCGCTGATCCAAAGCACCTCCGCGAAGTCGACCTGTTCCAAGCAACGACAAATCGCTGCCGCGGTCGCTTCGTGGGCCACACTCGTGATTGCAGCCAGCGTTACGCTGGGGAGTGTGAGACGGGTGCTCAAAAGCTCAGCAGGCATCGTTCGCTTTCGCGGCGGAACAAGGGGCTATGCCACGGATCGCGATATGCGTCCGTATCCCAGCGCGCCTTCAACGCGGCCAGTTCCAACTTGAACTGCTCCAAGTTTTCTCCGGTCCGAACCGCCCCCCGGGATTTCGATTCATGGTGGATCAGCGTCGCGTCCGGGACGATCAAGTTGACGAGCCCGGAAGCCTCAAGCCTGAGGCATAGATCGACATCGTTGAAATCAACGGCGAAGTTCGCGGGATCCATGCCCCCCACCGAAAAGAACTTGCTGCGATCGATGACCATACACGCTCCCGTCACGGCGGAGACGCGCCGCGTGTAACGGTGCCAACTCGAAAACTCGATGTCACCTGGCATCGCGCCCTTCTGGACATGGCCGGCGGCGCCGCCGATGCCTGCCGCCACCCCTACATGCTGGATCGCGCCGTCCGGATACAGGAGGCGGGCGCCGACCGCGCCCACGCCGGGCTCTGCGGCATACCGAACGAGCTCGGATAGCCAGACTCCATCCAGCGCCTCGACGTCGTTGTTCAGCAGGCAGAGAAAGTCACCCTTGGCTGCCTGCGCCGCGAAGTTGATCATTGCGGCATAGTTGAAGCGGCCGGGATACGGGAGAATCTGCGTTCGATCGGAAGCCAGTCGATCGAACAACGCATGCGTTTCCGGTTCGACGCTGTCATTGTCCAGCACCAGGATATCGACGGATCCCGCGTATTGAAGAATCGAGAGACGCTCGATGCAGACCGCAAGCAGTTCCGCCTGGTCGCGGGTCGGGATGATGATCGTCACCGCGCCGGCTGCCGCTTCAGGGGGGGCAGGCGCGGCGCGCGGCGGTGTCAGGAGACCGGCGCAGGATGAATCGACCTGCCGATGCGACAGGATCAGCGGGATATGGACCGGCAGCGCTGCCTGCGCGACGCGCAAGAGCGCCGCAGTCGGCACTGCCAGGTCCGACGGATCCGGCTGCGGTCCTGCACCTTCTTCGATCGCGTCCAGCATGGCAGCCGGCCAGATCAGCGACGCCCGTGTCAGCAGGTCGACACTGGAAGCCAGATAGGGGTCCCAGTCCGGTTTGATCAGCGGCAGCGTGCGCGCACCCCCTTCGATGGCGTCGTGGTCCCAGTAGAGGATCGGCAGTTCGCGGCTGGGGCCGGGCATGCGGGCTAGTACCGGCCCCAACGCGGGCGAAAGCGCATCCCCGGCCGACAGGATCAGAAAGCCCGTCCGACCTTCCGCAATGGCGGCGCGGAGCGCATCCGCCAGCGACTGGCCGGGTGCGTACACCCGAGCGTCGGCACCCAGCGCTTGCATGACGCTTGCTTCGGTTCGCGCCCTCTGGTTGCGGTCACCACCGACGATGTAGCAGCCAATGCCCGTTTGCGATCCATGTTCAGCACGGGCCGCACACCAGGCAGATATCGCGCGCGGTTCGCCCTCGGCAATCCACACCCGGTAATAGTCGGGGTGCCGCGACGCGGCCAGATGCAGCTGATGCATGCCGCGGACCCGGCGCCTAAAGGCCAGGCTCTTCATCCCAGAGAGGAAGCCGCGCCAATCCCCCAACAGTGCAAGCCACGCGAGACGCGCCGACATCCGGTTCTCCGTCCTCAGCAGAACGACTGCCGCGAAACGCGGCCAAGGCCGCTCAACGGCTGATCAATTGGTGCTGCGGAGGATATCGCGCGCAGTGACGATCGGTGCAAACAACTGGCTGACGATCTGGATCAGCTTGCTCGGCTGGTTGGCTCTTGCGTTGCCGACATAAAGCACGTCCTTGTCACGCATCGCCATCCGCTGCGAAACGAAATAGGCCCCCGCTTCCATCATGTTCAGATGATAAACGATCGGAGTCTCGTTTCCATCGTCGCCGCGTACGATCCGAAACAGGAACACTGCCGCGGGATCGCCCAAATTGGGATTTGAGCCCCCTGCCACCGCAATTGCCTCCGTCAGCGAAATTGTGGGGCCGCTGAACGTGAATTGCTCAACCTTGCCCGATGCTCCCATGACAGAGAAAGTGCGCGGTTGCCGGATGACCGAGATACGGTCGCCGCGGAATACCCGAAGATCGCGCCCAGCACCGCCCAGCGCATCGGAGAGCCGGATTTCGGTCTCCGCATCGGCGCGCTGGATGCGCACGGAAAGATCCTTCGCCTCACCGCGATACCCGCCGGCAAGCGCGATAACATCGGAAAGCGTCTCCTGGTTCGTCGCCAGCACCAGACGGCCCGGCTTGGCGACATCTCCGCCTATGATAAGGCTGTTGCCAATGACGTCCCGCAGGCTGACCAGAACCTGTGGATTTTGCGACATACCTCGATACGCGGCGCGGATCTTGGCGGCGAGCTGCGTGGTCGTCAGATTGGTGGCCTGGAGTCGCCCGACGAAAGGCAAGTGGATGAAGCCGTCGTCATCCACTCGGATGGCAGCCATGCGCTCGACCCTCGAGGCCGGGTCTATTCCGCCCGAAGCAACTCCTGCCAGTCCGGCAGAACCCGAAAACAACGTTACACCGGTCTCGTAGATGGAAATGTCCAGCGTGTCGCCCGCGCTGATCGAATCGGTGCTCGGCGGAACGTAGCTGCTGGAAAAAACCGGCGCAGGCGCAGGCGGCGGCGGCAGGTCCTCAAAGCGCCGGAGCTCCACAACTCGGACCGGCATGTCTGCTTGACCTTCCTCAAGTCCCTTCACGAGTTGCCGACCACTGGGTCCGCTGGAGGGCAACGTGGCGCACGCACCGAGGAGGAGCAGGGAGGCCGATGTGGAAAGGAGGCGCGCTGCACGACGAGCGCGGCGCGTACGCCAAAGAAATGAATACATAGATTGAGACTGTCCTGGGCGCGGATACTAGGATCGGCAGGCGCTTATCACCGGAAGGACCCCGGATGCAAACACGTCCGTCGCACGTCAGCGCATCCCGCTTGTCGCGCCATAAGCGGTCGTTCATAGAGGGCTGCTCCCCGTAATAATCGAGTTCGGCTTAGCAACGTGACCTTTTGGCCGGATTTTTTTCAGATGGTCCGCTGGCGTCCGCGGCAGGCGTTCGAAGCGCTGTACTGGTACGCCACCCGTCGGCGGGTTCGCGCACGCAATTGTCTGCGACGGGGTTTCGCGGCGACACCGCACGCGTATCGCTACTGGATCCGGCACTTCGAAAAAGCTGACCGTTCGGCTGCCGCGGTTGAGCAGAGGTGCCGTGCGATCAGCTATGCGCCGCGCTTCTCGATCGCGCTGTACATCGAAGCAAGTCTGGATCCGGCGCAAGCCGCCGCAGCCATCCGATCAGTCCAGTCACAAGTTTACCCGCACTGGGAGTTGCTGATCGTCGGCGGTCCGGGCGCGGACATCGCACATGTCTACGCAGAGCAGCCCAACATTCACGTCGTGCCGGGCTGCGCCGAGACTGACGCCAGCGCTATCGCTCTCGCCGTCGCCGCCGCATCGGGTGAGTTTATCATTCCGCTTGCCGGGAACGCACAACTGCCCCCGGCGGCGCTCCTGCACTATGTCGAAGCCTTGCAATCCGGCAAATCGCCCAGCCTGCTCTATGGCGACGATGACTGCATCGATTCCGCGGGGAAGCGTCACGATCCCTGGTTCAAGCCTGGATGGGACGCAGATCTTGTCCTGGCACAGGATTACGTCAGCGCTGCAATGGCAGTACGAACCCGGGCGGCGGCAGCCGTCATGCCGCTGCGCAATGTGCCCGCCGGCATCGCGCCCTATGCCCTCGCGCTGGCGATTTCTCAGGATCCTGCCACTGCGGGCACGTTTCAGCCCATGCACGTGCCGCGGATCTGCTGCCACCTTGCCGCGCGGGACGCAGACCGTACCCAGGCCTCGCGGGCGAGGCTGGTGGCATCCTATTTGGAGCGCCAAGGCGCGGCGACGGCTATTGGCCAGTTCGGCTCCGTTGCGATTTCATGGCCGATGCCGGAGCCGCCTCGACTTGTAACCATCATCATCCCGACGCGAGATTCCGTCGACATCCTCTCCGCCTGCGTCGCCAGTGTTTTGGAAAAAACGCGCTACGCCGCCTTCGATATCCTTATCGTGGACAATGGCAGCCAGGATCGCGCGACGTTCGAATATTTCGAGCACATATCCGGAGACAGCCGGATATCCGTTTTGGAATTTCCGGGTGCGTTCAACTATTCCGCGATCAACAACTTTGCTGCACGCCATGCCGCAGGCGACTTCTTGTGCCTCCTGAACAACGACGTCGAAGTTCTCGCGCCCGACTGGTTGGGCGAGATGATGCGGCAGGCGGCCCGACCGGATACAGGTGCCGTCGGCGCAAAGCTCCTGTATCCTGACGGGACGATTCAGCACGCGGGAATCGTGCTAGGCATGGGCGGAGCCGCCGGCCACGCGCACCGGCATCTACCTGCTGGGGACGCCGGGTATTTTGCGCAGGCACATATTGCCCGGGGGGCGTCGGCGGTGACGGCCGCGTGCCTGCTCGTGGAGAAGCGCAAGTTCCTTGCAGTCGGCGGGCTTGATGAAGTGCAATTTCGCGTTGCCTACAACGACGTTGATTTCTGCCTGAAATTGGCCAGTCGCGGCTGGCGCAACCGCTATGTTCCAGCTGCGACGCTGGTTCACTATGAATCCAAGTCACGGACAAGCGACTTTTCTGCCGACCAATTCGAGCGATATCGCGCCGAATTGCAGGCGCTTCAACGCCTCTGGTCTACGGAAACGGTGATCGATGCACTGCATCATCCGAGCCTGGACCGCAGCTCAGAAACGTACAGGCTGGGCCTATAGAACAGCCCCGCTCAAGTCACTCCAGCTGGCCGCACTCGTCCCCCACCCGCAAATTATGCCGGGAACGGCATCCACAGTGAGGCCTGCGCGCCTCCCGGCTCGATATGTGCACGGACCGGTCGTGCGATTTTGACGGCAGAATATTAACGTCTGCTCCATTGAGCATGGTTTACGGACCGGTGCTGTTGACACCGATCTGCTCAATCCCATAGTCACGCCAGCGTTTGCGGCACCCGCAGCATTCGATCGACACCGTTCGCATCGACCTAACTGATTGGGCACTGGGGTAAATCGATTGAGTCAGGTCCACAGCGACTATGCGACGCAAGGGGATGCGAAGCACACGGGTATCATCGTCCTGGGAATGCACAGATCCGGGACGAGCATGCTGACTCGCGTGCTCAACATTCTCGGCTGCGCGCTCCCTGATTCGATCGTCGCCGCCGGAGTCGGGAATGAGACCGGCCATTGGGAAGCGGAGGCGATCGTTGCGTTCGACGACGAACTGCTGGCATCGGCAGGGTCTCGGTGGGATGATTGGCAGCCTTTCAACCCGCAATGGGCAAAGTCGGCGATCAGCAACGGATACAGGACGCGGGCCCGGGACCTGCTCAAGCGCGAATACGGATCCTTTCCGCTATTTGTTCTGAAGGACCCCAGAATCTGTCGGCTGGCGGAATTTTGGCTTGAATCCTTTGCATCGTCCGGGGTCGAGGCGGGGGTGGTTGTTCCTGTCCGCTCTCCCAGCGACGTCGCAAGTTCCCTTGAGGAACGCGACGACATGCAGCGCGGCTACGCACATTTGTTGTGGCTGCGGCACGTTCTTGATGCGGAACGCGGAAGCCGCGGCGCGCGACGCGTCTTCTGTACCTATGACGAGCTCTTTCAAGACTGGCGCGGAGTCATCACGCGGATCGAAGCCGGGCTCGGCGTGGTATTCCCCCGCAACACACCCGTGGTTCGCGCGGAGATCGCCGAGTTCATTCAGACCGATCGCAGGCATTTTGCCGCGACGGCGCCGGCAGCGCCCGCCGAGGACGAAGTTCTAGCCTGGGCCGCCAAGGTTTATGAGATACTCTCCCGGTGGAGTAGTGCCGGTGAAGACGCCTCCGACCACCCGGTCCTGGATGGCATCCGCAAGAAGTTCGACAGCGCCTCCCTCGCATTCTCGCAGTTGATACTGGCGGGGTCCGCCCCGGCAGGCGGCGCAGGTGCGGGCGCGGCCAAGCGGTTGGCGCTGGAGGCGAAACTCGCCGAGGCGGAAGGACAATTGGCGGAAGCGACGGCGCAATTGAGCACCTTGCCGGCGCTTGAACGGCAAGAATCCCTAGAGGCGGCAGCGCTGCTCGAAGCCCGTATCGCAGAGCTCACCTTGTCGCTGGACCAAGCTGCGCAACGCGAGCGACAGGTGCAAGCCGAAGCAGAGCAACATGCTCAGGCAGCTACGTCCGCGCTGGATCGCGCTGCACAACTGGACAGCGAACTTCGTCAACGGCAGGAAGAGATCGCCCAGACGACGGCCGCGCTTGCCGATCAGGCCCGTGCACAAGCAGCCGTCGCGCAGGAACTTGCGGCCGTGCGCGCCGCGCTGGAGCGGGAGACGGAGCGTGCCACGATCCTCCACGCCGAAATCTCAACAGTGAAGGACCGCGCGTTTATCGCGAAGTCCGAAGCGGATGCGGTAGCCGAACAGAATCGCACCTTGCTGATTGATAGAGCGGATCTGCAGGGAAGGTCGGCGCAAGCCGAGCAGGCGCTTCGGGATCGAACGCTACAGCTTGAGCGCGTCGCCGCGGCGTTGCAGGTCGAGCAAGCTGTTTCCCGAGAGGTCGCTATCGATCGGGACTGGTTGCGCGACATCAATGCGGCGGCGCTATCTTCTCCGGGTTGGTGGCGGCTGCTGCCGGCCAAATGGCGGGCACGCCGCCTGACAAGCCGGCTGCGGCATTTGGGCTTGTTCGATGGCGAAAATTATCTGGATCGCTATCCTGACGTCCGGGCCGAAGGGATGGATCCGCTTCGGCACTACATCCTGCACGGGATGGCGGAGGGCAGAGTTCGGTGATGAGGTTTCAGGAGCGTCTTGCGACGGCATCATGTGGTCCAATAAGCCACCGCTGGTCGTTTAAGGCGTAATCATGATGCCCGGCAGGTTCCAACACCGCGCAGCTGTATCTGGTGGGTTCGGCGTGCCGATGCCGGCAATCCGCATCAATTGCTTTGTTCGTCCAAGACCGGCGCAGGCCCGGTTGCTACGACACAATGCTCCGTTACCCGTTAGCTTTTCGGTTGGTTAGCAGCTGGTTGGTATATCCCACTAGCCGTCGCTGCATTTTTGTCATCGTGATTATTTCGGGGTGGGTTGCAGCGTATCATGTTCGGCTTGAAATCATTTTTATTCAGGCGCAAGGGGGCGCGTCACGTGGCCGATGACATTCAAGCAAGCGGACTCTTCGACGAGAAGTGGTATCGTCAGTCAAATCCTGATATTGGTGATATCGACGCTGCCAAGCATTACCTTGAATATGGCGGCTTCGAGGGTCGGCAACCTTCACGTTACTTCGACAGCGCGCGATATCTTCGGGAAAATCCTGACGTACTCTCCGCTGGAATGAATCCACTTGCGCACTGGATATTGCATGGCCTGACAGAGGGCCGCGCTTTTCCTTATTCTCCCGAACTCTCCACGCAGATCGTTCATAACTCGTCTTCCGCAATGGGTTTGAGCGATCTCTGCGACCCTGACAAGCGTGAGCACCGCCAGGGTGTTTCGGATGAAGCATTCCAGATTTCGGTACTTACGCCGACGTATAATACGGCTCCGGTATATTTGAACGAGCTGTTTATTACGCTCCTAAATCAAACCTATGAAAACTGGACCTGGGTCATTACGGATGACGGTTCCAGCAATGCGGACACCATACGGACGCTTCGCGCCATCGAGGCCAGCGACCCGCGCGTATCGATCGAATACAGGCCCGTATCGGGCGGAATCTCGGCGGCGACGAATGCGGCACTTGCGCGGGCAAGCGGCAGCTACATTGCGCTGGTCGATCATGACGATCTTCTTCCGAGGACTGTTTTCGAAAGTATCTACCGGCAATGGCAGGCGACCCCCGATGTAGACCTTGTTTACACGGACGAAGCGAAAATCAATCTCGACCGAAAGATTTACGACTTCTTCCTGAAGCCGGCATGGTCCCCGACGATGCTGGAAAACACGATGTATATCGGGCACCTGTCGGTCTATCGGCGTGCGCTGGTAGCAGAGGTGGGCGGCTTTCGTTCCGCCTATGACGGCACGCAGGACTATGACCTTGCGCTCCGCCTGAGCGGCAAGATCCAGCGCGCGGTCCACATTCCCGAGATCGGCTATCTCTGGCGGGCAATCCCGGGATCTACCGCCATGTCCTTGTCCGAAAAGGATTATGCGCTGGACAAGCAGCGCGAGGCTGTCGTCGACTTCGCCCGGTTGCGCGATCCTTCTGCAACGGTCCACAGCGGGCCATTTCCAGGCTATTGGCGCGTCGATTACGGCCTTCCGAAGGAACGGCTGGCCCCGCTTCTGAGCATTGTAATACCGACAGCGGCAGGCACCCGCACGGTTCGCGGCGCCGATTGCGATCTGTTGCTCAATTGCATCAGCAGCATGATCAAGACCGGCTTCTATCCGAATTATGAATTCGTCATCGTCCACAACGGCAATCTTTCGCCGAAGCAGACCGAGTATCTCTCGTCCCTGAGCAACGTTACGCTGGTGCACTACGACGAGCCGTCGCTCAACCTGTCCAAGAAGATGAATATTGGCGTTGAGGCGGCACGTGGCAAATATGTCTGCCTGCTGAACGACGACATCGAGGCCGTGACGCCCGCGGCGGGCACTGCCATGATTGCGTTCCTGGAAGTACATTCGGGTGTTGGAGCGATCGCGCCATTGTGCTTGTACGAGGATGGACGGGTCCAACACAACGGCATCGTCCTGCTGAAGCAGGGGCCGTCACACTTCGGCATCTTCAAAGAGCCGTCGTTCCCCGGTCATTTCTGCAACCTGCTGCAGCGGCGTGAAGTCTTCGGAGTCACTGGGGCGCTGTTGATCACGCGCCGTGAAGATTATTTGAGAGTCGGAGGCTTCAATGAAGAACTCCCGCTCAATTACAATGACGTCTTGTTCTGCGCGATGCTGGCACAAGAAGGCCTGACCTGCGTCGTCGATCCTGAAGTGAAGGTCTTCCATTTCGAAAACGCAAGCAAGGTGGGAACCTTCAAGTGCGAGAAGGAGATGCTGTACCGCCTGCTTCCGGTGGACGAAGACCGTTACTTCAATCCCGGCTTCGTACAGACCAGCCCGCATTTCGATATCGCCAAGCCGACCGATCAACTTCCGGATTCCGTCCTGTTCGAGCACGCGCTCGATAGCAGGATCAAGCGGCGCAAGGTTGATGCCCTCGACGCGGCGCTGAAGTTTACGATGGCTGTCTCGGTGTACAATCAGCCGAGGGGCCTGCTCAACGAGATGCTGGCCTCGCTCCTCAACCAGACCTATCCGAATACGGAAATCGTCCTGCTGGACAATGGCAGCAGCAACGAAGATACGCTCAGGTGGCTGGAGGCGCTGCCGGCATTGAGCCGGCTAAAGATCATACGCGAAGTCAAAAATCTCGGTATCATGGGTGGGCAACGCAAGTTGCTGGCCAGCGCAACGGGGGATTACTTTCTTCCTGTGGATGCGGATGATTTCATTGCGGTGGACGCAGTAGAGATCATGGCAAGTGCCGCATATCGGCATCCCGATATTTCCGTCTTCTACTCGGACGAGTATAAGTCGGATGTGTCATCGAACAAGTTTGCTCCCTTCTACAAGCCGGAATTTGACGAGCTTATGCTCACAAATTGCTGCTACGTTGGACATCAGATGATGTTCAAAACGCGTTTTCTGAGGGATATTGGCGGTTATTCGGACGATCGCGCGACCTGGTGCCACGATTGGGACAGCACCTTGCGAGCATTGCGGGAAGGTGCGGGCGTACAACACGTGCCCGAGCAGTTGTATGCATGGCGCATCAATCCGAGTTCGACTGCTTCCGCAGAAACCGCGCAGAAGCCGGAGGCCATTATAAGCCAGGAATTCGTGCTGCGGCGCTTTCTGGAAGATCGTGGACTCAGTGCAAAACTCGATGTCCAGCCCAACAAGCTGGGCCCGCAAACCGGCATGTGGGCGCTCCGGGCGTTGAAAGACCTTGCGTCCGTGGAGCGGGTTAGTGCGGAGGCATTGTGGGCAAGTTCCCCGGCGGCCGGCACCGCGTTGCTCCAGGCGGCCTGTGATCGCGCCGGCGCGGATGGCTGGGTGATGGTCCTGCTGCAAGAGACGGACTCTCGAATGGCGTTGCGCGAATTCTCCGCAGTGGCGCACGTTTCGCCGAGCATCGCCATGGTCGGCAGCATGATCCTGGATTCGGTCGGGAATGTCGCGTGGTGCGGTGGCACGCTGGTGCGCGACGGGGTTGTCGATCACGGCGTTGGGTACGATCCGCTGGGGGGCGGTTACTACGGTGAGCTATATTGCCAGCGCTATGTCGATGTAGTCGCAGGCGCGAACTTCATCGTGCATGCGCGGCACCTTGCGGCCGCTTTGGAGCGCCTGCCATCGGGCGTCACCGCGGATGCGCTCATGATCGAACTTGCTCTCGCCGCGCGCCGCGAGGGTTGGAAAATCGCGGTGACGCCGCATGTACGCGCGCAGGCGCCGCGGGATCTTCGTTTTATATTGCCGGTGGATCGGGATGGGCGGGTGCGCGAGTCTGGGCTCGCCCTCGCGAGCGCGGAAGAAACCGACCGACGAGCTCGACTTCCTTGATCGAAAAAGCCGTGTGACCGACAACTGACGGGGCTTGATCGATCCTCTCCTCGTCTGATAACGCGCCCTCGGCGTAGCCATGTTGATTTCATACTAGAGTAGGACGAAATTCCGGCATGATAAAGAAAGCAGTTATCCTCGCCGGCGGGTTGGGAACGCGAATTTCTGAAGAAACCAGTATTCGCCCCAAGCCAATGATTGAGGTCGGTGGTCGGCCTATTATCTGGCATATCATGAAAATCTACGCGCAGCATGGAATAACTGATTTCATCATTTGCGCTGGATACCTTGGCTACGTGATCAAGGAGTATTTCTCCAACTATGCACTGCATATGGCGGATGTTACTTTCGATCTGAGCACGGGCCAGACGACGGTCCACCGGGCCTACGCCGAGCCATGGAAGATCACGGTCATCGATACCGGGGCAGACACCATGACGGGCGGACGCCTGCTGCGCGTGCGCGAGCACCTTGGCGACGATCCGTTCTGCATGACCTATGGCGATGGCCTGGCCGATGTGGATGTCGGTGCGCTCACCCGGTTTCACCTGGCGCATGGCCGCGACGCGACCGTCACGCGCGTGCTGCCTCCTGGCCGCTTCGGTGCCCTCGAGCTCGACGGCGACCTCGTCACCGGCTTCCAGGAAAAGCCCATGGGCGACGGCGGCTGGATCAACGGCGGGTTCTTCGTTCTCTCGCCGAAGGTACTCGACCGGATCGACGGCGACGATACGATCTGGGAACGCGAGCCGCTCGAGGGGCTGGCGCGGGACCGCCAGTTGTTGTCGTATACGCATAACGGCTTCTGGCAGCCGATGGATACGCTGCGCGACAAGCGCCAGCTTGAGGATATGTGGATGAAGGGACAGGCACCGTGGAAGCTCTGGTAAACCCTTCGCAGGCTTTCTGGCGCGGCAAGCGCGTCCTGTTGACCGGGCATACGGGTTTCAAGGGTGCCTGGCTGTTTCACTGGCTTACCGCGCTTGGTGCGGAAGTCCGAGGTCTCGCATTGGCGCCAGACTCAGCCCCGAGCCTCGCGCAATTGACGGGCATCGCCGGTGATGCTGGCGGCGTAATCGGTGACATTCGCGATCGGGCCGGGCTCTACGCACTGATGGGGGATTTCCAGCCGGAAATCGTCCTGCATCTGGCGGCGCAAGCGCTGGTTCGCGCCTCGTACCACGATCCTCTGGAGACGTTTTCAAGCAACGTCATGGGCACGCTGCACGTGCTGGATGCCGCGTCCCGCTGCCTTTCGGCACGGGCAGCGGTGATCGTCACCACCGACAAATGCTATGAAAATCGCGAATGGATCTGGCCCTACCGCGAGAATGAAGCGCTTGGAGGGCACGATCCCTACAGCGCCAGTAAGGCGTGCGCAGAAATCGCCACCGCGGCATGGCGGGCATCGCTGTCGGATATGCGGCAATATGATCGGCAGGATAGCCCGTTGCATATTGCTACCGCGCGCGCAGGCAATGTGTTCGGCGGTGGTGATTGGGCAGTCGATCGTCTCGTCCCTGATTTCTTCCGGACGATCGCTTCCGGAGAAGAACTCCACCTTCGCAACCCGAATGCCAAGCGCCCTTGGCAACATGTTCTGGAGCCACTGTGCGGGTATCTGCTGCTTGCAGAAGCCCTGTACCGCGGGGAGGCGCAGGATGCCTGGAACTTCGGCCCTCCGATGGACGACGTGCAGCCGGTATCTTTCATCGCGGAACGGCTGTTCAAGGCGGAGAATCGCGGTCGCACCTGGCACCAGGCCGAAGGCTTCCAACCCCATGAAGCGACGTTCCTGGCCCTGGACGCGTCCAAGGCGCGCACCGAATTACACTGGCAGCCGCGGCTGCCTCTGCGTGAAGGCTTGGACTGGACGTATGAGTGGTACACGCGGCATGCGGCCGGTGAAGACGCGCTGCTGCTGATACGCGAGCACGTCGAACGTTATATGGCCCTCGGTCCCGTAGCAGTAAAATGATGTCGTCGCCGGAGGGGAAGCGTGTCCTCGTCACGGGTGCTGGCGGTTATGTCGGCCGACCTACGGTGGCTCGGCTTCTGGAAGCGGGGTGTGAAATTCATGCTCTGGGCCGCCGCGACCCCGGGATCCCGGGCGTAGAGTTCCACTCCGTCGACTTGCTCAGCGCCGAGGATCTCGGCCCTGCGCTCGCTGCGATCGGGGCTTCGCATCTGGTGCATCTCGCCTGGTCCGTGCAGCCGGGGCGCTTCTGGACGGACTTCCAGAACATCGACTGGGTTGGCGCCAGCCTGCGCCTGTTCCGAACCTTTGTGGAACAGGGTGGCCGGCGGATCGTCGGCGTCGGCTCGTGCGCGGAATATGACTGGCAATTCCCGGTGCTGGACGAGGGGACCACACCGCTCCGCCCGTCGACTCTATACGGCGCAGCCAAGCGTTCGGTAGGCGATGTCCTGGAGGCCTTGGGGCGCCAGGAGTCGGTCAGCGTCGCCTGGGCGCGACTCTTTTTCCTCTACGGCCCCCATGAGCCGCGGGGGAAGCTTGTGTCGGACACGATCGGGGCGCTGCTGGCCGATCAGCGGGTCGCCACAACGCCAGGCCATCAGAAGCGGGACTTCCTGTTCGTGGAGGACGCGGGAGAGGCCCTCGCGGAGCTGACGATGAGCGACCATCGCGGCGCCTTCAACGTCGCGAGCGGCGACTGCATCCCGGTACGCACGTTGCTGGACCAGATCGAGCGCGCGACAGGCAAGAGCGGCCTGATCGACTACGGCGCGCGCGCTCTCGCCGCGACCGAGCCGTTGGAACTTGCTGCCCAAACGTCCCGCCTGCAGGACGAACTCGGTTTTCGGCCCCGACACACGCTGGAGGAAGGCATCGCCAAGACGGTGAAATGGTGGCGGGACGTTGCTCCCTAAGCATGCAGAAACGATGGCCCGGTTGCGTGCGTAACACTGGCCGGACACTGACACAGTCGGCATTGACGGGCCCCAACCCACCGTCTAACCGCGTGCGATCTGCCTGCTGCGGCATCTTACGACTTTGTTACACAGGGCTAATCCCTCCGTTCGCCGCAAATTGTGCGGACGGCTAGGCCGAACTGGTAGTGCAACTCGATGGCATTGCGTGCACCAAATCCTGCTCCCCTTTCCATTATCGGGGGCACCGCCGTCGATGGCGCGATGGTCGTCCAGACCAACGCGTTTCGTGACGCGCGCGGCCAGTTCGGCCGCCTCTTCGACCTGCAGGCGCTGAGCGCAATTCACGGCGAGCGCACCATCCATCAGATCAACCATTCGATCACGCACGAGGTCGGGGCGATTCGCGGCCTTCACTTTCAGGTTCCTCCGCATGGCGAGGCCAAATGGGTGCGTTGCATACGAGGGCGGGTGTGGGACGTGGCGGTGGATCTGAGAAAGGGCTCTCCGACGTTCCTCAAACATGCAGCCGTAGAGCTCAGCTCCGACAGCATGCGCGCGTTTTTCATTCCTGAAGGCTGCGCACACGGGTTCCAGGTGCTCGAGCCGGACAGCGAGCTTCTATATCTGCACACACGCGAGTATGTTCCGGGTGCCGACCTGGGGCTGCGCTGGGACGATCCAAGGCTGGCAATATCCTGGCCGATGGCGCCGACGATGATTTCC
>Ga0307412_10000222_pt1 | contig 38184 bp, 36 predicted proteins | sample DK1Cmetagenome_3_FD_203823 | JGI IMG/M metagenome (GOLD analysis project Ga0307412, IMG submission 203823) | Maize rhizosphere microbial communities from greenhouse at UC Davis, California, United States - DK15-C-1 | ecosystem: Host-associated > Plants > Roots > Rhizosphere > Soil | place: USA...
GTTTTTTTTTGTTTTGTGGCCGGTCCGCGCCCCCCCCCCCCACCCCAAAACCCCAAAAATGAGCTCAAACAATGCTGCAATCGGGGCTAGGTGTTTGTAGGTAAAAAAACTGTTCATTTACCAATCAAAACCCGAATTCTCTACTAAGCTGAACAATTCTTACAATACCCGGAAATAAACCCATTAAAAGCAACAGATTGATAGCCAGTCGGCAATTTCACATCAACCTCATTCGGCATGCATTCAATTTTTCCACAGGTGAGGCATTTGAAATGAAAATGATTATGCTTATGTTGTTTTTCCGAGCAATTCATACAAAAAGCAAAATAAAACTTTCCGTCGTCACCCAGAATTTTGTGAACAATTCCATCTTCACAAAAACTGTTCAAAACCCTGTAAATCGTTGCCCGATCCACGGATTCTCCCAATTCTTTCTGTAAAATTTCCTGGCTCACCGCCGTTTTTGAACCCTTTAATGAGTCCAAAATAAGCTGTTTTGTTATGGTATTTCTTTTTGCCATATTACAAATATAAAAAATATTATTGCGATTAAGTCGCATTAATGGAAGTTTTTTCTACATTTGCAATCAGTTAGTTTATAATTGGTATGCTTTTTAAACTAATTTTTAAATTAATCTTAATAATCGCAAAAAATTATGAAAAACAAATTTGACATTATTATCATTGGAGGAAGCTACGCCGGATTATCTGCGGCAATGGCTCTGGGGAGATCTTTAAGAAATGTTTTAATTATAGACGGCGGAAAACCCTGCAACAGGCAAACTCCTCATTCGCATAATTTTATTACCCATGACGGTAAAGCTCCGAAGGAAATTTCTGAACTGGCAAAAGAACAGGTTTTAAAATATGAAACTGTAAAATTTCATGAAGGAACAGTAAAGAAAACTGTGAAAAACACTGTAGATTTTGAAGTGGAAACTGAAAATGGCGAAAAATTTTATGCTAAAAAAATGATTCTTGCTTCAGGAATTAAAGATGTAATGCCTGATATTTCCGGATTTGCAGATTGTTGGGGAATTTCTGTGCTACATTGTCCGTATTGCCACGGCTATGAGGTAAAAGGTGAAGCTACGGGAATTCTTTCAAACGGTGATATGATCTTCGAATTTTCAAAGATTGTCTTTAATTTAACCAAAGATTTGACTTTGCTTACCAACGGAAAAGCAGACTTAAATGATGAACAAATTGAGAAATTAAATAAAAATAATATCAAACTGATTGAAGATGAAATTGAAAAAGTAAACCACGAAAGCGGACGGATTCAAAAAGTAATCTTTAAAAACGGCAATGAAATTCCACTGAAAGCTTTGTATGCAAAAATCCCTTTTGAACAAAATATTAACGTCTCGGATTTGGATCTAGAATTGACAGAACACGGCTTTCTAAAGATTGATCATTTCCATAAAACAAATATTGAAGGCGTTTTTGCCTGCGGGGACAATGTTACCATGATGAGGTCGGTTCCAAATGCAGTTGCCCAAGGAAATTTCACGGGAGCAGTTGTAAATAAAGAGCTTTCTGAAGAAGAATTTTAGTTTAAAAACATAAAAGTAATTTCCTTGCAATTTTGTGAGGAATTTTTTTTTTAATATTTTCTTGGTTGTAAAAATTTAATATCGTAATATTGCGATATAAATAAAAATCATGGGAGCAACCAAAACAGATTTTTTTACCGAAGAACAGAATAAGCTGGCGACAATAGCAAAAGCTCTTGGGCATCCCGCAAGGATTGCGATTATTGAATTTTTGTTGAAAGTGAATGATTGTATCTGTGGTGATATCGTGAATGAATTGCCATTGGCTCAGCCTACCGTTTCTCAACATTTGAAGGAATTAAAGAATGCAGGCATTATCAAAGGAAATATTGAAGGAAATTCTATTTGCTATTGTATAGATGAACAGGCTTTTGAAGTTTTAAACAAATATTTTTCAAATATTATCTCGACGGTGAAAAAGCAGAAATGCTGTTAAAAATTTTTTATCAAACTATATCGTAATATTGCATTATAACAATTAAAAAATAACAATATGACACTTGAACAAATTAAAAGTATTCTTCCGAGCTTGGAGAACGTAGAATTTGCATTGGAAAACGGAACATTTGTTCCCGAACATTTTCATGTAACAGAAATAGGAATGATAACCAAAAAGTTTATCGATTGCGGAGGAACCATGAGAGAAGAAGAAAAAGTAAACTTCCAGCTTTGGGACGCCAATGATTTTGAACACCGCTTAAAGCCCGGAAAATTATTAAATATCATCAAGCTTTCTGAGGAAAAACTAGGAATTAAAAATTTGGAGATTGAGGTTGAATATCAGTCTGATACCATCGGAAAATATGATCTTGATTTTAACGGTAAATATTTTGTGCTGAAAAACAAGATGACTGCATGCCTTGCCAATGATGCTTGCGGCGTACCGGGAGAAAAGCAGAAACTTAATTTGCGAGAACTGAACACCGTTCAGCAGGAAGGCTGTGCACCAAACTCCGGATGCTGCTAAAAATGAAAAAGAAATTACTACAATATAAAAAGCCGATTATCATTACATCTTCAGTGATTATCTTACAGCTTATTTTCGGTTTCGATCCTAAGTTTTGTATTATTAATATCATTTGGTTATTTGTTTAAATATGGAAAAGAAAATCTTAGTGCTTTGTACAGGAAACAGCTGTAGAAGCCAAATTGCAGAAGGATATTTAAAATATTTTTCAAAAAATAAAGCTGTTGTGTACAGCGCCGGTATCGAAACCCACGGTGTAAACCCGAATGCAGTAGCCACCATGAAAGAAGATGGAATTGATATTTCCGGACAGACATCAAATAATATTAATGAATATGAAAATATCGATTTCGATTTTGTGATTACAGTTTGCGATAATGCAAAAGAAAACTGCCCGTATTTCCCGACCAAGGCTAAAAAGTTCCATTACAATTTTCCTGATCCCGCAAAAGCAACAGGAACAAAAGAGGAAATTGATCAACAGTTTAGAGCGGTTCGGGAGGAAATTAAAAATTATTGTGAAAATTTCATTAAAGAAAACATATAATTAAGTATTTGAATATATTTTAATTCTAAAAATCATTTTTATCAATGCTGAAATCTCGCCGGAAATTTCGTACTTTTGAGGTGAAAAATTTCAAAAACTAAAAGTAAAATGGACATTATTTTCGACCTGATTGAAAAAGAAAGACAAAGACAATCTCATGGATTAGAGCTTATTGCGTCAGAGAATTTCGTTTCTGAAAACGTAATGAAAGCAATGGGAAGTGTGTTGACCAATAAATATGCTGAAGGATATCCCGGAAAAAGATATTACGGAGGTTGTGAAGTAGTAGATGAGGTTGAAACTCTAGCGATCAACAGGGCGAAAGAGCTTTTCGGAGTTGATTATGTAAATGTTCAGCCACATTCCGGTTCTCAGGCGAATGCGGCCATTTATCTTGCAGTTTTGAAGCCGGGAGACAAAATCATGGGGATGGATCTTTCCATGGGAGGTCACCTTACACACGGTTCTGCCGTGAATTTCTCAGGAATTCAATATGAAGTGGTTTCTTACGGTGTAGAAAAAGAAACCGGACTTATTGATTACAACCAAATGAGAGAAGTGGCTTTAAGAGAAAAACCAAAAATGATGATCGCTGGTTTCTCAGCATATTCAAGAGATTTGGATTATGCTAAATATAGAGAGATTGCTGATGAAATCGGGGCTACTCTTTGGGCAGATATTGCTCACCCAGCCGGTTTGGTGGCAAAAGGTTTATTAAATAATCCGTTTGAGCACTGCCATGTTGTAACCACAACCACTCACAAAACTTTAAGAGGTCCAAGAGGAGGAATGATCATGATGGGGAAAGATTTCGAAAATACATACGGCCACAAAACTCCGAAAGGAGAGACTAAAATGATGAGCCAGGTTCTTGACGGAGCCGTTTTTCCTGGAATTCAGGGAGGTCCGCTGGAGCACGTTATCGCCGGTAAAGCGGTAGCTTTTGCAGAGGCTCTGGATACTCAGTTTGAAGTGTATGCTAAGCAGGTTCGCTCAAATGCTCAGGCTTTGGCAAAAGCAATGACAGAAAGAGGTTTTGATATCGTAAGCGGAGGAACAGACAATCATCTAATGCTTGTAGACCTTAGAAATAAAGGAGTGAACGGTAAAGAAACTGAAAAAGCTTTAGTTCTTGCCGATATTACTTGTAATAAAAATATGGTTCCGTTTGATGATAAATCACCATTTACAACTTCCGGAATTAGATTAGGAACTGCTGCAATCACAACAAGAGGCTTAAAAGAAAATGATATGGATACTATTGCAGGATTAATTTCTGACGTGGTAGACAATATTAAAAATGAAGAAGTAATCACTTCTGTAAGAAAGAAAGTAAATGAATTAATGGAAGGTAAAGCATTATTCAACTATTAATATTTATCTGAATTCAAAATATAAAGAATGGACGTTTGTTCATTCTTTTTTTATAATATGGAAAAAAAATCTTTCACTTTTGCCGAAATAAAACTGAAATTGGTGAACTATTGCGTCTACCAGGATCGTTGTCATGCAGAAGTTGAGCAGAAAATGAGGGAGTTTCTTTTAATTGATGAAGCGAAAGAAGAGATTATGCTATATCTTTTAAAGGAAAACTATTTGAATGAAGAAAGATTTACAAGAAGTTACATTCGGGGGAAATTTTACATAAAGCATTGGGGAAGGAATAAAATTAAAATTAATTTAAAGCAAAAACAGATTACTGAGAAACTGATTAACAAATGTTTTGACGAAATAGATGAAGATGATTATGAAAAAACAATCCGAAAAATTTACGAAGATTATTATTCCAAACAGAAAGGATTGAAAGAATATCAGAGAAAATCAAAAACTATTAAATATTTAATGAGCAGGGGCTTTGAATATGAGAAAATAAATGATATTTTTGGGCAGGCATAAATGATTTAAACATAAAAGATTGAAACAGCAGAAAATTTGGCTTTCACCTCCGCACATGGGCGGAAATGAGCTTAAATATATACAAGAGGCATTTGATACCAACTGGATTTCCCTGAGTGGTTCCAATATAGATGAGTTTGAAAAAAGCCTTGAAAATCGTTTGGGTGAAAATTCATTTGTGACTGCCTTGTCTTCCGGAACGGCTGCCATTCATCTTGCTTTAAAATTATTAAATGTTGAAGAAGGAGATTTTGTGATTTGTCAGTCTTTTACGTTTGTAGCGTCTGCAAATCCCATTTTGTACCTGAGGGCGATTCCTGTTTTTGTAGATAGCGAAACCTCAACTTGGAATTTGTGCCCGAATGCTTTGGAAGATGCTATAAAATTTTGTTTAAAACAAGGAAAAAAACCCAAAGCAATTATTGCAGTTTCATTATATGGAATGCCTTTCATGGTAGACGAAATCCTTGAAATATCCCGGAAATATGAAATTCCCGTGGTTGAAGACAGCGCAGAAGCTTTAGGAAGTGAATATAAAGGCCGGCATTGTGGCACTTTTGGGGATTTATCTGTGATAAGTTTTAACGGAAACAAGATTATTACCACTTCCGGAGGTGGAATTTTGGTTTCAAGAAATCAAAAATATAAGGACCGGACTTTATTTTTAGCCACACAAGCCAAAGATGATAAGAATTATTACAGCCATTCTGAAATTGGATACAATTATCGTTTGGGAAATATTTCGGCGGGTATCGGGAGAGGGCAAATGGAAGTGCTTGAGGAAAGAATTAAGCAAAGAAGAGATAATCATGATTTTTATCAAAGGATTATTGCAAATATAGACGGTGTTAATTTGTTTTCAGCCCCAAATGAAGATTTTTATTCTAATTATTGGCTGAATACGATTACAATTGATCCCGATAAGCTTTCAAAAGAAGAACTTAGGAAGGTTTTTTTAGTGAATGATATAGAAATCAGATATTTATGGAAACCCATGCATCTTCAGACTTTATATAAAGATTGCAGTTTTTTCGGAAGTGGTATTTCTGGTATGCTTTTTGACAATGGTTTGTGCCTGCCGTCAGGAAGTAATATGACTAACGACTGTAAGGATAGAATTACCGAAATTTTGTCTACTTTTAAAGATTAAATTTATTTTAATTTTAAAGTATAGATGAAATTTTATTTTAATTTTGCATGAATGCTATCAATATTGATTTAATGAACATCAGGTGTTATACCTTATTATATATGAACACAAGTAAAGGCAATGTACGATTCTCTTAGAAAAAAAATATTTGGGGGGGATAATGTTGTCAATCTCTCAGATGTAAGATATCTTCCCAGATGGATAATTCTTGTAATAGATATTATTATTCTGGTTATATCCCTATTTCTTTCAACGTACATCATAGAAAAAATCAGCCAGAAAGATTTTATTTATCATAGTGATAAAAGTATAGTCTTTGCTTCCATTATTCTTACGAATGTGGTTTTCATGTATATTTTCAAAACATATGCAGGAATTATCAGGCATTCTACCTTTATAGATCTTTTCAAATTACTTGTATCCTGCTTCTGTACCATGTTTATGGTAGGGGCAATTAATATTATTTATTTCTGGATTACGGGTGGAAAATTCATTCTTACCCCTTATTTGGTGCTTTATTTTATCATTTCCTTCATGGGATTATTCCTTTTCAGGTTATATGTAAAAGAATTTTTTCATATCGTAAGAGAATACAGAAGAAGTACCCTGAAAAAAAGAATTATTGTTTTAGGTATTGATGAACAGTCTATTGCAATAGCCAGGGCAATTTTGGATAACCCAAGCTTACCTTATCATGTTGTTGGTTTTTTAACACAGAGAACGGACTCCAAAAGAGCCTCACTACTAGGAAAGCCTATTTTTGAAAAAGAAAAGATCGAAAGAAATACAAAGGAAGAACTTTTAATTGACGGGGTAATTATAGTTAAAGAAATGATGTCTAAGGACGAAATGAATTCCTGGGTGAATTTGTTTTTGGAAAAAGACCTTAATATCTTCAAAGCGCCATCTGTTCAAAAATTGAGAGACAGTGATCTTGGAGGGTCCATCAGGAATCTTCAAATCGAGGATCTTTTGAATAGAAAACCAATTAAAATTCTGAATGAGGATATTAAGAGCAGGCACTTCAATAAAAATATTCTCGTAACAGGAGGTGCAGGATCAATCGGAAGCGAAATTGTACACCAGGTAGCGCAATTTAATCCTTCCTTGATCGTTGTATTAGACCAGGCTGAAACTCCCCTATATGACATAGAGCTTGAAATGAAAGAAAAATTCCCTCATATCAGATTCAAATTTGTTTTGGCGGATGTTTCGAATAAGCATAGGATAGAACCTCTGTTTCAGGCGTATAATTTTTCAATGGTCTATCATGCAGCGGCTTACAAGCATGTTCCTTTGGTGGAAGAAAATCCGCATGAAGGGATTTTAGTAAATATCTTAGGATCAAAAATCATTGCAACGCTTTCAAGCAAATACAACGTTAATAGGTTTGTAATGATTTCAACAGATAAAGCCGTAAATCCTACCAATGTAATGGGTGCTTCGAAAAGAGCGGCAGAATTATTCGTACAATCGTTGCAAAATGTGGACGGGAATACTACGAAATTTATCACAACAAGGTTCGGAAATGTTTTAGGATCAAATGGTTCTGTAATACCTTATTTCAAAAAACAAATTGAAGCAGGAGGACCTGTTACAATTACTCATCCTGATATTGTAAGATATTTCATGACAATACCTGAAGCCTGCGAATTAGTATTACAGGCCGGAACAATGGGACATGGCGGTGAAATTTTCGTATTTGATATGGGAGAACCTGTGAAAATCCTTGATCTTGCGACAAGAATGATAAAACTTTCAGGTTTTGAACCTAATATTGATATTAAAATAATTTATACTGGTTTAAGGCCTGGCGAAAAATTATATGAAGAGCTTTTGAGTGACGGTGCAAAAACACTTCCCACTCACAACGAAAAAATTATGATATCAAAAGATCCGACTATGGAGTTTTCGGAAATAGATACGCTGGTAAATTCTATAACCGAAGCATCTTTAAAGCACGACAAAGTAGAAGTAGTAAGGATTCTGAAAGTAATTGTACCCGAATTCAGGAGTAATAATTCCGTCTATGAGGTACTGGATAAATAGAGAAATATAAATGTATATTTGCACAATTTTAAAATATGATGAAAGGTAAAGCACTGGTAATAATATCAGCTTTTTTATTAGTTTCCTGTAAAACTAACCCGAAAACTCAAAATGACCTGAACTATATGCAAAATATAGAGAAGGTAGCTATTGACGCTTCTGCTAAAAACTCGAATAATACAATCCAAACCGGTGACCAATTGGTTATTTTGATCACTGCAAAAGATATGGATGTGGTAAAACCATTCAACCAAAATTACTCTTCGTCAGAACTTGTTCAGACTAATTCTATTGCAGGAGGAAATACTCCCAATCAGGGTATGGTAACAGTTACCGGGCCTACTTATATTGTAGATTCTAATGGCAATATTGATTTTCCGATTTTAGGAAAGCTAAGCACTTCCAATAAAACATTAATTGAATTCAAGGATGAGCTTAGAGACAGAATGACAAAATATATCATCAATCCTACTGTTAATGTAAGACTTGTTAATTTTAAAGTAACTGTTTTAGGAGAAGTAAACAGACAGGGTGATTATACCATTGCCAGCGGACAGGGTACTATTCTCAATGCTTTGGGTCTGGCAGGAGATCTTACCATGTATGGAAAAAGAGACGATATTTTAATTATAAGAACAGAAAACGGACAGGTTACTCATGGTAAGATAAATCTTCATGATGCTAATCTGATCAATTCTCCATATTATAATCTCAAGCAAGGTGATGCTATTATTGTAGCTTCTAATAAGTCTAAAGACTTAACCTCAAAACAAAATCCTAATACCGGGCTTTATTTAACAGCAATATCAATAGGTGTTACAGCTATTGCTGTGGTAGTAAGTTTATTCAAGAAATAAAAAATTAATGGACAACCAACAATCTTCAAGTTCTGAAATAAATAATAATTCAAATACTATTGATCTTAATGAAATTATAAAACCATATTTAAGAAATTGGTCATGGTTTGTAATGAGCTCAATTGTAGCTTTAGCAATAGGGTACTTTTTATTAAAGTTTATGGTATCAATATATAGCATAAATGCTACTGTGCTTATTAAAGATGCTAAAGGTACCTCCTCACCAATAGCTAACGAATTAGGTGTTCTTCCTGATTTATCTGGTTTTGGAGGATTAAAAACGAATAGTATTGCCAATGAAATAGAAATTCTAAAATCTAAAAAATTAATGCAGGAAGTAGTTTCAAAAAGAAACCTGCAAACAAGTATTTTTGCGAAAAATAGATTTACAATTATTGAGCTTTATAAAGAATCTTCACCAATTGAAATCAATGTAATTAACGAAAAGCCAATTGCAGGAATTGATATGTTGAATTTGAAGATCAATGGAAATAACTTAATTATAAATTCAGAAAAACTAAAAAAGGAAATCAATACTTCATTTGGAAGAACAATATCACTTCCTTTTGCAAATATAATTATAACCAAAAACAAAAAATTCAATCCTTTACTTTACAAAAATTTAGATGTTAATACTTTAGAATTGCATTTTTCATCAATGAATTCAAAAGTTAATGAGTTGCAATCTTTATTAGATGTAAGCTTAATTAACAAAGAATCAACTGTTCTTAATTTGTCAATGCAATATCCACAGACTGCAAAAGCAGAAGATATTATTAATAATCTAGTTATTGCTTATAATAATGATGCTATTGTAGATAAAAATTTGGAATCCCGAAAAACTTTGGATTTTATTGAAGATAGAATCAAAAAGCTCTCGGTTGAGCTGGGGGAAGTAGAAAATCAAAAAGAAAATTTTAAATCAAAAAATAATCTTACTGATATAGAAACAGAGGCAAGAATAAATCTTGAAAGTTCAGCTGTTGCAAGAGCAAAACAATTAGAACTTGATGCTCAGTTGGAACTTACAAGTTCTTTGATAGGATTTGTTTCAAATCAGGGACAATATCAGGTTTTGCCAGCCAATGTTGGCCTTAATAATCCTGAAGCTACAGCAGGAATTTCTACTTATAATCAATTGATACTTCAACGTAATAGATTACTTGAATCTGCAACACCGGAAAACCCTACTGTTGTAGATATTACAAAACAGATCAATTCTTTGAGAGGGGCTGTCATGCAAAGTCTTCAAAGAAATAGAACAGGTTTAGAACTTGCTCGAAATGAATATTTAGGAGAGCAAAATAAAGTTTCAGGAAAAATTTCTAAGCTTCCCTCTATTGAGAAGATGTTTAGAAGTATAGAAAGGCAACAGCAGATAAAAGAAAATCTATATTTACTGCTTCTTCAAAAAAGAGAGGAAACAGCAATAGCACAATCTATTACAGCTCCCAAAGCAAGGATAATAGATAAAGCATACGCATCCGAATTTCCTGTGGCACCTAAAAAGAGCAGAATTTTGCTAATAGCATTAATTATAGGATTATTGATACCATTTGTAATTATTTATCTAAAAGCTCTATTAAACAATAAAATTAAAACTAAGCATGATCTGGAAAAATTAATCCATGCACCTGTTATTGCTGAACTGCCAAGTCTAGAAAGAGGTGATTCTGAAATCGTGAAGGTAAATGACATTACTCCAATGGCAGAAGCATTCAGGATTCTTATTACCAATATGAATTTTATGCTTCCTAAAGATAGCAAAGGAAAGGTAGTATTTGTAACTTCTACAGTGAAAGGGGAAGGGAAAACATTCACTTCTGTTAATTTAGCTTTAACATTGGCCAATCCTAAGAAAAAGGCAATTATCATCGGTTCAGATATTAGGAATCCACAATTGCAGAGATACAATCCTGCAAGGAAGGGGCTTGCTGGTCTTACGGAATACCTTTATTCTGATCAGACTATATTAGAAGATATAATTCATGTTTCTTCATTCAATCCAAACTTAGATGTAATTTATTCTGGGATGATTCCTCCCAATCCAACGGAATTACTTTCCAACGGGCGCTATGAATCGCTTTTAGAAGAATTAAAAACAAGATACGATTACATCATATTAGATACTGCGCCATTGCTTTTGGTAACAGATACATTCTTAATTGCAGAATTGGCAGATATCACAATCTATGTTGCAAGATCTAAATACACGGAAAAATCATTATTGCAATTCGCAAATACAAATATTGATCAAAAGAAAATACCAAACGTTGGCTTTGTTCTCAATGATGTAAACAGAGAAAATTTAGGATACAGCAACAAATACGGTTACGGATATAATAACCAACACGAGCAAACATGGCTTCAAAAAATTAAAAATAAACTTAGTTAATGATGAAAACTTATAAAATAGCTGTTATTGGACAAGGTTATGTAGGTCTGCCTTTGTCTTTGGAATTTGCTGGCCATTATCCTGTTTTGGGATTTGATATTAATGCTCAACGGGTGGATCAGCTTAATCAAGGACGTGACATTACTCTTGAAGCGGATATAGAAAAATTAAATAACGGCTTAAAAAAGTACAATGAAAACAATGGATCAATCGGATACAGGGCAACCAGCGAGTTATCTGATATCGCAGGATCCAATATTTATATTGTAACAGTTCCCACTCCTATTGATAAATACAATGCTCCGGATCTTAATCCTTTGATTTCTGCCTCAAAAATGTTAGGAGGAATTATTAAAAAAGGAGATATTGTTATTTATGAATCTACAGTTTTCCCTGGCTGTACGGAAGAAGAATGTGTACCTGTCCTTGAAAAATATTCGGGATTAAAGTACAATGAAGATTTCTTTGTAGGATATTCACCGGAAAGAATTAATCCGGGAGATAAAATAAATACTCTTACAAGTGTAAAAAAAGTAACATCAGGTTCCACTGAAGCCATTGCAGAAGAAGTGGATAATCTTTATAAAAAAATTATTACGGCAGGAACTCATAAAGCTCCAAGCTTAAAAGTAGCCGAAGCATCAAAAGCGATTGAAAATGCACAACGTGATGTTAACATTTCTTTCGTGAATGAATTAGCCTTGATTTTTGACAGAATCGGAATTGATACCAACGATGTTTTAGAAGCAGCAGGAACAAAATATAACTTCCTGAAATACAAGCCGGGATTGGTTGGAGGTCACTGTATCTCTGTAGATCCGTATTATTTGGCTCATAAAGCTGAACAGTTGGGCTATCATCCGGATGTTATTTTATCCGGGCGTCGTGTTAATGACTCGATTGCCAAGTTCGTCGCATCTAAAGTAGTAAAGCTTCTTATCGCAAAAGGTGGAATAATTAAAGATTCCGAAGCTTTAATTTTAGGGGTTACCTTCAAAGAGAATTGCCCGGATGTAAGAAATACTAAAGTTATAGATATTTATAGTGAGCTTAAAGATTATGGAGTAAATGTAGATATTTATGATCCTTGGGCTAGTAAAGAAGAAGTAAAACATGAATACAGAGTCGATATTCTTGATACTTTAATTGAAGGAAAAAAGTATGACTCAATAATTATTGCTGTTTCCCACAATGAATTCCTTCAGATGAATCTTGATCAGCTGAAGAATAATAACGCTGTAGTCTTTGATACTAAGGCTTGTTTGGACAGGGACTTGGTAGACGCAAGATTATAAAATTGATCATGAACTATGACATCATAATTGTTGGAGCTGGTTTAGTTGGATTGGCTACAGCTTATCAGACAAAACTGAAAAATCCTGATTCTAAGATCTTAATTTTAGAAAAGGAAAATGATGTGTCATTACATCAGTCAGGACACAACAGCGGAGTGATTCATAGTGGAATTTATTACAAACCAGGTAGTTTAAAAGCAAAGAACTGTATAGAAGGCTATAATTCCGTCATTAATTTTGCCAAAGAATATGGAATCCGATACGATCTTTGCGGAAAAATAATTGTAGCAACCTCGCAGGAAGAACTGCCACTTTTAGATAATATTTATAAAAGGGGTGTTGAAAATGGCCTTCAAGATTTGAAATATCTTTCCAGAGAGGAGTTCCGCGAAATTGAACCGCATTGTGAAGGAGTAAGAGCCATAAAAGTTCCTCAAACAGGAATTATAGATTACCCTGGAATTGCAAAAAAAATTAAAGAACTTTTTGAAGAACTAGGAGGAGAAGTTAAATTTAATAATGAAGTAAAAAGTATTATTGATAATAAGGATGAAATCATTGTTAAAACTGCTTCTGCCGAATTTAAAGCAAAGAAACTAATTTCTTGCGCCGGATTATATTCTGATAAGATTACAAAGATGACCAATGATAAGAATGATGTTATTATCATTCCTTTCAGAGGTGAATATTATAAAATTAAGGACAAAAGAAAACATTTAGTTAAACATCTTATTTATCCTGTTCCGGACCCTAATTTCCCATTTTTGGGAGTGCATTTTACAAGAATGATAGACGGGAATATTGAAGCGGGACCCAATGCTGTTCTAGCTTTCAAGAAAGAAGGATATAAGTTTTCTGACTTTGATTTTAAGGAGACCATGCAAACTTTAACATGGCCGGGTTTCAGAAAAATTGTTGCCAAGTATGGCAAAACAGGTTTAGGAGAAGTGCATCGTTCACTTTCAAAAGCAGCATTTACAAAAGCATTACAGAAACTCTTACCGGAGATCCAGGAAAATGACTTAGTGACCGGTGGTTCAGGGGTAAGAGCTCAAGCCTGTGATAGAAGCGGTATCTTGATTGATGATTTTGATATTGTAAAAAATGGAAATATTATTCACGTACGAAATGCACCCTCACCTGCGGCTACATCTTGTCTGTCTATAGGAAATAAAATAAGTGAGCTGATAGAAAATTAATTAAAAAAACACTAGGATAAAAAACATAATTGTATGAAAGTTCAAATGGTTGACTTACACAGTCAATATCAAAAAATAAAAAAAGAAATAGATGCCGGAATTCAGGAATGTATTGATAATACTGCTTTTATCAACGGCCCTGCGGTAAAGGAATTTCAACAAGATTTCGAAAAATATTTAGATGTAAAGCATGTCATTCCTTGCGCAAATGGAACCGATGCGTTACAAATTGCAATGATGGCTCTTGACCTAAAACCCGGAGATGAGGTTATTTGTCCGGCTTTCACTTATGTAGCTACGGCTGAAGTGATAGGGCTTTTAGGGTTAAAACCCATCATGGTGGATGTAGACGAAAATACCTTTGATATTGAGCTTAAAGGGATAGAAAAATATCTTACCCAAAATACAAAAGCAATAGTACCGGTACATTTATACGGACAAAGTGCAGACATGGAGAAAATTCTTGAGTTTGCCAAGAAACATAATTTGTTCGTTATTGAAGATAATGCTCAGGCAATTGGTTCGGATTATACATTTTCAAACGGAAGCGTAAAGAAAACAGGAACAATCGGGCACATTGGATGTACATCATTTTTTCCTTCAAAAAATTTAGGATGTTACGGTGATGGTGGTGCTTTGATGACTAATGATGATGACTTAGCTTTTAAGATTAGAATGATTACTAATCATGGGCAGGAAAAGAAATACTATCACAAAGTTTTGGGATGTAATTCCAGATTAGATACGATTCAGGCAGCAGTTTTAAAGGTTAAACTAAAAAACCTTGACAATTATTCTGCTGCCAGAAATAGAATGGCTGCATATTATGATGAAAATCTGAAGAATATTACGGAGATCAGGATTCCGGAAAGGGCAAAAAATTCAACCCATGTTTTTCATCAATATACTTTAAAAGTAAAAAACGGCAAAAGAGATCAACTACAAAAATATCTTGCGGAAAAAAATATTCCAAGTATGGTTTATTATCCGCTTCCATTGTATAAACAGGAAGCTTTTGAGCAGTATGTAGAAAAATATTTTGCATTGCCAATTACTGAAAAGCTTTGTTCGGAAGTGATTTCTCTTCCTATTCATACAGAGTTTGATCAAGAAGTTTCAGATTATGTTATTTCTGAAATTAAAAACTTTTTTAATTATAATCAACAATAAAAGAAAATTATGTCGGATTTTTTTGCACACGAAACAGCAGTGGTTGATGAGGGCTGTGAAATAGGAGCCGGAACTAAAATTTGGCACTTTTCACACATTATGCCGGATTGCATTTTAGGAGAAAAATGTAATATTGGACAAAATGTTGTCATTTCACCTAAAGTTGTTTTAGGAAAAAATGTAAAAGTTCAGAATAATGTTTCCATATATGAAGGGGTAACTTGTGATGATGACGTTTTTCTGGGCCCTTCAATGGTTTTTACGAATGTAATAAACCCGAGAAGTGCCGTAAACAGAAAAAATGAATACCTTAAAACTCATGTAGGTCAAGGAGCATCTATCGGAGCTAATGCTACCATTGTTTGTGGTCATAATATTGGTAAATATGCCTTTATCGGAGCTGGTGCGGTTGTTACAAAAGAAGTTCCGGATTATGCACTTGTTGTTGGAAATCCGGCAAGGCAAATGGGCTGGATGAGTGAGTTTGGGCATCGTCTTAATTTTGATGGAGAAGGTGTTGCAGTGTGTGAAGAAAGCGGTGAAAAATACAAATTGAAAAATAATAAAGTTTCAAAAATTTAAAAATACAAAATGTCTGAAAAAATAAAATTCGCGGTTATTGGCTGTGGTCACATCGGAAAAAGACATGCCGAAATGGTGTCTAGAAATTCTGAATGTGAATTGGTAGCTTTAGTGGATGTAAAAGATAAATCGGTTTTAGGGATTGAAAGTTATGATGTTCCTTTTTTCTCCTCATTGGACGATTTTTTGAAATCCGGAATTGAAGTAGACGTTATTAATATTGCTTCACCAAACGGATTCCATTTCGAACAAGCTTATAAAGCGATTGACGCAGGGAAGCATGTAGTTGTTGAAAAGCCAATGGCTCTAAATAAACAAGACGCTGAAAAACTTATTTTCCAGGCACTTCACAAGCATAAGCAGGTTTTTGCAGTAATGCAAAATAGATATTCTCCACCTTCTGTTTGGATAAAAGAAATGATTGAAAGTGGAAAACTGGGAGAAATCTATATGGTTCAGCTTAATTGCTATTGGAATCGAGATAACAGATATTATAAGCCCGAATCATGGCACGGGAAAAAAGAACTTGATGGAGGTACACTATTCACACAGTTCTCTCATTTTATTGATATCATGTACTGGCTTTTTGGAGATATTACTAATATTCAGGCAAAATTTGAAGATTTCAATCATAAAGATCTTACAGATTTTGAAGATTCAGGTTTTGTGAATTTTGATTTTGTAAATGGTGGAATGGGTTCTTTAAACTATTCAACATCGGTTTGGAATCAAAACCTTGAAAGTTCTATGACCATCATTGCCGAGAATGGAGCTGTGAAAATCGGCGGACAATACATGGACAAAGTAGAAGCCTGCAATGTAAAAGATTATGAAATGCCGGAATTAGCTCCTACAAATCCGGGTAATGATTATGGTGCATATAAAGGTTCTGCGGCCAATCATCACTACATTATTGAAAATGTAGTAGATGTTTTGAAGGGTAGGAGCTCTATTACTACCAATGCTTTAGAGGGATTGAAGGTAGTGGATATTATTGAACGAATTTATGCTAAAAAAAATAATTGATTCATTAGCTTCAAAGGATGAAAACAATAGTTTTTTTAAAAACATCCTTGTTCTTTTGCTCGGAACGGGGATGGCACAGGCATTACCCATCCTTTTTAGTCCGGTTTTATCAAGATTATATGGGCCTGATGCTTTTGGACAAGTAAGTTTATTAACATCTTTAGTTACATTACTTTCTGTATTCTCAACAGGAAGATATGACTTATCTATTGTTCAGGCAAAAAGTAATTACAAGGCTAAATCATTGTTAAGAATTTCAAATTATCTTAATATAGTTTTCTTTTTTTTATTAGGTATAATTGCTATTTTATACAGCCTGCAAAGTTTTTTTAAATTACAGATACTGGAAAGCTTAGGTAAGGCAATTTTTATTATTCCAGTCATGGTATTTGGTTATTCCATGATCAGTATTTTCAATAACTGGTATAACAGAAGTGGCAGTTATAAAAAAATGAGTAGTCTGAAAATAATAGTTAGTATTTCTACATTAGGAGCTTCACTCTTACTCGGCTTTTTTTGGAAAGATATTAATGGATTAATGTATGGCTATTTCTTTAGCTTACTTATTGTAGGGATATTATTAACACAGAAACATTATACCTTATTATTTGGAAAAAGGCATAAAAACAGGATGAAGAGAGTTTCTAAAGAATATATAGGCTATCCAAAATTTTTACTGTTTGCCACTTTATTGTCTGAATTATCATTATCATTGCCTATTTTTCTTCTTGCTAATTATTTTGGAGATCACATAACAGGTTATTTTGCTTTTGCATATAGGGTTACTACTTTGCCTATTATGATGTTGGGAAATGCAATCGGTGATGTATACAGGCAAAAAGCAGCCGAATATTATAGGGAAAAAGGTGAATGTAGGGCACTTTTTATCAGTAGTATAAAGAAATTAGCCTTAGTTGGTGTTTTACCTTTATTAATTTTAATTTTATTTTCGAATTGGCTTTTTACATTTTTTTTTGGTGCAGAATGGGAAGTTTCAGGGACAATATCTAAATATTTTGCGGTTATGATTTTTTTCCAGGTAATTTCTACTCCTTTGGCATATACCATCACATTTAATAGTAGCCAAAACTTAGATATGTTTTTACAGATATTTAGATTTGTTTTTTCTTTTGTTTCTATTTATATTGGGGCTATGCAAAAGGATTATATGCTAGCAATAAAGCTATATGTGATAGGTTTTTCGTTATATTATATTTTACATTCAGTTGTTCAATACAGGGCGGCAGCTGGTAAGTTAAATTTAAGAAGATGATATCAAAAGAAACTATAATAAAAGATTTAAAAGATCTAGGCCTTCAGGAAGGAGACTGTGTTTTTCTTAATTCGGATTTACTTAGAGTAGGATATCTAAATAAAACCAAAAAGAAAACACTGGAAGATTGGATTGATATCTTCAAAGTAGTGTTGGGAGAAAAAGGGACTCTTGTACTTCCTTCTTATACTGCAACATTTTTTATTTGGAAGAAAAATAAAAATGTAATATTCGATAGGAATTTTCCAACTTATGCGGGTGCTTTTCCCAGCTTTTTGATTGGGAAAGAAGAAGCTTATAGGAGCACACATCCTACACATTCATGTATTGCTATAGGGTTTGATGCTAAAGATATAACAAGTAAGCATACCGAAGAAAATCTATCATATTCAATTTTAGGTGAAATTGTGAAAAGAAATGGCAAGTTTTTATTATTAGGAACAATAGATAAAAACAATGCTCCACAAGGTATGCACTATGCACAAGAACTTTTAGGATACACTAAAAAGTCGCCTTATAAGTATCTCTTACAAACCTATTACAGAAAAAAAAATAAAGTATCTTTGTTTACAAAAAAAGATATTGGAGGTTGTTCTCGTGGAGGTTACAATTTATATGGTGAGCTGGTAGTGAATAATAAAATAACTTTTGGTAAGGTAGGGAATGCTGAATCAGCATTGATGCAAGCAAACGAAACAACGGAATTAATTAAGAAGAAATTACGAGATAAACCAACAATTACGCAATGCGATCATAAAGACTGTATAGATTGTTATGGAAGTTTCTATATGAATGGTTTAAAAATATTTCCTTTTTACATAAAATTAATTTTTTCAAAAATAATGACAAATGGGAAGTGAAATTCTTGGTATTGAGTATGTTTTTCCTGATAAAAAGGTAACCAATGAAGATCTTTCTTCTCAGTTTCCGGATTATGACTTTAGTAAATTTCAAAAGAAAGTTGGAATTTCGGAAAGATATGTGGTAGAAGAAGAAACTGCGCTGGATTTAGCAATAAAGGCTTGTGAGAAGTTATTTCAAAGATTTGATAAAAATAAGATAGATTTTATTCTTTATTGTAGCCAAAGCCCTGAGTATTTTTTACCATCTACTGCTTGTATCTTACAAGATAAAATTGGTGTAAGCAAAAATACAGGTGCCTTTGATTTTAATTTGGGATGTTCAGGCTATACTTATGGTATTAGTATTGCAAAATCTTTAATAGAATCCAAGCAATGTAAAAATGTATTGTTGGTTACATCTGAAACGTATAGCAGATATATCAATGAAAAGGATATGTCAAACAAAGCTATTTTCGGGGATGCTGCATCGGCTACTCTAATTGGAGATAGTTCTGAAAGTAAAATATTTGATTTTTTATTTGGTACAGATGGGTCAGGTTACAAAAAATTAATAGTCAGAAACGGTGCATCCAAAAATAATTATAATGCTAATGCCGAAGAGAAAGTATATGGTTCGGGAAACAGCTACACAGATAATAATTTATTTATGGACGGTCCTGAAATTTTCAACTTTACTTTAGAATCTATTCCCGGCTTTGTAGAAGAAGTTTTAGAAAAAAATAAATTAGAGAAACAAGATATAGATCAGTTCATATATCATCAGGCTAATGCCTTTTTATTGGATACACTAAGGAAAAGAAGTAAAATAGAAAAGGATAATTTTTTTATTAATATGCATGGAGGAAATACCGTTTCCAGTACTATTCCGATTGCATTAAAAGAATATTCACAAACAATTGAAAATAAACAAAAGATTGCTTTGATCGGCTTTGGGGTAGGTTTATCATGGAGTGGTGGCATCGTGGAAATTAATAAGAAACTATAAATACAAAATAATGACAAAACAAGAATTTTTAGCTGAATTAAAGGAAAATTTAGAAATCGAGTCTGAATTTAATTTCGATACAAAACTGCAAGAGCTTGAGGAGTGGGATTCTATGACAGCAATGGTTTTGATAGGTTATGTTTCTGAAAATTTCGATACTATACTAACATCTGATGATATAGAATCTTTTAATACTGTAAATGATATCATTGAAAAAATAGGATTAGCCAAATTCTCTTAGATCATGCATCAACATTTTGAAAATATTAAGCTCGAAGCAATTGGTTCCGTAGTTCCAAATAATGCTGTCTCCAATGATTTTTTTAGCGAACTTTTGTCAGCTAAAGAGCGAAGCTTTTTTGAAAAAACGGTTGGTATTAAAAATAGATATTGGGCAGATAAAAATGTTACTGCAAGTGATTTGGGAGTAGAGGCATTTAAAGTTTTGGAAGATAATCTTACAGGTTTTGATAAAAATTGTGTAGATGCCATTATATTTTTGAGCCAAACACCTGATTATTTAATTCCATTTACTTCTAATATTTTACAAAATAAACTGGGATTAAGAAAAGATATCTTATGCATCGACATCAACGCGGGGTGTGCAGGTTTCATACAAGGGTTGAGTACCGCATATTCACTAGCGTCTACTTTGAAAGAAGGTAAAAAAGTACTTCTAATCATTGCTGAAACTTTATCAAAAATAATCTCCATAAAGGATAGAACTACCTCTATGCTTTTTGGTGATGGTGCATCTGCAATGTTAATTTCCAAAACAGATATCTCTAACCCTACAGATTTTAACTTTTTTAGTGATGGCGAAAATTTTGATTCCATTATAATTCCTGACGGGGGATATAGAAATATGACATGTCCTAAGAGCTTAGAAGAGTATACAACATCAGAAGGGGTGACAAAAACTAGGGTTAACCTAGAAATGAATGGAAAAAAAGTATTTGATTTTACACTTAGAGAAGTTGCTCCCAGTATAAATCAATTAATAGACTCTTCCTCTATTGAAAGAGAATCAATAGACAATTACCTGTTTCACCAATCAAACCTTTTTATTATTAAGCAGATTACTAATCTTTTAGAAATAGATAAGCTAAAAGTATTAACCAATATTGAAGAATTTGGTAATACCAGTAGTGTTTCAATACCACTACTTATTACTGGGAATAGTGAAAAACTCTCACTAAACGGGAAAAGTTTAATGGCCGGTTACGGCTCAGGTTTAAATTGGGGGAATTGCTACACGGATTTGTCCTTAACAAAGATTTTCAAAACAAAATATGTATAATATATGGACGCTATTGTAATACCGGAACATTATTGTTCACGTGAAATATTAGACAAAGAAATAAAAAATATTTTTCATAAAGTTTGGAGTTTTGTTTGTCTGAAAAGTGAGCTTGCTAATGATAACGACTTTGTAACTAAGAATATTGGAAATACATCAATAGTTGTTCAAAATATAAGAGGAGAAATAAAGGCTTTCCTTAATGTTTGTTCTCACCGTCATTCAAGAATACAGTGTGAGCAAAAAGGGAATAGACCATTGATTTGCCCATATCATGGTTGGAGCTATAATAAAGAGGGAATTCCTACAGGAATTCCTAAAAAGCCTTATTTTGATTTTCAAAAAGATGATCTTGAAAAGCTTAAGCTGAAAGAAATTAAAATAGACTTTTGTGGTCAAATTGTTTTCATAAATTCTAATGATGATTCTGAAGATTTGAAGGAGTATTTGGGTGACTTTTATGAAGAACTTGAAAAAATGTCAAATAACATGGGTCAGGAAGTGGATGTTAATGAAATGAAAATTAATGCGAATTGGAAAATTTTGGTTGAGAATACTCTTGAAAGCTACCACGTTGCACTTATTCATACCGATACTTTTCTAAGGCTGGGTACACAGGGAATAGATTTTTCTTTTTCAGGAAATAATTCAGTATGGACAACGCCATTAGCAAAATCAGAGAACGAAGGAAAAAACAGCATTATTCATAAACCTTTTCAAGATAGAGAATACAAAATAGATGGCTATAAACACTATATTATTTTTCCTAATCTATTAGTATCAACCACTTACGGAATAAGTTTTAATATATCTCTGATAGATCCTATTGATGAAAATTATTCTCAGTTTATAAGTAGAGTTTTTGTCACAAAAACGGATACTAATATTGAGAATATCCCTTTAGTAGAGGCTTATAATAAAAACCTGGTTCAGTTCAACCGTGATGTATTTTCGGAGGATAAGGAAATTTGTGAAGCTGTTCAGCTTGGTGTTCAGAGCTCTCCATATTCAGGACAGCTAAGTAAAGAAGAGAAGAGGGTTTGGCACTTCCAAAACTCAGTAATGAATCTTCTTAAGGATAAATAATTAATACAATGAAAAACATTATAATATCAGGTGCGACTTCAGGTATAGGGTTAGGGCTCTGTATAGATTTATTGCATAAAGGAGATTATAAAATAATTGCGATAGGAAGGGATTTTACAAATCTGAAAGATACAATTAGTAAAGAACAATTAGAAAACGGAAATCTAGAGTTGTTAGCTTTAGATCTTGCGGATCCTAAGGCAATTGAAGATCATCTGCAGAGTGCAATTCATAAAATAGGAAAAATAGATTATTTTGTGAACTGTGCAGGAATAGAAGATACGAACGCTATGATTTCTTATAACTATGAGAAGTTGAGAAATTTCTTTGATGTTAATTTCTTTGCTGCTTTTGAAATTATGAGAATTTTCTCGAAGAAAAAAAACAGTAACGATGGAGGATCTGTTGTTTTATTGTCTTCCGTTATGGGACAATTGGGACAATATGGAAAAACAGCTTATTGTTCTTCGAAATCAGCGATCTTAGGGTTAGTGAAAGCCGGTGCATTAGATTTATCTAAAAGAAAGATAAGAGTAAATGCGGTTTTACCAGGAGTGGTAGAGACACCAATGACACAAAAACTTTTTCAATCACTTTCTGTTGAAAATATTGCATCTATAGAAAAAATGCATCCTTTGGGACTTGGAAGAGTAGAGGATATTGTAAGAACTATAAATTTTTTATTATCGGAAGATTCCCGATGGATAACAGGTCAAAATATTGTTATTGATGGAGGATACAGTATTCAATAAACCTATAAGTAAGGAGGTAATTCAATATGTTTTTGATTTTATTTTTTCATTTACTGCTTTTAAAGGAAAAGAGTATGAAGTAGAAATTTTAGAAGATCAAAAATTATTGCAATTTACCTTAAACAATAGGAATATTTACTTTCCACTTCCTGGTTGGAATACAGCCGAGGAAATTTTAAAAGGAAATTTTTTTTTAAAATATGTGAAATCAAAGGAGTTTAATTATAATTTTCCTGTTTTCTTTGAAAAAGAAATCGAAAATCTTTTTGAAGTCCGAGATGCAGAGAAAAATATATATATAAACTTCGATTTCTTGTCGGTGCTCATTATTATGCTAACTCGTTATGAGGAGGTATATTATAAAGATCAGCTCGACTCTCATAATCGCTTTGATGTTCAATATAGTTTATCAAGTAAATATGATTTTGTACAAATTCCTATATGTGACGAATACGTTTACTATTTATACAATATACTTTTTGATACAAAAATAATTGACCAGAATTGGGATGAAAAACAAAATTATAATTTTATTCCGTCACATGATATTGATTATTCATTTGTAAAAGACGATTTTAAATATTTCCTTAAAAATACAGCTCGTAAATTTATAGATGATAAAAAAATATTTAATTTTATAAGCTTATGCTGGAAAATAACACTTTCTTTATTCTATTCTAAAAAAGATATATGTCTAGAAAGCGTCAGGCAACTGGTAGAGCAGGGGCATAAATATAAGCTCTCCTCGGAGTTCTATTTTATGTCTGCAAAAAAGTCTGTACTGGATGCCGGGTATGATCCAAAAAAAAAGGAGCTAAAACGGATTTATACTGAAATGCATGATACTTCTATGATCATTGGGTTGCATTCAGGCTATGGTACATATAATAATCTGCAGCTACAGCGTGAAGAGAAGGATAAACTTGAAGATGCTGTTCAAGATAAGATAAGATACAACAGACAGCATTTTCTCAGACTTAATATTCCAAAAACTTTACAACAGCTGGTGTCATTAGATTTTTTTATAGATTCTTCATTGGGATATGCTGAAGTAGAGGGCTTTAGGTGTGGTACTTCTAAAGATTTTTATTATTTTGATTTAGAAAATAATATCAAAACCTCTCTGATCTTAAGACCTTTAGTTGTTATGGATATTACACTAATTGATTATAGAAAATATTCTATGGAGGAGAGTTATAACCTGGTAAAAGAACTCAATCAGAAATGTAAATTTTTTGGAGGTAATTTTACTTTTTTATGGCACAACACAACTTCCATTTTCCATAAAGATTGGTTTAATAATGTATATATTAAATTTTTAAATGAAAATGAGTATGTTTTATCCACTTAAAATAACTTCTGTTACAGCAGAGAGTATAGATTCCAAAGTATTCGAATGTGATATTCGCAAAGTGGAAAGCTCTTTTTTTAAATTTATTCCGGGTCAATATATTAATGTAAGAGTTATAATAGACAATGAAGAGTATATTAGAAGTTATTCCATATGTTCCCTACCTGATGGAATATCTATAAAGTTTGGTGTCAAAAGCCAAGAGGAAGGAAAAGTATCTAATTTTTTACTAGACAACTTAGTGAAAGATTCTATTATTGAGGTTAGCAGACCTTATGGTCATTTCTGGCTGCAAGACGAAATTTACAAATCTAAAGATATCGTTGCATTGGTTACAGGTAGTGGAATCACTCCTGTTTTTTCAATGTTGAAATATTTTCTTGAAAATTCTTCGAAAAAGAATACTTTTTCTTTAATATATGGAAATAAAACGAAAGTTCAGACTATGTTTTTAGACCAATTAAAAGATATTGAAGAGAAGTATAACAATGTTAGACTATATTTCAAATACACTCAGGAAAAAGATGAATCTTCTGAACGAATAGGGAAGGATTTAATTAATTCTATTCTATTACAGAATAATATTAATATACAGGATGCTTATTTTTTGTTATGTGGAAAAGAGGAATTTATTACAAGTTCTAAAAATATACTACAAGAATTGATTGTTCCGAAAGAAAGGCTTAAATTCGAGATTTTTGAAACAAGTTCTTTGGTTGATGATGGTAATGAAGAAGTAGATAAAAGGTCAAAGGGGATTTTGGAGATAGATGTTGAAGATAAATTGTATTCTTTTGAATACGATGAAACAGAGAAAAGTATTTTAGAAATTGCAGCAGAAAATGGATTAGAATTGCCCTATTCCTGTAAAAAGGGCATATGTTCTACATGTGTTGGACAGTTGGTGGAAGGAGAGATAAGAATGAAAAAAAATCTGGCTCTTACAGAAGAAGAAGTGGAGGAAGGCTATATCTTATGCTGTCAGTCTATATTGATGGGTAATTATATAAAAGTCAGACTAGATTATTTATGATATATGTATAAATTCCAAAATAATTAGACAATCATAGACCTAAAAAGATTTAGATTAATATTTTCCTCATTTATGAATATAAATCATATGTTACCAATAAAGCAACAGTCACAATGCAAAGAGCATGGTTTAAACAAGATGTCACCAATATTTAGTGATTATGACTACAAACTTATAAATACTTAATCAGATCATGCACAGCAAACTTGTGACATTTTTTTTTAATTTAATTTTTTTTGTTTATACTCCAATTACTGTTTTAGTATCTATGGAGGTGATAGGAGAATTGCCGTTTGGATGGATATTCTTATCCTGTAGTTTGTCTCTCCCGTTTTTGATTTTCATAAATAATGATGTAAAAGGAATTGCCTTAGGTAAGCCTATCATTTTTTTTTACCTTTTCTTGTTTTTGTTCAGTGTTACCTTAGTAAATAATTATACATCTTCAAATAGCGAACTAGTAAAAGGACATGTATCAAATATTATTGTTTTATTGACTTTATATATCTTGGCTCTGAAGATTGACTTTTCCAATACACTGTTTAAGAAAGTTGGAGTGGCTGCGTTTCTGATCTCTACCTTATTTATTCTTTACAACAGAAATTTCATAATGAATTTTTGGGATTTTCTTTTGGTAAGTTTGAATTATCAAGGTATAGGCATGTGTTATTTTATACTCTCACTGCCCATATTTATGCTGGAAAACCGGATTTTAAAAAATATTTGTTTTGTGTTAAGTATGGTGTGTCTGAATATAATTGGCGCCAGAACTGAAATGATTTCACTTTTATTTATCATTGTAATTTTTGAAATCTTTTCTCGTCCAAGACAAATAAGAGTAATCTCATTAATTGTATTGATTCTATTGTTCTTAATTTTTTTACTGATCGGAAAAGATATTTTGAACTTTATAGGTTTGGAAAAAGTAACTGTACTATTTAATTTGGAAAAAGATGAATCATGGATTGAAAGAAAGGAATTTCTTAATGAAGGTTTAAATACCATTAAAAATAATATTATTTTTGGTAAATATGGTAATTATGAGGAAGGAAGATATATACATAATATCCTATCGGCTTGGGTTGATCTGGGACTTTTTGGCTTCTTAGCTCTCTTTTTATCTTTAATTTTTATTCTTTTTGAGGCATTAAAAATTATTTATGTAGAACATGCTCAAAAAAAAGATGTTCTTTTTCTGGGATTTGCACTAACTATATTTATTGTAGCCGTATTTTCAAAACAATATACATACCCCTTAATAGGATTTTGTGTGGGAATGTATAATCACTTTTCTAATAAAAGATATAATATATTGTTAAACAAAAATTGATGAAAAAAGGATTGTTCTTATTTGCTGATTATTTTGACTCAACTACGACTAATATAAGAGTTTTGAAGGCTTCGAAAGATATATTTGAAGAAATCAAATTTCTTTATTGGGCTCGCTTGGGACAGGAAAGAAATCCTCCAAAAGAAGATATGTACAAAGATCTGAAATTTGATGCTTTTAAAGAAACAGCAAGTCCCAGAAGCTTATCGGCACTTTTATTGTTTGTGAAATTTCAATGGTGGTTATTCAGAAAATTGTTGGAAAATAAATCCGATTTTTTAGTTGCATTTACATTTTACACAATATTTCCCGCACTTATCTATAAATATTGTGCTAATTGGAAATGTAAAGTTATATATGATCCAAGAGATTATGCTGCAGATAGTTATAGAGTAAATAAAATTATTAATTTTATTATTCGGTTTATAGATAATTTGTTTATAAAATTTTCTGATTTTGTAATTTTTCCGGATAGGCAGTATTTTATATATTATGGGCTATTTAAATTAAAAAATGACAAGTTTTTAATCCTCCCAAACTCAACTGAAGATAGTTTTAAAACACTTGTACAAAATGATATTTATTTGAAATATAATCTACCCAAAGATAAATTTATAATTCCTGTAATCGGTTATTTTTCTGAAACTCGAGGAGAGAAAATACTTTTTGATCTTATAAGGCAGAATGATCCCAGGCTATTGTTTGTTTTTGCAGGAGATATAAGAGATGAAAATCATTTGAATTTTTTTAAGGAGCACAATAATGTCATGTATTTAAAAAAGATTCCTTATCTTGATGCTTTAACAATAATGAAAGAAGCATTGCTTGTACCCCAATTATATGATCCGAAACTTAAGAATAATGTATATGCATTACCTACAAAATATTATGATTGTCTCATGGTGGGTACACCGGTAGTAGTAAGTTTGGGGCAAAAGGATGTAGCACAGGAAATAGTTTCCAATAATTTTGGATGGGCCATAGATTATTATGATGTACCAGCATTAATGGAAATTATAAATAAATGTATAGATAATATAGAAACAATAGATAAGCAAAAATTAAGAACGTTTTTCTTAGAGAATTATGATTATAATATTCACAAATCTAAATTAAGAGAGGCTTATTTAAAATTATTATAAAGATGCGTTTTAACATAATTTTATTATTAGGGTTTTTTTTGTCCATATGCCATAAAGGGAAAACCTTTCATGAAGTTAACGGTTTTAATCAAGTCACAAGATCATCACAATGGAAGAATGTAGATGAAATGTTTTTATATTGTAATGCAAACAATATAGATGTAATAATTGATAAAGATATTTATATTAATAAAAGAATTAAATGCAAAGTTAATGTTTTAGGAGAAGCAAGAATTATTATAGATACTAAATTCAAAGATGCCGGTATTGATTTTGTCAGAGATGATGAAGGCAGAAAAATTATTTACAACAAAAAAATTGAGAAGTTTCAAAAATTATCATTTGTTAAAGACAAGCATGTTTATTTTATTAATTCTTCGCAAATTCTGACCAATAGAAAAGACAATGCACCTTATCTTAAGAATGAATTTCTTTTGCAAAGTCAAGATGTTTCAAATCTTACCAGCTATGCCTATGATGGAAACATAAATATAATTGAATTCAAATTAAGTGATGAAAGAATTGCTAAAAATCTAAATGTTGTTATTGTTGGAGATGAAATGAGTAATGATGATGGACTCGCATTTATAAGGAATTATAGAGACAATATGAAATTTCTTTTTCTTCAGATTAGAAATCAAACAAAATTCAAGCTATCTGTGGGATTTGAAAATGCCACAAACTATAATACTGTTATGGAAGATCCTGTTATAGATGGCTTTTACAAAGCAGGAAGTGGATATGGAATTGCCAATTATTCATCGCGTGAATTTAGAATCACAGGAGGAAGAATCACAAATTGCCGTCACGCATACACAGGAAGAAATACATTTAATGTAACAATTAAGAATGGGTATTTTTCTGATGGAATAGATGATCACTGGACTGATAATTTTGTAGCAGATGCTGTCACTATATCTGCTGCCGAAGGAGGGGCTGCATTTCAATTTGCAGGAAATAACATTACAATTAACAAACCTATTGTCGTAGGAACAGCTAGAATTTTATTGGGTATTAGAGAGGATACACCTTTTTTAGGAGGTAAGGTAAAAATAATAGAACCCTCCTTTACGAGTGAATTATCATCAGATATCTATATTTTTGCAGGTACTACTCCAAATGCGAATTTTGAAAATTCTCCCGAACAAGAAATTAAGATGCCCGATATTTTGGAGATATCTTCTCCCAAAATAAAATCTAATGCATCAAAAATTTTTATAATCTATCAACCAGAAATAAGAAAGAAATTTATATCTTATCCTGAAATCAGGCTTACAGGTACGATAATTATTGATACAAATAAGAATCCTGATGTTTTTGGTGTGCTAACAATTAAGAATTCTATCTTCCAGTTAAATAAAATGAACATTAATGTAGATTCATTCAACTTAAAAAAAGTCGGTGCTATGAATGCTACATTAATCTATTGTATAGAAAGTGATGGAAATAATAAGTTAGCATCAAATGTTTTGATTAATAATACAAGAGGTTGGGATAACATTAAAATCGTAGGGAAAAGCGTGGAAAATTTGAAAATAACAAACTCTTTTTTCCCAAAATTATTATTAGAAAAAAACTCTTTGAATGATATGAAGTCTTCATTTGACAAAACAGCATTTGGGAATTATGATGAAATTAGCAAAAAATAAATTATAAAACATAAATGAATAATAGAGCCTATCAAATCTGTACAAAAACCATAATGGATACTACAGATCCAAATATTATCTTTAATGATAAAGGTGAAAGTGATTACTATACAAACTTTAAGGAAAATATAGAACCCAACTGGCATACGGACGAGAGAGGATATGAAGAATTAATGAAGATTGCCGATAAAATAAAAAAAACATCAAAAAATAAAGATTTTGATTGTATTATTGGTTTAAGTGGAGGTTTGGATAGCTCTTATGCAGCGTATGTTGCTAAAGAGATTATGGGAATTCGTCCTCTTATTTTTCATGTTGATGCAGGATGGAATACAGATAAAGCAGTTGGAAATATTGAAAAGTTAATCAATGGGCTTAATTTAGATTTATTTACAGAAGTAATCAACTGGGAAGAAATGAAAGACCTTCAGGTTGCATTTCTCAAATCCCAGATTGCAGATCAGGATCTACCGCAGGATTATGCTTTTTTCTCGGGACTTTATAAATTTGCTAAGAAACATAAGATCAATTATGTTCTTACAGGCGGAAATTTCTCCACAGAGTGCTGTAGAGAGCCAGAAGAATGGGGTGGCTTCCCAGGAATTGACACCACTTTGGTAAAAGACATTCACTCCAAATTTGGAAAAAAACCTCTTAAAACTTTTCCTTTGGTAGATATTCTTTCCTATAAGATTTATTACAAATATGTCTATGGAATGGAAGTCTTTAAGCCATTAAATCTGGTTCCATATAATAAAAAAGAGGCAGAAGATCTTTTAACAGAAAAGTTCGGATGGGAGCCCTTTCAGCATAAACATCATGAATCCAGATTTACAAGATTCTACGAAGATTACTGGCTACCGAGAAAATTTGGATATCAAAAAAGAAAAGCACACTTTTCATCATTGATCCTTACTGGACAGATGACCAGAGAAGAGGCTTTAGACAGAGTTTCAAGACCAGAACTGTCAGAAGAATTTTTGCAGAAAGAATTTGAATATGTAGCTAATAAACTAGATCTTACAAAAGAAGAACTACAACAGATTTTTGAAGGTGAAAACAAAACCTATAAAGATTATAAAAACAAAATGGGAATTATAAAGCTTGGCGCACAGGCTATGCAAAAGCTAGGTTTAGAAAAAAGATTATTCAGATGATAACAATTATTGATTATGGTGTTGGAAATATAAATGCTTTTGTTAATGTTTACAAAAGAGTTGATGTTCCCGTAAAAATTGCAAAAACAAAAGAAGATTTACAGGATGCACAAAAATTAATTCTTCCAGGAGTTGGTCATTTTGACCATGCCATGACCCAACTGAATAACTCAGGAATGAGAGATAAGCTGGATGAATTAGTATTAAATCAAAAAATTCCCGTTATCGGAATTTGTGTAGGAATGCAAATGATGGCCAATAGTAGTGATGAAGGGAAATTAGAAGGACTAAAATGGATTGATGCCACTGTAAAAAAGTTTGACGAAACGAAAATCAATCAGGTAACCAGACTCCCACACATGGGATGGAATGACGTAAAACCTGTAAAAGATATGGAGTTATTTACAGGTTTGGAAAATGATTCTATATTCTACTTCTTACACACCTATTATTTTCAATGCAATAATCAGGAAGATATCATGGCTGTTACAGATTATGGAGGAGAATTTGCCTCAGCAGCTCATCATGAAAATAAATACGGCATACAGTTCCACCCTGAAAAAAGTCATCATTATGGCGAAATATTATTACATAATTTTGCTAAACTTTAATACGCTTAAACACAAATGCTAAGACCTAGAATTATACCTAGCCTTCTGATACAAGACAATGGACTCGTAAAAACGGTCAATTTTAAAAATCCCAAATACGTGGGAGATCCCATTAATGCAGTAAGAATCTTCAACGAAAAAGAAGTGGATGAGCTGGCGATCTTCGACATAGATGCAACCGCTAAAAATCTGGAACCGAATTATAGTCTTATTGAAAGAATTGCCAACCAGTCAAGAATGCCTCTTTGCTACGGAGGAGGGGTAAAAACGGTAGAGCAGGCACAAAAAATTTTCGGACTTGGTATTGAAAAAATAGCACTTTCTTCTGCTGTACTGCAAAACCCGCAATTGATTACACAGATTGCAGATAGAGTGGGGTCACAAAGTGTAATAGTTGTATTAGATGTCAAAAAGAAACTTTTTGGAGGTTATGAGATATTCACACATAATGGAAAAAAATCTACTGGGATCAATCCTTTCAAATTTGCAGAAGAAGCCCAAAAGCTGGGTGCTGGGGAAATTATTATCAATTCTATTGACCAGGATGGAGTGATGAAAGGCTATGACATGGGGCTGATTGATAAAGTAAGAGAAAAAATCTCCCTGCCGCTCACTGTTTTAGGTGGGGCAGGATCATTAAACGATATAAAAGAAGTAATAGACAAGCACGGAATTATTGGAGTTGCAGCAGGTAGTTTGTTTGTATTTAAAGGTGTATACAAAGCTGTTTTAATAAACTACCCCTCTTTTGAAGAAAAAGAAGGCTTAAGGCAAAAATAATTATGTGTGGTATTTCAGGAATAATTTATAAAAAAGGAACTATTGTACCCCTAGAGTTTCTAAAAAAAATGACAGATAAAATGTCGCACAGAGGACCAGACGCCGAGGGATTTTATATAAATAATAATTTGGGATTCGGTCACAGGCGACTCTCTATCATCGATATCAGTGAATCTGCAAACCAACCTTTTTTTTTAGAAGACAAACAGGTTCTGGTATTTAATGGTGCTATCTATAATTATATTGAATTAAAAGAAGAGCTCGAAAAAAACGGATATTCCTTTAAAACCGCTTCGGATACAGAAGTTCTACTGGCTTCTTACGACTATTGGGGAGAAGACTGCGTTAAGAAATTCAATGGCATGTGGGCCTTTGCCATCTTCGATATTAAAAATAATAAATTATTCTGTTCCAGAGATAGGTTTGGTATTAAACCCTTTTACTATTATACAGATGAGAATAAATTTGTATTTGCCTCAGAAATAAAACCTATTTTAGAAATAGAAAAGATTGAAGACGTAAATATTCAAGTATTATTGCAGTATTTAACAGTAAATAAATCTGAGCAGTGTGATGAAACCTTTTTCACAGGAATAATAAAGCTCCCGGGTGCACACAATCTTGTGTATTGTCTCACAAGCAATAAATTTGAGATATATAGATATTATAATGTTGAATTCAAAAAAGAAATTAATAATTTGACTCTCAATGAATCAATAAATATTTTTGAGCAGGAATTTGAAAAATCTATAAAACTGAGACTCAGATCGGATGTTAAAATGGGAACAGCGCTAAGCGGAGGTCTGGATAGTGCATACGTTGCTTCTATCATAAACAAAACTATTAATGTATCGCAGAAAAAACCAGATCTTGTTGCAATTACGGTCGGAGCTATAGATAAGAAAATTGATGAGAGCGAGCTTTCAGATATTACAACCCATTCTCTAGGCATAAAACATGATATCGTTGTTCCGGAAACTGATGAATTTAAAGATACTTTCGAAGAAGTAATCTTAAAACATGAGGAGCCTTTTGGAGGAATCTCAATCTATATGCAGAAATTCTTAATGAAAGAAGCAAATAAGTTAGGGATTAAAGTACTTTTGGACGGACAAGGCGCAGATGAGATTTTATTAGGATATAATAAATATGTTATAGCCTACCTGAAAAACCAGACTATACTCAGAAAATTACGCCTTCTATCCAAAATAAAAAATCAATACAGCATTTCAGTACTTAAATTTTTCCAATTGTACCTATTTTCTTCTTCTTTTTATGTGAGAAAAATTTGGATGAGAAAGAATGGCTCTTTTTTAAAAACAAAATATGCTAAAGATCTCGAATTTAATATAGCCTTTAAAAAATCTTACGGAGATATATTTAGCCTCCAAAAAGATGAGATTTTAAGAGATCAATTACCGGAACTTTTAAAATGGGAAGATAAAAATTCTATGAGTTATTCAATTGAATCCAGATTACCTTTTCTTGATTATAATTTGGTTGAAATATGTTTATCAATAAACAATGAATATAAGATAAAAAATGGATGGTCAAAATATATACTAAGGAAAAATTTAGAAAAATATCTACCGAATAAAATTACTTACAATAAAAAAAAGATAGGCTTTGCCGCGCCTGTAGAACATTGGTGGCCGAGATCTGAAAAAATTCTTGAGACCATCAATAATTCAAAAATCATACAGGAAATCTCAAAAAAGAAATTTATCTTTATAGCAGATCGTGAACTGGAATGGCGTCTTTACAACATTGCAGTTTGGGAAAAGCTTTATAACATGAAATTATGAAATTAAAAAACACATATGCAAATTAAAGATAAAATACTTCTCATCACCGGCGGAACAGGCTCTTTTGGGACCGCAGTTTTGAGAAAATTCATACATACAGATCATTTCAAAGAGATCCGTATTTTTTCTCGTGATGAAAAAAAACAAGATGATATGAGGAATCAGTTTAAAAATGATAAACTCAAATTTTATATTGGTGATGTAAGAGATTATAACAGTATTGAGCCGGCAATGAGAGGCGTTGATTACGTTTTTCATGCCGCAGCACTAAAACAAGTGCCTTCTTGTGAATTTTTCCCTATGCAGGCAGTGAAAACCAATGTGGAAGGAACTCAAAATGTAATTGACGCAGCTTCACGGAATAATGTAAAAAAAGTTATTTGCTTAAGCACAGATAAGGCAGCATATCCAATCAATGCAATGGGGATTTCTAAAGCGATGATGGAAAAAGTAGCCGTGGCAGCTTCCCGAAACCTCAATGAAACAGTCGTTTGTCTTACAAGATATGGAAATGTAATGGCTTCGAGGGGATCTGTGATTCCATTATTTGTAAAACAGATTAAAAACGGAGATCCAATCACCATCACCGATCCGGGTATGACAAGATTTTTAATGTCATTGGAAGAGGCTGTTGACCTAGTTTTATTTGCTTTCGAACATGGAAATCCAGGAGATTTATTTGTAAATAAAGCCCCTGCCGGAACCATCGGCGATCTGGCCCAAGCTTTAAAAGAAATGTTTAAAGCTAATAATCCTATAAAAATAATCGGAACAAGACACGGTGAAAAACTGTACGAAACTTTGTGTACCCGTGAGGAAATGATTAAAGCAGAAGATATGGGAGATTTCTACAGGATTCCTGCGGACAATAGAGATTTGAACTATGCCCAATATTTCTCAGAAGGTATGGCAGACATATCAAAAATAGAAGATTATCACTCCCACAATACCTACCAACAGGATGTGGAAGGAATGAAAAAGCTTTTAATGAAGCTTCCCCTCATAAGAAAAGAAATTTTCGGAGAAGATCTAATGCAATATCCTGATTAATTTTTTATTGTATGGAAAAGCCCGGAATTATTAAAGGTGGAAAATATTCCGATGACAGAGGAAATCTTTTTTTTAATAATGATTTTAATGCCTCGGAAGTTAAAAGAATATATTATATAGAAAATACAGATACGGAATTTGTAAGAGGATGGACCGGACATAAAATTGAACAACGTTGGTTTTCCGCATTACAAGGAAGTTTTACCATAAGGTTTGTAAAAATTGATAATTGGGAAACTCCGTCTAAAGATGTAGAGGTTTTAAAATTTCAGTTAAACTCGGATAATTTTAATGTTCTTCATATGCCGAAAGGATATGCAAGTGCCATTCAGTCTAATGAAAAAAACTCGCGATTACTTGTAATGGCGGATTATCTTTTAGGTGAAATTGCTGATGACTATCGCTTTTCTATAGATTATTTTAAATTTTAAATAATGAAAAAAGTAGGAATTACCGGCCAAAATGGTTTTGTCGGATCACATTTATATAACACGTTAGGTTTATATCCTGAAAAATTTGAAAGAATTCATTTCGAAAGAAAATTTTTTGATGATCAGGAAAAGTTGGACGAATTTGTCGGACAATGTGATGTAATTGTGCATCTTGCAGCAATGAATCGTCATCCCGACCCGGAAATTATTTACAATAATAACGTTGAGCTTGTCCAAAAACTGATTGAATCTTTGGAAAAAACAAGTTCTAAAGCCCACATTCTATTTTCATCATCTTCTCAGGAAGAAAAAGATAATTTATACGGAAAATCGAAGAAAGAGGGACGAGAGCTTTTGGCAGATTGGGCAGAAAAATCAGGAGGAAAGTTCACAGGAATGGTGATTCCTAATGTTTTCGGGCCATTTGGGAAACCTAATTATAACTCTTTTATCGCTACTTTTTGTCATAAACTTACCCATGGAGAAAGTCCGGTGATTGATAATGATGGGGAAGTGAAATTGATCTATGTAGGAGAGCTTGTTCAGGAAATTATTAATCAAATTGAAGGAGAAGAAACAAAAAAACTATACGAAGTTTCTCATACTTCTGTAAATAAAGTTTCTGAGGTTCTTAAAAAACTAGAAAATTATAAACAATTATACTTTGATAACGGTGAAGTTCCTGTTTTGGAAAATAAATTTGATCTAAACCTTTTCAATACTTTCCGTTGTTATTTTGATATTAAAGACCATTATCCGGTTAAATTTATACAGCACACCGATCCAAGAGGAGCTTTTGTTGAGGTAGTTAGACTTGGGATTGGAGGACAATGTTCATTTTCAACCACAGTACCCGGGATTACGAGAGGAAACCATTTTCATACAAGAAAAATAGAAAGATTTGCTGTAATTAAAGGAAAAGCATTAATACAGTTAAGAAAAATAGATACGAATGAAGTACTGGATTTTTATCTTGACGGAACCGAACCTGCTTATGTAGATATGCCGATTTGGTATACCCACAACATTAAAAATATTGGGGAAGAGGAATTATACACAATATTCTGGATTAATGAGCCTTTTAATCCTGAAGATTCAGATACATATTTCGTGGAAGTATAAGTTAATTAATGGAAAGAATAAATCATTTAAAATCTTTAGTTATCAGAGATCAGGAAGTTTATTTTCTGGTCATCGCTTTATTTGGTTATATTTTGGCTTATATAGATCCTTATTCATCTAAAGGTTTTCCTCAATATATCAACTTTTTTATCAGAGGCATTCTATTGATTTTTTCCATCTATTTTATCATAAGAAATTTTGCCATAATAAAGAAAAGAAAATTTGTGATCGGCTCATTTCTAGCGTTTTTTCTCTTTTACTTATTTAAACTTTATCAGACCATTCCAAGTATTAATTTACCGGCAGATCCTTTTCTTACACTTAAAAATTCTATTTATTATTTTGGTTTTGTTATAATACCTTTACCAGTAGTGGTGCTTTTAAGCTTAGATTATCAAAAAGTAAGTTTTAAGAAATTTCTCAACATTATATTTTGGTCACTGCTTATCATTTTTGGTGTTAATTTCCTTTACACAAATTTTATTTTTGAATCTTATACAAGTAACGGTAGAAGTGGAATATTTAGATCATATTATATTTTAGTTGGTCATTATGGACTTAGCATGGTAATCATATCATTATATAATTATTTATTTTTAGAAAATAAAGGATATGTATATGTACTGGGAATTTTATTGGGACTTTTTCCCATCTATGTTTCTGCTGCAAGAAGCCCTGTTTTAGCACTTTTACTCATTCTTTTTATTTTTTTGATTTTAATTAATAAAAGAAAATATTGGATTTATTTTTTTGTTATATTATTTATAAGCTTCCTTATTTTATTTATCATTTATAAAAGTGGAATGGCAGATAATCTTATTTTTTTTAAAAGAATAAATGCAGCTATTTTTGAAAGAAATGCCTCAGGAAGATCTTATTATTTGAATAAAGGCATTGATACATTTTTCTCACATCCGGTGTTTGGTGGAAATGCACTGTTTCCAGACGGAATGTACTCTCACAATCTCTTTGTGGATATATTAATGTCAACCGGATTATTAGGTATGGTTCTGTTTATAATTTATTTTAAATTTGTAGCGCAGAGCTTTTTTAAAATTTTAAAACATATTGATCGATATAAAGAAGGTGGAATTATAGCTTTTTTCTTTCTACAATATTTTATTTTGGCTCAGACTTCCGGAAACCTCTATTCATCATTCGAATGTTGGTATTTTGGAGCCGCAGTCATTGGTTTAGGATATATAAATTTTACAAATGAAGAAATTAAAAGTAATGACAGTCGTGGGTACGCGGCCGGAAATCATTAGACTATCAAGAGTATTATCAGCTTTGGATGCCTCTGAAGCGGTTGAACATATCATCGTCCACACCGGACAAAATTATGATTATGAACTTAATCAGATTTTCTTTGAAGATTTAGGTCTTCGCAAGCCCGACCATTTTCTGGAAGCTGCAGGAAAAACGGCAACTGAAACAGTAGGAAATATTTTAATAAAAATAGATCCTCTTTTGGAAGAGTTGAAGCCAGATGCTTTCCTGGTTTTGGGAGATACTAATTCTTGCCTTTGTGCAATTCCTGCCAAAAAAAGACAAATCCCCATTTTCCACATGGAAGCGGGAAACAGATGTTTTGACCAGAGAGTACCGGAAGAAACCAATAGAAAAATTGTAGACCATACGTCGGATGTTAACCTAACGTATTCTGATATTGCAAGGGAATATTTGTTAAGAGAAGGGCTTCCGGCAGACAGAATCATCAAAACAGGTTCTCCCATGTTTGAGGTTTTAACTCATTATTTGCCCGAGATTGAAAG
>Ga0307412_10000223_pt1 | contig 38184 bp, 36 predicted proteins | sample DK1Cmetagenome_3_FD_203823 | JGI IMG/M metagenome (GOLD analysis project Ga0307412, IMG submission 203823) | Maize rhizosphere microbial communities from greenhouse at UC Davis, California, United States - DK15-C-1 | ecosystem: Host-associated > Plants > Roots > Rhizosphere > Soil | place: USA...
TGCCGTTACTTTTCCTACCGGGAAATATGAGCTGAACGGAGAAACCATATTCCAGTACAGTAGCCGAAATGCCGACAGAATGCCTGCTTATCACAGAATGGATCTAAGCGCAACCTACGAACCGGAATCTACAAAACGTTTCAAAGGTTCTTGGTCATTCGGAATTTATAATGTTTACGGTCGTGAAAACGCCTATACCATTACCTTTGAAGATAACCCGGATAATCCCGGAACAACCCGTGCCATGCAGACCTCTTTATTCCGTTGGGTACCAAACATTACGTACAATTTCAAATTTTAAATCATGAAGAATACATTTTTTATCATATTATCCCTGTTTTTATTAACCGCTTGTGAAAAAGAAATCGATTTAGATCTTGATAACAAAAGTGGAGACATTGTCATTGAAGCTAATATAACCAACCAACCGGGACCATACTTTGTAAAAATAACAAAATCTGTAGCTTTTACCCAAAATAATCAATATCCTGCAGTTGCCGATGCTCAGGTAATTTTAAGTGATAATACCGGACAAACTGAAACATTGCAGTACACGGGTAATGGGATCTATCAGACCACATCTTTTAATGGGGTAACAGGTAGAACATACATGTTGAATATACAGGCTGAGGGCAAGCAATACACGGCCCAAAGCACGATGCCTGAGGATGTAAATTTTGAAGGTCTTACTCAAGATTCCTTTGATTTTGGAGGTGAAACGACTTATACGCTTTTACCTGTTTTTACAGATCCTGCAACATTAGGAAACCGTTATCTTTTTAGTTTTACCGTAAATAACAGACCCAAAAAGACATTAGAAGTATTTTCAGATAATGTGAATAACGGATTGCCCAATCAGCGGCCTTTATTCCTTCCTAATGAGGATGAGGATAATAATCTTAAAGTTGTAGTCGGAGATACTATTCATGTTGAAATGCAGAGCATCGATAACAATATATTTACCTATTACAGTGCGCTTCTTCAGATTTCCGGAGATGGTGGCCCCGGTGGAGGCATTACTCCTGCCAATCCTCCAAGTAATATCAATGGTGCTTTAGGATATTTTTCGGCGCATACATTGAGTGAGAGAAGTATTGTAATACAGTAAATTTCTGGCTTGGTGAAAAGACTAATGAACAAACCCTTAGTGATTATTTTGAAGCCATAATCAAAGATACCTTGGCTTCCGGTGGAACTGTATTTGCGACTCCCGATCAAAAAGCTGTGCTGATCTGGACTTGGCTTGGGCGTGATCCTGAGGATACTAACGAGTTTAAAAAGCAATGGCATGATGTGCTTGATCCGGAGGGGGTGAAACGATATTATTGGCTTTATGATGAGGGTGAATTAGATCTTGATCCGGATATGCTTGAAAGAAGCTTCGAGCCTGCATATTTGGGAGTTCATCCTGATTTACAAGGAAAAGGATATGGCGGTCATCTTTTCAAATCAAGTCTTAACTATTTTGACGAAAGAGGCTATGAAGCACCTTACATCCTGGCAAGCACAAGACGGTCTGCTAAATTGTATTGTCCTCTGCTTGGATTTCATCACCATAAAGAAGTATTTGCTGCAGAATCAGATTTGATACCTGTTGCAGTGTATTTAAAGAAAAATAAATAAGAGAATTGTATTGTCGCCAAAAATTTTCAATATTTAAAGAAAGGAGCTGCTTCGAGAGAAGCAGCTCCTTTACTAGATTAAATGTCATAATCTTCTTACAACTTTTCAAAGATCTATTAGATAATGTATTTATCATCTATAGGCCGTCTCTAATAGCTTTTGCCCGCACCAGATTAAAATATTCTGGAGTGAAACCTAAATAGCTTGCGATATGTTTTTGAGGAACCCGCCTGTCAAGATTGGGGTAGCTTTTGCTAAAATAGAGATATCTTTCACATCCATTCAGGGTAAGCAGATGAATAGTCTTCAAATGATGATTCGCTAAAGATTTTTGGTAAGAAATCCTGAAAAAACGTTCAAGAACGGGAACTTCCCGCAAAAACTCTTCCAATGCCGTATTTGAAATATGAATCAGCTCACAATCTTCAAGCGCAACAATATTGCATATTGCCGGAACTTCAAATGTTCTGCTGTAAATATCGGATACCCAATATCCCTCTATAGCAAAATAAGTATTGTGTTCCAACCCTTTATCGTCAAGGTAATATGTTCTCAGGCAGCCTTTATTTACAAAGTATTCATGTTTGGCATCACCGCCGTGTTGTATCAGAAACTCTTTGCGTTTCAGGCGCTTTACAGATAATAAGCTGCATAATTTTAATTCCTGTTCTTCTGTGAGATGGGTATGTTTCTTTATGGTAGCAAGAAAATATTCAAAAATCATAAAATTCCCTCTTAATTTTAAATGCTAAGTTGGGAATTTTAAACCTGAAAAAAATTAATGTACCTTAACTTTTTGCCCTGTTTTTTGGAAGGAAAACAATCGGAATATTGTGAATTGAATGAAATAAAATTAATTATGTCGGCATTATTTTCTTTCCTGCATACATCAGCAAAATAAAAGAAGCAGCAGCGCTAACTGTCATAATAGAAGCAACTAATATGATAGACTTCTCGGCTAAAGAACTTATAAACGCTGATGCGACAGCTCCGGTAATCATCTGAAGAGCGCCGATCATCGCTGATGCGTCACCTGCATCAGAGCTCATTGGTGCCATGGCCAGACTGTTGGAATTAGGAAATATAAAGCCAAGACATGTCAATAAAACTGAAATAAATCCAACGGTAATAACAATATTCGACAGCCCGGAAAAAACAACAGATAAAAATAATATGCCTAAAAATGTCTGGATTCCTCCTGCAAAAACAGCTATCCACTTCATTTTAAACTTACTCAGCAATATATTATTGATTTGTCCTGCCGATACAACGCCAATAGAAATTGCTCCGATCATCCAGCCGAATTCCTTTTGTCCCATTTGAAAGTGATTCAGAAAAATGGAAGGCGCACTTGAAATATAGCTGAACATCCCTATCGAACCTATAGATCCTACAATTGTATACATCATGAATTGACGGTTTTTTAAAACTGCGCTGTAATTATGAATAATATTCATAGGCTGTAATGAAAAATTTTCATCAGGCTGATGGCTTTCCGGTAAGTAAAAATAAGCCGCCAACAAACCCACCAGAGCCAATAATGCAAGGATGACAAATATAAACCTCCAGCCCATGGCACCAGCAATCATTCCTCCCAAAGACGGAGCGATAATAGGGGAGACAGAGGTCACAAGCATCAGCATGGAGAAAATTTTTGCGTTTTGCTCAATGGGAAACATATCCCGGATGATCGCACGTGCCGCTACCATTCCAACACAGCCGCCTAAAGCCTGAAGCAGTCTTCCAAAAATTAAAAAATTAATAGAGAGGGCAGATCCGCAGGCTATTGTTCCTAAAATAAAAATTAGCAACCCTGCATAAAGCGGCTTTTTCCGACCGAAACGCTCTAGCAGCGGACCATAAAAAAGCTGTCCCACAGCTACTCCTACGAAAAAGACAGATAATGATAAAGTAATATTTGAAATATCAGTATGAAGATTTTCAGCAATACTGGGAAATGCAGGCAGATACATATCTGTCGACAAAGGAGCAAGGGCTGTTAATAATCCTAAAATAATGATGAGCAGTGTATTGGGATGGGTTTTCGTTTTCATGTTGCTATATTTTAAATGTTATTAATTTAAGAAACAGGCATTCCGCTTATGAATAACAATTGGCATTCTGTTCTTGCGGTAAAACGGACCGGAACATCTACTGAGGCACGTCCAAAAGCAATGGTATCCTGAGAATTCAGTTCAAAGTTTTCATCTGCTGTAAGAAGGACATTTCCGGACAGAATATAAACGGTTCCGCTCCAGTCCTTTGGCAGTACATGCTCAAACGTCTTATCTGCTTTCATTTTAATATCAAGAAAAGTAAGAGGTTCAGGCGTTTGCTTGTTATTGATTAAATTTCCTGTTTTCCCGGAAACAACTTTAATTTTAACTCCATCTTCTTCTTTTTGAGGCATTTCTTTATTATCAATATAAACGCTTTTCGGGGGAAGGTTCCTTGTTCCTGATGGAATTTCCAAAAACAATTGCAATCCATGGATATCCATGTTATCTTTTTCCGGAAATTCATGATGAGTTACTCCGCTTCCGGCCCAGGTCCAGAGCAGGCTTCCTGTTGAGATCGTAAGATCAGACCCGATCGAATCCTGATTATGATACGGCGCGGAATCATCAAAAAGATAACTTAAAGCCGACATGTGTCTGTGCTGATGCGGGCCAAACACATCACTGCTTAAACGAAATACATCAAAGCCTATCACAGGGTTTAGTAAGCCGTCATAGCTGCTTCTATTGGCCCTGAATGCTGAAAAGGACGCATTACCTGTTTGTGAAAGCTTAATGATTTCGGAAACTTTTAAATTAAAATTCATAAAATTTGATTTTTTGTTGGTGTAAAATTATCACAGCGAAAAATGAATGCACTTAATATTTCTTAAGAAATGCTCTGTGGGCCAACTAAATGCAGTTTCCAATAAAACATAAGATATCTTAATTTTTTTGATCCGGAAAAATCTGAGTTTTGCAATGTCTTCAATGAGAAATTAAATTTTGCATTGATTAAGGCTTTACAATAACTAACAAATAAATATTTAAAAAAATGGAAACAAAAGCATCAAAACTAACAGCGGACAATTCACTTGTAATTCTTATTGATCACCAACCCGGATTATTAATGAATTGTAAAAACATGGAGCCTTTAACTATTAAAAACAATGTGGTTGCATTTGCCAATGCATTAAAAGTTTTAAATGTTCCCACAATTGTAACGATGCAAAGTCTCGGCGGTTTTGGGCCTGTCACTGAGGATCTTGCAAGAGCAATTCCGGAGGCACCGCATATCGACAGAGTGGTGATTGACGTTTGGCAGGAGCCAACTATCCGAAAAATGATTGAAGATTCTGGAAAAACTCACATTATTTTAGGAGGAATTACCCTTGAAGTTTGTGCAATGTTTCCGTCATTATCATTACGAGAAGCTGGATATCAGGTGTATACGGTAATGGATATTTCCGGAAGTCAGAGTAAGGATATAGAAAACTGGGCATTGGCAAGGCTGGTTCAGGCAGGAGCTATTCCTTTGAGCTTTACAGCGGTTTTAATGGAAATGCTTGCAGATAATTCCCGCCCTGAAGCTGCAGGAGTATATGGTGCACTGGGTGCAAGCTGGGGATTACCTACTTTCCTGGCAGAATACAATAAATAAATTAGGATAAAAACTATTAACCATGAACCGCTTTACAGAACAGTAAGGTGGTTTTTTATTATAAGAATAAGTAAAAAAGTGTAATGTTAGAAATTTCAATTAATCTTTCCTTTTGGAACGAATTACTTTTGCATGCACCGTATTAAAAAACTGCGGCGTCAGTCCCAAAAATGAAGCAATATGCTTTTGCGGAATTCTATTGGAAAGCTGAGGATAACGTTCCCTGAAATGAATATAGCGCTCCTCGGCCGTCATGTATAGCATTCTTAAGTTTTTTAAGTGCATATTGACCAGGGACCGCTCATAAGAAAGTCTGAAAAACCGTTCCAGGGCCGGAACTTTTAGCATAAAGTTTTCGAGTTTTTCATGGTTGATACAGACAAGCTCACAATCTTCCAGTGCGACAATATCACAGTAACTCGGAGCCATTTGGGTTCTGCTGTAAATATCGGAAATCCACCAATCTTCAATCGCAAAGTAAAGATTGTGCTCAAAACCCTTCTGATCTACAAAATATTCGCGAAGGCAACCTTTATTTACATAATATTCATCGGTACAAATATCTCCTTCCCGTAAAAGGAATTCTTTCTTTTTTATTTTTTTAATTGATAATATATCACAGAAATCTTCTTCTTCCTGTCTGGAAAGAGAAATATAACGTGATATATTCTTTAATATGTTTTCATACTGCATAACTAGGGTAAATTCATACTGCAAATGTTCACAATTTACTTTTAATAAAAACTAAGATATCTTAAGTTTTTTTGGTCTAAGATAATGGAAATTTGTCATGTAAAAATTAACCGCTTATGATTAATATAAATGAAGCACGCATTGGTTTTCAGTCAATAGGGAATACGTACCCGGCTCATCCCGGAATTGCCCGCGAAGACACCGAAATTGCCGGAACTCCATGCTCATGGTTTCTTCCCGAAGCTGCACCGGAATCTGACATTATATTTTATATTCATGGAGGAGCATTCATTTTCGGATCAGTAGATTCTCACGGCCCGATGGTAAGCCATATTGCCCATCAATTACAAAAAAAAATCCTTTTTATTGATTATCGCCTGGCTCCGGAATTTCCTTTCCCAACGGGATTAAATGACTGCGCGGCTGTCATTCTGGAAGTTTGCAGGCAAAACAAAGACCTGAAATTTGGAATTATTGGGGATAGCGCCGGAGGAAACCTTACTTTGGCCACCCAATTATTATTAAAAAAAATTAATGGACCGAAGTCTCAATTTACCATTATCATTTCACCGTGGCTCGATCTCGAATGTAAAAATAAAAGCTTTGAGCGTAATAAAACCGCTGATGTCGTTTTAAGCAGGTCTTATCTGTTAGAATCGGTAAAATTATATACAGCTGGCGAACCTGTTACAAACCCGTTTGTTTCTCCGGCTAACGGCCATTTTGAAGGTTTTTCTCCAGTCATGATCCTTTGCGGAACCCGGGAAATCCTTCAAGATGATTCTATTCGCCTGCACCAGCGATTAATGAAGGAAAATGTTTCTTCCGAACTTCATGAATTTAAAAATGAACTGCACGTCTGGCCTTTTATGGATATCAGTTCTGAAGCGTCTAATAAAGCATTATTACTAATGTCGGAATTCGTTAATAAAAATCAATTATCTAAATAAACTAAATATGGAAAATACATCGTCTAAATTTGACGTAATTATTGTCGGAGGCGGATCCGCCGGAGCAGTGATGGCAAGCCGGTTATCAGAGAATCATGAATGTAAGGTTTTATTGCTTGAAGGCGGCAAAACATATTCTCCGAATGATTACCCCGATGTTATTGCCAATGCAGATCGCGTAACGGGCGACAAGGACCACGATTGGGGATATTCCGGTAATACGGGGCTTCAGGATCGCTATATCAGGGCCTTTCGCGGAAAAGTTCTTGGCGGAAGCTCAGCGGTCAATGCTGCTGTTGCCATGAGAGCAAGAAAGCCGGATTTTGATAAATGGAACAGGAAAGGTTTGACAAACTGGTCGTTTGACAACGTAATTAATACTTACAAACTACTTGAGCAAACCGAGGACGGTGATGAATCCATCAGGGGCAGAAACGGCTTATTTCCTATCAGGGAGGTTTCGATGGAAGAACTGACCCCCGGCCTAAAGGCTTTCGTAAATGCTACAGAGGATGAAGGTTTTGATAAAGTTGCTGATTTTAACGGATCTGAACAAAATGGCGTAGGTCCTTATCCTCTTAATGTTTTAAATGGAATCAGGCAAAATACAGGAATTTCATATTTAAATTCTGAAATAAGAAAAAGGCCCAATTTAACGATTATTGGTGAACAAATTATCGACCGGGTTTTAATTGACGATCATAAAGCATATGGTATCATCACCTCCGAAGGGACTGAATACTACGCAAACGAAGTTATCCTCAGCGCAGGCACATTCGGAAGTCCGGCCATACTGATGCGTTCAGGAATAGGCCCGAAAGATGAGCTGACCGCCTTAGGAATTAATGTGCAACAAGATCTGCCCGTCGGACAAAAACTATATGAGCATCCTTTTTATTATAATATCTATGAGCTTAAAAAAGAAGCTAATTCCATGAGTCCTGCTGCTGGAGCTATTTTATGGACAAAAAGCAGTTTTTCCAAAAACGACGAGCTTGATCTTCATGTTTCCGCCACTCATTTTTTTGACCCTTCATTTACGGAAACCGGCGGTGCCATTGTATTGGCCTGCGCTGTTACAACTCCTGCCTCAAGAGGTTTTGTGAAATTAAAAAGCGCTGATCCACTGGAAGCCCCTGTCATTCAGTATAATTTGCTCAATACATCTGAAGATCTTGAAAGGATGGTGGAAGCTGTAAAAATTTCAAGAAAAGTTGGAAAAAATGAAATATTTGATGCCGTAAAACAAAGGGAAATGTTTCCCGGAGATGGGGTACAAACCGACGGTGATTTAATAAAAGCCATAAAAGAGCAGGTCGACATCTATCAGCATCCGACCACCACTGTACCCATGGGATTGGAAAGTGATCCGGAAGCTGTAGTTGATGAATGGGGAAGTGTCTTCGGAATTTCAAATCTGCGTGTTGTGGACGCTTCCATTATGCCGGAAATTGTATCTGCTCCACCTAATGTGACCACCATAATGATGGCAGAGCATATTTATAAAAATGTATATCAAAACAACATTACTAATAATTTAAAATAAATAAACATGAAAACAATTAATGTACCGAGTAGGGAACAGGTAAGCCCTGAATCACAGGAAATATTTGATGAAATCACAAAAAAAATGGGCAAGGTTCCTAATCTTTATGCAACGATTGGCTTTTCTCACAATGCTTTAAAGGCAATGCTGGATTTTGAGAGAGCTTTTAACAACGGAGTTTTTAATGCTAAAGAGAGGGAAGCTATTTATCTGGCGGTTTCCCAGGTGAATCACTGTGATTACTGTCTTGCTGCACACAGCATTCTGGCAGGAATGAGAGGATATAACGTAGAAGAAATTCTAAACTTACGCAGAGGTATTGCTGAAGATTCTAAGCTTCTTGCAGTGGTACAGCTGGCAAAAGCTATTGCTGAAAGTAAAGGGAATGTAAACCATTTTGTTAAAAATTCTTTTTTTGATGCAGGTTATGATGAGGCAGCACTGATTGAGCTTACCGCTTTAGTAACCCTGAGGACATTCACCAATTATGTATATGCTTTAACAGACATACCTTTGGATTTTCCTAAAGTATCTGAAATATAGTACTGTCATTAAGTGAATTAAACTGAAAGTCTTTGCATTATCTTGTAAAGACTTTTTTTGGAAGGTATTTATACGATAATAAATCTTCATTTATGTCATAATTATTAAAAAATGCAGATATGTAACTGATTCAAAGAACAGAAAAACTTTTGTCTGCGAATAAGTATGATTTCCCATTATTAGACATAAAAATGCCCGACATAATTCATGATACGGTCATCCATGATATACAGATAATCCTAAGGAATACTCTGGTTTTGCTCAAAATCAATCATTTGTCTCAACAAAATTTGATTAACTTAGGTTCATGAAATATCTGATGTACATTTTCATGGCCACTGTGCTAAACATAACGGTTTCTGCACAATCAAACCTATCTGCAGAGAGCGAACTGGCAAAAGCAAGTCTGTACCATCTGCAAAAAGATTATGCCAAGGCTATCCAGAGTTATGAAACAGCTTTTAAGGCCAAGGAGCCGGATGCATCAAATGCTTATAAAGCAGCAGGTGTTTATTCTCTCAGTAGAAATGCAGAAAGATCGGAATATTACCTACAGTTGGCGTTAGATAAAGGCTGGACGGAATCTCTCTGGTTAATGATTGACCCTTATTTCGACTATATAAAACATTCGGATCCGCTAAAGTGGAGTACACTTGTCGCACAAGCCGCAAAGAAAGAAACAGAATATGAAAAGAAACTTAAAAACCCTGCTCTTCGGCGAAAAATAAATCTAATGGTAATTTCAGACCAGCAGCTTCGGTATAAAAAAATACAGGCAAAAGATCCAAAAGAATTAGAAAAGATCGATCAGGAGATCAGAGAATCGGTCCAAAAGAACTGGCTTGAAGCCAAAAACATCGTTGAAACCCATGGTTGGCCAAAACTTTCTGATATTGGTAAGGATGGACAGAATAATCTCTGGCTCATTGTGCAGCATGCTGACCATGATATTTGCTTTCAAAGAACAGTTCTGGAAAAAATGAAACCTTTGCTTAAGAGCAATGAAGTCAATGTGGAAAATTACGCGTTCCTTACAGATAGGGTACTTTGCAATCTGAACTATTTACAAGAATATGGTACGCAGGTGAATTGGACTACAAATGGTATGGCCAGTAGCTTCCGCGATATCCGGCAGGAGTGGAATGTGAATGAAAAAAGGAAAAAATTAGGCCTGCCAAGTTTAGAAACTTATGCACTCAGCTATGGTTTTAATTACAAGGCGCCGACAAAGCAGGATTATAAACGAGCAAGAAAACAGATTGAAACAAAAGTGAAATCGCTCATTGATACTGCATTGGTGGCCTATAATGCCGGTGATTTTCAAAGCACTTATGATAACTATAACTCAGCTTCAGTTTTTGCTGATGGAATGAATGATCATCAGAGCCTTGAAGCAGCTAAAGTCTTTTCAACAATTGCTACAAAAATTAAAGATAACCAGAATTATATGGGCATCTCCTTTGATTTTCTGAATTTACTTAATCTGAGAAATAAGCTTAATAAAGCATCCATAAAAGAAAAAAAAGAGTTTGAAATACTTCATCCCGATCCAAGATGGATGCTCCTTTTGCAATCTGAATGTAATAAATAGTATGAAACCGTAATGGACTTGTTAGTTTGTTAAAGTAACCGTTTTAAATTTAATCACAGCGGTGACATTGTTTTAAAAAATTGAGCATTCGTTTAATAACTAGATAACAATACATTAAAAATGAAAATAATTGTAAAAATATTTTTTTCGGTCTTGTTTATTTTCCCTTTTTTTGGTTTTACTCAAAACACGTTGCCGACCAAAATCAATATAAATAATGACAATCCTTTAAAAACAGAATTGGATTTGGCTGTTGACAAGCACGTGAAAAGCTATTTCAAAGACACCAAAGCAGTTGGAGTGTCCATTGGAATTACGCTCAAGGGAAAAGATTATTACTATAATTATGATACATTACCCGGAGTTAAGTACACCTATTCCAATATGGGAGTTTCCTTATTAGGAACTATTTTGGAAAGCGTTTATCAGGATAATTATTTTCCTCTTGTCAACAAACATATTTTAAAACCTTTACAAATGGAAAGTACTACAATAGATCTTTCCAAAGCCGACCAGAAAAATATTGCGAAATCACATAATGAAAAAGGAGAAGTTGTGCCGTTTTGGGACATTCCTGCATTACCCGCGATGGGAGCTTTGCGTTCCAATACATCGGATATGGTAAAATATATTAAAGCAAATAACACTGAAAAATTAACAGGTATTGCTTTATCCCATCAATTTACTTTTGAAGGAGAAGATGGATCTTTGGGTTTAAACTGGTTTTTTCACACCACAAAAGATGGGTATCGAATGTATGAGCATGCGGGTGGAACAGGCGGTTCAAGAAGTTCTTTGGAATTTTTCTCCGAACTAAATTCAGGTTTTGTAATTTTAGCCAATAGCTTGGCAAATAGAAAGGGCCTGGAGAAAGATATATCGGAACTTATGGTGAAATTATCTAAAAAAAAATAAATTAATTTGTCAGTATCGAAATCTGTTATGGCTTAAACACTTCATGATATTAAAATCCCCGATTCCAGAAGAAACAGGGATTTAAAATAAACTTATACTATGAAACAGTGATCCTGATGGTTGTTGAAAGGAACACCGTCAAACAATATCTTACAGGCCTTGTTTTTTGGAATCATAAAGAAACTTTGAATAAAGAACTGCTTATATCTTACAAATTCTATATTTAAAAAATGGCTTCAAATGCTAAGATAAAAATTGCAATTGCTGTTGAATATCATTGCCATGGCGAGAAAAATAACAAGCGGACCCATAAAGAACGGATTAAGCTAAAGCTACTGGATGCAGTGGGAGCAATAATAAAAAAGAGTGGCTTTATGGAACGTATTTATGCAAATATAATCGGATCTAAATGTTATACCTGGTCAATGGATAAGGTTTGTACTTCATCAGTTAATTACTGTATTCTAAAGCGTAATTACTCTTTAGAGTTTCTTCTTCCATGCGCTATAAAATAAAACCGATTTCTAAATCGTCAGCAAAAAGCGTGTTGCTTTTTCTTTTAAGGTCGAAATAAAACCGATTTACTTATATTTGCCCCGCAAAGCAAATTCAAATGTTCAAAAAAGTAAGCACTGTATTTATCCTTGGCTTTTATACGGTTTTTTGTTCGGCCCAACAGGTTCGGCCCTCCAAATCATCTGAAATTTACCGCGAACTCAAAACACTTAAACATATTCCTAAAGTTTTATACTTGGCGGCTCATCCCGATGATGAAAATACAGGATTACTCTCCTGGTTAATCAACGACCAAAATGTAGAAACGGGCTATTTGTCTTTAACCAGAGGTGATGGCGGGCAGAATTTATTAGGCACAGAGCAGGGTGCTACATTGGGTTTAATCAGAACGCATGAGCTTTTAGAGGCACGAAAGTTAGACGGAGCCCAACAGTTTTTTACCCGCGCGATTGATTTCGGATTCTCTAAAAATACCACCGATACCTTTAAACAATGGGATGCAGATCTCATTACAGCGGATGTAGTTTGGGTGATCCGTAAATTCCGTCCTGATGTTATCATTTGTCGTTTTCCTCCTACTGCTGCGGCAGGTCACGGACAACATGCGGCTTCGGCTGTAGTTGCGGAAAAAGCTTTTAAGCTGGCAGGCGATAAAACGGCTTTCCCGGATCAACTAAAATATGTCAATGTATGGCAGCCAAAACGCGTATTGTGGAATACTTTCCGATTTGGCGGGGTTAATACGACAGCTGAAAATCAACTGAAAGTTACCGTTGGGCAATATGATGCACAACTGGGAATGGGCTATGGTGAATTGGCTGGATTAAGCAGAAGTTTACATAAAAGCCAAGGTGCGGGAACACAGTCTGTAGCTGGTATCAGAACTGAATATTTTGCCCACGTTGTTGGCGAGCCTGCAAAGGCAACACTTTTTGATGGAGTAGCGACAACCTGGACAGCAAAAGGAAACGCTGATATTGACCAATCATTAGATAAAATTATTTCAGATTTCAATTTTAATAAACCTGACCTTAGCTTGCCCGCTTTGCTTGCTTTGCGAAAAAAGGTCATTGCGCTGCAAGATTCAGACCTGAAAAAGGATAAAATTAAATCTCTTGACAATATCATTTTAAGCTGCGCAGGATTTATGGGCGAGGTAGTTACCAATCAGGCTGAAGCTGTTGCCGGAGATCAATATAACTTTAAATTAAATCTGATTTCAAGGGCTGAAAATCCTGTTGTTTTAGAAAATGTAAAATGGTTAACTCAATCAGAAAACGTCAACAGAAAACTTTCAAAAGATTCTTTAATTACCATTCAGCATGATATTCAGATTCCTGAAGATGCTATACTCACAGAACCGTATTGGTTGGCGAAACCAGCTAAAGATGCGGCCACTTTCTCTGTTCCGAGCGAAACTTTAGTAGGTTTACCCGAAGCAGAATCACCATTGAATGTTTTGCTTCATTTAAAAATCGGTTCGGAAGAATTTCAGGTTAAACTTCCCTTGTCTTTCAAGAAATTGGATCCGGTACGTGGTGATGTGGTCGAAGCCTTGCGCATTGTTCCTGCATTGGAACTGAAATTTACACAACCGCTTTATTTAGTTAAAGAAAATGAAGATTTACATTTGAGTTTAAATTTTAATGTTAATTCCAACAAGCAGTTTAGTAATGGTAAGCTAAACTTGATGTATAACGGAGAACTATTAGGCGGCACCAATATAAGTTCGCTCAATGGAAAAGATACTACCATCGATTACGTTATTTCAAAAACTAAGCTTGCTGCAATACATTCATCTCGCTTGCAATTGGAAGCTAATTTTATTGCAGATGGAGTAAGTTATAATAAAAAACAGGTATTAATTCAATATCCACATTTACCTTCATTACAATATTTTGCGCCTGCAACGGTAACCGTGATGAAAGGTGATATTCAATCGAAAGTCAAAAAAGTAGGTTATGTACAGGGCGCGGGAGACTTTATTCCTGAGTTCTTACGGATTGCAGGGATTCAGGTAGAGGTACTGAAAGACGAAGATTTTTATGGCAGCTTAGATCAATCCGGCGCAAACGGCAGTCAGAACAAGCTGTCGCAGTATGATGCCATCGTATTGGGTGTCCGTGCCAATAACACAGAGAAAAAGCTGGGTCGCTGGATGCCTTTTTTATGGTCTTATGTAAAAGCCGGAGGTAATCTGGTGATGCAGTATAATACCAACCAGGATACCACCGTTAACCAATTGGGGATGTACAGTTTCAGTATTGCCAATAAGCGGGTTACGGAAGAAAATGCTGCGGTTAAATTTTTAAATCCAAATCATCAATTACTGAATTTACCGAATAAAATTACTGCGGATGATTTTAATGGTTGGGTGCAGGAGCGTGGTGCCTATTTCCCTGAGAAATGGGATGCAGCGTATGAACCACTTTTTGAAATGCACGATACCGGAGAAGAGCCTCTGCAGGGATCCACTTTATATGCCAAATATGGGAAGGGTAATTTTATTTATACACCGTTGGCATTTTTCAGACAGCTGCCTGCGGGAAATGTGGGTGCGGCACGTTTGTTTTTAAACTTTTTATCTGCACAGAAAAACTGATGAGCAATCAACTTAAAAACTGGAATACCTGGTACATCCTATTGGCCGTTGCATTGGTAGCCCAAATCGCATTTTATTATCTGTTTACTAAATTCTGGGCATGAGTACTATAGACTGGACCGTTCTTATTTTTACACTTGTTGCAGTGGTTATTTACGGCGTATTCATCGGCCGTGGCCAGAAAAGCAACGCATCATACCTGAAAGCAGATAATAAAATGCCCTGGTACATTGTGCTGATCGGTATTATGGCAACGCAGGCCAGTGCCATTACTTTTCTTTCGGCACCGGGCCAGGCGTATACAGATGGGATGCGTTTCGTTCAGTATTACTTTGGTCTGCCGCTGGCGATGATTGTCATCTGCATTACGTTCATCCCGATTTTTCAGCGCTTAAATGTCTACACGGCCTATGAATATCTGGAAAACCGTTTTGATAAAAAAACAAGGGTGCTCACTTCACTGCTTTTTCTTTTTTCCAGAGGCTTATCAACAGGGATAAGCATTTATGCTCCGAGTATCATCTTATCAAGTGTTTTAAACTGGAATATTTATTTAACCAATGTTTTAACTGGTGGCATTCTGTTGATTTATACCTATGTTGGCGGTGCAAAAGCGATCGCTCATACCCAAAAATTACAGTTTCTCATTATTCTGGGAACCATGGCTTTTGCAGGTTATCTGCTTATTCAAAATATGCCGAACGGAATTGGTTTTAAGGATGCGCTTTATCTGGCGGGGAAATCCGGAAAGCTCAATGTAATCACCACGGAATTCGACTGGAAGGATAAATACAATATCTGGAGCGGATTAATTGGCGGTTTTTTTCTGGCACTTTCTTACTTTGGTACAGACCAGAGTCAGGTTGGGAGGTATATTACTGCGAAAGACAATACCAATGCAAAAATGGGCTTGCTGTTGAATGGATTAGTTAAAATTCCGATGCAGTTTTCTATTCTTCTCATCGGTGCTTTGCTTTTTGCGTTCTTTTCTCTAAAACCGGCCCCGATTTATTTTAACGAACGCTCTTATCAACATTTAAAGGAAACAAAACCTGAACAGGCTGCGGTATTTGAAAAAGAGCATCAGGATTTACAGAACAAATTTAATTCAGAATCGAAAGAAATTTTAAAGTTAAAAGAAACTCAATCTCCGCAACTTAATAATAAAATTGAGGATTTTAAAAACACACAAACCCAAGTAAAGGCACTGCACGGCAGGGTAGAAGAGGCAATCAACCATTCAAACTACAATGCGGAGAAAACGGATACCAATTATATTTTCCTTTATTTCGTGAAAAACACATTGCCTGTAGGAATGATCGGTTTACTGTTTGCCGTAATTTTTCTGGCCAGCTGGGGCTCAATTTCCGCGGCGCTGAATTCTCTTGCCACCTGCTCGCTTAAAGATGTTCATTTAATATTTAAAAAAGAAATTCCTGATGATGCAACCGAACTGAAATACAGCCGCCTTCATACTTTAGCCTGGGGGATATTCTCAATCGGCGTAGCCATGTTTGCCACTCAAATGGGTTCCCTTATTGAAGCGGTTAATGTATTAGGTTCTCTTTTCTACGGTCCGATATTGGGGATTTTCCTTGTCGCCTTTTACTTTAAAAAAGTTAAAGGAGCGAATGTATTTATTTCTGCAATTTTATCAGAAATTACGGTTATTGCCATTTACAATTTCGATATTGTTTCTTTCCTTTGGCTTAACGTAATTGGGGCAGGAGCAGTCATTATATTTTCTGCAATCGGGTTACTGTTTTATAAGCCGAAAGCCGTAAATTCGTAAAACGAACAACAATAAACAACAAACAAAAATATTTATGAAAACAATGATTAAATCTGCTACCGTACTTTTTGCTGCAATGACTATTTCAGTGAATGCCTTTGCACAGGAAGCTAAAAAACCTGCCAGTCCGGCGGCTACTGCAACGGGAAAAATTAAAGACGCAAACATTAAAATAGCCTATAGCAGCCCTTCTGTTAAAGGGCGTACAATCTGGGGTGGTTTAGAAGCTTATGGTAAAGTTTGGCGTGCGGGTGCCAATGAAGCAACTACTTTCGAAACGGATAAGGACATTACCGTTCAGGGTAAAAAACTGCCTGCTGGTAAATATAGCTTTTTCTTAATCCCTAAAGAAACCGGAACCTGGACTGCGATTTTTAATAAAGAGCCGAAACAATGGGGCGCTTACAAATACGAAGAAGCAAAAGATGCTTTGCGTGTTGATGTAAAAACAAAAGCTTTACAGACAAAACAGGAAACTTTAGTGTATAAAGTAAACAATAATGGATTCACAATGGATTGGGATAAAATCTCAGTTCCTGTAGAGATAAAATAAATTTAAAATATGAAAAATTAAAATCCCGTTAATCCGGGATTTTTTTTGTTTAAAATTTTGATATTGTATCAAGATTACTAAATCGCTTAAGTTCATCCTCCAAAAAATGAAGTTCATCAGAAAGTTATGATATTTATAATCAATTTCGTATGAAAAATTTTATTTTTGGAAGATGGTTCGATTGCAAAAGTCAGATACAAAAAATCTACTTATTTTTTTCTTTTCCACATTGACTTATGCTCTGTGTCAAATGCTTTTTAGCATTATTATAATGAAAGAAGATCTATGGAAAAATTTTCATATTCAATTGTTTGCCCACTATATTGTGATTTTTACGATGTGTTTAGCCGATTACGGGCTGTTATTATTATTAAATAGATATTTACCCTATTCAAAAAACACACTATTTCGTATATTGGCAGGATTGACAGGTTTAGTTGTCATCTGTCTGGTGTTATTAGGGATCTTTAACTTCTTGATTTACAATGTTCTTTTAATCCCTAAAGACGGTCTGCCTTCTTTCTCAGTAAAATTTGCATTTGGAATGGCGGCAAACATACCTATCTTATTGGTATTTGAGCTGATTTATTACTTCCAATCCGAACAAAAAGCAATAGCTGATTCTGAAAAGGCCAAACGCAAGGCGCTTTTATTTCAACATGAAACTTTGAGAGCGCAAATAAATCCACATTTTTTATTTAATTCATTGAATGTCTTGTCTTCCTTGATATATATAAATACGGATAATGCTAATAAATTTACCAAGGCACTCTCTAAAACCTATAGATATGTGCTTTCCTTAAATCTTCATCCTCTAATTTCTGTTGAGGAAGAGCTCAATGCCCTGGATTCCTATATTTTTCTGATGAAGATGAGGTTTGAAAATTCTTTTACTTTTACTGTAAATAAAAAGCCTGAATATGAGAAGAACAGTATTATTCCTCTTACCCTGCAGCTATTGATAGAAAATGTATTCAAGCATAATATGGCAACAGAAGAGATGCCGTTAAACATACATATCACAATTAATAGCAAACATATTGAGGTAGAGAATAATATCCAGCCGGCAAGCAGCATAGAAAAAGGTGGAATCGGGCTGCAATACCTTACAGAGCAATACAAGTTGTACAGTAAAGATATTATTGTTGAACATACAAGTCAGTTGTTTATCGTGAAAATCCCATATATCCAATGAAGTACCTGATTGTAGAAGATGAGCGGTTTGCATACGAAGAACTAAAGCGTATGATGACGAGATTACGTCCTGGCTACATTTTGGAGAAACATACCAAAACAGTTATCGACACCATTGAGTTCCTGAAGACATCCAAACCGGACCTTATTCTTATGGACATACGACTTGCTGATGGCAACTGCTTTGAGATATTTAATCATATTAAAGTTTCCACACCGGTAATATTTACCACTGCTTATGATGAACACGCCATCAAAGCATTTAAGCTTAATAGTATCGATTATCTGCTAAAACCCTTTGACGAAAATGAATTAGGAATATCATTAAACAAATTTGAAAGCATTTTCCATACTCCTTTTTATAAAGCTGAACCCAAAAGTTTTGAACAGATATTTTCTCTAAAGACAAAAAACAGATTCCTGATATCAAAAGGAGAAAATTATCACTATATAGAAACTGTTGATATAGCCCATTTCTACAGTGAAGGAGGGGTTGTTTTTCTGCATACTTTCCAGAATAAGCGTTATATTATTAATTATACACTAGACCAATTAGAGCAACAGCTCGATAATCGTTTATTTTTCCGTGTATCCCGAAATTGTATCGGTAATATAAAAGCTATTGAAAATATTGCTAAATATTTCAACAGCCGTCTAAAACTTTCCTTTTTACCAGAATGTCCGCATGAAGTTCTGGTAAGTCGTGTGCGCGTACCCGACTTTCTGAAATGGATGGATGGTGTAATTGAATAATATCACTAATTGTGATCCAACGAAGATAAATCATTCTTTTAAGCTTAATCCTTTATCATGCAACATTGATAATACTATTCAGATTCCAACTTAATTTCATTCTCCTCATTCTATATTTCATGGTACATATTCTCAAGCCTGTCAATTGTTGCTTTCCGCGCCGGAATATTGACTGTTATTTTGCTTAAAATATTACCAATAAAAATAGACAATCACATGAAACCAATTTCATTATTTTTAACATCAACAGCAATATTACTGGGTGTGGAAATGAAAGCACAGGAAGTGTCGCTTAAAGCAGAATATATAGGAAGTTCAGGCTACTATTACCTTCCGCCGGGTGAGGAGCCAAAGGAAAAGATTGGTGATGCTAAAGGTTCCGCTATGATTTATCAGGGATCAGTTAATATTCCCATATCTATGGAGCTGAACGAAAATAAGCGGCCTACCGCCTGGGGTGTTGGTTTTGGCGGATCGTATGTTTCTCTAAACAACAAAGATTTCAAAGAAAGTATGGTGTCTGAAATCACGAACCTGCAGTTAGGAATCTACCATTTGCGTCCACTGAATGATCGATGGTCTATGAGGGCAAGTATAGGAATGGGAGTATTTATGCCCTCCGCCGATTTTTCAAAAATCAGTTTTAAAAATGTACTTGGAAGCGGAGGAGTTATTTTTATCCGACATATAAACTCTAATCTTGATATTGGGGGAGGTGTTGCCATTAACAGTTCGTTAGGTTATCCGATGGTGTTTCCGGCTGTTTATGTGAAATGGAAATTCGACGGGAAATTTGATGCCAAAATAGAGCTTGTTGAAGGTCTTGAAATATCAGCAGGATATGATTTTAATGAGAAATTTAAACTTTCTTATGCTCTTGAAATGAACGGACAAGTTGCTTTACTGGAAAAAGATGGTAAAAATATGATGTTCTCTCATCAATATATCGTTACAGGATTTCGCCCTGAGCTGAAGTTTGGAGAGACCGGGTTTTCTATGACGGGCATGGCAGGGCTGAATCTCTATCGACCAGCTTCTTACACCGAGAGAACATTGAAAGGAGTATTTGCCTCAGACAATGATTATTATTTTAATGTGTCACCTTATGTGTCAATTGGTATAAAAAAGAAATTTTAATCGATGAAAATAAAGCAAGCCTTTCAATTTTTTTCATATAAGATCCTTTATACTATTATTTATGCTGTAAGCCTGCTACCCATAAAATTTTTGTACGCGATGAGTTCTTTTACTTTTTTCATTACGTATTATGTTATTGGATATAGGAAAGAAGTTGTTATTCAAAATATTGCACGTTCCTTTCCTGATAAGCGATATGGCAAAATTCAGGCTGTTTCAAAGAAATTCTATGCTTGTTTTACAGCCTATTTTGCCGAAATAATAAAAGCTGTTTCCGCACCGGCTGAAATACTTGATAAGAAAATTACTTTTGAAAATTTGGAGCTGATAGACTCTTATATAACCACCGGAAGAAACGTGATTGTTTGTGCAGGACATTGTGCAAACTGGGAGATGCTCAATTATATGCCTTACAAAATTAAGCATGAAATGTATGCCGTATATAAGCCACTCCGATCGGAAACGATAAACAGGCTTATGATCCGGATCCGTTCCCGTTTTGGCATGAAACTCATTACCGACAGATCAATTGTACGCCATATTTTATCTAAAAAAGCATCTCCTTCAGTCTATCTTTTCCTGACCGACCAATGTCCCACGACAAAGGAAGAAAAATACAGATTTACTTTATTAAATCAGGATACTTACATTTTTTCGGGCATGGAAAAATTAGCTCGAATAAGTCAGGCAGCGGTCATCTACCTTCATATTACACAGCAGTCAAAAGGCTATTATAAAATAACCTGTAAGCCTATATGTTCAAATGCTGAATCTGAGGAAGATGGCGAAATAACCAAAAACTATGTCGATCTACTGACGGAAAATATAAATGAAGAACCTTATGGTTGGTTATGGACGCATAGGCGGTGGAAAAGATAGGGGTATGGACCAGCAAATAAGATGTGGCAGTTATTGGCAATAGATCTCTTTTCTGGCGGATTATAGCACATAAAAAGCCTCATTTAATATGGCGATGAGGCTTACACTATCTTTTGCTGAGTGTTATGCAGACAGAAATTCTTCAGTACTTTTTATATCAGCATAGAAAAATTCCAGAGCGGCTAAAAAGGCATGATGAACATCGTCAGCTTTTACTGTTTTTCCATTGATCTCCAGATCCCTTGAAGCACAGGCGTCACCAATAACCGTACATTTGTATTCAAAGTCAAATGCGGCTCTTACGGTAGCATCTACACACATATGCGTCATCATTCCTGTGATCACCACATCGGTAACTTCATTTTTCTTTAAATAATCCAAAAGACCTGTTTCTCTGAAACTGTTGGGATAGTTTTTTTGAAAAACCTTTTCTCCGTCAAGCGGCTTTACATTTTCATGGATTTCAGCTCCCTTTGTACCCAAAGCCATAAATGGTGCACCATCGGGACTTACATGTTGAATATGGGCGATCGGCAGGTTTTTTTCTCTAAAATACTGGAGAACTTTTTTTGCGTTACTGCTTGCTTCTACAGGATTGACCAACGGTAGCGCTCCATTCTCAAAATAATCATTTTGAATATCAATAATGATTAATGCTTGTTTACTCATCATATTTGAACATTTTATTTATAATGCAAAATTACCATGAGATTCAAAAGCAAAGGCTACCAAAAGATCAGTAAGACATACCATTTTGATAATCTGCTAAAAATTCGCTAGTAGTCATTCCCGTCTGGGCCTTGAAAAACCGCAGTAAATGGTTAGGCTCGGAAAAGTGAAGTTGATGAGCAATTTCTGCGGCGGTGAGTTCGGTGTGAACGAGATAGTCCTTTATTTCTACAAGCAATCGCTGTTTTAGAAGGTCGGTAGCCGTCAAATTAAATTGTTCTTTAACGGCTTTGTTCAGTGAAACACGGCTGATCCCCAAAAGTTCCGCATATTCGTTGACACGCTGCTTTTCCTTAATGTGAATTTCGATGAGTTTTTTAAATAGAAATGCATAATTGCTGCCCTTTTTTTCCAAAGGTAAATGATGTTTCTCTGCATATTCCCTGTTGAGTTTTTGCAAAAGATAATAGATAAGTGAACGGATGATATGTATACTATCTGCCTTGGTTTTTAGTAATTCTGTTTTGATTTCTGACAGGAGTACGCAATACCTGTCAATGCTTTCTTTCTCGGCCTGCATAATCAAAGGAAATTCCAGCTGATAAAAATATAACAGGCGATAGGTAAACAATTTGTCGGAGAAAAAATCATTTAAAAATTGCTCCTGAAAAGCCAACACCGTAAATTCTAAATTATCAGCATTAAAGAATAATTGTCGTTTCTGAAAAGGGGAGATAAAAACAATCGTATTGTTTTTAATTTCAATTTTTTGATGATTCAATAAAAGATGTCCACTGCCATATTTAAAAAAGATAATCTCAAAAAAGTCAGTGTTGAATATTTCATTACTCAAATAGTTCTCCCGGACCTCTTCCGTGGTCAGCACATTGAGAAGAAAATCTACACCACATTCTGTTTTATGAAATTTTAATGTTTTCAATATTTGCTGCTCTTACAACAAAAATACTTAAATATTACTAAATAATTTCTTCAGGACTTTAATCCTGTTTATAACTAACTTCTTTTGCATTTCTTTCTCTTCCTTATTGTATTGGCAAGAGGCTGTTCTTCACCCTGGGCCTCAGGAAGCAAATGACCCAGTGCTTCAATACATTGAACACAGCGAGAAATCAACAATTACGTTGTAAGCATCAGCAATCCCAATCAGTATACAGGCTTGTCATATTCCTGAAAAAGACAAGGTGTTCTCTTTTTACAAGCCATATACTAGTCTACTTTTGCCCATATTATTTATTTACAAAAACTTAATGATTTAAAGAATTTGCAAAAAATCGCTTAATTATAATGCGTTTAGTTGCCCCTTTTTATCTACCAGCTAATAGAATAATTATAAATGATATGTACAAAACTAACATTAAGGCATGAAGAAATTATTGATCACTTTAGGAATGCTTACTGCATCACTAATCTCCGCCCAAATAGGAATCAACACGGAAGAACCTAATGCGGCCTTGGACATTGTATCGGATAAGAGCGGAATTTTAATTCCCAGAATGACCGCTGCTCAAATAGAACAAATCAATACACCAACTGTAGGCGAAATGGTTTTTAGTACAACTAATGCAGGCAGTGTGGTTAATACTATCGGGTTTTGGTATTTTGATGGTACGATCTGGAATCCTATTATCGCTAATAATTCGATGGGTGAGAATATTTATAATTCTGATGGCACTCTTACCGGCAATAGAATTGTAAGTCTTGACAATCATGATATGAATATCGGGCCCGACAAACTGTTTATATCGGGAAGTACAGGTAATATTGGAGTTAATACTAATCTTCCGACAGAAAAATTAGACGTTAACGGAGGGATGAGAATCCGCAGTCTGCCTAAAGGAAATGTGATCACCACAGGAGATGGTGTACTTTCTTTTGATACCGGGCTGATTAATCATTATGGGGATATCCAGTATTCCTATCTTCCTACAGATCATGAAGGCTGGTATTTGCTTAATGGCAGGGCGCTTTCTACTTTACCGGCAAGTGTTCAGTCAAGAGCAACAAGTTTGGGAATTACGGGAGCACTTCCTAATGCCGCAGGAAAATATATTAAGCAAGGCTCCCCCGGAACACTAAGCGGAGCGGCGAGCGTAGTGCTTTCCCGAGCTAACTTACCCAATTTTGTTCTTAGTGGAAATACGACAACTCTGTCTCATAGTCATCCGCTGGTAAGCCCGGGTGCAGCCCAGGTAAGAGGAACGGATATTCTGCAAACCGTGAATGGTAATGCCAATTCATGGCAATTGGCGGGAGGCGCAATACCGGGATCAATACTTTCTGAAGGTACATATACAAGTGCAGCATCAGGAGCACACAATCATACCGTGACCATACCTACCGGAGGAACGGGCACTGCTATCGCGCTGAATCCCGATTACGTGCAGTTTAATTATTTTATCTATTTAGGAATCTAAAAAATTAAATTATGTTTAGTAAAGCTACGATTCAAATTATATTTGTAATCAATATACTTTTTATTCTTCCGGCTAGTGCACAGCGTGTAGGTGTTGGAACAGCCACTCCCAATGCAGCATTGGATATCAGCTCCACTACACAGGGAATACTTATCTCCAGAATGACCGCCCTACAGGCAGAAGCCATTACAACTCCCGCTATAGGAGAGTTGGTTTATGTAACCACAGGCAATGGCACTGTTATTAATAAAACAGGCTTCTGGTATTATGACAACACGGTATGGCGCCCCTTTGGAGGAAGTGTCCAGCCGGTTCTCAACATTTATAATACTAATGGTACCCTGGCTTCCGATCGTACTGTAACAATGAACGAGCGGAATTTGTCATTTGATACAGACAAGCTTTCGATCCACGCTGTGGAACAGAGAATAGGAATTGGAAACAATACTCCGGCCTACACGGTAGATGTAAATGGAGATATGCGCGTCAGAAGCCTTACAGGTGGAAATGTAAAAGCCCTCACAGACGGAACTTTATCTAATGGTCCTAAAGTAGCTTATGGCACCGTTAAAGAATCCCTGCGCTCAACTGACCACAATGGCTGGTATAAGCTTAACGGTCGGGCTGTAAGCACACTCCCGGCCATTGCACAAAGCAATGCTTCGGCAATAGGGCTTGGCAGTACGCTGTTAAATACCAATGGAAGGCTTATGAAACAGGGAACACCGTTCACAGCGGGAGGTTCTGATACAACAACATTGACAAGAGCTAACCTTCCTAATGTTAATTTAACAGGAGTAACATCGACAGCAGCAGCACATACGCATTCGTTAACGGCTGGTGGGTACAACTTTGCTCAAAATGCAGCTGGTAATGCTTATGTCTTTAGAGCAGGTAGAGGAACGGTATCTGGAACTGCAGCAATAACCCTGCCTGCTGCCGGCGCACACAGCCATACCGGAACTGTTAATACAGGCGGAAGCGGAACTCCTCTTACTATTCTACCACAAAATATATCATACAGCTACTTTATTTACTTAGGACAATAAAATTAAATCAATGAAAAGAATAATTATACTATTTATTTTCTCTTTAGGGCTATCTATACCTTCTCTGGCACAAAAGCCATTAATAGGAATAGGAACAGCTAATCCTAAAGCCGTATTGGATGTAGTTTCTGCTAATAACGGAATATTAATTCCCCGGCAAACCGCTGTTCAGATCGAAAGCATGCAAAACCCTGATGAATCGGAACTCGTTTATTCGCTGACAGATAACGGAACGACGATTACCCGAAAGGGATTTTGGTATTTCCGTTCAGGAACCTGGTTTCCTCTTACAGGAGACGGGAATAATAATGAAAATATTTATACTGTAAATGGGACTTTAACATCAAACCGACAAATCAATCAGGATGGAAAACGACTTAATATCGGTCCGGGACTGTTCTATCTGGATGGGGTTTCCTCTACTACGGGTGTACGTACTACTTCTCCCACTCAGACAATTGATGTGGACGGAAATGTCAGAATTCAAACCCTTAATAAGGTAACTGGTGTTATATCTACTGCGCAGGGTGTACTTATGAATAATCCTGATTTCTTTGATGTAGGAGATGTAAAACCTTCATTTGTTACAGCCGACCATGATGGATGGTACCTGCTGAACGGAAGAAATATTGCTACGCTTCCGCAAACAGCCCAAGATAATGCATCAAATATATTAGGAATAACCACATTGCTGCCCAATGCAGCGGGCCGTTATTCCATGGGAACTACAGCAGCTACCGGCGCGGTTTCAGGAAGCAGTACAGCAACCCTCATCAGAGCCAATTTGCCTAACGTAAACCTCAGCTATACAACAGATGCGGAAGCAGGGCACTCTCATACAATGACCTATCAAAGAATCAGGACTACTACTTCGTTTGGCGGCGGAAATAATATCCATGTATACTGGCTCGCAGGAACGGTTGTCGGGGGTGGAGGGCTTTATAGTATAAGCTCCACAACAATCGGGCATAATCATACCTATACGGTGAGCTCCGGAGGTACTGCAGCACCTATCAATATCCAGCCAGCAGCTTTAAATGCTAATTATTTCGTTTATTTAGGACAATAATAATTGTTACAAAATAACTCTCGCCAGATGCGAAAACGAAAATTTTCAAAAAGTATCAAAAAATATTTAAATCCTGCAAAATCAATAGTTTGCAGGATTTTTGGTTATAAGATTGCTGAATAAAATACTCAAAAATTTTGTGGCATATCTGGACCATTTGGATTTTTAAAAAATGCACACAGTTTTAATTATAAATGATTCATTATCAACTCATAAAGTTAATTAAGGACCTTGCTGCTTTTTGAAAAACAAGATTAATATTATTATAGAACTTGAAGAGCTTTATCAGAATTTACATTAATACTTTAACAGATAAAAATAAGAAAACCTGCATATAGCAGGCTTTTCCAACATATAAAAAAAGTAATAAATTCTAGCATAATATTATAGAATACCGTGTTTTTATTTTAATGAAAATGAGGGATTCTTCCATTAAAAACCTTTCTGATAAAAATAGACTAGTATTCATTGTGTTTTTAGAATCTTACGAATGATAGAAGTTTAATTTCAGGTTATCGGAATTACTTCTTAATTTTATGATTTTACAAACCTAATTTCTTTTTGACTGCCTGCATTTCGAACTCCATTTTTTTAATTTTTATTTTTTGCTGTTCTATTTCTGCCTGCTGTTCCTGGATCGCTTTTGTTAATGCCGGAACAAGTGCGGTATAATCTACAGTCCATATTTCTTTGCTGTCATCCTTTGGTTTAAGAACCGCTTCGGGAATTACTTTATAAAGGTCCTGTGCAAGGAAACCGATTTTATGTTGTGTTTTTAACCCGGGATTTATGGCTGGTTTTCCATCTTTGATTACAGTATTATCAGAAATTTCATATTGCTTTGGCTGCAATGCCATAATAGCATTAAGGCCATATCCAATTTCTTTAATCTGAGTTTTCAAACGCATATCTGACGCAATATTATAGCTTGCCGCATAGATATTTCCAACACCATCAAAGGTCACTGTTGTATTACCGTTATACGTGTATTTGAATCCCTGAGAACCTAGATAAATTTGGGTAGGCTGGGCCGGATTAAGAGTATTGAATCCACTTAAATCAAGGTGGCCTGCGGTAGCTGCTACTTTATTTCCACCACTTGTTGGCGAAACTTCAGGCCTGTTCATAAATATATCACCATTACCATCAATATTAAGGGCATTGACGGAGTTATAATAATATTGGAGACCGTTATATCCCACATTAAAACTTGCAAATGCATTATTACCTTGTAAGCTGAGAGTTCCGTTAATAGCATTTAAGAAATTTGAAGAAGCTCCGTATAGATTGATACTTCCATCACCATCAAACTGAAGTCTTCTGGTGCCGTTAAAAATATATTCGCTTCCACCCGCAGTGCTTAGTTTAAGCTGTGATATTTTATTATTTCCGGCCAAAGTTAAAGCTCCGCCCACATTGTTTATTGTTGCCGCATTGGCGCCACCGTCTGCAGTCCTTGTGGAAGAATTAAGAAACATGTTTAGAGAACCTGTAGAATTATTGGTAAACTGTAAAAGTGCGGCCGCATTTGTACCGGCATTAACGTTGCTGAGTGCAGTAAGTCCAAAACCGTCTACATTGCTTCTTAGATATAAAGATTTATCTCCGTATTCAATAGCTGTATTTTGCGAAAGTGTACCACCCAGTCTCACATCATTACCGACTGCTGTAAGCCCGTTGCTGGCCGTTATATTAGCAGCTGAAGATGAGTTATTTCCTACTACTTCCCAGGTAGAAGCTGCTCCGGTAAGGCCGGTGCTTATCAATTGAAGGCTCTGGTTGGGTGGCACCGCCATACTGGCATTTCCATTAATGGTTTCGGAAGCTGAGGGATTTACCGTAATACTAAAAGCGGTATTGTTTTTAATGGTGTACATACGACCTTTGAAATTGCCTGTTCCCGATATAGATGCCGGAAGGGTAAAGGTAGCATTTGCCGTTCCATTATAGGAGATATGGAAATCTGTGGAAGTCATTGCATAGGTTGCAGAAGTGACTGCGCTGTATTTTGCGGCCAAAGATCCATTAACATCCAGTGTTGATCCGGGTTTATCAGTATTAACACCCACACTTTGTGCAGAGGTAATGCTGTAAGAAAGCAATGCTGCTGCTATTGATAATCTGGTAAAATTTTTTAACATTATTATATAGTTTTAATTAGTGTATTCTGCATAGTTCAGTTTGAAAATTAAATTGAAACTTATATCGTTGTTGGAGAATCTGTGAATGAAGGATTTTAAATTAATTAACCCCTGCAGAATGATGACGGATTATATTGAAAATCATGAATCCTAATAGCAACTTGTGTACTTAAAAAATATGGAAAAGAAAAGGTGTAGCAGTATTTTTTCATAGTAATGAGCTGATAATACAAAACTAGATATTTCCCGAACCTTGGAAAAAATAATCATGTAAAAGTATTTCTATCTAATTGTAGAAATAATGTTATTTACTCGTAGAAATATTTCTATTCATTTGTAGAAAATATTATTGATAAATGTAGTATCGACTAAAGATGGAAAAATCCATTAAGAAATAAGGATTAGATTGATCTACAGTTTGAAAATTTCAAGATTTCCGTTTCTATGGCTAGGAACTTAAAAAAAATTGATATTTCCGCTTGATAAGGGTTTGGAGACCTGTTATTTATCTATTGCTAAGCTTAATTTTAGAAAATGTCGATGAAAGAGATTTAAAAGACAGTGGTTTTAATTCACTCACCTCAACTTATTCGATCAGAAATATAAATTCTGTAAAATCCTTTCCCTTTCCCTTTTCCTTTAAAAAATGTAGATAAAAATCTATTTTCTTGTACATAAATATGTACAGGCAAAAATTTCCTGTGGTTTCAGAAGCATTTAATTTTGCAGTCGTATTAAAAGATAAAAGACTTACTAACAACTTAATTCTTTTATTAAAAATTGAAACGTTAACCTGTGTTAATACAATCTCACCTTTTACCCTTCACGAAGAAGGGTATTTTTGAGTAACAGTAACAATATAACGATATGGATGCTATAAAAAAGCAAGACAAAATTACTCCTGTAAACCATGGGAAAGGTAATTCCAAATACCAAAGTTGTAATCCTAAATTATTGTTTACAATGCTTCTCCATTCAAAAATCTTCCAAGTTAAGCCTGCAAACAACATTAATAAAAATTCAACTATACAACATTAAAAACGATAGAATATAACTTATAAAACTAACATTAGAATGAAAAAAAAATTAGAATGGAAAAAAAGAGGTTCTGCATATTATGCGCTCCTCCTTCTGTTTCTGCTATTAAGCAGCAATGATCTTTTTGCTGATGGCTCGCGTGATCTTTATCCGTCAGGAGCCTCTGGATACAGGGCTTTTTTAAGATCAAGCACCGGTACCACTTCAAGCTGGCCTTTTGCCAATGAAGGAACACACTATGTATATGCAAAACAGGGAGAACGTATAACGCTGGCTTCGAGTGCACAAAACGGAGGTACAGGCAGAATAAGGCTGTATGCACCGGATGGTTCTTTGGTTGTAAACAACACTACTGGTGGACAAATTACAAACCGTACAGGGGAACTTGCAGGACCACAGCTGTTTGGACAAAGTGTAGCCGGTAGATACACACCGATCTATTATTCTGTAAATACCGACGGGATTTATCGCGTTGAATTTGTTTCCAGATCGACAGGTGATCCGTCTACAACAATTGATGCTAACGCGAGCTGGACACAGGCAAGCAATAATGCAGGAATAGCAGCCTGGGATATTTCCGTAATTAATTCCGGTAATACGGCTTTTGTTAAAGGTAGGGTTTATACTAATATATTCAATCTTTCCAATGGAACAGGTAATCCGAATACAGGTGGTTTTTACGGTCTTATATATGTTTTGACTAAAGATGGTTATACTTATAAAGTTAATAATAATGGTAATAATGGTTTATATTTTACTTTTTTTGTAAATAATGACGGATTTATTAATCCTGATACCAATGAACCGCTATATAAAAGTTTGGACCAGTCTACACCTGCCTTTCTCGCAGGCAAGGTTCATGATCCGAATACTGAAGATACTCAGCAACATATCACTCACAAATTATTTTATTCACTTCCGGCTAATGATTTACCGGTAATGTCAACAGGAGCAGTTCCCGGAGGATCTACCTGGCTGAAAAACGCAGTAATTCCACCGGATGTTTCTTCGCTTCAGTTGATTGGAGTTGATGGCACGCCTGGACAGGTCAGCAATAAGGGTGGATACATCAGGTTTTCAGCGGGTGCCTTAGGTCAGTATAAAATAATGATCGAGAGCACTGCTAGTCCTGCGGCATTTGCTACGCGTATTCTTAGCGGAGCTTCTTCTACAGGGGTTAATAATATTTTTTGGAATGGTAAAGACGGAGCTGGAAACCCACTTCCAACCGGTGTGGTTCCATCCAAAATTACAGTACAGCTACAGGGCGCGGAAGTTCATTTTCCGTTAATCGATATGGAATACAACGAAAATGGAACTATTATAGAGCTTTTGAACCATAATAATCTTAATGCAGTAGTTTCAGATGTAATCTATTGGGATGATACAGATGTTCCTAATGGAACGGTTGGTAATAATGCACCGCGCGGCCGTTTTTCAGATCCTAAAAATAACAGCCATTTATCAGGATTCTCTGGCGTAAGCAGTAATTCAAATGGGCATATCTGGGGACAGGGCGGTACAGGTACTTCAGGCTTGTTCGGAGATAACAGGTCAATTGATACCTGGACTTTCATTCCGGGAACGCCTGCCGAAATTACGGCCGATGTAACGGTAAAAGTAGCCGATCTGAAGGTTAGTCAACTTGTAGCGGACAAAACAAGTGTTGTTGTTGGCGATCAGTTGATTTATACGGTAAAGGTAAAAAATGACGGACCTAGTAATATCGAAAATGCGCCATTTACATTTTCTCTACCTTCTGGTTTTAATCATCAGAATGTACAGTTTCAGGGTAATGGATGCGGAACTCAAGGTGTAGCGATTACATACAATTCGCAGACCGGGAAATATTCATCTAAACTTAATCTTCCCAATGGATGTGAAATAACATACGTATTTACAGTGGGAGTTACGGCTACAACATCAGGAGCCAACCAGCAGGCTGAAGCTACAATTTTAAGACCTAATGACGTAACAGATCCCGACGCGACCAATACAAGCTTGAATATTCCACCTGCCGATCCGCATTTTGAGTGTGATAATAATGGCCTGTCCACTGCTTGTAATAATATTAGAGTAAACCAGGTTGCATTTGTAAGCGGACCTATTTGTACAGAGCAAGTGGATGGTTCAGATTTTTCAACACAGGATGGAGATACGGTTACATTTGCTCAGCCGGCGACAGATTATGGGTTTCAGTTTGATATTTACAGTCTTGATAATTCTTTTAACCTTGTTATTAATGGTACTCAACTGGCTTCGCAAGAAATTGAATTCCAGGCTTCAGGTACTGCAGGACAGAATATTCGTTTTGTTGACGGATCAATCTGGGAAGACGGAACAGTTCCGGATATCTGGGAATTGACAGGAAGCGCTTCAGCACCGATCGTAAGAGTTGTTATCAGCCCAACAGGAGTAGTAACAATGTACGGAAGCAAAACTTCGGGAGGACCGCTTTTCCCGCTTGAGCTTTTCAACGGAAATAGCTTCAACAGCATTACATGGAATACCACAGCCCCAAATACGGTTGTTGCCTCACAATCGGTAATTGGAGGAACAAATATGACCGGACATGGAAACGGTGTAAAAATCGTGCCTTGTCATTGTATAAAACCGGGAGCTACCGGCACACCTGAACGTTTTGGAAGAGTAGGGGTTCTTACAAAATCGGAACTAACGGTTGCCAACTGGCCAAAGAGTGTTCCTAATGGTTATCTTGTTATAGATTCGGCGAATAAAGGTCTTGTGATTACTCATATGACAACAGCGCAGAGAGATGCTTTAATTCCGGTAAAAGGAATGTTGATCTATAATACGGATCTGAAATGTGTACAGCTTTACAGAGGACAGACACCGGGAGTAGATAATCCGCGTCAGGGCTGGAATTGCATCGAAAGAGGCTGTAATGAAGAATTATAAACTTAAATACTGTCATATTAAACAAATATTGAGAGTTAGCTTAAAATAAAATCAAAATGAAAAAAATACTTATCATAACTGGCTTTTTTATTGTATTTCTGAGCACTGGCAAAGCTGATGCGCAAGTAGCAATAGGAAAAACTTCTATTACAAATCCTACGGTACTGTTTGAGTTTGGGACGGATCCTGAGGGAATTATCCTGCCTTCTGTTCAGTCGGCACCCGGATCAGTTGGCGGAACCTTTATTTTTAATACTACCAGTAAATCTGTACAGGTTCTGGAAGATGCTACTTGGAAGAATCTTACGGACGAAAATGAAGGTATCAACCATTCTTTCTCAAATGCAGGAACTGATAATCCAGGCGCAACGGTCATTATCGGGGCAAACAGCACCAATAAACCGGGAGCTTTGGTCTTGGAATCATCAACAAAAGCGATGGTATTGCCATTGGTTGCCAATCCTCATCTTACAATGAAGGGGGCGATTGCAGGAACAATTGTGTACGACACAGCAGCAGATATGTTGGCGGTATATGATGGAGCCAGCTGGAGCTACTGGAAATAGATAATCTAAAAGATATAGGCTTCGGAAACTGGATGTAATCAGTAAAAATTTTAGGGACTATATTTTAACAGTTGTATGACAATGTAATAATTGTCTGCAACTGTTTTTTTTGCTTTTATATGTTATCTGGTTAAAATTTTTTACAGAGCCAATATATCTATGTTAATGCGAAACCCTAAAACCACATAGAAGATTTGATAGTTTATTGCCTTGCCTAAGAAAAACCTGACATGGATTTTTTTGGAAAAAATACCGAAATACGCTCTGTATAAGGTGTAAATTTCTTCCTCTTTCTCGGTGTTTTCCGGGATTTTTAGTCCGTAAAACTCTTCTATTTCGGAAGCAATTAGCTCAGGAAGTACTTTTTTGGATGCGGATCCATTGAATGTATTTTTTTTCATCTTTAATGTTATTCTTGCTTAATATAATTTCTGATAGAGTTCTGTAAGCTCTATCATATTTTTAATATTTAATTTTTTGTAAATTTTCTTTTTGAAGGTGCTTACTGTGGATGGTTTGATATTGAGAACAACGGAAATGTCAATATTTGTTTTACCTTTTGCCAACAGCTCAAAAATCTGATGTTCTCGGGTAGAAAGCGTTTGCAGTAGCCTTCTCTCATTGAATACTTTTGCTATAATTGTCCCTGCTTCCGGTGGAAAAAAGAAGCCTGTTTTCAAAATAGTCCGGAATCCGGCCCTGATTTCTTTTTCGGTACTTCTTTTGTGCAGATAGCCGTTGATTCCACTATTTACAAACCTTATTATACTTTGCAGCTGATGATCGGTAAAAATTAGAATCTTTATATCCTGCTGAATTTTTTTCAGTACCGGAATAATATCCGTTGATTCCAGACAAGGAATGTCGGTATCCAAAAAAACGAGATCATAGCGATGAGCCGTTATAGCTTTTTTTACTTCTTTGTCATCTGAAGCATAGTCAATGACAGCTTCAGGGGCTTCGAGCTCTAATATCGTTGCCAGACCAATCCTGGCAATATAATTATTATCCGCAATTAATATTCTACTACACATTATTAAATTTAGTTTAAATGTTTTCGATTGCTTGTTCTATTGAAAGACGCAAGCTTGAGCAATATTTTACTCAAGCTTTTATTATTAAAATGATTATTATCACAATGCGTTTAAAAAACTTCTAATGCTAGAAGATTATAATCATTAATGACAACATGGGCGCCCAGTTTATAAAATTTACCCAGGTCATTAGATGCCCTTAGAAACATCATAGAATCCCAGTTGTTGGTATGTGTATAAATATCCTTCCAGGTATTCCAGTCAGAGGTGGTCCATGTAGTATCAATAAGTTTTGTCGTTGAGGTATTCTGCCATAATATTGTATGACCGCTGAGGTTTACATCGGCTGATGGAGCATTTTTTAATCTTGCCTGTACAGCATAGTTTGTTGCATTTATAGATACCATTCTCCATTCATAATACTCGGTTGTCAGAATTTTAGTGGGATCCGTTGTCGTTCCACTGTAAATTAAGTGTTTTACAGTCTCGCTCAACGAATTATTGTTAAGATCGCCCTTTTGCCATTGCGGTGCAGAGGAAGTTCCCATATTGATGTAAATTCCCTGCCCATTCAGTAATGATGATGTATTGAATACTATTAATCCGTTGGCAGGATTCGTTATTGTTGTATTATCAGTGAATGACTGTAAATTTACTCTAGGAAATAAAACTCCTTTGTTGGTGCTTTGCACATGCAATATTGCCGAAGGGTCGGGAGTTGCTGTACCTATTCCAATCTGAGCCATAAGCATCTGACAAAATAAGACTGTAAGTATTACTGTATATTTTTTCATTAGATTAAATTTAAAATTGTTCTACCATTAATGAATTGTAAGAATTCAAAACCGTATACATACTTACACGGAATAACTTTGTTGTGCCCTGTACCCCGAAATAAAACAAAGCTTGTTGTCCTGAGGTGATAGGTGTAAATGTCTGCCAGGTGCTCCAGTTGGTAGCATTCCAAGTAAAATTCGGACGTACGAATGACCCTCTTGCTGTTGCGTTCCAATATAAAATATAAGTAGCTGTAGTAATAACAGCCGCAGCAGGAGGTGATTTCAATCTCATTTGTAGTGCATAATTGGCACCTGACGGCACAAATCTCCACTGAAAAGTATCCGTATCCAGTATCTGTGAAACATCAGAGGTAATTCCTGAATATACCATGGTGGAGATAAATCTTGAAGATTCATTAGACTGTAATAACTTCATTCTTTGCCAGAGTGGTGAAGCGGATGTTCCTTTATTTATATAAATACCATCTCCGATTAAGCTGTTGGTATTAATTATCACCAAACCTTTTGCCGGGGATGGAATGGTACTATTGTCCGTATCGGAGGCAAGATAAACTTTGGGAAGTAATATTCCTTTGTTATTGGTTGTTGGATGGGGTGCAATATGCAGCATGGAGGATGGAGCCGGTGTTGATGTATTTATTCCTACCTGAGCTAATGGGAAAAATAGCGTGAAAGAAGCTAAACAGGTAATTATCCTATTAAAAACTTTATTTTTATTCATTTTTCTATGTTTTAATAAATTTCTACAATAAGCGAATTAAACTGATTTTGCGAAACAAAGCTGGTAACCTTATAAAATCTATTTGAAACAGAATTTCGCATGTAGAATACATGGCTGGCCCCATTGTCCATGAAGTCAATCTGCTGCCAGGTATCCCAATTGGCGGGGGTCCATGTTTTGTTAAAAGCTGTTAATCCAGGGGCATTGCCTACCCATCCTAATCGGTTTCCGCTTAAAGTAATCGGGAAAGGAGGGGACTGGGACAAACGGCAATCTAAAATGGTGTTGGTGCCTTCAATTCTGTACCTGAACTCAAATCCACCAATACTCAATGTTTTCGTGGGATCAGTAGTTCCAAAGTATACATTTTTGCCTATGGTAACACCTTCATCGGGCACCAGTGACATCCAGATTGGGGAAGTGGGAGTTCCCATATTCAGGGTAACTCCTTCCAACATCCCGGAAGTACTGTTGGTATTGTAAACCAATAATCCGTTGGCCGGGCTGGAAATAGTGACTGCATCCGTTGAAGATTGCAGGCTGACCCTGGGTGGTAAAAAGCCCCCGGTTTTTCCCGCTGGCTGGCTCATATCAATAGCTGCTGAGGGATCCGGAGTAGTAGTGTTGATACCAATCTGACCAAAAAAATAAGGTCCTGAAAAAACACTTAAGAGTGTACAAACAAAATAGATTTTCATGATTAGTCTTAATTATGTTAATTATGCTTATCCTTTTTTAATTCTTAGCCTGATTATAGATCTGATGCCTCATCTGTAGAAGCAGAAATAGCAGACTGCGATATTTCTCCATAATTGATTTTTTAAAGGAGTTATATAGTTTTGAATCTATATAACTCCATTCATATTTGTGTTTTCAGAATAACCTGACCTAAAATTTTTCTGATTGTCTCTTTCAAAAAGTGACTTCACAAATTTAGAATGCTGTTTTTAAAATTTTTGTAAAACGCTGTACATAAATATGGTCGGCCTTGTACATAAATGTGTACAGCCTAAACCGTTTGCAGAAACGGAACTTCTATAATTTTGTATTATCACGAGATCGTGAACAGATCAATAAAAATTAGCGCAAAAAAATGATTCTAAAAATTACAAAATGAAAAAAAAACTACTCCCAATTCTTGCATTATCCCTAGGTACATTTGCTCTCGCACAAGTTGGTATTAATACACCAACTCCACGGTTGACTCTTGATGTTAATGCAATAAAGACAGACGGAACAACAGCGGAAGGTATCAGAGCACCCAGGCTTACAGAAGCACAGGTTCTTGCGGCCAATAACCTCTACAATCTCGCTACTATAGGAGCCATCGTGTATGTGACCTCTGCCAATGCCGCACCAAGCACGAAAACAGAAAATATTACTTCCCAAGGATACTACTATTTTGATGGTGTTAAATGGCAAAAAATGCAGAACCTTAATATTTACGATTCAGACGGTACCTTAGCTGCGAATCGTACCGTAACCATGGAGGATAAGACACTGGATTTTACAAGTACAGCAACCACCGGGACAAGTCATTACAGGATAGACGGTTCCACTTTTAGTGTAAATAGTGTTGACAACAGGGTAGGAATCGGTACCATTGATCCACAGGCCATATTAAATGTTACAAATCCTATACAAGGCGGTCTGGTAGATGCTATGGCTGTCGGAATTAGTAACTGCGGAGGACTTTGCGGCCAGGGAACAGCACGAAATATGGTGTTGTATAACTCAAACCCAACCAACAGCTTCTTTGCTTCCATAGATTTTGTTCCAAGTGGTTCTTCAACTGCGCTTTCCGGAGCCACAATTCGAGGAATAGACAGAGATGCGACCAATAACTTTGCAGGGATATCTTTTGCTACAAGAAATGCTACGGATTATGCAGACAGGCTTACCATAAGATCTTCAGGGCTTGTTGGTATTGCTAACAACCTTCCAGCTACTACTTTGGATGTGGCCGGAAAAATAGATGCCACGACTCCTGATGGGGTATTAATTCCACGCTTTACGGTGACGCAATTGGCTGCTAAGGACGCAGCCTACGGTAGTCTTCAAAATGGTGCGCTGGTATTTGTAACTTCAGGCGTAGGATCCTCAGGAAAAACCTCAGATGTTTTAGGGGCAGGAATTTATTACTATGACAACTTTTTTTCAAAATGGAGACGTGTAGGTTTAGCTGCGGAAGCAGACGGGGTAATAGGCAATGAAGTATTGAATGGTACGGCTGGTGGAGCCTTAACAAGGTCCGGAGCCGGTACTGCAGCAGATCCTTTTACATTAGGTGTTCCGGATCAGGGAATAACAACCGTAAAAATTGCAGATGAAAATGTGACGTATGCCAAAATTAAAACTCCTGTGCGTACCGTTACAGCCAATTATATTTTGACAGTTGAAGATGAAGGAGGGTTTATTTATGTAGACAGCCCCACCACAGCATGGATTTATATTAACCAAACACTTCCTGAAGGTTTTCACTGTGTCGTAATCCAGAAGGGAGTGGGACAGGTGAGAATAGCAGCGGTGTTTCCTACCGGCGTAAATTCAGCAAGAGGACTCACTACCAGAACACAGTATTCCGCTGTAGGTATTATCAAACGAACGCCTACAGAAGCATACGTTACAGGTGATGCAATTAACTAACCGTTAAATTATATATAAATGATACTCAAAAAAATACTCTGTATCCTTGTGATTATATGGTTTGTCAACGGGAAATCTCAGCATAATATTATCCTTGAAGCTTTAGATGCTCCTTCGGACGCTACTCCTCAGTTTACCATCATAAATTGTGGC
>Ga0307412_10000224_pt1 | contig 37931 bp, 30 predicted proteins | sample DK1Cmetagenome_3_FD_203823 | JGI IMG/M metagenome (GOLD analysis project Ga0307412, IMG submission 203823) | Maize rhizosphere microbial communities from greenhouse at UC Davis, California, United States - DK15-C-1 | ecosystem: Host-associated > Plants > Roots > Rhizosphere > Soil | place: USA...
TGATCACGCAGACCCAGCCGATTTCGGTGGTGTTCACGTTGCCCGAGACCCAGCTACCCGAAGTGCGCGGCGAAATCGCCGCCGGCAAGACGTTGGCGGTTGATGCCTATGACCGCGCCGATACCCACCGCATCGCCACTGGCGTGCTGGAGACGCTGGATAACCAGATTGACGTCACCACCGGCACCCTGAAGCTGAAAGCCAAGTTCGACAATGCGGACGATGCGCTGTTTCCGAACCAGTTCGTCAATGTGCGTCTGCATGTGCTGACGCGCAAGGACGTGACCGCCATCCCCACCGCGGCCATCCAGCAGGGGTCGGCCGGCGCATTCGTATTCCTGGTGCAGCCCGACAATACCGTCGTGGTCCGCCAGGTGAAGCTGGGCGCCATCAACAGCGGCATGGTGGCCGTGAATGAAGGCCTGCAGCCGGGCGATCGCGTCGTCACCGAGGGCACCGACCGTTTGCGCGCTGGCGCCAAGGTGGAAGTGGTGGGCGGCGCCGAGGTGATACCCGCTACCCGCGACAAGACGCTTGGGGCAGGAGCGCCTGCCGGCACCACGCCTGCGTCGAAGTAAGCCGAGGTCATCGTGAGCCTGTCGCGTCCCTTCATTCTGCGCCCCGTCGCCACCACGCTGGCGATGGTGGCGATCTTGATCGCCGGGTTCATCGCTTACCGGATGCTGCCCGTGTCGGCGCTGCCCGAGGTGGACTACCCGACGATCCAGGTGGTGACGCTGTACCCCGGGGCCAGTCCGGACGTCATGACCTCGCTGGTCACGTCGCCGCTGGAACGGCAGTTCGGTCAGATGCCGGGCTTGAACCAGATGTCGTCCACCAGTTCGGGCGGCGCGTCGGTCATCACGATGCAGTTCAACCTGACGCTGCCGCTGGACGTGGCCGAACAGCAGGTGCAGGCGGCCATCAACGCCGCGTCGAACCTGCTGCCCAGCGATCTGCCGGTGCCGCCAACCTACAACAAGGTGAATCCGGCCGACGCGGCCGTGCTGACGCTGGCCATCACGTCACCCACCATGCCGCTGCCGCAGGTGCGCGACCTGGTGGATACGCGGGTGGCGCAGAAGTTGTCGCAGATTCCGGGCGTGGGCCTGGTCAGCGTCGCGGGCGGCCAGCGGCCGGCGGTGCGCGTGCAGGTCAATCCGCAGGCGCTGGCGGCCAACGGCCTGGCCTTGTCCGACTTGCGCACCGCGATCGTAGGCGCCAACGTCAACCAGCCCAAAGGCAATCTGGATGGGCCATTGCGTTCCACCACGATCAACGCCAACGACCAGTTGAAGTCGCCCACCGACTACAACGACCTGATCATCGCCTACAAGAACAACGCGCCGCTGCGCCTGTCCGATGTGGCGCGCGCGGTCGAAGGCGCCGAAGACACGCGCCAGGCCGCATGGGCCGGCGACAAGCCCGCCATCCTGCTGAACATCCAGCGCCAGCCGGGCGCCAACGTGATCGACGTGGTCAATCGCATCCAGACGCTGCTGCCGCAGCTGCGGGCGGCCCTGCCCGCCACGCTGGACGTGAGCGTGGTGTCGGACCGAACGCAGACCATCCGCGATTCAGTGGAAGACGTGAAGTTCGAAATGCTGCTGGCGGTGGGGCTGGTGGTCATGGTGACGTTCGTCTTCCTGCGCAGCCTGACGGCCACGCTGATTCCCAGCGTCGTGGTGCCGCTGTCCCTGGTGGGCACCTTTGGCATCATGTACCTGGCCGGGTTCTCCATCAACAACCTGACGTTGATGGCGCTGACGATCGCCACCGGTTTTGTGGTGGACGACGCCATCGTCATGATCGAGAACATCGCGCGCCATATCGAAGAGGGCGAGACGCCTTTGCAGGCGGCGCTGAAGGGCGCCTCGCAGATCGGGTTCACGCTGATCTCGCTGACGTTTTCGTTGATTGCGGTGCTGATCCCGCTGCTTTTCATGACGGAAGTCGTGGGGCGGCTCTTCCGCGAATTCGCGATCACGCTGGCCGTGTCCATCCTGATTTCACTGGTCGTGTCGCTGACGCTGACGCCGATGATGTGCGCGCGTTTGCTGCGCGCCGAATCCGAGCAGAAGCACGGCCGCTTCCACACGGCCACCGGCAATGTCATCGACCGCGTCATCGCCGGCTACGACCGCATGTTGCAGGTGGTGCTGCGCCATCAACCGCTGACGCTGCTGGTAGCGTTTGGCACGTTCGCGCTGACGGTGGTGCTGTACATGGTCGTGCCCAAGGGCTTTTTCCCGCAGCAGGACACCGGCCTGATCCAGGCCATCACCCAGGCGCCGCAATCCATCTCGTTCCCGGCGATGGCCCAACGCCAGCAGGTGGCGGCACAGCTGGTGCTGGAAGATCCCGACGTGCAGGCCGTGTCCTCGTTCATCGGGGTGGACGGCAGCAACGCCACGCTAAGCGCCGGGCGCATGCAGATCGCGCTGAAGCCGCAGGCCGAACGCAGCGGCGACCTGCGCACGGTGATGGCTCGTCTGCAGGATTCCCTGGCCAGGCAGGACGGACTGACCGTCTACATGCAGCCGGTGCAGGACCTGACCATCGAAGACCGCGTCAGCCGCACGCAATACCAGATGACGCTGTCCAACCCCGACCTGAAGGTGCTGAGCGAATGGACGCCCAAGCTGGTGGATCGCCTGCGCCAGATACCGGGACTGAAGGACGTGACGGACGACCTGCAGGACGACGGTTTGCAGACCTGGGTCGAGATCGACCGGGACGCGGCATCGCGGCTGGGCATCACCGCCGCCGTGATCGACGAGGCGCTGTATGACGCGTTCGGCCAGCGCCTGATCTCCACGATCTTCACGCAGTCGAACCAGTACCGCGTGGTGCTGGAAGTGCAGCCGCAGTTCCAGATGAACCCGTCCGCGCTGGGCCAGATCCACGTGCCCACCTCGACGGGCGCGCAAGTGCCGCTGTCGTCGGTGGCGCACATTTCCGAAGGCCGGACCGTGCTGGCCGTGAACCGGCTGGACCAGTTTCCGATGGTGACGGTGTCGTTCAACCTGGCGCCGGGCGCGTCGCTGTCCAACGCGGTCGAAGCCATTACCGCGGCCGAGGCCGAGATCGGCATGCCGGCCGGCGTGGAGACGCGTTTCCAGGGCGCGGCGCTGGCGTTCCAGAATTCGCTGACCAGCACGCTGTGGCTGCTCCTGGCCGCGGTGGTCACCATGTACATCGTGCTGGGAGTGCTATATGAAAGCTACATCCACCCCATCACGATCCTGTCCACATTGCCGTCCGCCGGCGTGGGGGCGTTGCTGGCGCTGCTGATCAGCGGGACCGAGCTGGACATGATCGGCATCATCGGGATCATCCTGCTGATCGGCATCGTGAAGAAGAACGCCATCATGATGATCGACTTTGCGCTGGATGCCGAACGCAAGCGGGGCCTGACGCCGCGCGCGGCCATCCACGAGGCCGCGCTGCTGCGCTTTCGTCCCATCCTGATGACGACGTTGGCCGCCTTGTTCGGCGCCTTGCCGCTGATGCTGTCGACCGGCACGGGCGCTGAACTGCGCCAACCGCTGGGCCTGGTGATGGTGGGCGGCCTGCTGCTGAGCCAGGTGCTGACGCTGTTCACGACCCCCGTCATCTACCTGATGTTCGACCGCATGTCGCGCCGCTGGCGCGGCGCGCGCGCGCCGGCGGCCGGGGACGCGTCATGATCCTGTCGGCACCCTTCATCGTCCGGCCGGTGGCGACCACGCTGCTGAGCCTGGCGGTTGTGCTGGCGGGTCTGCTGTCGTTCTTCCTGCTGCCGGTGGCGCCCCTGCCGCAGGTGGATATCCCGACGATTTCGGTGTCGGCCAGCCTTCCGGGCGCCAGCCCCGAGACCATGGCCTCCAGCGTGGCGACGCCGCTGGAGCGTTCGCTGGGCAGCATCGCCGGCGTGACCGAGATGACGTCCAGCAGTTCGCAGGGGTCTACCCGCGTCACCTTGCAGTTCGACTTGTCGCGCGACATCAACGGCGCCGCCCGCGACGTGCAGGCGGCGATCAACGCGGCGCGTTCGCTGTTGCCCAGTGGCCTGCGCAGCAATCCCACGTATCACAAGTCCAATCCGTCGGACGCGCCCATCATGACGCTGGCGCTGACTTCCGACACCCTCAGCCAGGGCCAGCTGTACGACATCGCTTCGACCATCGTGGCGCAGAAACTGGCGCAGGTGGATGGGGTGGGCGAAGTGACCGTGGGCGGCAGTTCCCTGCCGGCGGTGCGCGTCACGGTGCTGCCGGGCGCGCTGGCCAACCGGGGCGTGTCGCTGGACCAGTTGCGCGCCACGCTGGCCAACGCCAACGCCAACCGCCCCAAGGGCGTGCTGGAGAACGACAGCTACCACTGGCAGATCATGGTCAGCGACCAGCTCAGCCGCGCCGAGCAGTACCGGCCGCTGATCGTGGCGTGGAAAGACGGCGCGCCGGTGCGCGTGTCGGACGTGGCCCGGGTCGAGGATTCCGTCGAAGACCTGTACCAGACCGGGTTCTTCAACGAACGCAACGCCATCCTGATGATCGTGCGCCGGCAGGCCGACGCCAACATCATCGAGGCCGTGGACGCCGTGCGCGCCCAGCTGCCGGTGCTGCAGGCGCTGATGCCGGCGGACGTGAACATGACGGTGGCGCAAGACCGCACGCCCAGCATCCGGGCGTCGCTGCACGAGGCCGAGCTGACCCTGATCATTGCCGTGGGCCTGGTGGTGCTGGTGGTGTTGCTGTTCCTGCGGCGCTGGCGCGCGGCCATCATCCCCAGCGTGGCCGTGCCCGTGTCGCTGATTGGCACCTTCTGCATCATGTACCTGTGCGGCTTCACGCTGAACACGATTTCGCTGATGGCGCTGATCGTGGCCACGGGGTTCGTGGTGGACGACGCCATCGTCGTGCTGGAGAACATCATGCGGCACGTCGAGAACGGCATGTCGCCGATGCGGGCGGCGTTGCGTGGCTCGCGTGAAGTCGGCTTCACGGTGTTATCGATGAGCCTGTCGCTGGTGGCCGTCTTCATCCCCATCCTGCTGATGGGCGGCGTGGTCGGGCGGCTGTTCCGCGAATTCGCCGTGACCTTGTCGGCCGCCATCCTGGTGTCGCTGATCGTGTCGTTGACCTTGACGCCGATGATGTGCGCGCGCCTGCTGCGCCATGAACCGCCCGAGCAAAAACCACCCGGACGGCTGGCGCGCTGGTCGGAGCGCGGTTTCGATTCCATGCTGGAGGGCTACCGCCGCAGCCTGCGCTGGGCGCTGGCGCATGGCCGGCTGATGATGCTGGTCCTGGCGGTGGCTGTCGGGCTGAACATCTACCTGTACACCGCAGTGCCCAAGGGGTTTTTCCCGCAGCAGGATACGGGGCAGCTGCTGGGGTTCTTCCGCGTGGACCAGGGCACGTCGTTCCAGGCGACACTGCCCAAGCTGGAAGCACTGCGCAAAGTGGTGCTGGCGGACCCGGCGGTGCAGAGCATGACCGGCTACGCGGGCGGCCGCGGCGGCAGCAATAGCAGCTTCATGCAGATCCAGTTAAAGCCGCTGGGCGAACGCGACGCGTCGGCCGACGTGGTCATCAACCGGCTGCGCGGCAAGCTGCTGAACATGCCGGGCGCGCGCATGTTCCTGGTGTCGCAGCAGGACATCCGGATTGGCGGGCGGCAAAGCCAGGGCTCTTACGACTACACGCTGATGTCGGGCGACCTGAAGCTGCTGCGTGCCTGGATGCCCAAGGTGCAGCAGGCGATGGCGAAGATTCCCGAAATCACGGACGTGGACACCGATGTTGAAGACAAAGGCCGCCAGATCAACCTGGTGATCGACCGCGAAGCCGCCACGCGGCTGGGCGTCAGCATGTCCACCATTTCGACGGTGCTGAACAATTCATTCAGCCAGCGCCAGGTGTCCGTGATGTACGGTCCGCTGAACCAGTACCACGTGGTGCTGGGCCTTGCGCCGAAATTTGCCGAAGACATCGAATCGCTCAAGCAGGTCGAGGTCATCACGTCGACCGGCGCGCGCGTGCCCTTGCTGGCTTTCGCGCGGCTGGAGAACGCCAACGCGCCACTCAGCGTGCAGCATCAGGGCTTGTTCGTGGCGGACACCGTGTCGTTCAGTCTGGCGCCCGGCGTGTCGCTGGGGCAGGCCACTGCGGCCATCGATGCGGCGGTGGCCCGCATTGGTTTGCCGTCCGATCAGATCCAGGCGGGCTTCCAGGGCACAGCGGCCGCCTTGCAGCAGACGCTGGCGCAGCAACCGTGGCTGATTCTGGCGGCGCTGGTCACGATGTATATCGTGCTGGGCATCCTGTACGAGAGCTTCGTGCATCCGCTGACGATCCTGTCGACGTTGCCATCGGCCGGCCTGGGCGCGCTGCTGGCGTTGCTGCTGCTGCGTTACGACTTCACGTTGATCGCCCTGATCGGCGTGTTCCTCTTGATCGGCATCGTGAAGAAGAACGCCATCATGATGGTGGACTTTGCGCTGGATGCCGAACGCAACCAGGGCATGGCCCCGCGCGAGGCGATCTTCCAGGCGTGCCTGACACGGTTCCGGCCGATCATGATGACGACGATGGCGGCCATCTTCGGCGCGCTGCCGCTGGTTGTGGCCACCGGCGCTGGCGTCGAGATGCGCCAGCCCCTGGGCATTACCATCGTGGGCGGCCTGGTGCTAAGCCAGATCCTCACGCTGTACACCACTCCCGTGGTCTATCTTTATCTGGACCGCTTCCGTCTGTGGGCCGCGCGCGGGCGCGGTCCCCGGAATGAAGCTCCTGCATCCATAGAACAAACATGATCCGCATCAAGCCGCTTTCGAACGCCTTCCTTCCTCGCAGCGCGGTCACGCTGGCGCTTTGCGCGCTGCTGGGCGCCTGCGCGGTCGGCCCCGACTACCAACGCCCCGAATTGGATGTAGGCGCGTCCTATAAGGAAGGCCAGGGCCAGGATCAGGTGGAAGGCTGGAAGCGCGCCCAGCCGCGCGACGACGCGGACCGCGGCGAGTGGTGGCGGGTGTACGACGACGCGACGTTGAACGGGCTGGTCGATCGCCTGAATACCTCGAACCAGACGATTGCGCAGGCCGAGGCCAACTACCGCCAGGCGCTGGGCCTGGTGCGCGCGGCGCGCGCCGGCTTCTATCCCACCGTGGGCGCGGGCGCGGGCATGTCGCGCGCGGGCAGTGGCAATGGCACGAACGGTTCGTCGTCTTCGTCGGGCAGCAACGTGTCGAACCAGTATTCGGTGACCGGCAGCATCAGCTGGGAATTGGACGTGTGGGGCCGCGTGCGGCGCAGCACGGAATCGTCCGAGGCCAGCGCGGCGGCCAGCCTGGCCGACCTGGCCGCCACGCGATTGAGCGCCCAGGCGGCGCTGGTGCAGACCTATCTGCAATTGCGCGTGCTGGACGAACAGAAACGCTTGTTGGACGCCACCGTGGCGGCCTACGAGAAATCGCTGCAATTGACGCAGAACCGCTATGAAGTTGGCGTTGCGGGCCAGGCCGACGTGGCCGTGGCGCGCACGCAGGTGGAAAGCACGCGCGCCCAATCGATCGACCTGGACTGGCAGCGTGGCCAATACGAGCACGCGATTGCGGTGCTGATGGGGCAGGCCCCGTCAAAATTCGGACTGGCGCCCGCGGTGTTCGCGCTGAAGTTGCCGCAGATTCCGGTGGGCCTGCCCTCGGAATTGCTGGAGCGCCGTCCCGACATCGCCGCGGCCGAACGCCGCGCGGCGGCGGCCAACGCGCAGATCGGCGTGGCGCAAGCCGCATGGTTTCCGTCGTTGACGTTGTCCGCCGACGGGGGCTTTCGCAACGGGCAGTTCGCCGATCTCTTGACCGCGCCCGCGCGATTCTGGTCGCTGGGGCCGGCGCTGGCGTTGACGATCTTCGACGGCGGCGCGCGCGCGGCGCAGGTCGAACAGGCCCGCGCGGCCTACGACTCGCAAGCGGCGGCGTATCGTCAGGCCGCGCTGGTGGGGCTGCGGGAAGTCGAAGACTACCTGATCCAGCTGCGCGTCATGGAGAACGAACAGGTCGTGCAGCGGCGTGCGCTGGAGTCGGCGCGCGAATCGCTGCGGCTGATCCAGAATCAGTACAAGGCGGGCTTGGTGGACTACCTGAGCGTGGCGGTGGTGGACGCCACGGCGCTCAACAGCGAGCGCAATGCGCTGAGCCTGCTGGGCTCGCGCCTGGTGGCCAGCGTGAACCTGATCGTGGCCTTGGGCGGCGGCTGGGACGGTTCCTAGGGATAACGCCTAATCCTCTTGCCTTTCGTTGACAAGTTTTCGGCGCCGGTTCTTAATGCGAAAAAAGTGACCATGCGGTCACGTTCGTCGCGCAGTACCGACACCGAATTCCGTTTGATCAATCGAACACGCGTCACGCGAAGGGGAAAGAGGATGGGCTGGTCAACTCACTGGCGCACGACCGCCAGGGCAGGGCGCTGGACAGGCATGGCGGTGGCCGCCACGCTGGCGTTGAGCGCCGCGGCCTCCGCGCAGCAATGGCCTGCGCGGCCGATCACCCTGATCGTGCCGTTCCCGCCGGGTGGCACCACCGATATCTTCGCGCGCACCATCGCCCAGCACATGCGGCCCGCGTTGGGCGAATCCATCGTGGTCGAGAACAAACCGGGCGCGGCGGGCAACCTGGGCGTGGCCGCGGCCACGCGTGCGCAGCCCGACGGCTACACCATCGTGCTGGGCTCCGTCGGCACGCAGACCGTCAACCAGTTCCTGTACGGCAATATCGGATTCAACCCCGCTACCGACCTGGTGCCGTTGGGCATGATCGCGTCCACGCCCAACGTCATGGCGGTGGCAGCCGGATCGCCCTGGCGCAATCTGGACGACGTGATGAAGGCCGTGAAGAAGGATCCGGGCAAGTACTCCTATGCCTCGCCGGGCATCGGCTCGTCGGTGCACCTGACGGGCGCGTATTTTGAATCGCTGGCCGGACTGCAGATGCTGCACGTGCCGTTCAAGGGGTCGTCGGCCGCGATACCCGCCGTGATCGGAGGCCAGGTCGACATCCTGATGGACAACCTGCCTAGCGCCATGGCGGCGTTGAAGCCGGGCGGCCGCCTGCGCGGCATCGCGGTGACGTCGGCCGAACGCAGCCCGGCCGCGCCCGACCTGCCGACGATGGCCGAGGCCGGCCTGCCGGGCTTCGAGGTCACCGCATGGTCCGGCCTGTATGCGCCGCGCGGCACGCCCGCGCCGGTGGTCGACAAACTCATCGAAGCCATGCGGCAGGCGTTGAAGTCGCCCGAGCTGCAGCAGGCATTGGCGCAAGGCGGGGCGACGCCGGGCAACGTCTTCGGCCCCGACCTGGCGGCGTTCGAAGTGAAGGAACGCGGCAAGTGGGGCGCGCTGATCAAAAGCCGGGGCATCAAGGCGGACTAGGCGCCTGGGCGCCGTCCGCCCATGCGTTACCCCAGTGCGAAGGCGGCTGCGTCGACGGCCGGGTTGCGCCCCTGCATCAAGTCCGTCAGTATCCGCGCGCTGCCGGCGGCCAGCGTGAAGCCCAGGCCGCCGTGGCCGGTGTTCAACCAGAGATTGCGGTAGGGCGTGGCGCCGATCAGCGGCTTGCCGTCTGGCCGCGCGGGCCGCAGGCCGGCCCAAGGCTGCGGCGGGCCCGCCGGCTTCAGGTCCGGAAAGAACTGCGCCACATCACGTTCCAGGCTGCGCACGCGCTGTGGATCGACGCCGCTGCCGCGAGCGCCGATGTCGACCATGCCCGCCACGCGTAGCCGGTTGCCCAGCCGCGCATAGACGACCTTGCGCCGGATGTCGCTGATGCTGGCGGTCGGCGCAACGCTGTCCGGCGTCAGCGCATACGTCAGGCTGTACCCTTTCAGCGGATAGATCCGCAGGTTCAACCCCAGGCGCCGCGCCAGCGGTTGCGCGCCCATGCCGCTGGCCAGCACGTAATGGTCGGCTTCCAGCACGCCCGCGGCGGTGGACACGCCGACGACGCGCCCGCGTTCCGCGCGCAATGCGTCCACCCGCGTATTGAAATGGAAACGCACCGGGTCCGGCGCGGCTCGCAGGATGCGTTCAAGTTCGGTGCACAGACGCTGGCAGTCGCCGGCGTCTTCGGTCGGGGTGTAGATGGCGCCCTTGATGCTGGCGCCGATGCCGGCCAGCGCGGGTTCCATGTCCAGGCAGGCGCGGGTGTCCATCACGCGCTGCTCGCAGCCCAGGCCTGCCTGGTAATCGCGCTGCGCGAGCGCGTGCGCGTAGGCGGAAGCGTCCTGGTAGACCAGTAGTTTTCCCGACGACGCGAAATCAAAATCCGGATTTTCGTGACGAACCAGATCATGCACGCACAGGCGGCTATACAGGCCCAGCGACAGCAGCTCGCGCGTGGTGGAGCGACTTTTGGCGCGCGTGCAGGCACGCAGGAACGAGAGGCTCCAGCGCCACTGATCCGGGTCCAGCCGCGGCCGGAAGCGTAGCGGCGCGTCCTGCGCCAGCAGCCACGAGGGCAGCTTGGGCAAGACGGCGGGGTCGGCCAGCGGCGCCACGAAGCTATAGCTCAGTTGCGCGCCATTGGCCATGCTGGTGGCTTGGCCGGGGCCCGAGTCCGCGTCGACGACGGTGACGCGATGGCCCGCGCGGTGCAGGAAATAAGCGGTGGTCATGCCGACCACGCCCGCGCCGATAACGACGATATGCATGATGCTCCAGGGAGGGGCCGCGGCCAGGGGCGCGGCGTTCAGCGTTCGGGCCCGCGTGCGCGGATCCGGTGGCAGAGGGTCAGGCGGCCCAGGCGGGCGTTTCGAATCCGGGCGCGGCGCGGTCGTCGCCGCGCAGCAGGCGGCCGGGCCGATCGCCGGTCGCCACGCCGTCCTCTTCGACCCGCCTGCCGTTGACCAGCACCGCCTGGATGCCGGTGGACGGCAGCGTGGGTTCGGCGAAGCTGGCCAGGTCGGCGACGGTGGCCGGGTCGAAGATCACCACGTCGGCATAGCAGCCCCGGCGCAGCACGCCGCGGTCTTTCAGGCCGAACTGCGCAGCCGTCAGGCTGGTCATGCGGCGAATGGCCTCTTCCAGGCCCAGCACGCGCATTTCCCGCACATAGCGGGCCAGTACGCGCGAAAACGCGCCCCACAGGCGGGGATGGGGGCGCTGGTCGTGCGGCAGGCCGTCTGACCCGATCATGACGCTGCCGTGGCCAATGACGCGCTTCACGTCGGCTTCGTCCATTGAAAAGTAGATCGCGCCGGCGGGCGATAGCGCTTCGGCCAGGTGGGTGGGATCGATGCCTTCACGCGCCGCCAGTTCGCGCAGGTCCACGCCCTGGATCTCGGGGCGCGTCTGCGACCACGTGACGATGATCTTTTCGCCCGCGGCGACGCGGCGCGGCTCCAGGATGGTGGAGGACGCCGCATAGGGATAGACGTCCATGCCCAGCGGCTGCTCGGCGCGCATGCGGTCGTATAGCGCCAGCGTTTCAGCGGTGCGGCCGTGGTTGTGCTTGCCGGTCACCTTGTGGTGCGACAGGATAGCCGGCACGTCGGCCGCCCGGCCGATCAGGAACGCTTCCTCCATCGCGTCGCAGACGTGGTCGGCCTCGTCGCGCAGGTGCGTGGTGTACAGGCCGCGCCAGGCGGACAGCGGCTCGGCCACGCCGATCACTTCTTCGGTGCTGGCGTGCATGGCCGTCGGGTAGTACAGGCCGGTGGACAACCCCGCCGCGCCGGCGGCCATGGCTTCGTCCAGCGCATGCCGCATGGCCGCGATTTCTTTCTTGTCGGCCGGACGGTCAAGCCGGTCCATGGCCGATACGCGCAGGCTGGAATGGCCGACCAGCGCCAGGCTGTTGACGGCGGCGGGCGCGGCGTCCAGCGCGTCGGCGTAATCCTGCATGCGGGCGTAGAGTTCGCCCGTTTGCTTGGCCAGCAGGTTCAAGGGGGGCGGCACCACGTCGCCCGGCGCGCGCACGGGCGCCAGGCTGATGCCGCAGTTGCCGGTGACGACGGTGGTGATGCCCTGGCTGACCTTGGGACGCATCAGCGGCGTGCCCAGCAGCGCGCGGTCGTCGTGGGTGTGGCAATCGATGAAGCCCGGCGAGACCACCTTGCCCGTCGCGTCGATGTGGCGCGCTGCCCGCCACGTGGCGCCGTCGCCGATGGCGGCGATGCGCTCGCCGCGGATCGCGATATCGGCGCGGCGAATGGGGCCGCCCAGGCCATCGGCAAGCTGGCCGCCGGTGATGATGATGTCGTAGTCCTGCGGGTCGGGGTGTGCGGGCATGAGGGCGAGGGGTTCAGGTTTCCGGATCGGCTGCGGGCGATTTGCCGCGGCGCGCCTCCAGTTGGGCAAGGGATTCGGTATTCAAGGCGTCCGGCAGGCCGTGGGCCACCAGGTGTTCAAGCGCGCCGCTGATTCGCTCCCAGCCTTCCGGCGTGCGCAGCGGCACGCCAAGAAAGTGGGATTCGGTCTTGGCGCGCAGCATCAGGTACAGCACGCCGGCCAGCATCACGCTGACCAGCGCGGGCATGTCGGCGTCGGGGGCGAGGCCGTCGATGCGGTCGATGAAGCCCCGTGCGGCGCGTTCGCGCCGTTCGGCCAGCGGCGCGGATACCTCGTTGCGTTCGATCAGTTCCCAGCGGCGGACTTCCCGCAATGATTCGTTGCCGGCCAGCGCGTCGATCTGCGCGCGCAGCATGGACAGCACGAGTTCGCCGGGCGTGCGCTGGCTGGATTCGTCGGCCGCCAGCAGCCCGGGGTTGCGGGTCCAGAAATCCTGTTCCTGCATCCACGCCAGCATCAGGCCGGGCATGCCATCGAAATAGCGGTAGATGAGTTCCTTGCTGACGCCGGCGCGCTTGGCGATGGCGTTGATGCCGACCCCGCCCATGCCGGTTTCCAGGATCTGGGCTTCCAGCGCTTGCAGGATCTGCCTTTCGGTATTCTCGCGCCGCGACATAGGCCTATTCCTTCATGAGGATGAGGAACGGATGTGACCATATGGTCACATCAACATTCAAGATAGGGCTTCGAGACGATAACGAGCAAGGGGGGACTTTCCCTAGCGGGGCGGCAATGGGCCGGTGGCGGATGCGCAAAGGGACGCCGGCGGCGCGGGCCGCGGGCGTCCCTTCAGGTGTGGCAGCTACAGTCCGACGGTTTTCAAGTCGGGGCGCCGGCGATGCCAGTCGGTCGCGGCCTGGAAGGCCATGCCGATCTTGCCCAGCGTGCCTTCGGCATTGGGCTTGCCCAGCAATTGCACGCCCAGGGGCAGGCCGCCGGCGGTGAAGCCAGCGGGCAGGGCCAGGCCCGACGCGTTGACGTAGTTGCCGGCGCGGGTGAAGGCGGCCAGCGGCGTGGCGGCTTCGTCCACCTCGTCGAGCAGGCGTGCGCCAAAGGGCGCGCAGGGCGTGAGCACGGCGTCGATGTCGCGCATCCAGTCCAGCCAGGCCAGGCGCGCTTGCGCGTGGGCTTGCAACGCGGCGATGTAGTCGGCGGCGGACACGCCCTTGCCGGACAGCACGCGGGCGCGCACATATTGGCCGATGGGTTGGGCGGGGTCTTCGATGTAGCCGCGGTGCATGGCGTAGGCTTCGGCGGCGATGATCTGGCCGTTCCGCAGCATCATCTCGCGGAAGTCAAAGGGGAAGGGCGTTTCGGCTACGTCCGCGCCCAGGTCGATCAGCACGCGGCGCGCGTCATCCAGGGCGGACAGCGCGTCGGCGTCCACCGCGATGGGATGCTGCGACGCGGGCATCAGGGCAATGCGGACGCCGCGCAAGGGCTGTGCGTCGGCCGCGGGCTCGCGGTATTGGAAAGAAGGCAGGCCTTGCGTCAGCGGGTCTTGTGCGTCGGGCCCGGCCATCAGCGCGGTCAGCAGCATCGCGTCGCGCGTGTCGCGGGTCAGCGGACCGATGGAGTCCAGCGTTGTCGACAGCGCCACCGCGCCATGCAGGCTGATCAGTCCGCGCGTGGTCTTCAGGCCCGTGACGCCATTCAATGCGGCGGGTATCCGCACCGAACCGCCCGTGTCCGATCCCAGCGCCGCAGGCGCCAGGCCGGCCGCGACGGCCACGCCGGAGCCGCTGGACGAACCGCCGGGAATGCGCGCTTGCTGCAGGTCCCACGGATTGCGCGGCGTGCCCATGACGGGGTTGGTGCCCCACCCGCCGAAGGCGAATTCGACCATGTGCGTCTTGCCCAGCATCACCATGCCGGCGTCCAGTAGGCGCGTGACGGCGGTGGCCGTGGTGCTGCTGCGGCGGTCGCGCCACGCCTCGGAGCCCGCGGTGGTGACCTGGCCCTGGATGTCGCACAGGTCCTTGGCGGCCACCGGCACGCCGTCCAGCGCGCTGAGCAGGCCGTAGCCGGCGCGGCGGCGGGCGTCGGCGGCTTCAGCCAGGCGCAGCGCGCCGGTGCCGTCCACGCTGACATAGGCGCCCAGCGCCGGGTTGGCCCGGGCGATGCGGTCCAGGAAGTGCTGCGTCAATTCCACCGAGCTGTAGTGGCCTTTGGCCAGGCCGTCCGCCAGTTCGCCGAGCGTGGCAAATGCAATTTCAGACATGTTTTCCTCAGGTTGGTATGCCGGCCCCAGGCCGCGTGGCGCGGGGCCGGCCCGTATTGCCCGCGGCTAGCGTTTGGTCCAGTCAGGGGCGGGATAGATCGGCTTTGCCGTTGCCACGTCCGCCGGCCACACGGGCACCATGCCCTTGCCCGGCTGCAACTGCACCACCGGGAAGGGCATCAGCAACTGCTTGCCCGTATTGTCGATGGCGTAGGGGCCGGCCATGACCGTCAGCTTGCCGGACAGGTCCAGCGACGCCTGCTTGAGCGCCGCGGCATCCGTCGTGCCAGCCTTCTTCACGACCTCTTCCGTGATCGCGCCAGCGCCATAGGCCAGCGCCGTCTGGAAATCGGGCGGGAACTCGGCCTTGGGAAAGCGCTTGTCGTAGGCCGCCGCGAACTGTTCACGGTTCATGCCTGCGCTGACGTTCCAGTTGATCGCGGGGTGGTAGTTGGTGTGGCTGTAGATGTAGTTGGCGTCCGCGCCGATGGCCTGGAACTGCGGCGTCGATGCGTACACCATGAAGACGTAAGGGAAGTTGATGTCCAGCTGCTTCATCTGGCGCGTCATGCTGATCAGGTCACCCTCATACGAGGTTGGCACCAGCGCTTCGGCGCCTGCCGCGCGCGCCTTCTGAAGGATCGTGCTGAAGTCCTTTTGCCCCTTCGGGTATTTCTCGAACATCACGACCTGCATGCCGTTCTTGGTCGCCTGTTCGCGGCCGCCTTCGGCCAGCCCCGCCGGGAACGGTTCGTCGGAATACAGCAGCGCCACCTTCTTCACGCCCTGGTTGGCGGCCAGCTCCATGTTGGCGCGCAGCATGGCGGACACGGGCATCTGCGTGCCCGACACCATGTTCTTGAAACCCTGTTTGTACAGATCGTCGCTGGCGGCCGACCAGACCATCATGTACTTGCCCAGCCGCTCGGTGACGGTGGCGGCCGCGGCCGTCAGCGTGGAGCCGAACGGCGCAAACACCAGATCCACTTTTTCATCGACAATCAGGCGTTCGTAGACGCGCGTGACCATCTGCTTGTCGCTGCGGTCGTCCAGCTTGACCAGCTCGACGGGGTACTTCTTGCCTTTGATGTCGATGCCCCCCCGGCGGTTGACGTCTTCCACCCACAATTCCACACCCCGCACGCCGGATTGCGAGGCAAGGGCGAAGCTGCCGGTGGAAGAAACCGTCATGCCCACCCGGATCTTGTCCGATGTTTGGGCGGCGCCAGTGGCGGGCGTCAGGGCGGCAATGGCCATGGCCAACGCCGGTAAGCGGAACAACCAGGATTTAACGAACATGGGATGTCTCCAATCGTTATAGATTTGGGGGCCTCGCCCCGCCGCGAAGCAGGGACCCAGAACCCGGTATTGGGCAATAATTGCCCAATACGCGACAAAGCGTATAACAAATAGGCATGGAGCGCACGCCTTGAATAAATTGAATTACCGCCAGACCGAAATGCTGTGGGCCATCGTTATGGCCGGGTCGATCAGCGGCGCGGCCCGGTTGTTGAATATTTCGCAGCCGGCGGTCAGCCGGATGCTGGCCCAGACCGAGAAGAGCATGGGCGTGACGCTGTTCGAGCGCGTGCGCGGGCGGCTGCGGCCCACGTCGCAGGTGCACAGCCTTTTCGAGGAAATCGAGAAGACCCAGCGCATGATGCAGCGGGTCAACGACCTGGCCGACGCGCTGTCCGAACACGGCACGGGCGTGTTGCGGCTGGCCTCCATTCCCAGCCTGGCGCAGTTCCTGGTGCCGCGTGCCGTGGCCCGCTTCCAGCAGCGGCATCCAGAGCTGCTGCTGCGGTTGAATACCTCGGTCCTGCCCAGCCTGATATCCGATGTGCTGCAGGGCGAAGCCGAGCTGGGCCTGGTGGTCATGCAGGCGGATCACCCCTTCCTGACCTCGCAACCCCTGCATGTGGGGCGCATGGTGGCGGCTATTCCCAAGGGGCACCCGCTGGCGGAGCGGGCGTCTGTCAGCCTGGCCGATCTTTCCCCGCACCCGCACATCGTGGTGGGCACCCGGATGCCTTTCGGCATGCTGGTGTTGGGGGCGTTCGAGCAGGCCGGGCTGCCGTGCCGCATGTGCGCCGACGTGCCCTGGAGCCAGCTTGCGTGCGCGTTGGTCAATGCTGGTGTCGGGATCGCCATCGTGGATGAATTCACGGTCATGCAGAACACCATGCCGGATGTCGTGATCGTGCCGCTGCAAGAGCGGATTCCGCTGAATATCTCGGCCGTCTATGCCAGCAACCGCGAGCCGTCGCAGATCGCCTTGCGGTTCATCGATGAGCTGCGCGAGGTGCTGGCGGAGGCATTTCCCGGGTCGGGTAAGGCACCTGGTAAGGGTTAATCCTTAACTTGCAGTTATGGTTTGAGTTGTTCATAATCGCCTCCAAATAGAGCGGTCGTCCAACCCGAGACGGCCCGGAGGAAGACATCATGAGCAGCAGTCCCGCCCTGGCGGCGGGCGCGGCTTCGCATCGCGCGCAGGATCTGCGCGCCGTGCGGTTGCGCACCCGCATCGCAGTGACCCTCTTCGCCGCGCTGGCCGCCGGCCTGGCCGTGATTCCGATGGCGACCTCGAACATCTCGTTCGCGTTCTACCTGATGCTGTGGATCACCATGGCCAGCGCCATGAACATCTGCGTCGGGTTTACGGGCTATCTGCCGTTTGGCTACGTGGTGTTCTATGGCGTGGGGTCCTACGCCACCGGCATTTGCTACAAGATCATGGGTTGGCCCATCCTGCCGTCGCTGCTGGCCGCGGGCGGCGTGGGGGTGGCGATCGCGCTGCTGCTGGCGCCCACGCTGCGCCTGCGTGGCGTGTACTTCGGCATCGTGAGCCTTGCGCTCGCCACCATCGTCAAGCTGGTCATTTCCGATCTGCCGCAGTCGTTCACCGGCGGCAGCATGGGCATCATCCTGTCCAGCGCCAACAATCCCACGCACAGCTACTACGCCATGCTGCTGGTGATGGGGGCCACGCTGGCCACCGTGACGTGGCTGTCGGTATCGCGGCTGGGCCGTGCGCTCAAGGCCATCCGCGACGACGATGGCGCGGCCGCCTGCGTCGGGATCCACGTGCCCAACACCCGGCTGAAGGCCTGGCTGCTGGCCGCCTTGTTTCCCGCGTTGGCCGGTGGCATCGAGGCCTGGTACACGAACGTCGTCGACCCCGAATACGCCTTCAACGTGCTGATCACGGCGAAGAGCATCATTTATGCAATGGCGGGGGGCTTTGGCACCATCCTGGGCCCGGTGGTCGGGACGCTGGCGCTGCTGGGCATCGATCACATGATCTGGCAGAAATTCCCGGTGGTGAACCTGCTGCTGCTGGGCCTCATCATCGTCCTGCTGATGCTGTTCCTGCCGCGGGGCATCGTCGGCAGCCTGCTCAAACGCAAGCCGCAACTGCGCCGCTACATCGCCTGAGGACTCGCCATGACCGGACTGCTTATCCAAGGCCTGATCAACGGCCTGATTCTCGGCGCCATCTATGGGCTGATCGGCGTCGGCCTGAACGTCGTCTTCGGCGTGCTGCGCGTGGTGAACTTCGCGCACGGCGAATTCCTGGTGCTGGGCGCGTATTTCGCGTTCTACCTCATGGAATATGCGGGCATCAACCCGCTGGTCGCGCTGCCGCTGGCGTTCGCGGCGTTCTTCCTGGCCGGCTACCTGCTGTACTTCGTCCTGATCCCGCGGCTGTCCAAGGCGGACGACCCCGAGATCAGTTCGCTGCTGCTGATGTTCGGCGTATCGATCATGCTGGGCGCGCTGATGCTGCTGGCATTCGACGCCGACGCCCGCTCGCTGCCCTACGAGATCGAACCGGTCTTCCTGAAGTTTGGCCCGGTGCTGATCCCCACGGTGCGGTTGCTGGCGCTGGCCATCGCGCTGGCGATCATCGCCGCGTTGACGGTGTTCCTGTACCGCACCCAGCTGGGCCGCGCGCTGCGGGCCATCATCATGAACCGGGACGCGGTCCGCATCGTAGGCATCAACGTGGAACGGCTGTCCGCCGTGGCGTTCGGCCTGGGCGTGGGCCTGGCGGCCGCCAGCGGCGTGCTGGTCGCCATGGTGTTCCCGGCGTTCTCGCCGTTCATGGGCAACGATTACACGCTGATCGGCTTTATCGTCATCGTCCTGGGTGGCCTGGGGCATCCGGTGGGGGCGTTGGTCGGAGCGCTGCTGTTCGGGGTGACGGAACAGGTGTCGGTGGTGTTCTTCAGCCCTTCCATCGCCACCATTTGCGGCTTCGCGTTGATGGTCGCCACGATCTTCATCCGGCCCAGCGGTTTGTTCGGCCGCCAGGCCCTGCGCTGATCCCGGGAGACGGACGCATGTTGAAAGTCACGAATCTGAAGAAGCGCTTCGGCGGCCTGGTGGCGCTGCAGGGCGTGGACCTGGAGGTGCCCAAGGGCGGCATCCTGGGCATCATCGGCATGAACGGGTCGGGCAAGACCACGCTGCTGAACTGCATCAATGGCATCTACACCCCGGACGAAGGCCGCATCGAACTGGGCGGCCAGGAGATCGGCGGACGCCAGGTCCACGACGTGGCACGGCTGGGCGTGGGGCGCACCTTCCAGGTGCCGCGCATCTTCCGCCACCTCAGCCTGCTGGACAACCTGGACGTGGCGCAGCAGCAGGCGGGCCGCAGCGTGGACGAACGCTATGCGCAGTCCGAGTACTGGCTGCACAAGGTAGAGCTGCACCGCCTGCGCCACAACTACGCCGAGGAGCTGTCGGGGGGCCAGCAGAAACTGGTGGAACTGGCGCGCATCATGGTCGCGCGGCCCAAGGTCGTGCTGCTGGACGAGCCGTTCGCGGGGGTGAATCCCGCGCTGGCGCAGCTGCTGATCTCCGTGATCCGCGAACTGCCCACCGAACACGATTGCTCGGTGGTGCTGGTGTCGCACGACCTGACCTCGATCTATCAGCTGTCCCATCACATCATCGTCATGAACGAAGGCGCCATCCTGAGCCAGGGCGACGCCGATCACGTGCGCGCCGACCCGCGTGTGGTCGAAGCCTATCTGGGAGCCTGACATGAGCACCGCGATCCTCGCGCTGGAAGACGTGACCGTGGCCTATCACGGCGACATCACGATCTTGAACCGCATCAACGTGCAGGCGCGCGCCGGCAAGGTCACCGGCGTGATCGGCCCCAACGGCGCCGGAAAGTCCACCGTGCTCAAGACCCTGTTCGGCTTCCTGCCGCCGCGTACCGGCCGCATCACGTTGCGCGGCAAGGACATCAGCGCGCAACCCTCGCATGAACGCGCCAACCATGGCGTGGCGTTCGTGCCGCAGCATCGCAGCCTGTTCGGCGACCTGACCGTGCACGACAACCTGCTGCTGGGCTGCTGGCCGTTCCGCCGCGACAAGGCCCGGGTACGCCAGCGCATCGACTCGGTCTACGACCGCTTTCCCATCCTGGCGCAGAAACGCGACGACCCGGTGTCCAGCATGAGCGGCGGCCAGCAACGCTTTGTGGAGTTCGGCCGCGCCCTGCTCATCGAACCGTCGGTGATTCTGCTGGACGAGCCGACGGCGATGCTGGCGCCCAAGATCTCCAAGGAGATCTACGCGCTGATCCGCGGCTTTGCCGACGAGGGCATGACGGTCGTGCTGGTGGACCAGAACGTGCGGCGCTGCGCCGAGGTGTCGGACTACATGTACATCCTGGAATTGGGGCGCAACAAAGCAGAAGGCTCGCGCGAAGCCTTCGAGGAAGAGGGCGGCCTGCGCGAGATGGTCGCATCATGGATGGACTACAAGATCGACTGAGGGATCGGGCAGGGTCCGCCGGGGCGGGCCCCGGCGGGGTTGGCGTCAGAGGACGCCGCGTATCCCGGCAATGCCATGCGCGCCATGGCGCAGTGCCTGCGACACGGTCTGGGTGGATTGCCCGCCCAGCGCGAAGACCGGGATGCCCGCGTCGCGATTGCCTTCGACGAAACCTTCCCAGCCCAGCGTTTGCGCGCCGGGGTGGCTGGGCGTATCCAGCACGGGGCCCAGCACCGCGAAGTCGGCCCCGATGTTGCGGGCATGCACGATCTGGGCGTTGTCGTGGGCCGACACGCCGACCAGCGCCTGCTTGGGCAATTCCGGGCGGGCGGTCAACCGCGCCGCGTCCGCGGTGCGCAGGTGCACGCCGTCGGCTTCCTTCCACCATGCGGCCGGGTGCGCGCTGTTGACCAGCACGCGGGCGCCCGCCGCACGGCAGCGCTTGATCACTTGCTGCAGCACCTCATGCAGGGAACTTGCGCCCGCGCCGTCGGGCCATTGCGGCTCGCGCAGTTGCACAAGCTTCACGCCGCGCGCAAGCGCCGCGTCCAGGCGGCCCAGGAATGCGGCCACGCCCGCGCGCGAACCGATCGAGCTGATGCCGTAGGTCGTGGGCAGTTGCAGCCAGCGCAAGGGGGGCAGGGTGGCCGGCAGCAGGTCGCCTACCGAGGCCGCGTTGGCCGGGTCGACCCATTCCAGGCGCTGGTTCTCCAGGCCTTGGGGTTCGCCTTCCCAGCCGGTAACGTGGCAGAACGCCAGCCGGACCGTGGTGTGCGGGTACACGTGCACGTAGGTGACCCACGGGCGCGATTGCGTGACGCGGATGCCGATTTCTTCGTGCAATTCGCGGGCCAGCGCCTGCAGCACGGTTTCGCCGGGTTCGAGCTTGCCGCCCGGCAGTTCCCACCAGCCCGACCACGGTTTGCCTTCGGGCCGCTGGCCCAGCAGCAGCTTGCCGTCGGGGCGGAGGATCAGGCCGGCGGCGACGTCGACGATCTTCTCAGACATGGCGGGCCGCCCAATCGCGCGCGAATTGGTACGCCACCCGGCCCGAACGCGAACCGCGTTCGATCGTCCATTGCAGCGCTTCGGTGCGGGAAGGCTCGATGTGCGGCTCCGGGCAGCCCAGCTCGCGCAGCCAGTGGTAGACGATGTCCAGGTAGTCATCCTGCTTGAAGGGGTAGAACGACAGCCACAGGCCGAAACGCTCGGACAGGGAGATCTTCTCTTCAACCGTTTCACCCGGATGGATTTCGCCATCGGGCTGATGCTTGGCCTGCAGGTTCTCGCTCATGTATTCCGGCATTAGGTGGCGCCGGTTGGACGTGGCGTAGATCAGCACGTTGTCGCCCGACGCCGACACCGAGCCGTCCAGCACGGATTTCAGCGCCTTGTAGCCGGGCTCGCCTTCCTCGAACGACAGGTCGTCGCAGAACACGATGAAGCGTTCGGGGCGCGCGGCGACCAGCTCGACGATGTCGGCCAGGTCGCCCAGGTCGGATTTGTCTACTTCGATCAGGCGCAATCCGCGGTCGCCGTAGGCCGCCAGCATGGCTTTGACCAGCGAGCTTTTGCCGGTGCCGCGGGCGCCGGTCATCAGCACGTTGTTGGCCGGCTTGTGCTCCAGGAACTGAACGGTGTTGCGGTCGATGGTGGCCTTCTGGCGCTCGATGTGCTGAAGGTCGTGCATGTCGATGCGCGCGACGTGGCGCACGGCGTCCAGCCAGCCGCGCGACCCGCGCTTGCGCCAGCGGAACGCGTGGGCGCTCCAGTCGATGTCGGGCGGGGCCGGAGGCAGGAAGGCCTCAAGCTGCGCCAGCACGCGCTCGGCGCGCTGGATAAGGGTGGTGAATTCGCTTGCGCTCATGGCCGATCACGAACGGTAGTCGGCGTTGATGGTCACGTATTCGTGCGAGAAGTCGCAGGTGTAGACCGTGTCCGCGACCTGGCCGCGGCCCAACGCGATGCGCACCGAGATCTCGGCCTGCTTCATCACGCGCTGGCCGTCGGCCTCTTGGTAGTCGGGATTGCGGCCGCCGTCCTTGGCCACCAGCACATCGTCCAGCCACAGGCGAATATTGGACACGTCCAGGTCGTCGATGCCGGCGTAGCCAATCGCGGCCAGGATGCGGCCCAGGTTGGGGTCCGACGCGAAGAAGGCGGTCTTGACCAGCGGCGAATGCGCCACCGCGTAGGCGACCTTCAGCGCTTCTTCCGTGGTGCCGGCTTCTTCGACGCGGATCGTCATGAACTTGGTGGCGCCTTCGGCGTCGCGCACGATCTTCGTGGCCAGTTCCAGCGCGGCGGCGGTCAGGGCCGCGCGCACGGCGGCGTAAGCGGCGTCGGATTCGCTATTGACGTTCACGCCCGACTTGCCCGTGGCCGCGATGATGAAGGAGTCGTTGGTGGAGGTGTCGCCGTCGACCGTGATGCGATTGAACGACGCGTCCGCGATTTCCACGGCCAGGCGGCGCAGCAGCGGTTGCGCGATGCCGGCGTCGGTGGCCAGGAAGCTGAGCATCGTGGCCATGTTGGGGCGGATCATGCCCGCGCCCTTGCTGATGCCGGTGAACGTGACGGTCTTGCCGTCGATCTGCACCTTGGCCGACGAGATCTTCGGCAGCGTGTCGGTCGTCATGATGCCGTGGGCAGCGCTGGACCAGTGGTCGGCGGCCAGATCGGCGATGGCGCCCGGCAGGCCCGCGACCAGGCGGTCCAGCGGCAGCGGTTCCAGGATGACGCCGGTGGAGAAGGGCAGGATCTGCGCGGCCGGCACGCCCAGCAGCTTGCCCAGCGCGGCGCACGTGTCCTGGGCTTTCTTCAGGCCTTCCTCGCCGGTGCCGGCGTTGGCGTTACCGGTGTTGATGACCAGCGCGCTGATGGGGCCGCCGGCGGCCAGGTGGGCCTGGCAGATCTGCACGGGCGCGGCGCAGAAGCGATTGCGCGTGAAGACGCCAGCGACGCTGGTGCCTTCGGCCAGGCGGAAGACGGTCAGGTCGCGCCGGTTGGCTTTGCGGATGCCGGCCTCGGTGACGCCGATTTCAATGCCGGCAACAGGAAAAATTTCGGACTCGGAGGGGATCTGCAAATTAACGGCCATGACTTCGTCTCTTGAATGGGCAGGACGGAATCGCCGCCAGGCAAGGCGGCGCGCGGGGGAAAGCTTCGTATTATCCCACCGGTTTGCGGCAGGCGTTTGTCAGGCGGCGGTCAGGGGGCCATCCGCATGGCGGCCACGTCCAGCACCCCGGCGTCGCGGTTGCTGAGCACGCTGCGCACGGTGCCGTCCGGCGCCTGCAATACCGATTGGCCGGCCGCGACGTCCTCGCCGCCCTCGCGGCGGGCCGAGCGCCCGCGCGACGGTGAAAACAGCAGGTCGCCCGACTGGGCGCCGGGCAGGCGCGGGTTCGCGGCCAGCACGCGGGTGCCGGGCGGGTAGGTCATGGCGCCCAGCACGGTTTCGCGCGCCAGCAGGCCTTCGAAGTCCAGCAGCCGGCGCTGCCCGTCCAGGCGCATGTCCAGCTTCAATAGCGGCATCTGGCGCAGGGTCATGGCCTCGCTGCCTTCGGTGCGCAGCAACCAGCGCGGCGCGGGTCCGGACGTGTCCGCCGCGGTGCCGCGCGCCGCCTCGTCGACCTTCAGCCAGGCGCCGGGCGGCACGGGCTGCTGATCCAGCGTGTTGCCCACGGCCAGGTGACAGCTTGCGAAGCGGGGCAGGCCGCCGTGCATCGCGAATTCGATCCGGTGGCCATGCGCGCACAACCAGCCTTCCAGCGCCTGGTCGCGCGCAATCTCCGCCGACAGGGTCTCGGGTTGCTTGGGCGTGGCGGCATAGCGGAACAGCTGCGTGGCGGCAACCCCCTGGACGGTCGCGGGCTGGGTGTCGGGGAAGACCGCGCGGTCGAACGAGGCCAGTTCGCCCGGGCGGGTCAGGCTGAGCACGGTGCCGGCAGGCATGTCCACGCCAGCCACTCGGGTGGCCTGGGTCAGCGTCGTCTTGCGGCCGGCGTCGGCCTGGGCGTCGCGGTGGGCCGAAAACCACAGGCTGAACTGCTGGTAGGGAAAGATGGCGCCGACCAGCGCCAGGAAGGTCATCAGCACGGTGCTGGTGCGCCGGTGGTCGCCCAGCCACAGCCGGGCGCTGCGCGTGGTGGCCAGGACGGCCAGCCAGGTCAGCAACGTGGCCAGGCAGGCCAGCGAGGCCGCCATCAGCACATAGAAATTACCGCCAGGAAGAGATACCGGAATCATGGCGGCAATTATGCGCCAAACCGGACGCGGATTTCAGCGCCTGCGGCCCGGGATGGCGCCGTTAGCCCTTGGCGGATTCCAACCGGGTGGCCACCACCTGCAGCTTGAGTTCGCCCAAGGCCTGGAACAGCGCATTGCGGGTGGATTCGGGCAGGTCGCCGAACATGGACTTGACCCACGATTCGTGGGCGCGCGCCATCCGGGCGAAGGTCTTCTTGCCCTGCGGCGTCAGCTTGATCAACGAGCTGCGGCGGTCGGACTCCACCTTGGTCCGAACGACCAGGCCTTCTTTTTCCAGCTGATCGGTGATGCCGGTGATGTTGCCGTTGGTGACCATCATGTGGCGCGACAGGTCGCCCATCTTCATGCCTTTGGGAGCGCGCTGCAATTGCGCCATCAGGTCGAAGCGGGGCAGCGTCGTGTCGAACTCGTTGCGCAGGCGGCTGCGGATCTCGCCTTCGATGAGATTGGCGCAGGTCAGCATGCGCAGCCACAGCCGAAGCGCGTGGTGGTCGTCGGGCGCGGCGCGGGATTCCAGGTCGGGAGCGTCAGTCATGGCTAGGGAGGATACCGGGAATGCGTGAGGAAGCGGGCGCCAGACCCATCTGTTCGAAGATGGCGCGGGTCAGCGGGCTGGCGGGATCGTTGAGGGTCAACACGATGTCGTAATGGTTGGTGCCGGGCATCGGCACATAGCGGCCGGGAAAGCCGCGTTCATGCCAGGCGGCCAGATAGTCGTCGCTTTGGCGCTTGAACTCGTCGGTTTCGGATTCGCCGTAGCTGACCACCAGCGGGCAGCCCGCCGGCGGCAGATGCAGGGCGGGACTGTTGCGGATGGCGTCGGCCTCGCTCATGCGCATCCATTCATTGACGTGCGTGTGCACCAGCGGGCGCAGATCGAACAGGCCGGATAGCGGCGCCGCGCCGCGGATCACGTCGTGCGGGACTTCGTAGCTGGCGTGCCAGCCGCCCGCCAACAGCGCGCCCACCAGGTGCCCGCCGGCGGAACTGCCGCAGACGTGGATGCGCCGGGGGTCGCCGCCATGGTCGGCGATGTGGTGGTGAACCCAGGCCAGCGCGCGCCGGTTCTGGTCCACGATGCGGTCCAGCGTCACGGCCGGGGCCAGCGAATAGTTCACCGACACGACCACGGCGCCTGCTTGCGTGAAGGCGGGCGCCATGCCGCTGGATTCGTTCTTGGACAACAGGCGCCAGTAGCCGCCGTGGATGAATACGAAGACGGGCGCGCCCGCCGTGCTGGACGCATCGGCCGCGGGACGGAAGATGTCCAGAAGTTCGTCGGGATGTTCGCCGAACGGCACGTCCAACTGGCAGGTCAGCGACTGCCGCGCCGCAGCGCTGTCGTCGGCGTATTTCTTGAGTATCGGCTGGATGTCGGGTACTGTCGCGCGAGCGTTGTACTGGACATCAAGGCCAGCGCGGTCATAGTGGCGGTAGAGGGTGACCATGGCGGTAGATGGTTGGAAAACCCGTTAGTGAAAACCCCTTGGTAATCGTCCGTGGAAATCGTCCCTGGAAGTCGTCCCTGGTAATAACCCTTCGGTAAAAACCCTAGTCTTGTTTTGCACAATACTTTAAACCTAAACTATGAACCACGCCAGTATTCCCTATGCTCTCACAACGGGATCCTGACGTAGCAAGCAATATCTTTGCAAGCGCCAGTTTGACGGCGGCGCAACGGCGCCGGCAGGCCGGGCACAGAAGTCATTCGAATCGCACCTTCAATAAGAACACCCTCTGCGCGGGCTCGCGCACGGAGCACACCACCATGCGTTTGATCACTTCCCTTTTTGCCGTCGCCGCGCTGGTGCCGGCCGTGGCCATGGCGGATGCCGTCAAGGTCGGCATCGCCAACGATATCTCCGGCCCGTTCTCGGCGCTGGGCGCAGAAGCCCGCGACGGCTTCAACCTGGCCATCAAGCAACTGGGCAGCAAGCTGGGCGGACAGCCCGCCGAATTCGTGCAGACCGATATGGGCGGCAACCCCGACCAGGCCCGCCAGCTGGTCACGCGCTACATCCAGCGCGACAAGATCGATTTCTTCACGGGCCCCATCGGTTCGAACGTGGCGTTGGCCGTTGGCCCCGCGCTGTTCGCGGCCAAGGTGCCCTACCTGTCGAACAACCCGGGCCCCAGCCAGTTTGCCGGCGCCCAGTGCAACAACTACTGGTTCGGCACGTCTTATCAGAACGACGCCTTCCATGAAGCGGCCGGCAAGGTCGCGGCGGATCGCGGCTTCAAGAAGATGTTCATCATGGCGCCGGACTATCCGGCAGGCAAGGATGCGCTGACCGGCTTCAAGCGCGGCTACAAGACCGCTCCGGGCGACGAGGTCTACACCAAGCTCGGCCAGATCGACTATGCCGCTGAAATCGCGCAGATCCGCGCCGCCAAGCCGGACGCCGTCTACATCTTCCTGCCGGGCGGCATGGGCATCAACTTCGTCAAGCAATTCGTGTCGGCCGGCCTGTCGCAAAGCGTCAAGCTGATCGGTCCGGGCTTTTCGGCCGACGAAGACGTGATCCAGGCCGTGGGCGAACCCATGCTGGGCATGTACAACACGGCGCAGTGGGCGCATGACCTGGACGTGCCGCAGAACAAGGTCTTCGTGGACGCCTTCCGCAAGGAATACAACGGCCGTTACCCGTCGGTTTACGCCGCCCAGGCCTATGACGTCATCATGGCCATGGATGCCGCCGTCAAGCAGGCGGGCGGCAAGGCCTCGGACCGCGCGGCCATCATCGCCGCGCTGGAAAAGGCCGATTACCCGTCGGTGCGCGGCAGCTTCACCTACGGCAAGAACCACTATCCGATCCAGTCCTACTACCTGCGCGTTGTCGACAAGGACGGCAGCGGCCGCATCACCAACAAGCTGGTGGGCAAGGTGTTCGACAAGTACCAGGACGTCTACGTCGGCGAGTGCAAGCTATAGACGGTAGGGCCCACCCCCGACGCGCTGCGCGCTTCCCCCTCGAGGGGGCGTCGCTGCGGACCGGCGAAGCCGGCTCCGCGCGACCCCGCTTGGGCGGGCGTCTCCTGCGCTGCGGAGGATGAGCCGCGTTATGCATAACCAGGTGGTTTGGTGATTTGGCCGCGAGAGACGCCATCGGCGATTTGCGGCAGGGGGAAGGATTCATGACGTTTACGCTGATCGTCGAGCAATTGCTGAACGGTCTCCAGTTTGGGTTGATGTTGTTTTTGATCGCGGCCGGGCTGACCCTGGTGTTCGGCATCATGGACATCATGAATCTGGCTCACGGCTCGCTCTACATGGCCGGCGCCTACGTCGCCGCCGAGACCATGCAGCGCACCGGGTCCTTCACCGCCGCCGTGCTGGTGGCGGCGGTCGCCACCGGCCTGGTCGGCGTGGCGCTGGAACTGACGCTGATCCGCCGCCTGGCGCTGCGCGACCACCTGGCCCAGGTGCTGGGCACCTACGCCGTGATCCTGATCGCCAATGACCTGGTCAAAATGATCTGGGGCCCCGCGCCCGTCATGCTCAACATGCCGGCCGTGCTGTCCGGCCCGGTGCGGCTGCTGCCCGACCTGCTGTACCCCGCCTACCGCCTGATGATCATCGTGTTCGGCGTGGCCGCCGCCGCGGGCCTGTACTGGTTCGTGACGCGCACCCGCGCCGGCGTACTGGTGCGGGCCGGCGCTTCCAATCGCCAGATGGCCACGCTGATGGGCGTGCGCGTGCCGCTACTGTTCCTGGGCGTCTTCGTGCTGGGCGCCATGCTGGCCGCGGTGGCCGGCGCGCTGTTGGGGCCCATCACCTCGGTGCAGGTCGGCATGGGCGAAGAAATCCTGATTCTGGTGCTGGTCTGCATCGTGATCGGCGGAATCGGGTCGATCCGCGGCGCCTTCGTGGGCGCCTTGCTGGTGGGCATGGTGGACACGGCGGGGCGGGCGTTCCTGCCGATGCTGCTGCGCCAGGTCTTTTCTCCGGCGGTGGCCTCCAGCGTCGGACCGACGCTGGCCGCCATCGCCATCTATGTATTGATGGCGGCTGTGCTGGTGTTCCGGCCCTCCGGCCTGTTTCCGGCGCGGGGTTGATGATGAGAACCACACTCTGGACCGTGGTCCTCCTGGCGGCGCTGGCGGTGTTCCCGCTGGTGGCGCCGGCGCTGGGCCTGGACTTCTATATTTCATTCGTCCGGCGCGTGCTGATCTACGCACTGGCGGCGACCAGCCTGAACCTGATCCTGGGTTACGGCGGCATGGTTGCGTTGGGGCATGCGGCGTTCTTCGGCGCGGGCGCCTACGCGGTGGGCATCCTGGCGATGTCGGGCATCACCTCGGCGCTGGTCGTCTGGCCGGTCGCCATGCTGCTGGCGGGCGTGCTGGCATGCATCACGGGGGCGATCTCGCTGCGCACCCGTGGGGTGTATTTCATCATGATCACGCTGGCGTTCGCGCAGATGCTGTTCTACATCTTCATTTCGCTGCGCCAGTATGGCGGCGAAGACGGGTTGAACCTGCCGGGCTATTCCACCTTGCCGGGCATCGACCTGTCCCATGACGTCAGCTTCTATTACCTGGTGCTGGTGCTGTTCGCGCTGATCATGTGGGGTTTCAGCCGCGTGGTGTCCTCGCGTTTCGGCACGGCGTTGCAGGGCATCCGCGAGAACGAATCGCGCATGGAATCCATGGGCTACCCCGTCTACCGCATCAAGCTGGCGGCTTTCACGCTAAGCGGCGCGGCGGCAGGCCTGGCCGGCGCGCTGCTGGCCAACCACAATCTGTTCATCTCGCCCAGCCTGATGCACTGGACGCAGTCCGCCAACCTGCTGATCATGGTGCTGGTGGGCGGCATCGGCCTGCGCTGGGGCGGCGTGGCCGGCGCGGTGGTGATGCTGACGCTGGAAGAAGTGCTGCGCCTGTGGACCGAATACTGGCACCTGCCATTGGGCGTGCTGCTGCTGTGCGTGGTGTTCGGCGCGCCGCGCGGCCTGGTCGGCCTGTTCGGCCCGTTGTTCGGCGGACGCGCCACGCCTCAATCCGGCAAGGTGGGATCATGAATCCGTCTATCAATGCCACCGCGCCTGCGTTGCAGGCCGCCGGGCTGGTCCGCCGCTTCGGCGCGCTGGTCGCCACCGACAATGTGTCGCTGACGCTCAACCCGGGCGAGATCCACGCCCTGATCGGTCCCAACGGCGCGGGCAAGTCCACGCTGATTCACCTGCTGTCAGGCACGTTGGCCGCGGATTCCGGCACGCTGACGGTGGGCGGGCGCGACGTCACGGGCATGAATGCGCACCAGCGCGTGTCGGCCGGGCTGTCGCGGTCTTACCAGATCACCAATATCTTCAAGCAGTCCAGCGTGCTGGATAACCTGGTGCTGGCGGTGCAGGCCCACGCGGGCAGCAGCTTCCGGTTCTGGAAGCCGCGCGCCGCGGAATCGGCGCTTTATGAACAGGCGCGCGAGCTGGCTCGGGAATGCGCCATCGACGCCGCCCTGCTGGACCGGCCGGCGGGCACCTTGCCGCACGGCGAGCAGCGCAAGGTGGAGTTCGCGCTGGCGCTGGCCGCGCGCCCCAGCGTGTTGCTGCTGGACGAACCGATGGCCGGCATGGGCCCGGACGAGACCGTCCGCCTGACCGAATTGATCGAAACCCTGCGGGGACGGGCCGCCATGCTACTGGTCGAACACGATATGCAGGCGGTGTTCCGCCTGGCCGACCGCCTGTCGGTGCTGGTGTATGGCCGCGTCATCGCGACCGGCACCCCCGACGAAATCCGCGCCAACCCGGAAGTGCGGCAGGCCTATCTGGGCGACGAGGAGACCGCATGATGCTCACCATCGAATCGGCCCAGAGCGGCTACGGCGCCAGCCAGGTGCTGTTCGGCGTGGACCTGCAGATTGGCGCCGGGCAGGTCGTGACCTTGCTGGGCCGCAACGGCATGGGCAAGACCACGTTGCTGCGCACGCTGTTCGGCCAGTTGCCGCTGCGGGGCGGCAAGATCCATTTCGCGGGCCAGGACATCAGCGGCTGGAGCCCCGACCGCATTGCCCGCGTGGGCGTGGCCATCGTCCCGGAAGGGCGGCAGTGCTTCCCCAATCTGACGGTGCGTGAACACCTGACCGCCTTCGTTGCCGCGCGCAACCCGGATATCGGCGAGCCCTGGACGCCCGAACGCGTGTTCGAACTGTTTCCCAGGCTGGCCGAACGCGCGCGCAACATGGGTAATCAGCTTTCGGGCGGCGAACAACAGATGCTGGCCATTGGCCGGGCGCTGGTCACCAACCCCCGGCTGCTGATCCTGGACGAGGCCACCGAAGGCCTGGCCCCGAAGATCCGCGAAGAAATCTGGAATTGCCTGTCCAGGCTGCGCCAGGCGGGGCAGACCATCCTCGTCATCGACAAATATGTCGAAAGGTTGCTAAGCCTGGCGGACCAGCACGTGATCCTGGAGCGTGGCAAAGTCGTCTGGACGGGCGATTCGCGGGCGCTGGATGCCGACCGCGGCCTATGGGAACGCTATCTTGGCGTGTAGTAATAAAGCCGCAATGGCGCCGGACCGGCTGGTAAAAAATACGATATAAAACGCAATAAATCAGCATATACATTGCTGGGCTGAAACTTAAGGTGTCTGGAGCGCATCCAGACGTTTGCACCTGTTTCAATTGACCCGGCGGTTCTCTACACTTAGCGCGCTTGGCCCCTCTCGAGCCTGCAGGGCGGGCAGGCCCGTCACGTCTTATCAAGCTGTCAGGAAGTGTTCGCATGGCGAAATGGGGTTTGCGCAAAAAATCATTGATGGCGCTGCTGTTGGCATGCGTGATCGCTTTGGCGTCCGCCGCCGTCATCGGCTGGCTGGTGCTGGATGGGGTCAGGGACCACTTCGGGCGGGCATTCGCCGATAACTTCACGCAACTCAACCGGCAACGCATCCTGGCCCCGGTATCGCGCGAACTGGCGTTGTCGCAACGCCTGGCCGATAGCGAAGTCACTCGCCGCTGGTTGCGCAATGAAAGCGATCCGGCCGCCCGCGAGCTCTTCTTCCGCGAAGCCGACGGCTACCGCCGCGATCTGCTGGGCCGCGCCTACTTCATCGCCAGCGCGGCAAGCGGCCACTATTACTTCAACGACGACAAGCCGCTGTCCGAGGCGCCGCGCTACACGCTAAGCCCCGGCGCGGCGGACGACGGCTGGTTCTACGCCACGCTGAAGTCGCCGGCCAAGTACAACATCAACGTCAATCCCGACCTGAAGCTCAAGACCACGAAGGTGTGGATCAACGTGCAGGTGCGCGATGGCGACAAAGTGGTGGCGCTGACCGGCGCCGGCCTGGACGTCGGCGGCTTCCTGCGCGATTTCGTCAACAGCGGCCAGTCCGGCGTGACCCCCATCATCGTCGACCAGGAAGGCGCCATCCAGGCGCACATGGACGCCTCGCTGATTGCCTACAACTCGGGCGCGGGCGGCGGGGCCGACGGCCGGGGCAGGGTGTTCAATCTGTTGGACGACGGGACGAGCCAGGAAGAACTTCGAGCGGCCATGCGTGCGGCCGAGGCCGATCCGCAGTCGGTGCAGTCGGCGTGGGTGAAGATCGATGGCGCACGCCAACTGGTGTCCGTGGCGTATATGCCCGAGCTGCATTGGCACGTGCTGACGGTCGTGGACCTGGGCGCCGCGCGCGTGCTGGACACCGGCTGGCTGTGGCCCGCGGCGATCGGCCTGGCGGTGCTGTTCGCGGCCATGCTGCTGGGCTTCGGCTACGCCGTCGAACGGCTGATGCTGCGTCCGCTGCGGCGCCTGCAGCAGTCGGCGCGCGCGATCGCCGACGGCAGCTACGACGTGCGCCTGCCCCCGGGCGGACAGGACGAGATCGGCGACCTGAGCCGCGCTTTCGGCGTCATGGCCGACAAGGTCCGCCAGCACACGGCCGAACTGGAATCCAAGGTGCGCGAACGCACCTCCGCGCTGGAAGACGCCAACCGCGCCATGGCCGCCGCGCACAAGAAGATCGGCGACTCCATCGACTACGCCAGCCTGATCCAGCGCGCCATCCTGCCCGACCGCCAACTGACGCAATCCCTGGGCGCGCACCACTTCGTGCTGTGGAAGCCGCGCGACGTGGTGGGCGGCGACTTCTACGTCTTTCGCTCCGATGGCGCCAACTGCCTGCTGGGCATCATGGACTGCGCGGGTCACGGCGTGCCCGGCGCCTTGATGACGATGCTGGCGCGCGCCGCCATCGACCTGGCGATCACCGAGGCCGGCCCGGCCGATCCCGCCGGCATCCTGACGCGCACCGACGCGGCCATCCGTGCCATGCTTGCGGATGCGCAACTGCCTCGCGCCCTGGCCACCAACACCGATGCGGGCCTGGTATATATTGACCGCCAGACGGGACGGCTGCGGTATGCCGGCGCGAAGATCAGCCTGTACGCCAGCGATGGCGAGACCTTGCGCGAAATTCCCGGCGGCAGGCGCGCGCTGGGCGACAAGCGTACCGGGGTCTACGAGAATATCGACTTGCAAATGGAGTCCGGCTGGACCTATTACCTGGCGACCGACGGTTTCCTGGACCAGGCGGGCGGCGAGCATGGGTTCGGGTTCGGCAACACGCGTTTCGCGGGCATGCTCAAGAGACACGCGCGGCAGCCGTTAACTGAACAGGCCGCCGCTTTTACGCAAGCGTTGGCCGAATACCAGGGTGCGCGTCCCCAGCGCGACGACATCACCTTGCTGTCTTTCCGTTTCGAATAAACGTTATCAGGGCGGTAACCGCTATGAATGCCTCCGATCTCTATGCACTGGGCGAACGGTTCAATCAGAACCGCACCCTGCTGTGCTTCAACGGGCCGATCTCCCGCAGCCTGATCGAGGAAATCGGCAACGCGCTCAAGAATTACCTGAACGCGGAACATGTGCGGCCGGCCGAAGCGATGGACGTGTTCTCGGTCTACATCGAGATGATCCAGAACATTCGCCAATATGCCGTCGCCAACGGCGACGCCGAGGCTTCGGCCACCGTGGTGATCGGCCGCCGCGACGAAAGCCGCTACGTGGTGTCGGCGGGCAACCTGGTCAAGTCCGACGACGGCCACGCGCTGGTCGCGCGGATCCAGGAACTGGCCGCGCTGGACAAGGCGGCCCTGAAGGCCGAATACAAGACGCAGCTGCACAAGCCGCGCGCCCAAGGCGTGGCCTCGGGCGCGGGCCTGGGCCTGATCGATATCGCACGCCGCGCCGGCGCCCCGCTGGAAGCCAGCCTGACGCCCGCCGCGGAGGAAGGGCACGCGTTCTTCAGCCTGAGCGTCGTGATCTGAAGGCTCCGCGTATCCCCGTATTATTTTCGGAGTATTTGATGAAAGAGCTGAACATTCCCGGGACGCAGTCCACGCCCGCCATCACCGCCGATGCCGCTGCCGGCGTGCTGGCGATGCGCGGCGACTCGTACCCCGAGAATTCCTTTGAACTGTTCGGTCCGGTGATCGAATGGGTCGAGGCTTACCTGCTGGGCACGACCGCCCCGTTGAGGCTGGAACTGGAATTGCTGTATCTGAACACCAGCAGCATCAAGTCCGTCATGGATATCTTTGATGTGCTCGAAGCCGCCCACGGCAAAGGCCGGGAGGTCAGCGTGACCTGGTTCTACGACAAACGCAATGAACGCGTCGGCGAACTGGCCGAGGAATTCAAGGAAGACTGCACCTTTCCGTTCTCGGTGGTCGGCCGCGAATGAAACCGGGCGCTGCCGAACTGGATCGGCGCATCACCGCGCTGCTGGCGGACCCGGCCTATGACGGCCATCCCTTGCGCGAAGCGCTCGAGGCGCTTTGGCAGCATACGGCCGGGCAAATGGCCCGCATCGAACGCGTGACCCAATTGTCGGACGCCTACCAGTCCATGGCGCACGAGCGCGAACTGGGTCTGTGCGACCAGTTCGACCGGCAGTTGCGCCGCCTGACGCGCATTGCGCGAATTTCCGACCACTATCAGAGCATGATGCGCGATCTGAACGCCGCGCTACAAGAAACCTCCAGCCGCGATCCGTTGACCAGCCTGTTGAACCGGCGCGCCCTGATGGAAATGATCAAGCAGGAAGTCGAGCGCGCGGCGCGCAGTGGCGAGAGCTTTGTCGTGGCCATGCTGGACGTCGACCACTTCAAGGCCGTCAACGACCGCTACGGGCATGAAACCGGCGACCGCGCATTGGTCGAACTTGCCGGCGTGATGGGTGAAAGCCTGCGCGAATACGATTTGTGCGGGCGCTGGGGCGGCGAGGAATTCCTGGTGCTCCTGCCCAACACGCAGCCCGACGCCGCCCAGGGCGTCATGGACCGATTGGTGGGCGCGGTGCGCGGACTGGCGGTGGCGGCCGGCGCGGATGTATTGAGGCTGACGGTCAGTATCGGCATGGCGCATCACCAATTGGGAGAGACTTTCTCGGAAACGCTTAGTCGCGCGGACCAGGCGCTGTACCTGGCCAAGCAGGACGGACGAGACCGCGTCGCGCTTGGTTTTCCAAAGCGCTGAATGAAGCCGGAACAGCTGTATTCCGGTATGGAGCCCCTTATGCTTGATAGTCATGTAAGCGTTTCGAGCGCGGGCCCCGAGGGCGCCGCGTGGCATGTGGGCAATTACCTGACGTCGATGGACCAGGCGCTGTTGCTGTTCGACTTCGACGCAAGCGGCTCGCTGTTGAACGCCAACGCCAATTTCCTGGCCGCCGTGGGGTATACCTCGGAAGAGGCCCTGACGCTGCGTCACGACATGCTGTGCGACAGCATGGACGAAGGCAAAGGCCTTGCCAGCGGAGAACGGATCTGGACCCGGCTGCGCCGGGGCGAACATTTCTCGGGCACCTGCCGCTACCGCAAGAAGGACGGCGGTTCGCTGTGGATAGAAGCCACCTATCTGCCATTGCGGGACGATGGCGGCGACATCGCGCGCATCTCGGTCATTTCGCGCAAGTCCATCGCGGACGCCGAGCGCCAGGAAGAAATCCGCCTGCTGCTGCTGGGCATCAACGAAACCGGTAATGCCGTTGCGGTGTCCGGCAGCGACGGCCGCATCGTCTATGTGAACGACGGTTTCCAGCGCATGCTGGGCTTCGGGCGCGGCGACGCGCTGCACCAGGAACTGGGCGAATTGCTGGCCGGCGGCCGGCCCGACGGCGGCACCCGCGAGGAACTGGACCGCCGCATCGCCTGCCGCGAGGGTTACCACAAAGACGTGCTTGTCTACGACCGCTGCGGCAAGCCGCTGTGGGTCTCGGTCATGGCCAATTCGGTCTTCGACGACCGCGGTACGCTCGTCAACATCGTCGACGTACTGACCGACATCACGCCCACCAAGGTGCACGAAGTGCTGCAGCGCCGCGTGCTGCAGGCGATGGTGAACGAGGCCTCGGTGGTCGAGGTCATGAACATGGTGTGCCGCGAGGTCGAACGCCTGGCGCCCGAAGTGGTTGCCACCGTGCTGCGAGTGGACGATGCCGGCCAGCTCAGGCAGTTGGCGGCGCCAAGCATGCCGGCCGCCTACGCCGACGCGCTGGACGGCTTGAAGGTCGGCCCGCAGTCGGGCGCCTGCGGCACCTCGGCGTTCCTGGGCCGCCCCGTCATCGTGCCGGACATCGCCACCGATCCGCTTTGGGACGATTACCGCCATCTGCCGTTGCCGGACGATGTGAAGGCATGCTGGTCATCGCCCATCAAGTCCAGCGACGGGCGCGTGATTGGCACCTTCTGCTTCTATTTCCGCGAACGCCGCCTGCCTGACGATTTCCACCATCGCCTGGTGGACGTATGCGTCTACCTGTGCGCGTTGGCGCTGGAACGCGAAGAAGCGCGCGCTCGCATCCGCCAGCTGGCGTTCTACGACGAGCTGACCGGCCTGCCCAACCGCAACCTGCTGCTGGCGCAAGCCGAGCAGGCCATCGCGCGGGCCGAGCCGGAACGCAAGCGCGTGGCCGTACTGTTCCTGGACCTGGACCGTTTCAAGCAGGTCAACGACACCCTGGGCCATCCCATCGGCGACGCCTTGTTGCGCGACGTGGCCCAGCGGTTGCGCCGCCTGGCGCGGGCGTCCGACATCGTCGGCCGGCTGTCCGGCGACGAGTTCGTGATGATGATGCCGGACTTCGAACACGGGCGACTGACTGCCGCCGCCGAACACATCCTGGTGGCGCTGGCCCAGCCGTTTTCCGTGGGCGGCGTCACGCTGAACCCGTCGGTCAGCATCGGGATCAGTGTGTTCCCGGAAAACGGGCGCGACATGGACACGCTGCTGCGCCACGCCGACATGGCGATGTACCAGGCCAAGACGGCAGGCCGCAACCGCATTTCGTTCTTCAGCGCCGAGATGAACCGCCAGGCACAAGAACGTCTGGCCCTGGAAGCCGCCCTGCGCGACGCGCTGGAAGCCAAGGCGTTACGCCTGCACTACCAGCCGCAGGTCGGCCTGAAGAACGGCAGCCTGTATGGGGTCGAGGCGCTGGCCCGCTGGCGCCATCCGACGCTGGGCGATATTTCGCCCGCCCGTTTCGTGCCGTTGGCCGAAGAATGCGGCCTGATCGGCGACCTGGGCGACTGGGCGCTACGCGAGGCCTGCTCGCAACTAGCGGTCTGGCGCAGCAACGGTCTGCGCGTGCCATCGGTATCGGTGAACCTGTCAGCCACGAATTTCCACAACCTGAACCTGCCCCGCATGATCGCGGCCACGCTTGCCGAATTCGGCCTGGCGCCGGCCGATCTGATGCTGGAGATCACCGAAGGCGTGGTCCTGGACGCCACCGCCGGCACGCTGCGAACCATCGCGGAACTTCACCGCCTGGGCGTGCGCTTGTCGATGGACGACTTCGGGACGGGATATTCCAGCCTGGGCCACTTGCGGCGCCTGATCGTCGACGAGCTGAAGCTGGATCGCAGTTTCGTGCAGGGATTGGAGAGCGATGACGCAGCGCGAGCATTGACCAGCGCGGTCATCCGGATCGGCGAGAGCTTGAGCCTGCCGGTGGTGGCCGAAGGCGTCGAGAACGAGGAACAGCGGCGATTCCTGATCGAGCAAGGATGTGCGGCGGGACAAGGATTTCTGTTTTCGCCGCCGTTGCCGGCTAAGGATTTGGAGGAGTGGCTTCGGGGGAGAATTTGACTGTGGGGGGTGTTTGGCTAGGCGTTGAGTTCTTGAGACGCCCGTCACGTCGGCGGCCTGGGGTACGCGGGTCAACGATTGCGGTCCGGAGCCTTCGCTCCGGACTGCCCCGTCGTCATCCTCGTCCGCCTTCGGCTCCCTACGGATTCCCTCGGGCTTATCGACTCCCCGCGTACCCCAGGCCGCCGACGCGACGGGCTCCGTCAGGT
>Ga0307412_10000225_pt1 | contig 37789 bp, 24 predicted proteins | sample DK1Cmetagenome_3_FD_203823 | JGI IMG/M metagenome (GOLD analysis project Ga0307412, IMG submission 203823) | Maize rhizosphere microbial communities from greenhouse at UC Davis, California, United States - DK15-C-1 | ecosystem: Host-associated > Plants > Roots > Rhizosphere > Soil | place: USA...
TTCGATCCGGAGGACGATTCGACGTCGTCGGAGCCGCGGGAATGTCCGCGGTCTTGATTATGTTGCTGCTTGTCATTTCCAAAGGCGCGACATGGGGGTGGACATCAATGTTGACCGTGGGTCTGGGCGGTGGATGCATTGTCCTTTCGACCGGCTGGGTGTTCTGGGAGTTGCGCGTTGCCAAGCCCCTGGTTGACCTGAGAACAAGCGGACGCCGCCAGGTGCTTTTGACGAATCTCGCATCCCTCATCTTTGCCTTTTCCATGCTGTCCATGTCACTGAGCCTGCCGCAAATCCTGCAGTTGCCGGCAGAAACGGGCTACGGAATGGGGCAGTCGATGCTGGTGGTGGGCCTGGTGATGGCTCCTTCAGGTCTGGTGATGATGGCTGTATCACCGCTGTCAGCATGGATATCAACGGCAGCAGGCCCCAAGTGGTCGCTCATGGCAGGAGCAGTCCTGGTTACCGCTGGACACTGCGTCGGCTTTTTCACACTGGAGGCAATATGGCAGCTGGTCTTGGCGTCCAGTTTGGTGGGCGCAGGCATTGGCCTCGCATACGGGGCTATGCCAGCGCTGGTTATGGGCGCAGTTCCTCCGTCCGAGTCCGCTTCCGCAAACGGCCTTAATTCGCTGATGCGTTCAGTGGGGACGTCGTTGTCAGCGGCCGTCGCCGGGCTGGTTTTCGCCCAGATGAATACCGTGGTGGCCGGAAATCCTGTTCCCTCACGCGATGCCTTCCTGGTGATCATGGGCGTCGGCGCGGCGGCAGCGCTTACGGCTCTGGTTATTGCTGCCTTTTTGCCGCGGTACCGGCTCTCTGGTACCCGTTAGCTACCATAGTGCGGCGTCTACTGGACGCTGCAGCACGATGTCGACTGGCGCCACAAGAAGAACGGCTCGGCTGGAGTGTCCAGCCGAGCCGTTGTGCCTCACAGAGGGCTGCCGCAATTCAACGGCTTTGCGAGACCTTGGCTACGCTGCTGACCGCTAGATCTGCAAGCAGCGCATTGACCCTCTCTTGCGCCCTTTCCAGAACTCCCTCGCCCGGCGCCACATGCACAATTCCGGCATCCATGGCCGCGAGGGCAGCTTCGGCTACTTCAGCCGGTGTGAGGAAAGAACGACCCATGGAACGGATATTCGGAGTCCCAGGAGGCAAATCAATCGCGCCAAGTAACGCCGAGTTCTCCCCTAGGGGCGTATCAACAAGACCTGGGCAGAGAACGGTGGCTCCCACTCCCGGCGCGGCCTGCCGGAGTTCAAGGTTTAGGGTTTCTGTGAGCCCGACGACGGCGTGCATTGTTGCTGTATAGGGTGACCGGGTTGGAAGTGGCGCCAGTCCGCCGGAGGATGCCGTATTGAGAATGTGTCCGCGTCCTTGAGCGATCAGGTGGGGCGCGAAGGCGCGAACACCATTGACGACGCCCATAATTTTGACCTGAATCATTCGTTCCCACGTTTGCGGTGCCTGCTCCCACAGCGCAGCACTGGGAGATACCAGCCCTGCGTTATTGCACAGAAGCTGAACGCTGCCAAAGGCATAAACCGCAGCTTCCGCCAATGCCCTGACGGATTCAGCGTCAGCGACGTCGGCGGACACCGCCACCGCCTCGGCGCCGGCCCTGCGGAGACTGCTCGCTGCCGCTTCTGCCGCATCCGCGCGAATGTCGGAAATGACGACGCGCCCGCCACGAGCTACAACTGCCTCGGCAAGTCCGAAGCCAATTCCGCTTGCCCCACCCGTGATGACTGCTACGTCACCGCTTTCCAGTTTCATCTTCAATGCCTTTCTATTGAGAAATATCCAATAACTTGCCGGAACCGGGCCGGCAGTCCAAAGGGATTGACAGCCGTGGATCCGACTTCATGTGCGTTAAGGCGGAAAACGAAAAAGGGCGCCGCTTGATGAGAGCGGCACCCTTCCTCGCTTGTGACTACTACTTACTGCTGGACCGGCTTGGCGCTGCCGTTGGCCGTCCACCGGCCACGGAGGAAGAACGCCGAACCCTTGGGCCGGCGGTCCCGGGTAAAGATTCCCTTTTTGTTCCCATCGACGCGGTGGATTCCCGGTGTAGTACGGAAGTCGGCGAAGTTCCACACCTGTTCACCGACAAAGGATGGAAACTTATCAAAGACCCGATGATTCATCTCGAGATACGCGATCTGATACTCCTCGGACCACGGGATGTCGTTGAGGGAGTGGAGTCCCGCCATAGTGTCGGCGCCGTACTCGGTCATCATGACCGGCTTGTCGAACTTCTCGATCCAGTCGCGGATATCGGCTTCGAGCTTCACCTCTGCGGACGCGAGGTCACCGTTGTCGATGTACCAGCCGAAGTACCGGTTGATACCGATTACATCGAACAGGGTGGCAATCTGGTCGTTCTTGGCGTTAGCCAGCAGCCATGCCGTGTACGTGATGGGGCGGCTGGGATCCAGCTTGCGGGCCAGCTCAGCAAGAGGCGCAAAGTACTCATAAGCCCCGTCCTCCTGGCTTGCCGGTTCATTTGCAATGCACCACATGACGACGCTCGGGTGATTTTTGTCCCGGCCGATAAGCTCGCGAAGATGCTGCGCATGCGTCTCCTGCATTTCGTCTCCCAACGTTTCCTGGGAAAAGGTGGGAGGCGGGTTCTTCGCGGTCATCCCGCCCGAGACGCCCAGATTGAATCCCACGGCTGCCGTTTCGCCAATCACCACGATGCCATGCCTGTCGGCGTACTCGAGTACTTCCTCGGCATACGGATAGTGGGAGGTCCGGAAGGAATTCGCCCCGATCCACTTCATCAGTTCAAAATCATGGACCAGGTAGGCGTTGTCATGGCCCTTGCCGCGAACAGGAGTGTCTTCGTGCTTTCCGAAGCCAGTGAAGTAAAACGGCTTGCCGTTGATCAGGAAGGCATCCTTTGTGACCTCGATGGTCCGAACACCAACGGTCTGGGTATAGGAATCGACGAGTTCACCGTCCGCATGCAGCGAGACTTCGAGGTTGTACAGGTAGGCAGCGCCTGGCTGCCAGAGCTTTACATCCTCAATCCGGAGGGACCCCTCTGCCCCGCCTCCACGCGCGACCTCGGCGCCGCTTTCATCACGAAGAACGACCTGCACGTCAGCCGGACCAGTGGAGACAACCGAGTACTGGACAGTGCCCGCAGCACCTTCGACCCCGGTCGTCACCGTGATGTCATCAATCCGCGTCGCTGGGACTCCTGCGAGCCAGACCGAGCGAGCCAGCCCAGCATAATTAAAGAAGTCATGGTGGTAGCTTTGCCGGCGCTGCCCTGAGTCCACCACATTGACGTGTCCCGGCGGGATGGTGTGGATCGAAAGCTCGTTGTCCACGCCCACGGTCAAGCGGAAAGACTTTCCAGGCTGCACGTACTCGGTGATGTCCGCTTCAAACGGAGTGTAACCACCGATGTGTTCCACCACCGGGACGTCGTTGACATAGACCTTGCCATGATGCGTGGCCGCATCAAAGCGGATCACTGTCCGCTTGCCATCCCAGCCCTGGGGCACGAACACGTCACGCTGATACCACACCCACCCCACATGATCGCGAATTTTCGCGTCGAGGAAGAGGTCGTTGTAGCTAGCTGGTACCGCCACATCCAGCGGACCCGGAAGCGGTGCGGACCACGGCTCCCGAAGGCTGGTCTCGTCTAGGGCAAACCGCCATATCCCGTCGAGGTTGACGAGATCGCGGGTACTTGAGGCCTGAGGTTTCAGCATTGACTGGATTCCTGACTGTTGGTTGTCATCGATTGCTCAAGATAAAGGCAAGCGGTTGCCAAAAGCATATCTGATGGTCGTTTTTGTTGCGAGGGCTTTATATGTGATGAAGATCACATAGCATGACTGATACTTGCGATTCCCCCAAGGATCATGAACTTATGCGGGAGAATAGGGCTCTGGTGAAGGTCGTTCCGCTGAGCGCGACGGGAAGCGCGGTCACACTTTTGGCTACTGGCGAGTATATGCAACCGATTGGCAAAATGCCACGGCCGCGAACTGCCGTTCCACCTGTATTGTGATCCGGCCCGGCTGTTGCTGCAGGGCCGGGATGCCAGCTTAGGTTGACCCTAAAAACTTACCGGTGGAGCCCCTGACCACCAGCTCGGTGTCTATGTAGTGGACGAACGGGCTTTTCTCGGGGCTTTTGAGTGCTTTGAGCAGGAGGCCGGCAGCTTCCATGCCGCAGGTTTCCATCGGTGCGCGAACAGTCGTCAACCCGGGTGTGGTTAGGTCGGCACCGAAGATGTCATCGAATCCAACGATGCTGATTTGGTCGGGAATGGCATACGCCGCTGCCTGAAGTTCCTGCAGCAGGCCGATTGCCAGGAGGTCGTTGTAGGCAATCACAGCCGATGCTCCAGCGTCCACAATCATCCGGGCAGCTGCTCGACCCCCTTTTATCGTGGGACTGTCCGAGTCAAGCTTGACGGCTTCTATGCGGCACCACTCAGATGCCTGCCGTACTCCTTGCCACCGCCGCGCCGACATCCACGAAGCGTCGGGACCGGCGATGAACGTTATCTTTCGATGGCCGTGCCCGGCGAGATGACGCACCGCTTCCCCCAAACCCTTCTCTACATCGGGAACAACACACGTGATACCTTCCACATCCCGGTTGACCACAATGACAGGCTTTTCCTGCGCCAGTTCCCTGATGCGGTCATCTTCCATGCGGGGGCTTGCCAAAATCAGACCATCGACACTTGCCAGCATGCGCTGCGCGGCCGACTGCTCTTTCCGGGCGGACTCGCCCGATTCGGCGAGGATTACCGAATAGTCATGATCGGCAGCAGTAAATTCTGTTCCCCGTATTGTTCCGAAGAAGGTTGGGTTGGCGACATCGGTGACTATCAGGCCGATGGTACTGGTCTTTCCCGTGGGAAGAGCCTTGGCGAAGGGGTTCGCCTGATAGTTGAGTTCAGCCGCCGCATCCTCAATGAGCCTGCGGGTGCCAACGCTTACCCTTCCGGGCTTGCTGAGAGCCCTGGAAACCGTTGAGGGATTTACACCCGCCAATTTTGCAATGTCGTAAATGGTGGCATTGGCTCTAGCGGGCCTGCCTTCGACATTGTTCCGGAGAGTCTTCCGCTCTGCCTCGGGGGGTGAAAGTTCAGTCACTACTACAGCATCGTCAAGATGTGCCTCAAAATCAAGCGGTTGCCAAACCGGTGGGGCCGCTAGCCCTCTGATCTGATCAAGGTTGGAACTGGTCTTCTGTTTTCGCTGGACTGGTAACGATAAGGCCAACCCGGCGGCGCGAGTCGTAGGGTGGCAACCGGTTGACAAGGTAGGTTAGCTCAGCGAGCATGGATGCATGCCCCAGCCTCTTACTCACCCAGACCGGCTTCTTCCGGCTGATTCCGGCGTGCGTCGTATCGCACGGTCACTTCTGGAGTCAGTGCAGGGCCTGCCGATACTTTCTCCCCACGGCCACGTCGACGCCGCCGTTATCGAGCAGAACACCCCTTTTCCCGACCCGGCAGCGCTACTGGTCAGTCCGGACCATTACGTCACACGTCTTATCCATGCGAGCGGTGTTCCATTGGGCCGGCTCCGCACTTCCGCGGATACAGAACCGAATCCCAGGGAGGTCTGGCGAGAGTTTTGCAAGGCCTGGCCACTTTTCGACGGGACCGCTTCGGGCCATTGGCTGCGCGATCAGTTCCAGTTCGTCTTCGGGCTTAGCCAGCTGCCCTCTCCGGAATCGTCCGATCTCCTGTATGACGAAATTTCCGCAAAACTCCAGGAAGAAACGTTCCGACCCAGGCAGCTCTTCAAAGACTTCAATATCGAAGTGCTGGCTACCACGGACGATCCCTTGGACATGCTGGAGAGCCACCAGGCCCTCGCCGACGATCCCACCTTCCACGGCCGGGTACTGCCCACGTTCCGGCCGGACGCCTACCTCAACATCGCCCACCCTGACTGGGCCGGCAACGTTGAGCGCCTGATCGCGGCAGCGGGCGACGGCGGTACCGGCTACAGCGCCTACCTCACCGCCCTGGAAAACCGGCGTCGCTATTTCATCGACCACGGCGCAGTGTCCGCCGACCACGGCGTCATGACCCCGGCAACACTTAAACTGGATGCCGCCGATGCGGCACGGCTGTTCGACCGTGCCCGCTCCGGCCAGGCAGGGCCCCGGGAACGGGATGCCTTCGAGGCGCACATGCTGTACCAGATGGCCAGGATGTCGGTGGAGGACGGCCTGGTGATGACCATCCATCCAGGCTCGTTCCGCAACCACCACACGCCCACGTTTGAGGCCTTCGGGGCCGATACCGGGCATGACATTCCGGTTGCGGTCAATTACACGGAGGCCATCCGGCCGCTGCTGCAGGACTTCGGGACGGCCAAGGACTTCCACTTGGTGCTGTTCACCCTGGACGAGACGGTGTTCTCCCGGGAGTTGGCGCCGCTGGCCGGGTTCTACCCCTCTGTCTACCTGGGGGCGCCATGGTGGTTCCTCGATGCCCCCGACGCCATGCTGCGTTTTCGCTCCGCCGTCACCGAATCAGCTGGGTTCTCGAGATTCTCAGGCTTCATTGACGACACCCGTGCCTTCTGTTCCATCCCCGCGCGTCACGAGGCATCCCGACGGGTAGAAGCTTCATTCCTCGCCCGCTTGGTGGCAGAGCACCGGATAGACGAGGAGCGAGCATTCGAAATCATGATTGACACGGTAGATACATCTCCCCGCCGGGCGTTCAAGTTATGAGCGCCAGCCTGCAGAGCACGGGGCCCGAGGCAGGCCAGCCAACACCCCTGCTTAATCGACAATTACACGGAGCGCCCCAGCCTGCGCCCGTACGGATCGTTCACTTGGGATTAGGCGCCTTTCATCGGTCCCACCAGGCGTGGTATACCCAGCACGCCAGCGATGCGGAGCAGTGGGGGATAGCGGCTTTTAGCGGCAGGCGTCCTGATGCCGCTGACACGCTGGCTGCTCAAGACGGCTTGTATACGTTGGTGCAGCGCTCCGGTGACGGGGACGACTTCGAGCTCGTCGGCAGCATCGCGGAAGCCGTTGATGGTGCGGACGTGCAGCGTTTGAAGGAGCTGGTTGCATCCCCACAGACAGCAGTTGTAACCCTGACCATCACCGAGGCCGCCTACGCAATCGACGGGTTCACCGCAGGAGAATTGGAATCCTCGACACCGCTGGGCCGCCTTGTCCTTGCCCTGGCCGCCCGGCGGGAGGCGGGTGCCGGAGCCCTCGCCGTCGTCTGCTGTGACAACCTGGCACACAACGGCGCGGTGACGCGGAATGCGGTTCTCGGCCTCGCTGCCTGGCCGGCCGATCAGGTTGGTTCCTTCGCTGGATTGGCGGACTGGATCGATGAAAACGTGAGCTTTGTCAGCACGTCGGTCGACCGAATCACCCCGAGGACTACACCGGCAGACTTTGATTTGGTTGCCGACGCGTGCGGTTACCGGGATGCAGCGGCGGTGGTCACCGAGCCGTTCCATAACTGGGTCCTTAGCGGGGAATTTCCCGCCGGCCGGCCGCGCTGGGAGGACGCCGGTGCGGTGTTCGTGGACGACATCGAGCCGTACGAGAACCGCAAGCTGTGGCTGCTCAACGGCGCGCATTCCATCCTGGCATATTCGGGGCTGGTCCGCGGGCACCGGACGGTGGCCGAGGCGCTGTCCGATCCTGTCTGCCGGGAAGCGGTGGAGGAGTTCTGGGATGAGGCCGAAGGGCACCTGCCTAACAGCCTGCGTATCCCGGAGTACCGGACCGCCCTTCTGGAACGATTCGGTAACAGCAGAATCGCGCACCACCTGGCGCAGATCGCCATGGACGGCACCACCAAGCTGCGAATGCGTTCCCTACCCGTCTTGGCCGCCGAACGTGCCGCAGGCCGCCCCGGGGACGGAGCAGCGCGGATAATCGCCGCCTGGCTCGCCTACCTCTCAACGACGCCAGGGTTCCAGGATCCTCTCGCCGCGGACATCAATAATGCGCTCACTCTTGAGGGAAGCGAACGCACCGCTGCGCTTGTGGCGCTGCTGGACGCGGAGCTTGCCGGGGACTCCCGCCTCGTTGCCCGGCTGGATGGCCTTCAGGCCGCCTTCACGGCCGGATCCGCAGCCAATATTTCCGCTCTTAATCACGCGGGCCGTTAAGGTATCGGCCTCAATTGGAAGGACAACCATGAAAATCATTGCCGCGGAAGTCTTCGTGACCAGTCCGTCCCGTAACTTCGTGACCCTGCGGATCACCACTGAGGATGGTGTGACCGGTATTGGTGACGCCACGCTCAATGGTCGGGAGCTCGCCGTCGCCGCGTACCTGAAGGAGCATGTTGCGCAGCTGCTGATCGGCAAGGACCCGCACCGGATCGAGGACACCTGGCAGTTCCTGTACCGGTCCTCGTACTGGCGCCGCGGCCCGGTGACCATGGCCGCGATCGCGGCTGTTGATATGGCGTTGTGGGACATCAAGGGCAAGCTCGCCGGGATGCCGGTGTACCAGCTGCTGGGCGGTGCGTCCCGCGCCGGGCTCCGCGCTTACGGCCACGCCTCGGGCGCTGACATCCCATCGCTGTTCGATTCCGTGCGGGAGCACCTGGAACTGGGCTACAAGTCGATCCGGATCCAGACCGCCGTGCCGGGCATCAAGGCCGTGTACGGTGTCGCGGCGCAGGCGCAGGCCTCGGGGGAGCGGTACGACTATGAGCCGGCCGGCCGGGGCGCGTTCCCGGTGGAGGAGGACTGGGACACCCGCGCGTACCTGCGGCACCTGCCCACCGTGTTCGAAGCGGTCCGGAACGAGTTCGGCCCGGAGATCCCTTTGCTGCATGACGGGCACCACCGGATGACCCCGATCCAGGCCGCGAAGCTGGGCAAGGCGCTGGAGCCGTACGACCTGTTCTGGCTGGAGGACTGCACCCCGGCCGAGAACCAGGAGGGCCTGCGCCTGGTCCGCCAGCACACCACCACGCCGCTGGCCATCGGCGAGATCTTCAATACCGTGTGGGACTACCAGACCCTGATCAAGGAACAGCTGATCGATTACGTCCGGGCTGCGTCCACCCACTTCGGCGGGATTTCCCCGTTGAAGAAGGTCATGGACTTCGCCGCGCAGTACCAGATCAAGTCCGGCTTCCACGGACCCACCGATATCTCCCCGGTCGGGTTCGCCGCGCAGCTGCACGTGGGCCTGGCGATCCACAACTACGGCATCCAGGAATACATGCAGCACTCCGCGGCGACCAACGAGGTCTTCGAGCAGTCCATGACGTTCAAGGACGGCTACCTGCACCCGGGCGACAACCCCGGCATCGGCGTCGAATTCAACGAAGAAGCCGCAGCCGCGTACCCGTACCAGCAGGCCTACCTGCCCTACAACCGCCTCATCGACGGAACGGTCCACGACTGGTGAACACGATCAAACCTGCCACACCCGGCAAGCTCCGGGTGGTGGTGATGGGCGTCTCCGGATGCGGCAAGACCACCATCGGCGACCTCGTCGCCCGCGAACTCGGCGTCCCGTTCCTGGACGGCGACTCGCTCCACCCGGTGGAAAACGTCGCCAAAATGGCCGCCGGCACCCCGCTGACCGACGAGGACCGCTGGCCCTGGCTCGCCACCGTCGGCGCCGCACTGGCCAAAGCCGGTGACGGCGGCCTGGTGCTCGCCTGCTCGGCGCTGCGCCGCAGCTACCGCGACGCCATCCGGGCCCAAGCCCCGGACACCATCTTCCTGCACCTGCACGGAACCAAGGACGTCCTCGGCCAGCGCCTCGAAGGCCGGACCGGGCACTTCATGCCCACCACCCTCCTCGACTCCCAGCTCGCGACCCTCGAACCCCTCCAGGCCGACGAAGCCGGATTCGTCGTCGACATCGCCGCCCCCGTCGACGAGGTGGTCGCATCAACGCTCAAGTCGTATTCAGGGACGGTCCAGACAAACCACGCGCTTCAAGAACCTCCAAGAACAGGAGTCAGGCTAAGTAAAGCCTCAGGCTAGGAGTTCTGAACCAACTTTGGTTGTTGTCGCCTCCGAAGCTGGGCCGTTATGTCACCGTTTTTACTGCAGGCACGGCTACACCGCTGCCGAATCACGAGTAAGTCCCGTTGAGGCTCCATCCGCGGCCGAACTAGGAACAGAGATGCCACTCACCCCTGAAGCAGCAGCAACTTTGGTGTACGAGATATTCGACCTCCAACGTGCAGTGCGCTGCATTTCCGCTTCCATATCACGGCAACATGGAACGGGCGCCGCCCTGCACTTCGTCCTTCGCCTAGTCGGTGAGGAGGAGTGCCGGGCTACCGAACTCGCGGCGCGGCTTGGGATCGGCGCTCCGATTCTGAGCCGACACATCACAGAGTTGGAGGACCAAGGGCTGGTCACACGAAAGAAGGACCCAGCAGACGGCCGTGCTCAACTCGTTGCAATAACGCCCCACGGGGCGGAACGGCTACATCATTTGGAAACGCAGCGTTCAGCGGCATTTCAGAACCATCTCTGGAACTGGAACGAGGAGGACGCCATGAACGCAGCGATGACACTCCACCAGCTGACCCAGGCGCTTACTGCAGCCGTGACCTCGACGCGGAGAAAAGCCCCAACCCTGGGCCGAATCGGTCAAAACGTCGTCAGCCGTGAGAAGTCTGCTGAGATCACAACGTAGGCCTTTTCTGGCTATCGAGCCTTTGGAAGGGGCGGGAAGCTCCTGGTCGTTCGACGATTTTGAGAAATTTATCGCCTACAATCGCCGTAACCGCCCGTATCCACGCCACGGGAGCTGCCCGTTCTGAGCCCGTCCCCTGGCTGATTTCAAAGGCCGATATTGTATCTTCTGTTGGCCTGACCCTGCCTCTGCACTACCCCTTCTGAAGAGTGTGGACAACGTCCACACTCTTCGTCTCGGACTGCTTCGTAATGCCTTTGTACTGCTCCGGATTCCGCATGTTTTCGCGGGTTCCCTGTATTTCCAGGGGTTGGAAGGTAGTTCGAGTCCCACCTTGGGCACGCAAACCCCCTCGTCAGAGGGGGTTTGCGGCTTTAAGCGCGTGTCCACACGTCTGACGGGTTGGGTCGCGGGCTCTGGCCTGGCCGCCGCGATGGCCTATTCAGGTGTGTGGGTGGCGTGGGTGCCCTGGCTGATGGGCCCTCCACCTGCACGTGCTGGGACTACGCGGGTTCTCCTTTCCGTTCCGTCGAACCGGCCCGGATGGCCGGCACCAGTTCATGGTCCTGTGACGGGCCCACTACATGTCCTCCGGGTTTTGGATTCGCCTTGTCGCAGGGATTGAAGCTATGGATCGCAGCCCGGACGCGCAGAGCCGCTTCAGGAGACACGCGGGAGGATCTCCGGAGTGCTCTCGGTGCCTGGAGAGACATCCAGGCATGACGGCTCTATATGGCGGGGGCGGCCATGCATGAACTGAAGGATTTCGCGGGGAATATCGTGTTCGTGCTGCTTGCGGGGCGGGGCTGCTCAGTGACGGGTTGTTCATCGAGGAGCACAGCGAGATCCACTCATGGCTGGATGGCCCACCCGTGCACCGTCGTCCACTCCGATCAGGGTGCGGTGTTGGTCCAATCCTTATCCAACACGCGGTCAGGGCCCGGTTACGAGCTAAGCGGTCAGTAACGTCGAAGCCCCTGCCCGAAGAGTCATGGACAGGGTGCCACGCTGTCGCAACAAACCGGACTATGAGTAGCTTCCTCTTGCGATAGTCCTCCGGAACGGAACCAGGCCCGATGTTCTCTCGTGTGAGGCCGCTGGAGTATTCGGAGGGGCTACATCTCTACTAAAGGAGTCATCCGACTAATTTTCGCGCGATGTGATGTCGAAGGGCAGGGACGTTAGATCAGTGAAGTTTCCGACGCTGGCTCGTACCGTGCATTCCGGAGAGATCTGCAGCGCCGTTACGATGAGCCCGGAGCTGTCCACTGCCAGCGCCCCGCCGCAGGCGTCGGAGAAGCGCAGCCCTCTTTCGCCGCCGGTCACGGCCTCGAGCATCTGTGACGGTTTCCCCGACGCGGGGCTGACGTACAGCGGGTTCAACTCGTCCGCCCCGCTGGCCCAGACGGGTATCAGGGTGATGGTCAGCGGGCTGGGCGTCACAACGCGTGCCGGGGTGCGCACCTCCACGTTCTTGAGGCGCTGGACCGGATAGGCGGTGCCGTTGACAGTCGGATCCTGGATGGCTCTCCGTGTTGCCTCGGATCCAGCGCGCAGCCAGGAGTCGAGCCCCTGCTGGTCCGCGGGCGCCAGCGGAACCCTTGCGGTCACCTGGGTGGAGCCGCCGGCTGGTATGGCCAGCCCGGATACTTTCCAGCCGCACTCGACGTCCAGCCCTGTGATGGATGCCTGGTTGCTGCCAGCCGATGCCCCGTCCCAGGTGACGGCCGGGCAGGCATCTCCTTCGGCAAGAGCCGGTACGACTTCAAGGAAATCGCCGGACAAGGGTGCTTTCTGTGCCGCGTAGGTCACCGTGAGGCGCACCTCTCCGGTGGACGGCTCGTAGGTGGCTGAACGGGACACGGTCAGGCCTGTTGGCAGCGCCGTGTCCTGCAGCTGTGCTGCCAGACGCTCCCCACTGGCCTGCGGTGCGGCCTGCTGGGCCGGTGACAGGACTATGAAGCCCACCACCATGGCCACGAGAAGGAGGACGGCGGTGCCGGCGAGGAGCAACGCCTTGCGGGTGCGCCAGAAGGGGACGGTATCTTCTTCGGGAGGTCGCACAGCCTTCGGCGGCCGGACCTCGCGCCGGGGCATCGGCCGGGCAATTGTTGCGCTGCCTGCCTCCCCGAGTTCCGGAACTTCGCCGTCGTCCTGGGGGGTGGCGGCGAAGGCGTCGAGTTCGGCGTCGGTGAAGGCTCCACGCACCACTGTTGCGGGACGTTCGACGGTGTCAAAATCCGCGGGTGCCTCGGCACGGGCCAGGGGGGCGTCGCCGGCGATTCCTGGTGCCAGGCGCCGGAGGGTTGACGCTGCCTCGCGCGCGGTGGGGCGCTGGTCGGGGTCCTTGGCGAGCAGCCGGTCCAGCATGTTCCAGACGGCGTCTGTCACCGGAATCCGCGGCGGCTGTGCGGAGACGTGGCGGTAGGCGACGCTGAAGTCCGTGCCGGGCCCGGCAAATGGGGTGCGGCCGGCCAGGAGCTCGTAGAGCAGCACGCCGGCGGAGTACACGTCACCCGGCGGGCCGGACCTGCCCTGGCTGATGAGCTCGGGCGGCATGTATTGGGGGGTGCCGATGAGGCCGGTGGTCTGCCGTACCCGTTCGCCCACGACGTCGGCGATTCCGAAGTCGGAAACGCGGACGTCGCCCTGGCCACGTTCGGACCAGGGCCGGGCCAGGAGGATGTTGTCCGGTTTGATGTCGCGGTGGGTGACACCCCGTGCATGTGCGGCGGCCAGGGCGTCGAAGACTTCGGCGGTGACGTTGAGAGCGTCTTCGGGGCGCAGTGCGCCGGCCTCCTGCTGCAGGGCGTCCCGCAGCGAGCCGCCGGGGACGTAGTCCATGATGATGGCCAGCCGCGGGCCTTCCACTACCATGTCGCGGACCATCACAATGTGGGGGTCCTGCAGTGCGAGGAGCACCGAACGTTCACGGACGAACCGTTCCACCAGGGACGGGTCGTCGGCATGCTCAGGGCGGAGCACCTTGGCTGCCAGTGTCCTGCCGTCCGCCGCGGCGGTCACGGTCCAGACCTCCCCAACGGCGCCGGAGCCTACCCGTCCGCTGAAGCGGTAGGAGGCACCCAGGGCCTCACCCGTTTGTGCGAGTTGCATTTCGTACTCTCCAACGCTGTCGATCCGGCCGCGGGTCCACCCGTTGCGGCCACCCTGTCATGCTCGTCATTGCGGCTGCACCGCCGCACTTGTTGCGTGCGCCGGGCTCATCGACTGGATCAGTGCTGTTTGGCCGCCCACGCTGAGGTAGCCGCGGCCGGCGGTCAATGCCACCGGAGACTTTCGCGGCAGCACTGTCCCGAGAAGTTCGCCGTCGTAGTTGACATCCGGCTGCAGCAGGACGCCCAGGCGGGACTTCCGCACCGTTTTGGACCAGTGCGTGTACAGCCCGCGGAGATCGGCCGCCCGCCCGGAGGCAATGATGCACAACCCCGGCTGGCCGGACGCAACCACACCGGAAATGGACTGGTCGCCGTCCTCGAACCGTTCGGCGTCGTCGATCAGCAGGAACACCGTGCCACGCTCCAGCCGCAGTGACGCCAGCAGGGCCGGCACCTCATCGGCGCCTACGGCCACGCGGTCCAGGCCGGCGGCGTCGAGTGCAAGGGGTGACCGGCGGTCGCAGATGGCCCATACCTGTGCGGGACCGCGGGACGTTGGGGCACCGTGCAATGCCTGTGCGATGGCGAGCAGCAGGGTTGATTTGCCGGAGCGTGCAGGCCCGGCAACCAGCGCGTGCTCGCCCTCGTAGATTTCCAGGAACGCGGGGGAGAGGTCAGCTTCCTGCAGGCCCACCGGCACGAGCCACGGTTCCGCGTCCAGCCGCGCCGGAACCGCCAGCTCCTGCAGGGTGACACTGGTCGGCAGGCGCCTGATGGCCGCTGCCTTCGCCGGTGCCTGCGCCCAGGACCGGCGCACCTGCGCCACGGCGGCCGCGATGCCGACGCCGGGGGTCGCCACATGCATCTGCAGGGAATTACGGGGGTCTACGCACCGTCCGGGGAGCGGCGCGGGGATGTCTTTGCCGCGGATGCCTAGCGAGGAGTAGTCGTAGGTGTCGGCCAGGCGGAAAAGCCATTTTTGCAGTGTCACCTCGTTCATGGCCGAGGGAACCGCCTTCGCCCGGGTGGTGGAGACCGCGAAGGACAGGCCCAGGGCCGGTCCGTCCGCGTAGGCGCGGAACAGCTGGGCCAGCAGCTGCTGGCCCTCGAAGTCCTGGAACTCGTCCCGCAGCGAGGCCAGCCCGTCCAGCAGGACCACGGTGCGCCGGCGTGTGTCCGGTGCCGCGCGCCGGTTTTCCAGCTCAGTGTTGAGGTGCCGGAGGAAGCGTGCCTGCTGCTCTTTGGCGCCCGCGCCGGTTCCCACGTAGGCCACCGTGTGCGGCAGGTCCTTCAGGGCCTCAAGGTCACGGGACCCCATATCCAGGATCATCAGGTCGAGCTCCGCCGGGTCGATATCCTTGGCCAGGGCCAGCGCTATCGAGGCCAACGTGGTGCTGGTCCCGGAACCGGCGACGCCCATGAGCATCAGGTTGCCCACGGACATGTCCCAGCCGGAGGCGGACTGGCGCTGCAGGTCCGGCTCGTCCACCACAGTCACCAGGACCGTGTCACCGTCCACCGCTCCCACCTGCGGCAGGGGTGCCGCCAAGGGCAGCGGCGCCGGCCCGGCGGCCACCGGATCATGAAAAGCGGCCTCCGGCTGGGCCAGGAAGCCCGCCAGTTCCACTCGTTCGCCCAGCGCTTCCGGCCAGACCTGCCGCGGCGGCGCGTAACCGGCTTCGGCGTTGGCCTGGACCACTGCATCGATCAGGAGGTCCAGGTCGTTTTCGTCAGCGGAGGCAGGGCGTGCCGGCGCAGCGGGTGGGACGGGAACACCGAACTGGCGGACCTCGCGCACGTCCACTGCCGGACCGTCACCCACCAGCGCCTGCCCTGTCACCAGGGCGGTTTGGACAGGGGTGATGTCGTCCTGGCCCAGTTTCACGAAAGCCCGGCCCATCTGCGCGCGGCCGATCGCCGAAGCGGCAGGCACACCGATCACGTTATTGGAGTCCTCGCGGCTTTGTACCCGCAGGGCCACCCGGAGGTTGGTGTTGGCCAGGATGTCGTCGCTGACCACTCCTGCAGGGCGCTGCGTTGCCAGGATCATGTGCACCCCCAGCGTGCGGCCTACGGCCCCCACGCTGACCAGGGCCTTGAGGACGTCCGGGAAGTCCTTGGCCAGCATGGCGAATTCATCGATGACCAGCAGCAGCCGCGGCATGGGTTCTGTGGGGTTGGTGGCAAGGTAGGCGGAGAGGTTGTCGACGCCTTCACCGGCGGCAGCAAAGACGCGCTGGCGGCGTTCCATTTCGGCTTCCAGGGCACGGAGGGCGCGGTCGGCGAGCTGTTCATCGAGGTTTGAGATGGTGCCGATGGTATGCGGCAACTGTTCGCATGCTTTGAAAGCTGCGCCGCCCTTGAAGTCCACCAGGATGAAGTTCAGCCGGGTGGGGTCGTTGCGTGCTGCCAGGCCTGCTACGAGCGAGCGGAGGAATTCGGACTTGCCGGAACCTGTTGTTCCGCCCACCAGGCCGTGCGGGCCGTCCTTCACGAGGTCCAAGGTGAGGGTCCCGTTCTCCCCGGTGCCGATCGGCGTCGAGATTCCCGTGTTGGCCTGCCACATGCGCCTGATGGCGGCCGCGTCCGGGCGGTCATAGTCCAGCAGCGCCGGAAGCCGAACCAACGGGGGCAGGGACGCCCCGGGGACGCTCAGTTCGGGATCGTCGAAGTGCGCCACCCGCATCGCGCAGTTCAGGGCTTCCTCCTGATCAAGGCCGGCAAGGATGACGTCCTCCACCCGAGTCAGGTCCTCTGGCTGCTCCACGGTTGCCGCGGCGTCTGACCCTACCCTGATGATCGTGGTGCAGGAGGCGGGCAGCTGTTCCTCGGAGGTCGCGATGACGATGCCTGCCACCCGGGAGGGCCGCTGCTGCGGGTTGACGTAGCCGCCGGGGGTGGAGCGGCCCATGCCCAGCAGTGCACGGGCGGGAGCGTCGCGGCCCTCGGTCAGCACCTCGGAATCCAGCACCACCAGCAATGCGGGGGTGGGCAGTTCATCCACGCTGTCCTTGAGCGCGCGCAGCATGGCCACGCCTGTCTCGCGCTGGGCAGACATCCAGCGTTCGCCGGTGCTGCTGCCCGCTTGGCGCGTATGTGGCAGCCAGGATGCCCATTCCCACTGATCGGCGCGGCCGGCGTCGCAAAAGACGCCGATGGTGAGGTCTGCTGGGCCCACGTGGACTGCGGCCTGTGCAACCAGTGACCTGGCAAGCGCCAGGGTGCCCTCGCGGGGGCCCACCATGCCCACCACCCCGGCGTCGGTCAGGTCTACGAGCACCGGTGCTGCCTGCAGGCGGGCCGCGTCCAGGGAAGCCTTCACCTCGGCGTCGAGTCTGGTGCTGGCCGAACGATCCAGCTCCGGCCTCCAGGGGACGTCGCCGGTCCCGGCGTGGAGGGCCAGGAAATCGTCGGCGTCCGCGCGGCGCTGCCACAAGGACGTGGTGGGCAGGGCGGGGCGACGCACCACCGTGGCGGGATCAGGAATCATCGTGTGCCGGCGGGCGGTTTCCGCTGCAGCCGCGACGCGGACCTGCTCTTCGAATTCCTCCAGGGCGGCCGCGAACCGTTCGTCCTCTTCCTTCAGGCCGCGGGCATGCCGGCGCTTCTGCTCAAACCACATGCCTACCGCCATCACGGGACTCAGCATGGCGAACATGGCAAACCGCATGTCCTGCAGGATCAGGACCATCCCTACTGCCATCACCAGGGGAGCCAGTACCGTGATGACGCTGAACTTGCCGGCCGGCGGCACGTCCTTCCTGCTCGGCGGGACCAAGGGGTCCCCGGCCGGTGCGCGGCCGGGGCGGGGTGGCCGGTTGAACGGCGCTGTCGCCGCGGGTGTGAGGTTGTGCAGGCTGCCCGGAGCCGGAGCCGGGTTCTCTTCCAGTCCCGGCCGGACCAGAAGCACGCTGCCGCCGGCCGTGATTGTGGCGGTTCCGGTGACCAGGACGCCGTCTTCGTCCACGCGTTCACCGTTCACCAGGGTGCCGTTGGTCGATCCGCCATCTTTCACGCGCACCCCGCCATCCTCGCGACGCAGCCGGCAGTGGTCCCAGGAAGCGCTCTCGGTGGGCAACGTCAGGTCGGCCTGCGGCGAACGGCCGATCAGCATGTCACGTCCTTGGGGAACGGCCACCACACCCCCGGCGCGCTGGCCGCCCGCGAGTGTCACGGTCCAGTCCTGCACGCGGTGCGGCGACTGCCAGGGCCGGCGGGAGATGCGGCTGCCTTCGAGGAGGACGAGCTCCGAAGCAGGCGTGGAACCACGCACTTCCGCCTCGTTGACGAACACCGCCTCGTCAGCGGCCAGATGCGGTCCGCCTGCGGCAGCCACCAGATCTGACAGCGTGGTGGCCGCCGCAGCACGGGCCACCTCGCACTCAAAGCGGCGTTCGTCCAGATCGATCAGCACGCGCATCGGGGCGGTCCTTCCGTGGTGAAGTGGTGCCGGTCCGCACCGGGGCGGGGCCGGTAGGTCGGGTCAGGAACCGGCGGGCGCTGGTACCCAGACAAGGCGCGGCGCGTTGGTGTCCGCCGGGCGCAGCCCCAGGTCCTGTGCCGAGGCATAGGCGGGAACGGCAGATGCGGTGAGCGCTGCCGGTTGGGAGAAATCGAGCGCCGGCCCGGCCAGGCCTTCACCGGGACCAAAGGACATGGTTTTCAGTGCCGCGCCCACCTTTCCGGGCTCGTTGCTTCGGGCCAGCGCTGCCGCCCGGGTCAAGGCGACGACGGCGTCATGGCTGCGGGGGTCCGCCGCCCAGGCATCGGCTGCGAAGGAGGCATCACCCACGAGGTTCAGCACTCGCGTATCCCCGGCTGCCAGGCGTACGGCGGAAAGGAATGCTGACATTCCGCGTCCCTGCGCATCCTGCTGCAGCGCGGTCGCGTCGCCACCGGCCGGAGCGATTGTGACCAGCTGCCCTGAGGCCGTGCCGTCAAGCTCTGCGAGCGTGGTGGCGAACAGCGGTGACGCGGCGCCGGCGGGAAGTATCAACGGGACGGAGACGTCGCGGGACTGCAGGGCCTGGACAATGCGGGCCAACCGCTGCGGGGTCGCGGCGGTGACCACCACAGCGTCTGCAGGCTCAGCAATCCTGTTGGGTTCGGCGCCGTTGGGGGCGCCGTCAGCCAGCGGCCGCACCTGGTCTCCGGTCTGGATGGCGGCTTCCTGCGCCATCGCCAGCACATCGGCAAAGTTGCCGAGGCTGAGCGTTTGGACGCGCGGAACAGATGCCGGGGCAGTGGCGCCGTCTTCAACAAGCAGTACCCTGGCCTTTCCGGCCAGGGCAGTCTGAAGGGCGGTGTCCGCAGCCGCGGCTGTGGGACCGGTGGTCCACACGGCCGGGGCTGCGGCTGCCGGTTCGCTGTACGGGAGGATTGCCGGCAGCCCCAGTTCCGCAGCAGTTTGCGCCGCAGCCTGCGCCTGGAGGCCCGTGCTGGTGATGACGACGCCGGCCACGCCCTGCCCGGACAACGCCCGGACAGCGGCGCGGGCGCCGTCCTCCGTACCCTTGTCATTCTCGGCCCTGAGGGACACCGGGGTGCCGCCCTGGGCGAAACGCTGCGCGGCTACGACAGCACCCTGAGCTGCCCGGTTGTACTCCGACCCGGGCTCGCCGGACTGGCCCAGTGTCAGGATGACGCCCACGGAGACGTCCTTGGCCAGTCCATCGGCCCGAAGGGCAACGGGAACCGTCGCGGCCACAGTGTCGGGCCGGGCAGCTTCCTTGGGCTGGTTCAGCACCACAGCCAGGGCAACTGCGGCCATGAGGACTGCTGCGGTGCCGGCGGCAATGAGGGTGATGAGCCTGTTGCGCGAACTCATGCGGTGCCGCCGATCTTCAGGGTGTAAAGGGTCTGGCACGTGGCACCGGCGGGAACTTCCAAGTGGAACGGCGGCAGCTGGTCCGCGGCGGTGAGGGAAGCCTTGAACTGCGCCTGGCGGAGCAGGAGACCGGCTACGTCTCGGGAGCGGATGTTGGCGTACCCTTCGGCGTTTTGCGAGGCCAGGGCCAGTTGATAGTCCGCGGTGTCGGCCTTGGCGGCGCTGGTGGCCATGGAGCCCAGCAGCCCTGACCCGTTCACCGAGCGGTCACCGAGGTCCAGCATCACCTTGTTTAGGCTGGAGGACAGGAGTGCACTGGCGCCTTCGACGTCGCGTGTTGAGCCGGAGGTGCTGGTGGCGATGCTTTCCAGCGAGGCTTCTGTCCCCTTGGCCAGGGATGCGGCCAGTGTTTCCTCCCGCTCGAGCAGTTCGCCGCGCTGCTTGTCCACGGTCGCCCCGGCGTCCTGGACCACTTCATCGGAGGTGGTTTTCAGGCCGGCAATGGAGCGGTTGAAGGCCGCGATCACGGACTTGGAACCGGCATCGCCGATTTCGGCGACCTGGCGCACCTGCTGATCCACGGATTTGTAAACTTCGGCCGCGGTTTCAGCGGAAACTTCGCGGAGCGAGTCTTTGATCTTCGCGCCAAGTTCGTCTTGCTGTTCTTTCAGCTTGGTGAGCGACGTGCCTACCTGCGCAGAGGAATCGACGGCGTCGATGAAGGCTCCGTAGAGGTTCAGGAGGCCCTTTTTGGTCCCGTCGACGCCTGAGGTGGCGGCGCCGTCGAGCGTCTTTACGGCTGCTTCAACAGCGTCCAGCCTGGCGTCCGTGCCGTCCGCGGCTTCCTCCAGTGCAGTGAAGGCCTGGCCGATCGCTTGGTCCTGCGCGCTGGTGTCCGTAGCCGTCAGTACCTCGTCCCACGCGGCCGCCTGGGCCTGCAGCCTGGCGTCCAGCGGTTCCTTGAAGCCGTTGGGCAGCTTTACAGTGCCCGGCTGTTTCGTACCGTCATCCGCTGAGGCGCAGGGAACCGATGTCAGGTAGGAGCGAAGCTGTTCAGCCTGCGCGGCGGAAAGCCGGCCTCCTCGGGGCAGGTCGCCGTCAGCCAGGTCGCACAGTTCGTCTGCCAGTTGCTGCGTTTGACTGGTCATGGAGCCGTCAAGAAGCAGTACGTCCGAATATTCGCTCCGGGCGTCCCGTGCCGTCTTGGCAATGCCCACCAGTTTCTGGCGGAGGCCATCGACCGTGCTGCGGGCTGAAGCAGTCGCTTCCCGGGTGGCTGTGACTGAGTTGCGGGCAGAGTTCAGGGCCTCATCCACGGCTTTGAGGGCTGTCTTGTAGTCCTCGGGGGTTTTGGCACCTTCCAAAACCGCCGCAAAGTCAGCGCGCACCTTCTCCAGCGTTGCCGCGGATGCGGCGTGGTCCCTGATGGCGTTTTCCACCAGCTGCGGCTGCAGGTCCGCTACCAGTTGATCGCCCTTGAGGACCAGGCCAAGCAGGGCTCCGGTGACGGTAACGGCCGATCCGTACAGCGAGCATGTCATGGAACTCTGCTCCGCACATTCTTCAAGGGTGGGGTTTTCGGGGCCCATGGTGGCCTTGATGGCACCTGCCACCAGATCGCGGCAGTCCGCGCTGACCTTCGCATAGGCGTCCAGCTGGGAGGCCATGGTCTGGATGCTGGAGAACACAGTGGCCGACGGACCGGACTTCGGCACTTCGGCGGAACAGCCTTCTCCCTCGATGGGGGTGGCAGCCGGTACTGCCGAGGTATCGCCCAGCATCGCATCGACGGCCGAAACCGTGACCTTCAGCTGCGAGGTGGTCGTGGACTGCGTTGACTGGGTGGCCGACTCCAGGTCGGTGCCGAGCCGCTGCAACTGTTCCTTGAGGTCCACCATGGTGCCGGCCAGGGCCTTGGAGCTGGAGCTCAATTCGCCGGCGGTTTTGGCGCCCAGGGTCTGGGAGGTTACCTGCAGGTTCCGCCGCACATCGGTGATGGTGGAGCCGGCCTTGGTCAAAACGGTGTTGACGTCTGACACCAGCGCGATAGTGCGGCGCTGCAGTTCCAGTTCGGAGCCCGTCCCGGACGAGAAAGCCCCGGCAAGGATGCCGTCTGCGCTGAGATCGGTGTTGAGGCCCGGCTGGACAGCCACATCAAAGGTGGGGACCTGGAAGTCCCGGACATCGGCGACCAGCCGGAGGGTGGTGCTGGCGCCGGACCGCGGCGGGGCCAGGACGGTGGCCCACTGCACCACGGCGGCGCCGTCGCTGGTGCTGCTCAGCACGCCGTTGGTGCCTGATGCGCCGTCGGCGGACCCTGCCGTGACGTCATCGGCCCTCACACCGGCGAGCTTCGTCGCCGCCGCGATGGTCAGCGGCGCCCCGACCAGGGCCGTTTCGGAGCGGGCCTGGCCCGCCGCGTCGTACTCGACGGCCTGTGGCTTGACCGTCAGGTTTTCCAGCGTCAGGTTGATTTCCAGGGGACCGGTGTGGCCCTGCAGATCGGAAAGGTCGGAGCCGGACTTCTCGCCCGCCCGGTACTGCAGGCTGACGCGGACCGGCAATTCACCCACAACGTCAGCGGCGTTGTATGTCGTGTCGGCAGCGGACGAATCGCCGGACGCAGATACGGAAATAGTCGTGCCCTCAATCGTTTGCACCCCGGCGGCCGCGGAAAGCCCTACGCGGACGCTTTGGAGGAGCTTGACCGGGTTGGCCACCGGCTCCGGTTCGGGAGGCGGAGTGCAGGCGGCCGTGGCGATCAACCCCAACGTGATGAGCAGTGCCCCCAATGCCCGTCCCGGCGCCGTGCGCCGGCCGCCCGCCCGCTGATCAGTATTGGTCCTTCTGGCCATGATTGTCCCCTCAATCGTTCACGGTGCCTAGAGAAGGATATACGGGGTTGCGCTGGCGAATGGACTAATCTAAGTTGAGCCGGGCCTCAGATGCGCAAAACCCGTAATGAGCAGCAACAACAGTTACTCTTTTTGTTGGATTTATTGTCCGGAATTGGTAGCGTCATGGCTGTCTGGCCGCCGGCCTGCCATGTGTCCGGCGAAGTCCTGGTTGAATTCTCTTGGGGAGGAAAATTTTTATGTCGCGTGTGTTGTCTACAGAGCAAGCGAAGGCTGCCATCGGGCAGGTCCAGTCCATCATCAACGGCGGTTTCGCGGACCAGATCTCCGCGCTGGACGCGCAGGGCAGGGTTCTGTCTGACCCGAACGTCTGGGACGGCCCGCTGGCCGCACAGTTCCGTGGGTCCACCTGGCCCGAGACCAAGGCAGCCCTTGATAAGGCGAAGGAAGAGCTGGAGCAGTTGCGCGGGCAGCTGGAGAAGATCTCCCAGGACATCTTCTCCGCCGGCGGCGGCGCCTAGCCTGTACTTCCCGGTGTGACCGCCGGACGGGAGTTCCAGCCACGGGGCACCCGCCCGGCTGTCGCGCCCGTCAATTTTCTGATGGGTCAGGACCCGGCGCGTCCTGGTCCGGGTTTCTGCGCAGGGATCTTTCCCGCTGTCCGGTGGTTTTGTCCGGGCGGGTTCGGGTTCCGTTGTATCCGTTTGTCGTGTCGTGTTGTTGCTCAGTGGGGGGCGTTGGTTGTGACCGAATTCGTTGAGGTGCCGCTGTTGCCGCAGTCGGATGCTTCCAATGGCGGGCGGTTTAGCTACGCCGTAGCTGAGGCGGTCCAGTCGGCGTTCGTATCCGCAGCCTCGCGGGTTGAGGGGCAGGCAGGATCCCGGGCTTCCTATGTGTCAACGGCGAAGGCGGACTTCAGGGGCCACTTTTCGGAACTGTTTGCCGCAAACGCCGCGACGGCTGCCGGGGACGCCGAGGCTCTGGCGTCAGCCATGCGGACCGTTGCAGGCTACGTGGGGCAGATGATCGAGGCCGCGCACGAGGAAGACAACCGGCGCCGGCGGAACAACGAATGGGTCCGCGAGCACAACGACCGGAACGGGTTCGAACAGGTCAGGGACTGGTTCTTTGGCGAGGCAGAGCGGCCCAACGCAGACCCCGGCCCCGCCCCGACCTTCGCGTCGCCGTCCCCTAGCCTGGGCTCCCGGGAGAACCCGGCGCCCGGCGGCGGATACGGAGGGGGGACTTCCTCGGCCCGGCCGGCCGACCTGCGCTCCTTCGCGGCGGGTTCACGCGGCCTGGACGACAGCCTGGCCGCGGAACCGGGCTCCCTGGACGGGCAAATGTCCTCGTTCGCGTCCTCCTGCTACTGGGGTTCCATCGACGCGTCCGGCGTGATCAGTGCTTACCGGCGGTATTTGCAGGCCAACGAAAACGACGCCGTCTGGGCTGTGACGGTAGCGGATGCCTTCGCAGCCGCTGGGGGTGAGGGTGCCGTCGCCAGCGTCTCGGACGCCGCTGTGAACGCTGCGTTGGCCGCGGCAGGGGTCAGTGCTACGCGGTCCTCACTTGCCATTGATCCACCCACTGCTGCCGGTGCGATGCCTACCAGCGGATATGCGAACGACCCCGTGAACACCGCGACGGGAAACTTCATCGAACCCGAGTCCGATCTGGCGTTCGCCGGCGCTTCCTCGAACCTGGTGCTGTCGCGCATGTACAACTCCCTGGGTTCGGGCCTGGAAAGCGAGGGCGCGTTCGGTCCGGGCTGGGCCTCCGTCCTGGACCAGTCGCTGATGCTTTCGGACGAGGGCTGCCGGTGGGTGATGGCGGATGGCCGGGCGGTGGACTTTCCGCGTGAAGGCGCCGGCTGGAGCCGGGCTGTGGGTGAGAACTACTGGCTTGCCAGCGAGCCTGCCACCCACGCCGTTTTCCAGGAGTTGAGTTCCCTTCCTGCGGGCACGGCGGAGCTCCTCGTGGTCCGCGACAATCAAGGGGCGTGGTGGGCGTTTAGCCCCTCCGGCGTGTGGCTCGGCACGGGATCGGCGCCGGGCCGGACCGTTTCGGCCCTGCGGGAAGAAACGCCCGACGGCGTCACGGCCGGTTTGGTGGGCAAGCTTGAACACGTACGGGGCCGCTTCCTCGAGGTCGACTACGCGGCTGGACGTGCCGCCGTCGTGCGTGCCTCGGATGGCCGGCGGATCGAATATGAATATGACGCCGCGGGCCGCCTGGTGAGCGTGACCACCGAACTCGGGGCCAGGACCTACCGGTGGAACGAAGCCGGCCTGATCGACGCCGTGTACTCCGCCGCCGGGGTTCTCGAGGCGGAAAACACCTACGACGCCTCCGGCCGGGTTGTCCTGCAGGTGACCCAGCACGGCCGCCGCGTTCGGTTCGCGTACCTGCCGGGCCGGGTCACTGTGGTCTCGGACGAGGACGGTACCCGCTCCAATTCGTGGATCGCGGACGCCAAGGGCCGTCTTGTGGGAGTGTTGGATTCCTATGACCAGCGTCAGTCGATGGCCTACGACGCGCACGGAAACCTGGTGTCCTTCACTGAACGGGACGGCGCGGTCACCGTGCACGCGTATGACAATCGGGGCCGCAAGATTCGGACTGTGACGCCGGAAGGTGCGGACCTGACCTACGGCTGGGATGACCAGGACCGGGTCACCATGCTGGTGACCGCGTCCGGCGCGGTGGTGTCCTATGAGTATGCCGGTGAGCTTTCCCGTGACCCCGCGGTGGTCTTGGATCCCTTGGGCGGGCGCACCGAGTTGGAGTGGCAGGATGGCCAACTGCTCCAGGTCACCGACCCGGCGGGGGTCCGGGTCGGGTTTGAATACGATGCCTTCGGGGACCTGGTGGCCACCCGCAACGCCGCGGGTGACGTCGCGCGGATTGTCCGGGACCAGACCGGTCGGCCGGTGACGGCGGTGTCGCCGTCGGGCGCAGAAACGCGTTTCACCTATGACGGAGCGGGGCTCCTGGTCCGGCGTGAGGACCCGGACGGGGCCGTATGGGCCTTTGAGCACGATGCAGCGGGGCGGGTCACAGCGTCCGTGGCCCCGGACGGTGGCCGGACGGAACTTGAGTACGCCGCCAACGGTGAACTGGTCCGCACCATCGACCCGTTGGGCAGGTCGATCGAGCGGGTCTTCGATGAGCTGGGGAACGTCACCGGGGCGCTGTTGCCCGACGGCGCTGCCTGGGGTTTCACGCATGACGCGCTTTCCCGGCTGGTGGGCGTCACTGACCCGGCAGGGCACGACTCGACCCGGGAATACGATACAGTTGGCGCCCTGAGCGCCGTCATGGACCCAACAGGAGTCCGCAGGGACGCTGCTTCGGACCGCAGGGCCGGAACGGCCACCCTGACGGAGGCTTTCGGGTCCGCCACCATCCGCTTTGACGAGTTCGGCCGCCCCACCAGAGTGGAAGCTGCTGACGGGTCCGCGGAACTGGTCACCTATGATGCGGCCGGTAACCCGGTGGAGCTGGTTGATGGTGAGGGCGGGCTGACAGTCTTGGGCCGGGACGTGGCCGGGAAGATCATCACCATCACCTCGCCCAGCGGTGCGGTCACCAGGTACGAGTACGACAGCTGCGGGCGGCCCTGGCGCACCACGGACCCGCTCGGCGCGGTCACGGAGCTGACATACGACGCCGACCAGCGGGTAGCGTCCCGGACGCTGCCCACCGGTGAAGTGGAGACGTTTGAGTACGACGCCGGCGGGCGGCTAACTGCCTGGCGAACCCCGGGGCAGGGGCTTTCCCGCTATGGGTACGACTCCTGCGGGCGGCTCGCCTTCTCGCAGGACACCTGGTACGGCACCCGCAGGTTCAGATACAACGTCGCGGGGGAACTGGTCGAATCCGTAAATGGCGTGGGCGGGCGGACCCGGTTCGAGTATGACATCCGCGGCAGGCTGGTCCGGATCACCGACCCGTTGGGTGGGGTCACCACTAGGACCTACACGGTCACGGACCTTGTCGATTCGGTAACGGACCCCTTGGGCCGGGTGGCTACGGCCACGTACGACCCTGCCGGCAGGCAGCTCTCGCAAACGGATCCGGACGGCCACACCACCACGTGGACCTACGATGCCGCGGGCCGCGAAGACAGCACAACGGTGGACGGAAAGCTGATCTCCACTATCAGCCGCGACGTGCTGCGGCGCCGCGCGGTTATCACCGATTACACCCGCCCCGACGGCCTCGCCGTCGAGCACGAGCTCGGGTTTGACCGGTGCGGGCGGCTGACATCACGGACCCGGGGGGCCCAGGGCCTGTCCTGGGAATACGATGCTGACGGGCACCGGACCAGCATTACCGATGCTTACGGGATCACCACAACGTACACGCGTGACGCTGCCGGGCAAATCACGGCTGTTGGGAACCCGTTGCTCGGGAAGGCGTCCTTTAGCTACAACGCCGCGGGCCGGATTACCTCCGCCACGGCAGGAGACCTGGTGCAGGTGTGGGCTTACCGCAACGGGGCCCTCGCTGAGCACCGACGGTGTGACCGGGCCGGTTCCGGTGCCGCGGATGTGACGTTGCTCGGGCGTGATGGCGACGGCAGAATCACGGGGCTGACCCGGTCCGGCGCGTTCACTCGGTATGAGTATGACGGTGCGGGGCAAATGGTCAGCGCTATCACTACCCGTACCGGCGAACCTGATCGTTCTGGAGTGGTGTTGGGGTGGGAGTTCGACGCCGGCGGCCGGCTTGTGCGTGAGACTTTTACGGGCGGGTACCGGGTGTACGGGTACGACGCCGCAGGCCAGCTTCTGTCCATGACGGAACAGAACGGGTCCCGGACGGAGTACGTCCACGATGGACTCGGCCGGCGGACGCGACGTATTGGTCCGGATGGTTCGTGGACTGAGTACGCGTGGGGTCCGACAGGATTGCTGTGCGGTTCCGTTATGCGGGATCGTGATGGGGTTGAACTGTCACGACACTCGTTGTGGGTTGATGCGTCGGGTGAGCTTGCCGCCGTCGACGGTTGTGACTTGTGGTGGGATACCGCCAAGCCCGTACCTGCCCTGGCCGGTATCGGTGTCAGGCAGGTGCTTCCTTTGCCGGGCGGTGTTACTGGCGTGGGGGAGGCCTGGACTGCTCCGGGGTGGCGGGCTGTGCGGCCAACGGATCAGGTTGATCCGTGGGCTGTTGTTGGCGCCACGGCGGTATCGCATCCCGCGCCCGGAAGTGCTGCGGGTGCTGCTGCTGGTGCGCTGGCTGGCCCAGCGGGGGTGTTGCCTTCCGCCGTTACTCTGACTGGTAACGGCGGCGTGGATATCGCCGGGCTGGAGTGGCTTGGCGCCCGGGCATATGACCCTGCGAGCCGTGGGTTCCTCTCGACGGACCCGTTGGCTCCTGTTCTCGGCGCCGGCTGGGACGGGAACCCATACGCCTACGCGGGGAACAACCCGCTTAACACCACGGACCCCACCGGACTCCGGCCGTTGACGGATGACGAGCTCAAGGCTTACGACAAGTCGGTTGGGAGCCACTGGGAATACGTCGTAGGCGGCCTCTCACTTGTTGCCGGTGCAGCGTTGATGTTTGTTCCCGGTGGCCAAGTCGCCGGGATGGGACTGATTAGTTTCGGCGCAGATGTCGTCATCCAAAAGGCCACCAAGGGCACAGTCAATTGGGCGCAGTCGGCTGCGATGGGTGCTGTCGGGCTGTTAGGTGGCGCGGCACTGACTGCGGGCAGGGCTGCAGCCGCTACCGCGTCTTCGGCTTCAAGGCTGGGCAGCTACGTCGCAGTTAACGCAGGTGTTAATGGTGCCGCTGGCGCTGTGGGAGGCGGAGTGACCTATCTCGTCAAGCACGGCGGACGCGTGGATAGCTGGCGGGGATTCGCCGGGTCCGTGGCAGGTGGCACGGTAAGCGGCGCCGTGGGTGGGCTGGCAGGGCCGGCCGGGGGAACTCTGGCGCGTGCAGGTGGTTACGGAGCCTATACACTCACCGCAGCAGGTGCCAGGCCTACGATACAAGCCGTGGCCGCTACGACTGCGTTGGGTAGTGGCGGGGCAATTGCGGGCACGGTTACCGATAAATTCGTTTCCAATGAAGCAGTCACAGCGTCTGATGTGGGGTGGGCAGGCCTTACCGGTGGGGCTCTGACCTATCTGCCTGGCGGACCCAGCGTATCCAGTACACTCCAACAAGCAGCACGAACCAATGTCAGCACCATGTCCGGTCTGGCAAGCCTTGGGCCGAACTCCCTGAGGCTGATGCGCTCGTCTCTATATGGAACCACTACGGGGTCCGGTCTGGATCTCGCGAAGTTCTTTGTCTTTGGAAACTAGGTAGGTGGAGTAATTGGCTAAGCGTGGAGCTGCTCGAATGAGTGGCGTTGACGGGCGCCGGGACTTTTGGCTTCGAATGCTCATCCCTTCCCTGATGCTGGTCCTTTTGGTCCTTCTAGTCGTCAGCTTTGTGCCCCGCGATGCGTTCTGGCCAGCCAGCGTTATCGTGGGGGTTGGGTTTCTGGTCAGCGCGGCGGTGGGGCTCTTAACAGGAATCCGTGGACCCTTTTGGTTAATTTACGGTCTGATTTTCGCAGAGCTTGCACTTTTGGCCGTGTCTCCTGCGCCGTGGCAGGGACTCGCCCTACTTAGTGTGCCTGTGTCGGCTTTAGGGTTCGCGGTGGGAAAGGAAATTGCCTTCCTCCGTTACAACAGCGGCGACCAGCCTTTGGAAACATCCTGGGTTGTGGCCGGAGAGGTGATTGCCGACGTAAAAGAGGCCAAATCGAGAGCTCTTTCTGCGCTCCGTTCATGGGTGAGTGCTCAGGACGGAAGATTTGTGGTGTCTCTGGGACATCGTCGCTTTGAAGCGTGGGGTTCCGAATTGGACGGCTTCGTAGTGCACGTGGCTTCTGATTCTCGAGCAGTTGCAACGCTGGCAGTGCTGACGCGGCTAAATAGTCATGAAGGCGAGGTGTCCATGCACTTGGATACGCACGGTTTGATTGCCTGGGTACCTGCTGGAGTCCAAGTCCCTGCCGCGGTGGTGGCGGAGGCGCTGGAAGGATTTTTCGAATCCCAAGGGGCGATGAGTTTGGACGGATGGACTTGGGAACAAGGAGAGCAAGCGCAGGAACTGCGCTTCTCCTAACATCCGCGCCTGAGTGGAAATGCATCCGCTCAGCAGGAATGCCGCGGCGAGTGTCACGGCAAGGAATTGGTGCTTCATAGCGCTGCCCTCTCAGGCTCCGCGTCCAACGAGCCTACAGGCTAGGGGTTGCGTAGGCTAAGCAGTCTGGTCCAGTGCTGGTCCGCGGCCGGGGCGGCGGCGCATGTCGCATACGCGGTTTGCTCCCGAGCTGAGCCGCAAGCCTCGAACTGTCGAAGCCGTCCGGGACGAAATCATCTCCGCAGTCACAGAGGTACGTTCCGTCGCACGATCGGAGCAGGACAACCAACGGGCCCAGGCCGCAAACTGGCTTGATGAACAATTCGCTGGCATCACGAACCGGCGCGAACTCCGTGGGGCCGACTCATATGCTCTCGGCAGTCTCTATCGAGGCGGGATGGGGTCATTCCAAGATGTCGGCACCGAAGCATCGTCTCGGGCCGTCAAAAGACTCTATCGCGCGCTGCGGCGGGGCCGTTCCTGGTTCCTCCGCAACTGGTGACGCACAAGCACTGCGGCTGACGGCAAGCCCGTAAGCGGCAAAGTTGCCCTTAGCGCTACGCTCCAAATCGTCTCGAAACCCTTCGTTTCCGAGAACATGCTCGCCGTTCACCCTGGCTTGGGGCCCGAGTTGAAGTGCCAAGTAGATTGGGCTATGAGCGGGAAACACCATCAGGACTAGGAAAAGGGTTGAGCATGGCGGGGAAGAAGACCCGGAACGAGATCTGGTTTCACTCCATTTTCGGCGCGCTGGTGCTGGCCGGAACCGTTGCGCTCATGCTGTTCGGTGTGAATTCGTCGGTGTCAACGAGCATCGGGCCGCTGCTTGCAGGACTGGCCCTCAGCATCCACGTCTTCCGGTTCGGCCTGCCGTGGAGGTGGCTGACCGTCCTGTTCCTTGCGTCGTTCTTTGTCGTCGGCCTGCTGCTGGGGCAGCCCGGACTCCAGTGGATGGGCGGCTTTCTGGCGGGGGCCCAGTTCGGTGTTGTCTGGAGGCTCGCGGCTCAAAAGACCACTGTGAAAGCCACGTGGACCGTCAACGGGAAGGGAATCGAGACCCTGTCTGAGGCCCGCAAGACCGCAAGGCAGCAGCTGGATCTCCTGGACGGAGAAGGCTTCCACCGGCTGGTAGTTGAACATGGTCCGGCCCGTTTCGAAGTTGCCGGCAGCCTTCCATCGAAGCTGGTGTGCCACCGCAACGGCGACGCGGAAAATGACTTCTCCTGGGCGGTGCTGCAAAACCCCGGCCAACCAGAGGATAGGTCGGTGGAGGTTCCGATCGGTCGCATCGAGGGCTTCATTCCCTCCCGCTATGTCAACGACGTCGGGACCGTTGACGAGGCGCTGAAAGAGTTTTTGAGGGATCCGGCTACAGCGTCACTCGGTCCGGAATGGGACACGGCCGAGATTGCATTCGACCTGCGCCTCAGCGCCTGACACCGATTTGGAGCCTGAAATGACGACGGACGTAAATGCCCTGGCCCTCGACATGCTCACGTTCTCCGGCCTGCTGCGAATCATCCGCCAGCCGCAAATGGCCGAGAACTACGAGGCACGGGCGAAGTATTTTCTGTCCGGTCCTGCAGAGGAAGAAGTTGAGGAAACCCGCGCATGGGTTCGCCTGACACTCCAAGGAGGGTCCGGCGGCCTCGGTGACATGTACGTGCAGAAGACGGACGGGTCGGTGGATGAGTCGCTCACCCGGCAATATACGGAACTGCTGCAGAAATTGACCGACTTCGCCAAGGGCGGGCCCGAGCCGGTGTCGTTGCTCCAGCAGATGGGGAACATCATGTTCGCCCACGGATACACCTACGTTCGCCTGGTGGAGGTCCCAACGGGCAAGTGGCCCCTCCGGCGCGGCCGCACCATGTACGAGGTGATGACCGCACCCGGCGTGACCCGCCTGGTGGATTCAGCTCTTCTGGGTGGTGCCGTCGGCTATGACCCGCGCGGCACACGACGAGATATGCAGGAGTGCCAGATGACGGCACGCCGCCTTTTCGAGGAGGGCAGGACCGATGACTGGGTTCACTTCTCAAGCTCTCAGGTGATTCCCGGCGAGACGCTGCGGCGGGCCACTGCGTGACGAGTAGTCGAACTCGCCGTCCGTGCGGTGGAGTCCCAAACGGACACACAATCGCAGTGCTGAAGATTTGTAACATTCAGTGCAGACGACTCCTGAAAATGACAGGAATCTTGGAATCGCGAGGGCAAGGGCGATTCTCGTAACAGGTCTCATAACTTCGTAGCCACAATCTGGTCTTCATCCTTGGTTATGAGACAGGTGAGCGAGCGGCGGCTCTAGTGGATTAAAGCGCGGCCGGAAGAAAACACACTTCTGGGTTCAGCAGGCTAGCTTCCTGGAAACAACAGAGCTTTCCAGACCCCGCGGCCTGCTCGGGTGAGTCTGGTCGAATTAGAAAGCGTGCACTCCATTCAAGGTCGGGTACCGGTTTGGTACCATGAAGGCATGGCTATGAATCTCCGTGTCCCTGAAGACCTTGATCGGCGGCTGGAGAAGTTGGCTGCCGAGGAACACACGTCCAAGTCCGCGCTTCTGTTGCAGGGCGCAGAGTTGGTTTTGCAGCGTCACGCGCGCCGGCGTGAAATCAGTGAGGGCCTCGATTTTGTAATGAGTCATGATGCTGAGTTGTTGAAGCGCCTTGAGGACGCGTGACAGCGTACCTGGACATTGAGGATGCGCTTCAGGTAGTAGATCGGTACGGGTTTCATATCCGTGATGTCGGCTTGTTGGCCTCGGCACTGGCCAGGCCGGCGACAACTGTCATGGGTGCGGAGGCTTATCCGGAACTAGCCGTGAAGGCTGCCGCGTTGTTGGAGTCGGTCGCCCGGTTCCGTCCACTCATTGATGGAAACAAACGGACCGCGTGGACGCTCACGGTGCTATTGCTCTGGATCAACGGTTACCGGCACAGCTTCGCCACGGATGAAGGCTTCGACCTCGTCGTCGGAGTCGCCGCAGGCACCATCGACTTGCTGGACTCCGCCGCCCAGATTTCGGGACATGTGGTGCCCCGGTAGTCCATCTTCCCCCGAGAACGGGGTGTGGACACTGTCCGCACTTTTCGACGCGGACTGTCTCGTACAGCACTTGGACTGTCCCGGAGTCCCTATGTTTTCGCGGGTTCCCAGTGTCTGCAAGGCCGGGAATGCGGTTCGGGTCCCACCTCGGGCACAGTGTTTCCGCAGGTGAGCGGCGTATTGGCGAGCGCAGTGTTGACAAAGCTTGACAGCAGCAGGTCCTCGGGCTTACTGGCTCGGGGCTGCTGCGATAGCAGCGATCAGGATGACAAAGGACGGCGGCGGGAATCCCGCCGTCGTCCTTTGTTTGGTTTTTAGGCTCTATAAGCCCATTGTGCGAGCAGCCGCCCGTCGTCGTCGTACTTTTGGACGGCCAGTCCTGGGCCGTGGTAGCTCATTCCGGCAAGAGGGTTGTGGTGGTCATAGGTGAAGGCGATCAACGGCCCGTGCGATGTGATTTCCTGCAGGTGAAACAGGGTTTGTCCCGCCCCCCCCTTGCGGGCCGGGCGCTGACTTCCTCGAGGCCTCGGTATGTCCTGTCAAGTTCGACGATGGTGTATTGAACGTCGTCGTGGAAAGTGGAGATCAGGGGTTCCGGGTTCCCGTTGTTGTAGGCCGCCATCACGGTCCGGACTGTCTCGGAAAGGGTGCTCACTACTGGACACCTGCTTTCCCTTGAGGTGCCGGTTTAAGGGCGGTGTCACGCCCTTCGTCGATGTGTTCCGGGTTCGTCCGGGTGCGGGAGATGGCAAGGGCAGCCAGTGCCCCGGCTACCGCCACGCCCGCGATGAACAGGAGGGGAACGATGACATTGCCGGTCCAGTCCTGGCCGAGCCCCATGACGTAGGGGCCAAGGAAGGACCCTATGGATCCCACGGTGTTGATAAGCGCGATGCCTGCGGCGGCCGCCGTCATGCCCTTGAGCTGAAGATTGGTGACTGCCCAGATGATGGGGCCGGTTGCGGTGAAGAGCGAACTGGCAAGTGAGATGCCGATAAGGGTGGGGGCCAGCTGGTCGCCGGTGGCCACGCTGGCGACGAGTCCCAGGGCGGCCAGTACCATGCCCGTGACCAGTACCCGCCGGTGTGCCTGGCTGCGGTCGCAGTAGATGCCAAGGGCGATGGTCGCCACGACAGCGACTGCGAACGGGACCGAGGACAGGTACCCGATCGTCATGACATCGGTCACTCCGGTGTTTTTGATGATGGTGGGTATCCAGAACACGACGGCGTAGATGCCAATGTAGTTGGCTGCCAGGATAAAGCCGAGGAGCCAGATCCTTTTGTTGGTGACGGCCTTCTTGAACTGTTTTGAGGCCTTTTCACGTGCGCCGGCGGGGCCGAGGCTCGCCGCGATGGCAACCTTTTCCTCCGTGGTGAGCCAGGCGGCTTCCTTCGGCGTGCTGGCGACGGAAAAGAAGAAGATAACGCCAAGGAGGGCTGCCGGGATGCCCTGGATTATGAAGAGCCACTGCCAGCCTGCCATACCGGCGAGTCCCCCCAGGCTGGACATGATCCAGCCGGACAGGGGGCCGACGAACATGCTGCCGATGGGTCCTGCGATGACCAGCAGTGCCAGGGCCTGGGCGAGGCGTTTTCGTGGGAACCACTGGGACAGGAAGTAGACCATGCCTGGGTAAAAGCCCGCTTCTGCGATGCCCAGGAAGATCCGGGCAGTGTAGAACTGTTCAGTGTTTTGGACGAAGCCGGTAGCGATGGTGACGACGCCCCAGGTGACCATGATGCGGGCGATCCAAACTTTTGCGCCGACGCGTTCGAGGATCATGTTGCTGGGCACTTCAAAGAAGATATAGGCGAGGAAGAAGATGCCCGCGCCGAGGCCGTAGGCCGCCGCCGAGAGCCCGATGTCGGCACTCATCTCCAGTTTGGCGAAGCCGATATTGACCCGGTCGATGATGGCCACGGCGTAGCAGACGGAGGCCAGGGGCAGAATTCGCCAGGCAAGCTTTTTGTAGAGGGTCGTCGGCAGGTCCCCCGTGCCTTCAGAGGCGGTGTTGTGGGTGTACGTCACTGTACGGACTCTTTCACTCGTCGGTGGTGGTGTTGGTTGGGTGCAGGGCGGGGAATTCCCACCAGGTGTCGGGCTGCCACTTTGCCGTTTCCCATGCCTGCCGTTGTTGCTGCCGGGGGTCCGGGACCACTGTTGTGGTGGTGTCCAGCAACATTGTCCACCGTTCTGTTTGCCGGTATTCCGGCCAGAAGGGCAGATCGGCGCTTTCGGGTTTTCCGTGGTGGATGAAGCTTGTCCACGCCTGCCGGATTCCTGATGCCAGAGTCTGTAATGCCGGATCTGCCCCTTCGAGTCCAATGTCCCACACGAAGGGAACATCGGCTCCATGGAACCCCCACTTCTCCTTTGGGTAGCCGGGGCTGGGGGCATCGAAGCGGTAGCGCCAGCAGGACGCATTGTCGGACTGGCTGTCGAGCAGCCGAATGGTGGGGATGCCGTACCGTTCGTCCGCCAGGACAGCGCAGTGAAGTTGGCGCTCGTCCGCCCCCGGGAATGTGCGTCGGTAGGTGTCCAGCACTTGCTCCCCTTCGTCGCCAAAGATTGCACGGAGAACGCGTGGTGACTGTTCCGATGCACTCGGGTCGGCGAGGTCATAGCTCCCGGCCTCGTTGGCTGTCACGCCGGCCATGATGTTGATCCCCTTGGCAAGGCCCTTGGCGAAGGCGTGGACGGGGGCTTCGGGGAGGACTGTCCCATCAACGGTTGGGCGCCAGACCCAGGTTGCCCGGACCCCGGCGGCAATCTCCTGCTGCGCGGCGAGGATGACGTCAACGGGCATTGTCAGGAGCTCTGCTGCGTTCGCCGGGCTAAGGCCCAGGGTGCGAAGCAGCCCGGCGGTGACCTGTTCAGCGGTGTCCGGGGTGTTGAGATGCTCACCGCCACTTTGGATAATTCCGCGCTGGAACAGACCTTCGGCCATTGGCGAGGCCATCAGATTAGCCACACTTTTGGCCCCGGCGGAAACGCCGGCGATGGTGATGCGCGAAGGATCGCCCCCGAATGCGGCCACGTTGTCCCGGACCCATTTCAGTGCAGCGATCTGGTCCAGCAACCCTGCGTTTGCCGACGAGGCGTACTGCTCTCCAAGGAGGTGGTCCAGCTTCAGGAAGCCGAGGGCCCCCAGCCGGTAGTTGACGGTGACCACGATGATGCCTTCGAGGGCGAGGGCCGTCCCGTCGCCGATGAAGTTGGCTCCTGATCCCCAGGTGTATCCGCCGCCGTGGAACCAGACCAGAACCGGGCAGGGCGAGTCCGTCGGTTGGGCCTGTGCGGTGATGTTGAGGAAGAGGCAGTCCTCACCCATGGGCGAGTCATCGTCCGACGGTGTTGCTCCGCCAGGCGGGACTAGCTCGGCGGCGAGCACTTGCGGGGCGCGCGTGGGAAACCGGTCCACATCCAGGATGCCCTCCCAATGCTCTGGTGGCTGGGGAGCCAGCCACCGCAGGGGCCCCGTCGGGGGAGAGGCGTACCGGATCCCGCGCCAGCTGATGGTGCCGCCCTTGATGACGCCGCGTACTGCCCCCTGACGAGTAGTTGCCACAGTCTCTGTCATTGCTTTTCCTTCGGTCGGTGTTGATTTCGTCAACAATCGTGTGCTGCGTCACGTGTTTCCGGCAACGCTTTCGAGATAAGTGGAAGAATCAGCCAAAAATGTGGCGGGAAGTCTAGAATCGGAGGTGACGATGACGTCGTGACAGGGAGCGGGACATGGATGTGCTGGACGAGCTCGACCAACGGATTGTCGGCGCCCTGCAGGTAGACGGGCGCGCTTCATGGGCGAAAGTGGCCGCGGCATTGGGCGAGGCTGAACGGACGGTGGCGCGGAGGGGCTCCGAGCTCCTACGGGACGGACGGGTGCGGATACGCGCGTTGCCCAATCCGAGCCGCTTCAGGCATCTGGAACAGTTTGTGCTGAAGGTGGCCTGCAACCCGGGCTCAGCCGGTATAGCCGCTGCCGCCCTCGCGAGGCGCCCGGAAACCTTGTACACCTACATCCTCACCGGGTCCGCGGACTGCGCGGCGGAGCTTTCCAGCCCTGCCTCTAAGTTTGCAGAGCTGTTGATCCGGGACATAGGGAGCATCCCGGGGGTGAGATCCGCCGCCACGTACCCGGTCCTGAGCTATCTCAGGACCATGCACCAGTGGAATCCCGGCGTCCTGACGCCGGAAGAAATTGAAGCGATGGGCGGAACACGCTACTCGGAGGCACCGACCGCCCTGGAACACGTGGAGCAGCTAGGCAAAGAGGACCGGCAGATTCTCCGGGCACTGGAACGCGATGGCCGCGCCAGCTATGAGGAACTGGCGCGCATCACTGGACTCTCGGTGCAGACCGCCCAGCGCAGGGTCGAGCGGATGCGGCGCGAGGGCACACTGTTCATCCGCGCAGTCTTCGAGCCTGCGCTGCTCGGCTTGCCGGTAGAGGTGCTGCTGTGGGTCAAAGTGCCGTTTCCGGAACTGGACCGCGTGGAAGCGGAAATGCTTCCTTCCCCGTCAGTCCGGTATGCCGCGGTCCTCGCCGGTGACTTCCAGCTTGTTGTCGATGCCGTCTTTCCCAGCCGCGCGGCACTCTCTAGCTACCTGAAAGAGTCTGCATGGGCCACCCGGGCGCAGGCCATCGAGCCGGCCGTGGTGGTAGACGCGCTGAAGCGCAGCGGAACGATGGCGTTGTCGTTCGGCGAAGACCTCGGGGGGTACAGCTCCTGACGCGTCGGTCGCACTCGCGGTGTCTTTGAAAAGCGCGCCGGATGTTCACGGCTCGCTTTTCACTGGCTTATTGCGTTGTTCCTGCCGCTACTGCGGGACCTTCGCGAGCGTTTCCTGCTCTGCGTCGATGGTGGTGTTGTCGCCGTGGCCGGTGCGGACCAGGGTGTCGGCCGGGAGGGTGAGCAGCCGTTCGCGGATGGAGGTGAGGATGGTGGGGTAGTCGCTGTAGGACCGGCCGGTGGCGCCGGGGCCGCCGTTGAACAGCGTGTCTCCGGTGAAGACCGTTTCTTCGCTTTCCAGGTAGAAGCAGGTGGACCCCGGCGAGTGGCCGGGCGTGTGGATAGCGCGCAGCGTTGCCCCGGCCACTTCGAACACGTCGCCGTCGGCCAATTCCCGGTCCG
>Ga0307412_10000226_pt1 | contig 37690 bp, 30 predicted proteins | sample DK1Cmetagenome_3_FD_203823 | JGI IMG/M metagenome (GOLD analysis project Ga0307412, IMG submission 203823) | Maize rhizosphere microbial communities from greenhouse at UC Davis, California, United States - DK15-C-1 | ecosystem: Host-associated > Plants > Roots > Rhizosphere > Soil | place: USA...
CGTGATGGAGCCGTTCGAGCGTGGCTACGGTCACACGCTGGGCAACGCCCTGCGCCGCATCCTGCTGTCTTCGATGACCGGCTACGCGCCGACCGAAGTCCAGATGACGGGCGTGGTGCACGAATACTCGACCATCCCGGGCGTTCGCGAAGATGTCGTCGACATCCTGCTGAACCTGAAGGGCGTGGTCTTCAAGCTGCACAATCGCGACGAAGTGACGCTGGTTCTGCGCAAGTCCGGCGCCGGCACCGTGCTGGCCAGCGACATCGAGCTGCCGCATGACGTCGAGATCATCAACCCCGGCCATGCCATCTGCAACCTGACGGACGCAGGCAAGCTGGAAATGCAGATCAAGGTTGAGAAGGGCCGCGGCTACGTGCCGGGCAACGTGCGCGCGCTGTCGGAAGACCGCACCCACACCATCGGCCGCATCGTGCTGGACGCTTCGTTCAGCCCGGTCCGCCGCGTGAGCTACGCGGTTGAAAGCGCCCGCGTGGAACAGCGCACCGACCTGGACAAGCTGGTTCTGGACATCGAAACCAACGGCGTGATCTCGCCCGAGGAAGCGGTGCGCCAGTCGGCTCGCATCCTGATGGACCAGATCTCGGTCTTCGCCGCTCTGGAAGGCGCTGGCGATTCGTACGAAGCTCCGGTCCGCGGCACGCCGCAGATCGATCCGGTGCTGTTGCGCCCGGTCGACGACCTGGAACTGACCGTGCGTTCGGCCAACTGCCTGAAGGCCGAAAACATCTACTACATCGGCGACCTGATCCAGCGTACCGAAAACGAGCTGCTCAAGACCCCGAACCTGGGTCGCAAGTCGCTCAACGAAATCAAGGAAGTTCTGGCTGCACGTGGCTTGACCTTGGGCATGAAGCTCGAGAACTGGCCGCCCCTGGGCCTGGAGCGTCCCTAAGTTTTAACGGGTGGCACCCCGGCAACGGGGCGCCACCTGCAACGCCCGGCAACCCCGTCGGGCGGTTTGCGAAATCGTCGTAAAATGCACCGTTTTCTACCGGACCGCGGCCTGATTGCAGGTTGATAGAAGAGCCGGCAACCCGATGGCGAATGCCATCTTTAGATTCAAAGGAAACTTATCATGCGTCACGGTAATGGCTTGCGTAAGCTCAACCGCACCAGCAGTCACCGTCTTGCCATGTTCCGCAACATGGCCGTTTCGTTGATCACCCACGAAGCCATCAAGACCACGCTGCCGAAGGCGAAAGAATTGCGCCGCGTCATCGAACCCCTGATCACGCTGGGCAAAGAGCCCACGCTGGCGAACAAGCGTCTGGCATTTGCCCGTCTGCGCGATCGCGATGCGGTGGTGAAGCTGTTTGCCGAAATCGGCCCGCGCTACGCGGCCCGTAACGGCGGCTACACCCGCGTGCTGAAGATGGGCTTCCGTCAAGGCGACAACGCTCCCATGGCTTTCATGGAACTGGTTGACCGTCCGGAAGTTGATGAAGCCGCTGCGGACAGCGCCGAGTAATCCTCGGTAGCTCGATAAGCGACAAGGGCGGGTCTTCGGACCCGCCCTTGTTTTATTTGGGCGCCCGCCACGCGATTGGCGTCACGAGGCGTGCAATCCCCCCCGCAACTGCGCGGCGGTGGCCGCCAGCGCCTCCTGAGGCGCTTGGGGCGGCATCTTGAACGTAAGGTCTTGCTGCTCGATGTACTGCGTCGACGTCACGTCCTGCGTGTGATGCATCGGAATGACGTGGGCGTGGGTGTGCGCGACGTGGATGCCGGTAAAGGCGAAGGCCACGCGTTCGACCGCATACAGACGCTTCATGTGGCGTCCGAGCTTCTGCCCAAGGTTCAGGATATGGCCGGCGAGGTCGGCGGGCATGTCCTCGAAGTAGGGATAGTGTTGCTTCGGGATGATGAGGACGTGGCCCGGACGCACCGGCTGGATGTCCAGGAAGGCCAGCAGGCGCTCATCTTCGTGGATGACGTGGGCGGGGATCTCGTGCCGGGCGATGCGGCAGAACAGGCAGTTGTCGGACATGCGGGCCTCGATGGAAACGGATGGCTTGGCGGCGACGGCGGGCCTGCGGGGCCGGGCAGCTGCCGCAATACCGATAAAATACCCTGAGTTACATCCCACACGGGTATCCCAAGGAGGCTCCATGTTGCGCGATGACGACGTCGTGCTGGTCATCAGCAATGCGCCCGATCTGCTGCTTGCGAAGCGCATCGCCCACGTGCTGGTCGAAGACGGATTGGCGGCTTGCGTGAACCTTGGCGCGCCGGGCCTGTCCATCTACCTGTGGAACGGAGAAGTCGAAGGGGCGGAAGAAGTCCCCATCCACATCAAGACCACTTACGCGCGCCACCAGGCAGTGGTTCAGGCCCTGGCGCAAATGCATCCCTACGATGTGCCCGAGATCATCGTGCTGCCCGTCATTGGCGGCGCGGCGCCTTATCTGGATTGGGTGCGCGAACAGACGGCCGTTACGCAGAACAAGAGAGACTGATGTTGTCACTTGCCGGTATCGTCGGCGCGCCGCGGCGCCCGATTCACGCCACCCGCGCTACCCGCGCGGCCCATGCCCTGTTCAGGCAATGCCTGATGTTCCTGGCGATGGCGCTGTTGCTGATGGGGTGGCAGGCGGCGGCGCGTGCCGAAGCCGACTTCCTGGAACCCGAAAAAGCCTTTGTGTTCAGCGCGCAGATGACGGCGCCCGACACGCTGGAACTGCGCTACAAGGTCGCGCCCGGCTACTACATGTACCGCGAGCGCTTCGGCATCACGATCAGCCCCATCGGCGCGACGACGCTTGGCGAAGCGGTCTATCCCAAGGGCGAGGTCAAGTACGACCCCACCTTCGAGAAAGACATGGAGGTCTTTCACAAGGACGTCGTGATCCGCGTGCCGGTCGGCGCCGGCGGGCAGCCCTTTACGTTGACGTTGACCGGCCAGGGCTGCGCGGACGCCGGCCTGTGCTATCCGCCCATGGACAGCAGCGTGAAGTTGACGCCGGTGGCGGGCGGCTACGCACTGGCGGGCGGGGCCTTGGCGCAGGCGTCTTCGGGCACGGCTTCGGCGGCCTCGTCGGGCGGCTTGAGCGCGTTGTTCGACGCGGGCGACACCGGGCTGGCGGATGCGCTGGGCGGGCTGGGCTGGGCCAAGACTGCGGGCGTGTTCCTGGTGCTGGGCCTGTTGCTGGCGTTCACGCCTTGCGTCCTGCCGATGATTCCCATCTTGTCTTCGATCGTCCTGGGTGGCGCGGCGCAGTCGCGGCCGACGCGCGGCCGCGGCCTGGCGCTGGCGGCAACCTACGTGCTGGGCATGTCGGTGGTCTACACCGCGCTGGGCGTGGCCGCAGGACTGAGCGGCGCGGGGCTGGCTGCCTGGCTGCAGACCCCCTGGATCCTGACCCTGTTCGCCATCCTGCTGGCCGTGCTGGCGCTGGCCATGTTCGACGCCTTCACCTTCCAGATGCCGTCGGGCATCCAGGCGAAACTGGCCGAGCGGTCGTCCCGTATTCCGGGCGGGCGCTACACGGGCGCGCTGGTGATGGGCGCGCTGTCCGCGCTGATCGTCGGGCCCTGCGTGGCCGCGCCGCTGGCGGGCGCACTGTTGTATATCTCGCAAACGGGCGATGTGGTCCTGGGCGGCTCGGCGCTGTTCGCCATGGCCTGGGGCATGGGCGTGCCGCTGCTGATCGTGGGCGCTTCGTCCGGCGCGCTGTTGCCCAAGGCGGGCCCCTGGATGGACGGCGTGAAGCGCCTGTTCGGCATGTTGTTGCTGGCCACCGCGTGGTGGATGTTGATTCCCGTGGTGCCCACCTGGGTGCAGATGACGGGCTGGGCCTTCCTGGCGGTGGTCTCCGCCGTGATGCTGCGGGCGTTCGACGCCCTGCCGGCGGGCGCGGGCGCGGCGCGCATGTTCGGCAAGGGGCTGGGCCTGTTGCTGGCGCTGGCCGCCGCCGCATGGCTGATCGGCGCGGCCAGCGGCGGACGCGATGTACTGCAACCGCTGTCGCACCTGGCGTCGCGCGCCGGTGCGCCGGCGGGCACGGCGGCCACAAGCGGCGAAGTCCATTTCACCCGCGTGCGCAACAACGCCGAGCTGGACGCGCTGCTGGCGCAAAGCCGCCAGCCGGTCATGCTGGATTTCTACGCCGATTGGTGCGTGTCGTGCCGCGAAATGGAGCGCTTCACCTTCACGGATCCCGGCGTGGCGCAACGCATGTCGGGCATGTTGCTGGTGCAGGCCGACGTGACCGCGAACAATGCCGACGACCGCGCGCTGCTCAAGCGGTTCCGCTTGTTCGGCCCGCCGGGCATCATGTTCTTCGAGCCGGGCGGCAAGGAATTGCCGGACGCCCGCGTGGTGGGTTTCCAGGACGCCAAGCGCTTCACGGAATCGCTGGACAAGGTGCTGGTGCGCTGACGCCCGGGCGTATACCATGGCTGCTGCGCCGCGTGGGCGGCGCACTCCACTCCCTTCAGGCCGGCGCCCGTGACGTCCCCGACAGTTGATGCAAGCCAAGACCGGAACGGTCTTATCTATATTCAATTGATGTTCGTCATGGCCACATGGGGCCTGAACATCGTCTCCATCAAGTACCTGACGCAGCACATGGACATCCAGGCGCTGGCCGCCGTTCGGATCGTCGTCGCGTTCATCACCGTCACCCTCATCATCAAGGCTCGCCGCGGCCGCATCCCCAAGCTGGGCCGCGTGGAGCTGGGGTGGGCGGCGCTGGCGGGTTTCCTGGTGGTGTATGCGCACCAGATCGCGCTGGTGTCCGGGCTGCGGTTTTCGTCGGCGGCCAACGGCACGCTGATCATGGCGACGAGCCCCTTGCTGTCGGCACTGCTGGCGGCCATTTTCTACCGTGAAAAACTGACGTTGGTGCGCATCTCCGGCGCCATGCTGGGCTTGTTGGGCGTGGGCATGGTGGTTGCGGGCAGCGGCGCGCAATTCGGTCTGACGGGCTGGGGCGACGCCGTCGTGTTCGTGGCCGTGCTGGTGTTCGTGTTCGGCGGCCTGGTCATCCAGCGCATGTCGCGCACCATGGATCCGCTGGGCATGCTCTGGTACATGTACCTGGCGGGTGGAGTGATGCTGGTGGCGCATGCGGCGCTGACGCCCGCGTCGTATCAGGCCGACACGTGGCAGATGACGTGGTGGCCTTGGCTGGTTCTGATGTTCTCGGCGGTGATTGCCTCGGGCGTCAGCAACATCATCTGGAACGCCGGCATCGCGCGTCTGGGGATCAGCCGCGCGGCCCTGTTCGTCAACTGGCTGCCGATTTTCGGGCTGTTGTTCGCGTCCCTGTTCCTGGACGAGCACGTCACGCTGACGCATGTCGTGGGGCTGGCTTGCGTGCTTGGCGGTACCTGGCTGGGACTGCGCCGCGTGGCGCCAGCCGCACCGCGAAGCGGACGCGCGCGCTAAGCCGTCACAGGCTCGGCGCGCTGGCCGGAGACGCCCGGCCAGCAACGCGTGGCGCGATCAGCGTTGGGCTTTCAGCAGCTTGGCCGCCTCGATCGCGAAGTACGTCAGGATGCCGTCGGCGCCTGCGCGCTTGAACGCCAGCAGCGCTTCCATCATGACCTTGTCGTGGTCCAGCCAGCCATTGGCGGCGGCGGCCTTGATCATCGCGTATTCACCGCTGACCTGGTAGGCGAAGGTGGGCACGCGGAACGTATCCTTGACGCGGCGCAGCACGTCCAGATACGGCATGCCGGGCTTGACCATGACCATGTCGGCGCCTTCTTGCAGATCGGCCGCCACTTCGCGCAATGCTTCGTCCAGGTTGCCCGGGTCCATCTGGTAAGCCATTTTGTTGGACTTGCCCAGATTGGTGGCCGAGCCCACGGCGTCGCGGAACGGGCCGTAGAACGCGCTGGCGTACTTGGCGGAATACGCCATGATTTGCGTGTGGACGTGGCCGTTGGCTTCCAGCGCACGGCGCACGGCGCCGATGCGGCCGTCCATCATGTCGCTGGGCGCGACCATGTCGACGCCGGCGGTGGCTTGCGTCAGCGCCTGCTTGACCAGGATTTCGACCGTCGGCTCGTTGATCACGTAGCCGTTGTCGTCGATGACGCCGTCCTGGCCGTGGCTGGTGTAGGGATCCAGCGCCACGTCGCACAAGATGCCGAGTTCCGGAAAACGCTTTTTCAATTCAGCGACCACACGTGGAATCAGGCCGCGCGGATTGGTCGCTTCGATGCCGTCGGGCGTCTTGAGAGACGCGTCGATGACGGGGAACAGCGCCAGCACCGGGATGCCCAGCTTCACGCATTCTTCGGCCACGGGCAGCAGGGTGTCCAGCGAATAGCGGACCACGCCGGGCAGCGACGCCACGGCTTGCTGCAAGCCGGTGCCTTCGGCGACGAAGACGGGGTAGATCAGGTCATTGACCGTCAGCGCGTTCTCGCGCACCAGGCGGCGGGTGAAGTCGTCGCGACGCAGGCGGCGGGGGCGGGAAACCGGAAACTCGGGGGTGATGATCTGCGGGTTCATGGTACGACCTTGGGAGAAATCCAATTTTCGATGTGGGCGCCGGCCTCTTCCAGACCGATGCGCTCGGGCGCCGAGAAAGGAATGGTGTGCAGGGCGCCGATGTCGGCCAGGTCTTTGCGGACCGAGAAGACGGTGCGCATGCGCTGGCCGTAAGGCAGCTTGTCCGCCTTGGTCAGCAGCGCCAGCACGGGGCGTCCGGTGGGGGCGATGAAGTTAGCCAGGCGGCGGTCGAGTTCGGTGACGCCGCGGCGGATGTCGATCAGCAGCACGATGCCGGCAAGCGACTCGCGGTCGCGCAGGTAGCCGCCAAGGATGTCGGCCCATTTTTCTTTTTCGTTGCGGGCAACCGAGGCGTAGCCGTAGCCGGGCAAGTCGACGAGAAAACCGATGTGGCCTTCCGGATCCAGCGGGTCGGGCAAGCCGAACATGTTGATCAAGCGCGTGCGGCCCGGCGTCTTGCTGGAAAACGCAAGACGGCGCTGGTTGCACAGCACGTTGATGGCCGTGGATTTGCCGGCGTTCGAGCGGCCGACAAAGCAGACCTCGGGAGCGCCGGCGGCCGGCAACTGGTCGAGGCGAGCTGCGGAGGTAAGGAAGGAGGCGCGATGTAGGAGGGACACGGATGGGCTTTGGATACGGTTGGTTTCGAGCCCTATTGTATAATCCGGCGTTTGCAACAGTGGTCCCCGTGCGCGGAGCCGTCTTTTTTGCTTACTCTTTGGGTTGCCGGTGGCTGCCTGGAAGGCAGAATGGGCAAACCAGGTTCGAGACGGTTCTCCAAGGTGTGCGGGGCAGGCGTGGGCGCCTTTTTGCGCCTTGATCGATGCGATCGTCGAGGTCTTCATGAAGCGTGTGCTGTCCCGGATGTTGGTTGCGAGCGGGCTGTTGCTCGGCGCCTCCGCCTTAACTTCACCCAGTTTCGCCGCTGACGGCGCTGCGGGCCCGGCCAAGCCAGATGCCGCCAAGGGCGGGCAGCTGTTTGACCAGGGCGATGCCTCAAGAGGCATTATCGCCTGTGCGTCCTGTCATGGCGCGGCGGGCAACAGCACCATCCCGGTGAACCCCAACCTGGCCGCGCAACCTCACGAATACCTGGCCAAGCAGTTGGCCGACTTCCAGGTCAAGCAAGGCGCCAAGCTGCCCGTGCGCAATGGCGCTGGCGGCAACCCGACCCCGATGACGGCCATGGCGCAGAATCTGACGCCGGCCGACATGCAGAACATTGCGCTGTATCTGGCGCAGCAGCCGCTGAAAGAGCCCGCCACGGCTGGCCAGGAAAAGCTGGTTGATCTGGGTCAAAAGATCTGGCGCGGCGGATTGCCCGAGCGCAATGTGCCCGCATGCGCGGCATGCCACTCTGCCAATGGCGCGGGCTTGCCCGGCCAATACCCCCGCTTGTCGGGGCAGTTCCCCATGTACATCGAAGAGCAGCTCAAGCTGTTCCGCAGCGGCGACCGCAAGAACGACATCATGTTCGCCATCGCGGACCGGATGTCGGACGCCGATATCAAGGCGGTGTCGGACTACGCGGCTGGCCTGCGGTAGGCGTAAGCCTGCAACGCGCGCGGCTGGTCCGCGTTCATGCAACTTGGGCATGACGGAACCTCTTTCCGCCATGCGCTGTCTATGAGGGGGGTAGCCGATTGCGCGGCCCCCCTTTTTTCATGAATTCAACACGAACCCATACTCGCCCCTCTTTGCGCAGCCTGCCCCGCGATTTCTTCGAACTGCTCGGTTCGATGCGTTTCGCCGTCAGCCTGCTGATGTTCATCTGCGTGGCGAGCCTGGTCGGGACCGTGTTGCAGCAGAACCGCTCGTCGAACAACTACATCGACCAATTCGGACCGTTCTGGTTCGAAGTGTTCGACAAGTTCTCGATCTGGCATGTTTACAACAGCTGGTGGTTCCTGCTGATCATGGGCTTCCTGGTCGTGTCGACCTCGGTCTGCCTGATCCGCAACGCGCCCAAGATGCTGCGCGACGCGCGCTCGTTCCGCGAGCACGTGCGAGCCAGCAGCCTGCGTGGTTTTCCGCACCGCGTTGAAACCGAAGCCCCCACCGATGTGCCGCAGACGGCAGCCGGCTTGACGTCCATGCTGGAACGCATGGGCTACGCCGTGCGTCAACGGACGGACAACGACGGCGTGATGCTGGCGGCCAAGAAGGGCAGCGCCAATCGGCTGGGCTACGTGTTCGCGCACGCGGCGATGGTCATCATTTGCATTGGCGGCCTGCTGGACAGCGAGCTGCCTGTGCGTTTGCAGGTCATGCTGGGTGGCAAGAAGCCCATCGTCGAGAACATGCTGATCTCGGAAGTGCCGGAAAGCGGCCGTCTGTCGGTGGACAACCCGAGCTTTCGCGCCAGCGTCCTGGTGCCCGAGGGGGGCCAGGCCAGCACTGCGGTCGTGATGGTGGGCGACGGCGCTCTGGTGCAGCCCATGCCTTTCACGCTGAAGCTCAAGAAGTTCATCGTTGACTACTACTCCACCGGCATGCCCAGCCGGTTCGTCAGCGAAGTTGAAGTGACTGACCCCGACACCGGCAAGATGTTCGATTCCACCATTGAAGTCAATGAACCCCTGCGCTTCAAGGGCATGACCGTCTATCAATCCAGTTTTGACGACGGCGGCAGCACGGTGGTGTTGAAAGGCTACCCGCTGGTAGGTTCCGACAGCAAGGCATTCGCCGTTGACGGCACGGTGGGCAAGACCGCCGAAGTAACCGCTCACACCGCGAACGGGCCGCGCAGCATGGGCGTCGAAATCACGGCCATGCGCCCGATCAATGTGGAAGACCTGACGCGCGGCGATCCCAAGGGCGACAACCGGAGCTTCGCCGAGCATGTGGCGTCGGTGTCCGGCAGCGCGGCGGGCAAGAAGAACGAAAACCTGCGCAATGTGGGGCCCAGCGTCGAGTACAAGCTGATCGACGACGCGGGACAGGCGCACGAATTCCAGAACTACATGCTGCCCATGGAATTGGACGGCGCCAGCGTATTCCTGGCCGGTGTGCGCAACAATGCGTCCGAGCCGTTCCGTTACCTGCGCATCCCCGCGGACGACGACAGTTCGATTGCAGAATTCATGCGCTTGCGCGCAACGCTGGCCGACCCGGCGGCGCGCCAGGAGGCGGCCCGTCGCTTCGCCGAGCGCAACAGCCCGTCGGGCGCGGACCGCCAGCCCTTGCAGACGGCCGCGGAACGCGCGCTGGAGACCTTTTCATCGGGCGGGCTGCAAGCCGTTGCCGCCTTCCTGCAGGCCAACACGCCCGCCGCCGACCTGGAGCGCGCCGCCGACGTGGTGATCCGCCTGATCGGTGCCAGCATGAACGAATTGCGCGCCATCGAACGGGAGCGCGCCGGCTTGCCCGCCGTGGCGTCCGAAGGCCCTGAAGGCGAGCGCGCGGCCGTGTGGTCGCGTCTGGCCGTGGCGGCGCTGTCAGACCTGACCGTGTATCCGGCGCCGGTCTTCCTGTCGCTGGCCGACTTCAACCACGTGCAGGCCAGCGTGTTCCAGGTCAGCCGCACGCCGGGTAAAAATACCGTCTATCTGGGCAGCCTGCTGCTGGTCCTGGGGGTGTTCTCGATGTTCTATATTCGGGATCGCCGCATCTGGATCTGGGTCAAGCCGAATGAAGGCGGAAGCAGCGTCATGGCGGCCATGACGTCCCAGAAGCGTACACTCGACTTCAATCAGGAGTTCGAACGCTTCAAGCAGGCGCTGCTGCGCCCGAAGAGGTCTTAAGGTTTATTTATGTCGACTACGACCACTACCCATCCCTCGTCGCCGGACACGCTCTGGCAAGACAGTCTGTCAGAGACCGGCGATCGTCGCGCCCGGCGCGGCAAGCCGGACTGGACCGACGTCGTCTTCTTTCTGTTGCTGTCGGTGGGCGCGGCTTTCGCGCTGACCCGCCACGGCAACGCGATGGACTATTACGAGAAGATCATCCTGTGCGGCACCGTGCCGGCGCTGACATGGTTGGGCTGGCTTTGGCGGCCGCTGCGCCACCTGATGATCGCCTGTGCCATCGCGGCCGGGCTGGCCCTGATGCTATATGGCAATGACCTGGCTCGCGCCGAACAGGTGTTTTTCCTGAAGTACCTGTTCTCGTCCCAGTCCGCCATTCTGTGGATGTGCGCGCTGTTCGCGTTGGCGATGGTTTGCTACTGGATTGGCGTGGTCAGTCCCACGGCCGCTTGGCTGGGCACGGCGCTGACCTGGGGCGCCGTCTTCGCCGGGGTCACGGGATTGCTGGTGCGCTGGCGCGAAGGCCATCTGATGGGGCCGGACCTGGGTCACATCCCGGTCAGCAACCTGTATGAAGTCTTCGTGCTGTTTTCGCTGATCACGGCGCTGTTCTACCTGTATTACGAACGCAAGTACGCGACCCGCGCGCTGGGCGGCTTCGTGCTGCTGGTGGTGACGTCGGCCGTGGTCTTTTTGCTGTGGTATTCGTTCACGCGCGACGCGGGGCAGATCCAGCCGCTGGTGCCGGCTTTGAAGAGCTGGTGGATGAAGCTGCACGTGCCGGCCAACTTCATCGGCTACGGCACGTTCTCGCTGGCGGCGATGGTGGGCTTTGCGTATCTGATCAAGCAGCACGGGCAGACCACGTCGTGGGCCAAGCTGGCGCCGCTGTTCGTCCTGGGCGTGCTGCTGTGCGCCGAGCCGATGGTGTTCCGCACCGACGGCCTGTCGGCGACCTGGATGCTGTATTTCGGCATTGGCGCCGTGATCGTGGGGGCCATCCTGCTGGGCCGCCGCCGCATTGCCGCGGCGCTGCCGTCGCTGGAAGTGCTGGACGACATCATGTATCGCGCCATTGCGGTCGGGTTCGCTTTCTTCACGGTCGCGACCATTCTGGGCGCGCTGTGGGCGGCCGACGCCTGGGGCGCGTATTGGCAGTGGGATCCCAAGGAGACCTGGGCGCTTATCGTCTGGCTGAACTACGCGGCCTGGCTGCACATGCGCTTGATCAAGGGCCTGCGCGGCACCATGGCGGCCTACTGGGCGCTGATGGGTTTGCTGATCACGGGCTTTGCCTTCCTGGGCGTGAACATGTTCCTGTCCGGCCTGCATTCCTACGGCGAACTGTAGCCCGGCGCAGCAGGGTCACGCCGCCAGCGCGAACATCGATTTCTGCGGCGTGGCCACCTTGACGCCCGGCGTGTTGATGGTGTTCTGCACCGTCAGGCTGCTTACGCGGACGAGCGGGGCGGCACGCACCAGGACGGTGAACGCCCCGGTCATGTAACGCGCCTGGCCCATGAACGTCTGGGATATCACGCCGCCGCCCACGCCGGCGGTATCGCCCAAGGTGACGGGAATGGGCGTGACCATGTTGTGCATCGGCGCGCAGCTTAACCATACGTTCCAGACCACGGGGATACCCATGGACGATGTCGACACGTCGATATGCGGCACGGGCGGCACCGGGGTCTTGCAGACGTCGGGGAACCCAAGGCCGACACTGGGCAACTGGCAGAGGACTTGCATGTTTTCCACTCCTGGTGCGATGGCGGCGTAGCGGTGCCACGCCGAGGTCAAAGGGGTGCGCGTGCCGCCGACCACAGTTCGGCTTCCAGCAAGGGCGCATCGTTTTCGATAATGCCGTGGCGCTGCGTCCAACGTGCGCCGCGTGTCAGCGCGCGGTGCATGCGCGTGCGCAGAAAGGTGGCGTCGCGCAGGTCCGCCAGGCTCAGGTCGGCCAGGGAAAAATCAGCGTCGGCAAGATGGGCACCGCGAAAGTCGGTGCCGGCGCAACGCGCGCGCTGGAAGATGCACAGCGCCAGGCTGGCGCCCTGGAAGGTCGCGTCATCCAGGGTTGCCTCGGCCCAGATGGCGCCGTCGAAACGGCCGCCCTGCAAGTTGGCGCCGCATAGGTCGGCCAGCGGAAAAAGCGCCTGGGGGGCGCAAGCACCGGCAAAGCGCGCACCCCGCAGCGACGATCCCTTGAATCCGGCCTGGCGCAGGTCGGCATTGCGGAAGTCCGCCGCGTCCAACTGGCAATCCGTGAAATGACACAACGGGTAGGCTCGTCCGGAAAAATCCTGTTCCGACAGGTCGCATTCGATGAACATCGTGCTGGCGGCGTTGACGCCCGCTAACGTGACGCGGCGCAGGTCCAACTGATGGAACAGGGTGTCGCTGAGTTGGGCGTGGGACAGGTCGGCGCCTGCCATGTCACCGCGCGAGAATACCGAACGCTGCACCCGGACGGACTGCAGCGAGGCGCTTGCAAGCGAGGTGGCGGTAAAGGTCGACTCATGGAAATCGGCGTGGTCGAGCCTGGCGCCGGCCAGGTCGCATTCCGTGAAGCTGGCGCCATGGAACCGGGCGCCGTCGAGCAGGGCGCCCGGCGCCTGGCAGTGGATCAGGCGTGCCATGTCCAGATTGGCGCCGCGGGCATCCCAGCCGGTCATGACACAGTGAATGAACTGGCCGTCCTGTAATTGGCAGCCTTGCATCGTCGCGCCGCTGAAGTCCACATGGTCAAAGAAGCCGCCGGCCAGATCCAGGCCCGAGAGATCGGCGCCCGCCAGCTTCAGGTGCTGGATCGGTTCGCCATGGCGCACGCGGTCCATCAAGGCGTCGCGGTTCATGCGGGGTGCTCCGGCTGCCGGGCGGGCCAGCGCTTCGCGCCTTGCGTATAGGCATGGTCCAGCCCGGTGCTGTCGTCCATCAGCGTCTGCGCGACATCTGCGCGGAAGAAATTCGCACCGCCGAGGTCGGCGCGCAGAAAGGCGGCCTTGCCCAGCAGGCTGTTGATCAGGTTGGCGTTGCGCAGTCGGGCGCCAGTGAAATCCGCGCGCACGAAGTACGTGTCGGGGGCGATCAGGCCGCTAAGGTCGGCGTCTTGCAGGTGGCATTCCGAGAAATCGCTGGCGCTCAGCCTGGCGCCGCGCAGGTCGGCGCCGGTCAGCGTTGCGCCGCGCGCGCTGCCATGCTTGAACTGCATGCCGCGCAGGCAGGCGCCCGCCAGCTCGACGCGGCCTGCGAAGGCGCAGCCGTCCAGCGTGGCGTTTTCCATACTGAAGCCGCCGGAGAAGGCGACATCCATGAAGCTCACGCGCACCAGCGCCGCACCTGAGAAATCGGTGTTCGCCAGGGCGCCTTGCATGAACACGCATTGATCCAGCCGCGCATCGCGAAAGCGGCAGGCGTCGAGCGTGGCGCTCATGGCGGCCCATTGGTCGAACCGCGCCCGGCCGAGGTCGCAACGCAGCAGCCGCGCCTGGTGCAGACGCCCCTGGCGCCATGCGCTATCGACAAAGCAGCAGTCTTCGCAGTGCGCATGGTCCCAGGTGGTGTCGACGATCTGGCTCTCGGTGAAGTCGGTCTGCCGGCAGTGCGTGCGGCCCAGGTTGGCGCGTGTCAGGTTGACGCGGCGCATGCCGGCCCGGGTCAGGTCGGCGCCCGTCAGCACGGCATCGGTGAGGTCACTGCCGTCCAGCCGCGCGTCGACGAGCGTCGCGCCTGCCAGGATCGCGCGTTGAAAGTTGACGCCCGAAAGATCCATGCCCGACAGGTCCGCGCCGGTAAGGTTCATGTCGCGGCAGTCGCGGCTGTCTTTCAGGCGCGCGTCCAGTTTTCGGCGGGTGCGCTGCGCGCGTAGCGGCGGCATCGGCGGGGGCGGCGCGAAATGGTGCGCGGATTGCTGATAGGCCTGATGAACCTGCGGACCGAGCGTTTCGGCAAGCGGCGGTGTTCCGTCGTCTTCGGCCGTTGCGCGCCGGGCCTGTGCATGCGGGCTGGCGTCGAATTCGGCCAGATGCCGCTTGATCTTGCGGGGATCGAAACCGGCGGGCAGCTTGCCGTCGTCTTCCTGCCGGCGCAGCGCGTCCATGTCCACGCCGGCCACTTCGGCCATCACGGGCAGGTTGGGATCGGCCAGCGCGCGTGCCGCGGTTCCGCTGGACAGCCGCTTGGCCTCTTCCAGCTCTTGCTGCATGCGCAGAATCGTCTGCGGCAGGTCGGCAAGGTTGGGCGCGGTGGGGGGCGGTTCAAGCGGCACCATGTAGCGGTCCGGATCGAGGCCCTGCGCCAGCAGCGACTCGCGTTCGCGCGCGTGGCGCCGCGCGGCGCCGGCATGCAGATTCCGGTGGGAGGGACGCGTGGCCGACGCCTGCGCATCGCCTTCCAGGGTTCCGCCACAGAGGTCCTCCGGCACGAGCTGCGAATCCAGCAGGGCGTAAACCGCGCCCAGTTCGGGGTCCAGGCGTTGCCGCACCACGCTTTGGTAATAGGCCGCCTCTTTCGGCTGCCCGGCGTGTTCCAGCGCAGGCATGATGTGGCGAATGTCGGCCGCGTCATCTTCGCGCACGGGCAGGACGCCGTGCCAGATCAGCACCACTTTCGTATGGTCGGGAAAAAACCAGGCGGTGGACAGGCGCAGGTCGACGTCTTCGAGCGCGCTGCCGTCGGCCTGGCGGCTGACGAAGCAGCGCGCGCGCCAATCGGGCAGCCGTCCGCGCAACACCGGCTGTTCAGGATGCATGTTCCACAGCTCGTAGTCCGTGCCGCCGGCAAGCGCCGTGTTCGCAGGCCCCCATTGATCGGGCTGGGCCGCGTTGAAGAAGCGCCAGTCCATGTCTGGCGCGAACCCGGGGAAGTCATGCTCCAGCCATTCCTGGCCGTACTCACGGCCCATGTGCGCCGCCCGTTGCGGCCACTCCAGGGGCAACGCGGTAAAGCCCGCGGGGGCTACCCGTTGCCCGGGGGCGCTGATCCGCTGTAGCGGGTGCTCGACGTTCGGCAGACGCCGCACGCGCGCACCGTTGATCTCTTCGTCTTGCGCACCGATGCCCAACGGGTTTTCGGCGACGTCAGGCCCGCCATAGGCGCGGCTCCAGTCCAGCCGCATGCGCTGGAATGGCTGCGGCGCGGTGGCCTTGCCATCGACCCAGTAGCGGTCGCCGAAGACCAGCAGCGACTTGTCTATCGCACCGACTTTTAGGCGCACGCCACAGGCGCCCGGGTGCTTGGAATCATGCGGATAGGCGTGGCCCGACACCAGCACCTCTGGATACTGTTTCGGCGTGGCCAGGTCCAGCGCGCCGATGCCCTCGGCGGCCGTCAGCTTCCAGAGGTCCTGGTCGGTCAGCAAGGTAGCCGGCGCTTGCGCGATGTCGACCAGCGCGAACACCGACACGCCCAGCAGATCGCGGCGCTGCCAGCGGTAGGGCCGGGTGAGTATGCCCAGGCGGAAAGGCTTGATGGTCTTCATGGATTATCCGGTGGGCTGATCCAGGGCGATTTCGTGCGTGGCGGCGTCCACGCGCACCCGCACGGTCTTGCCCACGCCGAAGTCGGCCAGATGCAATGGCGACAACGGTACGTCGAGCGTGCGGGTCAGCGCCGGGGTGGCGGCGGTGGCGGCCACGTCGAGGTCCAGTTCGATGACGAAATACAAGGTGTCGCCGATGCGGCTGCGCGTGTCGCGCGCGGCGGTGACGCGGGCCGTGCTGGCCACGCCGCCGATGCGCACGGCTTGCAGCCGTTGCGTATCCTTGCGTGCGGCCTCGCGGCGCCTGTGGCCGCGCCACAGCATGACGCCCGCCTGCACGGCGGACAGGAGCAAGCCCAGTCCTACCCACTTCGCCCAATCCGGCCAGGCAGTCATGAACTCCGACATGGCGGCTTCAGATGATGGTCCAGAGGCCGACCATCGACGCGCCAAGCCCGACCTTCTTCGCCTCCACGGCATCGAAGGAATAGCCGGCACCCGTGGTGCGGTAAGAGAGCATTTGCCCGATGTTGCTGATCATGGCGTAGTTGGTGAATGAGGTGTTCAGCATGACCGTCGTGCGGAACAACGCCACGCGGTGCAGGCCGAACTCCGCCTTGGCGACTGCCAGGCCGATGGAGAACGGGGTGGCCTGCAGCCAGCTCTCTTTGGATAGATCCTTGACGTTGGCCGCGTCCATCACGACGTCCGCCGGCGTCTTCAGCGTGATGTTGCCGTCGGCCTTGATCATCACCGTGGCGCCTTCCGATTCCATGTGCATATTGCCCTTGGACTTGAGGTCCATCGTGGCGGTTTCCGATTGCACGAGCATCGCGGTCTTGGCCTTCACGTCCATATTGGCATCGGTGGAGAGCACTTCGACCTTGCCCTTGGCCTTTTCGGTCAGCGTGCCCGTCTTGACGTGATGCAGCGAATCGCCTTCATCGACATACACCTGCTGGCCGGTCTTCAGCGTTTCCTTGAACAGCCCCGTGACTTCACGTTCCTCGCCTTTCGCGGCAACGGTCGTCTTCAAGCCGTTGTCGAACTTCTCTTCCATCAGGCCGTCTTTGACGTTGACGGTGCGCGAAGCCTTGACGGTGTATTCCTCATGCCCTTTGACGAAAACATCGCGGCGCTTGCCGACTTCAAGGTTGTCGGTGCCGGTGATCTTGATGTCGCGAAAACCGCCGATCTTGGTGGTGTCGTTCTCGCCGATGGTGGTGTTGCGGTTCAGGTCCGTCGAGTGGATCTCGTTGGCCTCGACCTCGGTGCAGAGCTCGCGCTCGGCGTGCAGCCAGATGCGTTCGCTGCCGCTCTTGTCGTCGAACATCAACGCGTTCGCGGTGGCGGGCGTGCCGCTCTTGGAGCGGCTGAGAAAGCCGCTTTGCGTCGCGTTGTCGGGCAGGTCCCAGGGCGGCAGGTTGTTGGCATTGAAGACCCGACCGATCACGATGGGACGGTCGGGCTGGCCGCCGATGAAGTCAACGATCACTTCGTCGCGCACGCGTGGCAGCTGGATGCCGCCGAAGCCGCCGCCCGCCCAGGGACTGGATACGCGGACCCAGCACGAGCTGTTTTCGTCCTTCTTGCCGTAGCGGTCCCAGTGGAACTGCACTTTGACGCGGCCCATCTTGTCCGTCCAGATTTCTTCGCCTTGCTTGCCGACGACTGTCGCGGTCTGAGGGCCGTGCGTGCGCGGGATCGGCGTGATGCGTGGCGCGCGGAACTGCGTGCTGGAGGGCACCACGACGAACTCCAGGTCGAAGTCGCCAGGGTCGATCTGGCCGCTGGCGTAGCCCGATTCACGGATCCGGTAGTAAGTGCTGACGACGAGATACTCGCGGTTCTCGGCCTGCCGCGGATGGTTGCGTAGCGTGAACAGATGGCCGGGAGAGAGCCCGCGAGCGTTCGAGGCGCCCGCGCTTTGCTCTTGCCTGCATTGCAGGTCTTGCAAGCGGACGCGTGTGTAGTGTTCGGCGTCGTCGGGGTTGGTGTAGCCGCCCTGCCATTCGTACATTTCCAGGTCGCCGTGGTCGTAGGCGCCGGGATTGTTGCGCCGCGCCTCCAGGCTGGCGGCGGGCGTCAGGGGGTGATAGTCGGTGGTGGCGAACGCGCCGGGCGTGATCTGTTCGGCGACTTCCCACTTGTGGATGTAGTCTTCGCGCGGGACGGTGACGCGGTCCGGCCCGTAATAGGGGATCTGCTCGTAGTCTGGAACGGGCTCGTGCTGCGTGATGTCGTCCGTAAGGACCAGCGTGTGTTTGCCGTTGTCGTGCTTGAACCAGAAATAGATGCCTTCGTGCTCCATCAACCGGCAGATGAAGGCGTAGTCGGTCTCTTGGTATTGCACGCAGTATTCCCAGCTGCGGTAGCTTTCCGTCAGCTTGAACTCCACCGGATAGGAGTAGTCCTTGAGGACTTCGCGGATGACGTCGGGAACGCTCTTGTTCTGGAAGATCTTGTTGTCCGAGGTCTGCGTCAGGTACCAGAGCCACGGGCGCACCGTGGCGCGGTAAATGGTGTAGCGCGACGTATTGTTTTCCCGGCCGATCAGCATGCAGCGCGTGATGTGTCCGCTGAGATAGCGTGGCGTGGACGAAGCGGTTTCGATTTCAAGCGTCAGCGGTTTGCCCAGCAGCGATTTCATGTCCAGCGAATAGGATTCCGAGACCAGCTCGACCTCCAGTTCGAATAGCTGCGAAAGGCTCTCGGCGCCATGCACGCTGCGGAATTTCAGCTGCTCCGGCGGCAAGGGCGTATGCGCCGTGACGACACGTTCGCTTGGCACGTTGCGGTCCATCTCATCGTCTCCTTATGAGAATTCACCTGATGCTGCGCTTGCTGTTCTGGATGCTTGCGGAGGCGCAAAGCGCGCGCGCCGCTATGACTGCAACGGGATGGCCGACCCAGCAATGGGGCCGCTCGCAAAGGGCTGGCGTGGCCGTGAGGGCCGCGCCGGAGCCGGGGGACGTCTGTCTCTGATTCTGCCTGCGCGCCGGTCTGCCGCCAGCGTGAGCGCCGATTGTAGGCACCGCCTGAAGCGGCCGAGAAGCGCTATCACATGCTTTTGTGTTTTTTACGGTTCGGTAACAACGCTTGCGTCTGCACGCCGCCCGCGTAAGGAGTATGTCAAAACATCAGCGTAGCTGGGTCACAAGTGTTCAATTGTTTAGGGGGTTGTTAGCTGCCTGTAAGAAAAATCTGAAGTTGTTAGTTGTTCGTTGCATGCCGAAAGACGTGCCTAGAATTCACCCTTCCGTGAAGCAGCGCGGAGCGTAGTGGTTGTATCCAGGCAGCATCCCCGGGCATTTAAGCAATGACTATGGACTTCGCCGATATCCTCAATACACTCGATTCACGTCTGCCCTGCGGGGACGACCTCGAATACGACGCTGACTTCCTGCAGTTGCAGCAAGCCGCGGCCGGCCGGGACGAACAACAGTTCGGCTCGACCATCATCGCTGCGCAGCCGCCCGACTGGCGCGAGGTCGAGCGCCTGGCCCGCGCGCTGCTTGAACGCACGCGGGACCTTCGCGTGATCGGCCTGCTGACCTGCGCATGGACCGAGATACGTGGCCTGCCGGGCTACGCGGATGGGTTGGCGTTGGCCGTCGATACGCTGGAACGCTATTGGGAGCCCGTGCACCCGCGGCTGGACAGCGTGGGCGAAGACGATCCGATGCCGCGCATGAACGCCTTGGCGGCGTTCGGCGACATGCTGGGTTGCGCGCGCAGCGTGCGATCGGCGAGCCTGGTCAATGGCGTGCACGGCCAACTATCTTTGCGCGATACCGAGGCGCTGCTTGATGGCAGCCGCCAGGACGCCGACTGCTATCCCGGCGGGCGTCCCCGGGTGGTCGCGCGCCTGCGCGAAGCATGGACGCAACGCGAGGCCGACGTGCTGGCGCTGGCGTCCGCCGCGGACGCGCTGCGCCGCGTGCAGAAACTGGTGACCGACAAGCTCGGTGTCGCCTGGACCCCCGACTACACCGCCATCCTGCGCACCTTGGACGTCGTGCTGGATGCCGCGCGCGACACGCCGAATGCGGCACCCGAAACGTCTGACGCCCCGCCCGAAAATGCCGCGGCACCTGCAGCGGAGACGCCGGCCAGCCAGGCCGCGCCGGCCGCTGGCATGCGCTGGCAGGATGCCCGGATCCAGTCGCGCGACGAGGCCATGGCCATGCTGGGCAAGGTCTGCGCGTACTTCGAGGCCAACGAGCCCGGGCACCCCGCGCCGTATCTCATCCGCCGCGCGCAGCAGCTCATCCCCTTGAGCTTTCACGACATCATCAGGAACCTGGCTCCCCAAGGACTCGAGCAATTCGAGGCATGGCTGCCGCGGGATGCGGGGAGCCGGCCGGAATCGTAGGCGGGCCAGCCCCGGACACCAACAAGAGGAGACAACACCATGGCGACCAGCCTGAAAGGAAGCGGTCAGAAGTTCATAGCCAGAAACCGCGCGCCGCGCGTGCAGATCGAGTACGACGTGGAGATCTACGGCGCGGAGCGCAAGATCCAGCTGCCGTTCGTGATGGGCGTGCTGGCGGATCTGGCCGGCAAGTCCGAAACGCCGCAGCCGGACGTGGGCGAACGCAAGTTCATGGACATCGATATCGATAATTTCGATGAACGCATGCGTTCGATTCAGCCCCGCGCGGCGTTTCAGGTGGCCAACACGCTGACGGGTGAAGGCAATCTGAATGTGGACATCACGTTCGAAAGCATCGACGACTTCTCGCCAGCCACGGTCGCCAAAAAGGTCGGGGCGTTGAATGAACTGCTGACCGCGCGGACCCAGCTGGCCAATCTGCTGACCTACATGGACGGCAAGACGGGCGCCGAGGAATTGATTGGCAACGTGCTGAAGAACCCTGCGTTGATGAATGCGCTGGCGGCTGCGCCGAAGCCCGACGCCGCGCCCGCCGCCGACCCCGCCAGCGCGGACCCGGCCGCGTAGTTTCCGTTCGAACCGCTTTTCGGAGAATGCCATGACCGCAGTGGCCAAACGCGCGGACGCGCGTGCTGTCGAGACCCTGGAGGCGGACGACCTGTCCGCGCTTCTGAAGAAAGAGTTCAAACCCAAGACCGAGCAGGCACGAGAGGCGGTGGAGCACGCCGTGCGCACGTTGGCCCATCAGGCGCTGGAAAATAGTGGGGTAGGACTGTCGTCGGACGCCTATCGCACTATCCAGGCGATCATCGCCGAGATTGACCGCAAGCTGTCCGAACAGATCAACGGCGTGATGCATCATCCCGACTTCCAGCAGCTGGAAGGCGCTTGGCGCGGCTTGCATTACCTCGTCACCAATACCGAAACGGACGAGCTGTTGAAGATCCGCGTGATGAGCCTGTCGAAATCGGAACTGGGGCGTACCCTTAAGCGCCACAAGGGCGTGGGCTGGGACCAGAGCCCCATCTTCAAGCGCGTGTACGAGGAAGAGTATGGCCAGTTCGGCGGCGAGCCGATCGGCTGCCTGGTGGGCGACTATCACTTCGATCACAGTCCGCCGGACGTGGAGCTGCTGGGCGAAATCGCCAAGATCTCGTCCGCCGCGCATTGCCCGTTTATCGCGGGCGCGTCGCCCAATGTGATGCAGATGGATTCCTGGCAGGAGCTGGCCAATCCGCGCGACCTGACCAAGATCTTCACCAACACCGAGTATGCCGCGTGGCGCAGCCTGCGCGAGTCCGAGGATTCGCGCTACATCGGGTTGGCGATGCCGCGTTTCCTGGCCCGCCTGCCCTACGGCGCGCGCACCAATCCGGTCGACGAGTTCGACTTTGAAGAAGATACCGACGGCGCGAACCACGACCGCTACACCTGGGCGAATTCCGCCTATGCAATGGCCGCCAACGTTAACCGTTCGTTCAAGCTGTACGGATGGTGCACGTCCATCCGCGGCGTGGAATCGGGCGGCGCGGTGGAGAACCTGCCGTGCCACAGCTTTCCCAGCGATGACGGCGGCGTCGACATGAAGTGCCCGACCGAGATCGCCATCAGCGATCGGCGCGAAGCCGAACTTGCCAAGAATGGCTTCATGCCCCTGGTGCACCGCAAGAACTCCGACTTCGCGGCCTTCATCGGCGCGCAGTCCCTGCAGAAGCCGCATGAATACTACGAGGCCGACGCGTCCGCCAATGCCAAGCTGGCCGCGCGCCTGCCCTACCTGTTCGCATGCTGCCGTTTCGCGCACTACCTGAAGTGCATCGTGCGCGACAAGATCGGCTCGTTCCGTGAACGTGACGACATGGAGCGGTGGCTGAACGACTGGATCATGAATTACGTGGACGGCGACCCGGTGAACTCGTCCCAGGAAACCAAGGCGCGCAAGCCGTTGGCGGCGGCCGAGGTGCAGGTGCAGGAGATCGAAGACAACCCGGGCTATTACTCCGCCAAGTTTTTCCTGCGGCCGCACTATCAGCTTGAGGGGCTGACGGTGTCGCTGCGGTTGGTGTCCAAGCTGCCTTCGCTTAAGCAGAACGAAGGCTGAGTGTCAGACAAGACGGGCGCAGCCGCGCTCGATAACTCCAGGAGACAGATGTGGCTGTGGATATGTTCATGAAAATCGATGGGGCCAACGGCGAATCCAAAGACGCCAACCATAAGGACTGGACCGACATCGTGTCCTTCTCGTGGGGCGCGACGCAGCCAGGCAATCTGGCCAGCGGCGGCGGCCTGGGCGCGGGCAAAGCCAGCTTCAATGACCTGCACGTGGTGGCGCGTATCGACAAGGCGGCGCCTGCGGTGATGAAGCATTGCGCCAGCGGCAAGCACCTGAGCAAGATCGAGCTGTCCATGTGCAAGGCGGGTGGGGAGCAGGTCGAATATTCGAAGATCACGCTGGAAGACGTGCTGGTGTCGTCGGTGCAGATATCGGGTGATCGCAGCGCCGAAGGCGTGGTGGTGAACTTCGCGTTCCAGGCGGCCAAGGTCAAGCAGCAATACTGGGAGCAGACCGAAAAGGGCGGCAAGGGCGCCGAAAGCCTGGTGGCCTGGGATATCAAGCAGAACAAGGAAGTCGGCTAGGGCGGACCCTCCATGTCTATAGCTGCCGTTCCTTTCGGCGCGATCAGCCTGTCTGGCCAGTTGGACGATGTGCAGGCGCAAATCCGCCGCCGGCCGGCCGACGCGGATCTGCGCGCGCAACTGTTCCAATTGCTGGCGGTGCAGGGCGATTGGGCGCGCGCCGCTGAACAACTGGGCCTCTGTGGCGAGCTGAGCGCGCAGGCGCGCCCCACGGTGGCGCTGTACGCCAGCGCCATCGCGGCTGAACGCGAGCGCGAAGCCGTGCTTGCCGGCGAGGGCGAGCCCGTCTTGTTGAGCGACTCCGGCGACTGGATGCAGGCGCTGGTGTCGGCGCTGCGCCTGGACGGCCGGGGATCCGCCGACGAGGCTGCGGCGTTGCGCGGCCAGGCCTTGCAGGATGCCGCGGCGGGTGCGGGGACCGTGCAAGGCGTCATGCACGATGCGCCGCTGCCGTTTCAGTGGATCTGCGACGGCGACAGCCGCCTGGGGCCGGTCTTCGAGTTCCTGGGAGGAGGGCGGTACGCCTGGCTGCCCTTCACGGCGCTTAGGCGCGTACGGCTGCTGGCGCCGGAAGGCGTGTGCGACATGGTGTGGGCTCGCGCCGAGATCGAGCTGGCGGACGGCCAGGTGCTGCAGGGCCTGGTGCCGGCGCGCTACCCGCCCGTGCCGGGCGCGCGCATGGTTGACCTGCCCGACACGGTCAAGCTTGCGCGGGTGACCGAGTGGCGTGGGCTGCGCGGCGATACCTATGCCGGCCTGGGCCAGAAAATGTGGATGACGGACGCGGGCGATTTCGCGCTGCTAGACATTCGCAGCCTGGAGCTTGCCTGATGGGCCACGCGGACGACGCCGCCGGATGGGCGCCGCTGGCGCGCAGTCAGCGCGCGGCGCGAGACCGCCTGCAGCCGTCGTTGCTGGATCGTTTGATGGACAACGATCCGGCCCGCCGCACGGAGCCGCGCGACAACGCCATGCTGACGCATGAGCAGCTGCGCGCGGCCGTGCTGCGGGACCTGCGTTGGTTGCTCAATACGGTGAACCTGCAGACGTCCCAGGACTTGTCGGCGCATCGTCCCGTTGCGGCATCGACGGTGAATTTCGGCGTGCGCGCCATGGCGGGAAAGCGCATGTCGGAGATCGACTGGGTCGATGTGGAAGAGTCGATCCGCAATGCGATTTCGGCGTTTGAGCCGCGCATTCTGGCGGCTTCGGTCGAGGTCCGCTGCGTGACCGACACCGGCACGCTTGAACACCACAACGTGCTGAGCCTGGAGATTCGGGGCATGTTGTGGTGCGTGCCGCATCCCCTTGAGTTCCTGTTCCGCACGGACATCGACCTGGAAAGCGGGCATATGGATCTGCGCGACTTGGGTGGTGTCTGATGGACGCCCGTCTGCTGGACTACTACAACCGCGAGCTGGTGTACCTGCGGGAGCTGGGCGCGGAATTCGCGCAGGCCTATCCCAAGGTGGCCGGGCGCCTGGGCATGAACGCGACGGAGGTCGCGGACCCGTATGTCGAGCGGCTGCTCGAAGGCTTCAGTTTCCTGACCGCGCGTATCCAGATGAAGATGGACGCGGAGTTTCCGCGTTTCTCGCAACGTTTGCTGGAGGTGGTGTATCCCAACTACCTGGCGCCCACGCCGTCGATGGCGATCGTGCAGTTTTCCCCAAGCATGAACGAGGGCACGCTGGCGGGCGGCTTCGAATTGCCGCGAGGCACGTTATTGCGCGGACGCGTGCCGCGTGGTGAACAGACGCCCTGCGAGTTCACCACCGGACATGCTGTGCGCCTGTGGCCCTTGCAGGTGATTCAGGCTGAATTTACCGCTGCGCCGCAGGATCTGCCGCTGGCGCGGCTGGGCCTGGCGGGGCGGGCCGGGCGCGTGTTGAGCGCCCTGCGCATCCGGATCGAGGTCGGGGGCGGGCAACGCCTGGAAGATCTGGACCTTGATCAACTGGTGTTTCATCTGAACGGGCAGGACCTGCAGATGCAACGCTTGCTGGAAGTGCTGATGGGGCACACGGTAGCGGTGCTGGGCCATGACACGTCACGGCCGGTGGCGTGGGTCAACAAGCTGCCGGCCAGCGCGGTGCGCCACGAAGGTTTTGCCGATGACCAGGCCCTGCTGCCCGGGGACGCGCGTGTGTTCCAGGGCTATCGCTTGCTGCAGGAGTATTTTGCCTTCGCGCAGCGTTACCTGTTCTTCAGCGTGAACGGTTTGAAAGCGGGCTTGCGCAGTGCAGCCCACCCCCAGGGCGCGCCGCGCGAGACGCGCGCCTTCGACCTGACGTTTCTGTTCTCCATTGCCGCGCCGGAACTGGAGGGGGCAATTTCGGCCGCCAATCTGGCGCTGCATTGCGTGCCGGTGATCAACCTGTTCCCCAAACGCGCGGACCGCGTGGCGGTGACGCCGCGCACGTCGGAATATCACGTGGTGGTTGATCGCAGCCGTCCGCTGGACTACGAGGTCTTCGGCGTGACGCGCGTTACGGGTCATGCGTCGGCCCAGCAACAGGAGCAGGAGTTCCGGCCGTTCTATGGATCGCTAGGCAGCGATCCCGACGATTATGGCGCGTACTTTTCCGTGCGCCGCGAGCCGCGGCTGATCTCCGACACGGCGCAACGCAATGGCACTCGCACCGGCTACACGGGCAGCGAAGTGTTCCTGTCGCTGGTGGACCGGCAGGAAGCGCCATTCTCCGGTCAATTACGCCACCTGTCGCTTGAGACGCTGTGCACCAACCGGGACATGCCGATGCTGTTGCCCCTGGGTACCGATACGGACATGACGCTGCGGGTATCGGCGCCGGTTCGCGCGGTGAAGGTGCTGCATGGGCCGACACGCCCTTGCGCGGCATTGGCCGAGAATGCCGCCACCTGGCATCTGATCAGCCACCTGGGCCTGAATTATCTGAGCCTGACGGATCTGGATACGGAGCAGGGCGCCCAGACGCTGCGCGAGATGCTGCACGTCTACGGCAACCTGGCCGACCCCGCCGTGCGCAAGCACATTTCCGGGTTGCGGCATGTGAGCGCCAAGCCTGTCTATCACCGGCTGCCGGTGCCGGGTCCCATCGTGCACGGACGCGGCGTGCGTATATCGCTGCAAGTGGACGAGGGGGCCTTTTCCGGCATCAGCCCGTATTTGTTCGGCGCCGTGCTTGAGCAGTTTTTCGCGCGCCATGTCTCGATCAACATGATGTCGGAGCTGGTCCTGTCGACCCTGCAGCGCGGCGAAGTCGCCCGCTTCAAGCCCCGCATGGGTCGCCGGCCCGCGGTCTAGGCCCGCTGATCCGCCACGAACAGGAGCGCAAGATGAAATCCGCCGCAAGCTTGAACCGCATCGCCTATGACCCCGTCCATCTGCTGGGCGAGGTGTTGCGCTGCGAACCCGATGGCAGCTACGTCGTCGCGTGCGACGGCCGCGCGTGGAACACGCAGCGCGCCGCCAGTTGCCTGCTGGCGCCGCAACCGGGCGACGAAGTGCTGATCAGCGGACCGGACCCGTCGCGGGTATACCTCATCGCGGTCACCGTGCAGGCGGCGCCGGCGCACACCACGCTGGAGGCGCCGGGCGATCTGGTGCTGCGGTCGAACGGCGGAAACGTTCGGGTGGAAAGCGCGGGCGACGTGACGTTGCAAGGCCAGGGCGCGGTGCATATCCGCACGCCCGAATACGCGGTCGAGGCCGACGAAGAACGCCATGCGTGCAAGCGCGTGCGCCTGGTGGCGGAACAGTTGCACGCCACCGTGGGCGAGACCCGGCTCGTCGGCCGGAACTACGAAGCGGTGCTGGACCGCATGACGCTCATGGCGCGCTTGTCGATGCGCAGCGTAAGCGAGGTGGAGCAGGTGCGCGCGGGCTCGATCGATTACCAGGCCGAGCAGAGCGCGCGGCTGCATGCGTCGTACACGTTGGTGACGGGTTCCGACCTGGTCAAGGTGGACGCCAAGCAGATCCACATGGGGTGACGCGGTGGACGTCGCGCAACCCGTCGCCGATCCGATTCCCCCAGGCGCCACCGACGTGAACGAGGTGGTGGCGCAGTGGTGGCGCGCCCTTGAGCGCGAGCCCTACGCGCACGATCTCTTTCACGCCCTGCGCTGGATCGACGCGCATGCCGGCGCGCGCAAGCCGCTGGGACGCGAGACCGTGGCGCGCTACGAGCCTGTGCGCATGCGGCAGGAACCGTCGATGGCCTTCGCGCCGTCCACCGTGGCGTACGCCCAGGCCGGCCGCAACGGCCGGCCGGCGGAGATGGCCATATACGGGTTCGGATTGTTCGGCCCTAACGGCCCCTTGCCTTTGCACCTGACCGAGCACGCGCATGAACGCATGGCGCACTACGGGGATCGCACCCTGTCCGCGTTCGCCGACGTGTTTCATCACCGGCTCATCTTGCTGTTCTACCGGGCCTGGGCGGATGCGCAAAGCACTGTCAGCCTGGACCGCAAGGAAGAGCGCTTCACGCGGTACGTGGCCAGCCTGCTGCATCTGGGCGAGCCATCGATGCGGCGGCGCGATGCCGTGCTGGACCATGCCAAGTACTTCATGGCGGGGCATCTGGTGCGCCAGACGCGCAACCCCGAAGGCCTTAAGCACATCCTGCAGTGGTTTTTCGGGCTGCCCGTGCGCATCTGCGAATTCGTGCCGCAGTGGATCCGCCTGGAGCCCGAGCAGCGGCTGGGCCTGGGCGGCATGGCGGGGCTGGGGCGCGACACGGTGCTGGGCGTCGCCGTGCGCGACGCGCAGCACAAGTTCCGGATCGAACTCGGGCCGCTGACGCTGGAGGACTACACGAGCTTCCTGCCGGGCGGTCTGCGCGCCCGGCAATTGACGCATTGGGTCCGGCACTACGTCGGCGTGGAGCTGGCCTGGGACGTGCGGCCCGTGCTGCGCGCCGAAGATGCGAGGGGCCTGGCCCTGGGCGCCGCGCAGCCGCTGGGGCTGTCTGCGTGGCTGGGTAAGCGACGGCCGGCGCAGGGGGACGCGGGCGATTTGTTGCTGGACTATGAACGCCGGGGGCAAACGCCGGCACGTGGCCGCTCGCCGGCTCAACCTTCCAGGAATGCGCGCGCTTGAACGCGCCATGACGCCATGTCGGATATCGGCCGCATCGAACTCTTCGGAAAGCTCAATCCCGCGCTCTACCAGGCGCTGGAAGGCGCCACGGCGTTCTGCAAGCTGCGGGGCAATCCTTATGTGGAACTGGTGCACTGGATGCATCAGATCCTGCAGTGCCAGGACAGCGATCTGCATCGCATCGCGCGCGGCTTCGACCTGGACCTGGCGCAATTGCAAGCCGACCTGACGGCCGAGCTGGACCGGCTGCCCGCCGGCGCGGGATCGGTATCCGACCTGTCCGAGCACATCGACCACGCGGTTGAACGGGCGTGGGTACTGGGATCCTTGCGCTATGGCGCGGCCCGCATCCGTAGCGGTCATCTGCTGGCCGGGCTGGTCACCACCTATGCGCTGCGCCACGTGCTGCTGGGCATGTCGCCGCAGTTCTCGCGCATCGAGCCCGACAAGCTGCTGACGCAGATGGGCGAGATGACGCAGGGTTCGCCGGAGTCGGCCACCGATGCGGCGGCTGGCGATGCGCAAGCCGTCGCGGCGGCGCAGGGGGGAAATCTTGCGGCGCTGGAACGGTTTGCGGTGGACCTGACCGCCAAGGCACGCGCTGGCGCGATCGACCCCGTGTCCGGACGCGACGAAGAGATTCGCCAGATTGTCGATGTGCTGATGCGGCGCCGGCAAAACAATCCGCTGCTGGCCGGAGAGGCCGGCGTGGGCAAGACCGCCGTGGTGGAAGGGCTGGCCCTGCGCCTGGCGGCGGGCGATGTGCCGCCGCCCTTGCGCGACGTGTCGCTGTATCTGCTGGACATCGGCCTGCTGCAAGCCGGCGCCGGCGTGAAGGGCGAGTTCGAGCAGCGGTTGCGCGGCGTGATCGATGAGGTCCAGGCCAGCGAACGGCCCATCGTGCTGTTCATCGACGAGATTCATACGCTGGTGGGCGCGGGCGGCGCGGCGGGCACGGGCGACGCCGCCAACCTGCTTAAACCGGCGCTGGCGCGCGGCCAGTTGCGCACGATCGGCGCGACCACCTGGTCGGAATACAAAAAGCACATCGAGAAAGATCCGGCGCTAAGCCGCCGCTTTCAGGTCGTGCAGGTGCACGAGCCGGACGAAGCGCGCGCATTCGGCATGCTGCGCGGGCTGGCCGAGACCTTGCAGACGCATCATGGCGTGCTGTTGCTGGACGAGGCAATCACGGCCGCGGTGAGCCTGTCGCACCGCTATATCCCCGCCCGGCAGCTGCCCGACAAGGCGGTCGCGTTGCTGGATACGGCTTGCGCCCGGGTGGCCATCAGCCAGCACGCCGTGCCGCCGGCGCTGGAGGATGCGCGGCGGCGCATCCAGGCGCTGGAAACTGCGCAGCGCATCGCCCGGCGCGAGCTTCATCTGGGCGCCGGCGACGCCCAGCGGCTGGAACGCCTGGTGGCGGAATACGCGGACGCGACGCAAGCGGAACAGGCGTTGGCGGCACGCTGGGAGACCGAGCGCGCATTGGCGGCGAAGGTGTTTTCATTGCGCCAGGCGCTGGACCAGGCGCCGGCGTCCGAACAGGCGGCCGCACGGCAGGCGCTGGCGCGGGAAACGTTGGCACTGAGCCAGCGCGAGGCGCCGATGATCCACGTCTCGGTCGATGCGGCGGCGGTGGCTGCCGTGGTGGCCGACTGGACCGGCATCCCCGTGGGCCGCATGGTGCGCGACGAGGCGCAAGCCGTGCTTGCGCTGGCGGATACGCTGGAGAAGCGCGTGATCGGTCAGCGGGACGGACTTGAGGCGGTGGCGCGCCGCATCCAGACATCGCGGGCGCGGCTGACCGATCCGGATAAGCCGGTGGGCGTGTTCCTTCTGTGCGGCCCCAGCGGCGTCGGCAAGACCGAGACCGCGTTGGCCTTGGCTGAAGCCTTGTATGGCGGCGAGCAGAACCTGATCACCATCAACATGAGCGAGTTCCAGGAGCCGCACACGGTTTCGACATTGAAGGGCGCGCCGCCCGGCTACGTAGGTTATGGCGAAGGCGGCGTGCTGACCGAGGCCGTGCGCAGGCGGCCCTATAGCGTGGTGCTGCTGGACGAAGTGGAGAAGGCGCACGCCGACGTGCACGAGATTTTCTTCCAGGTGTTCGACAAGGGCTGGATGGAGGACGGCGAAGGGCGCTACATCGATTTCCGTCATGCCGTGATCATCCTGACCTCGAACGTCGGCACGGACCGCATCGCCGCTCTCTGCCGCGACCCCGCGCTGATGCCTGACGCCGAAGGGTTGGCGGCCGCGTTGCGTGAACCGTTGCTACAGGCTTTCCCGGCGGCGCTGCTGGGTCGGCTGGTCGCGGTGCCTTACCTGCCACTGTCGGACGCCATGCTGGCGCGCATCGTCGAGTTGCAATTCGAGCGGGTGCGCCGACGGCTGCAGGCGCATCACGGCGTCGAGCTGGACGTGGCGGCCGATGCGACGGCGTTGGTGGTGGCGCGTTGCACCGAAGTCGAGTCGGGGGCGCGCATGGTGGACGCCATTCTTACCAATACGGTGTTGCCGCAGATCAGCCGCGAATTGCTGGGCGCGTCGATGCAGGACCGCAGGCTGCGCCGGGTGCGCTTGTCGGCGGACGCCGGGGAGTTCCGTTATGACTACGCGTGAACCGCTAGCCGTCCTTGCCGTCGGTCGTCTTCTTCACCGGCGCGGGGCGCATGTAGCTACCGACTTCGCGCAGGTGGTCGGACGCGCTGTGGGGGGCCGTGCTTTCGCGTGGCGCGCCCAGGGCATCGTCGACGGCGTGGGTGCGATGTTCGGCCAGCGGATCGTGAGCCGCCAGCGTGGACGGCGTGCTGTCGGCGAAAACGCTGGGCGGGCCCTCGCCGGGGGTGTCGAACAGCGCCAGCGGATCGGTGACGGGGCGCGACACCGCGGCATCGCCCTGTGGCAGATGCCGCAAGGGGTCGGCGGGGTTGCGCACTTGCGCGGACTCCAGGTCGAAGGGATGGGTGGATACGTCCGGCGCGCTGCCGACCGGCAAGGTGCCGGGCCCGATCAGGTCGCTGAAGATGTCGTCGTCGATTACCGCGGCCGGCAACGCCGCGTCCATGGTGGGCGTGGGGGCTTCAGCCCGCAGCCGGTAGGCGCCGATCTGGACTTCGTCGCCCGGATTCAGCGGCACCTCTTGATCCTGCGCCACGGGGCGGCCGTTGACGCTGACCGCGCTCATGCTGCTGAGGTTCACGAGGAAACCGGCGGCATCGGCGCTGCCGAGGCGGATGGCTGCCTGCACGCGGCAGATCTCGCGTGCCGGGTCGGGCAGGGCAAGGTGGTTGTCGATACTGCGTCCCACCGTGCCGCCGGGCGCCGTGAAGTCGGCATGGAAGGGTTCGAAGGCCGGATCGCCGGAATGTTGGAACGCGGTCAGCTTCATGCCTGTCTCCTTGGCGCCAGCGGCGCGTCAGTGGACCTGGGCGGCCTTGGCCGACCGGAAGGCGGGCCCCCACTGGGGATGCCCGGTTTCATTGGGCGCAAGTTCGAACGAGGGTTGCAATTGCAGGATACGGGCGAAGCTGTCTTCGCACAGCTGCCGATAGCCGATGACGCAGTAGCTGAAGGCTTGAAGCTTCAAGGCTTCTACGCGCATGGGCGTGGGCGCGGTAGCCAAGGCATCGGACGTGGCGACGGTGCGCGCCACGGCGCCGAATTGGCTGGCGGCGTATTCGTCGCGGACTTGCTGCAAGGCGTCCGCGGCTTGCGGCGACGGGGCCGACGTACAGGCCGCGAGAGCCGCGAAGAGGAACACAAAGCTGATACGGACGGGCTGTTTCATGGCGCGGGCGTGTCGGTCGAAAAGAGGAAGACAGGACTATTCCGCCGATGATAGCGGCCCCGCGCGGCAGGGTTGCGTCGCGGCGTAACAGACGTGTGTGTTTTTATTTCCGAGGTCTTATGAATGCTCTCCTTCACCGAAGGGCCTTCGCGGCGTATCGCGTCCGCAGGCCATTGCGCCGTGCCGCGCTGATCGCCGCAGGCCTGGCGGCCGGTGCGTTGATCACGGGGTGTTCGTCGACGGCCAAGCGTGTGCCGGCGCCTTACGCCATTGAATTGCGGGCGGACCCGAAAGTGAACGTGAACGCCAGCGGCAGGCCCTCGCCGGTGCAAGTGACCATCTATGAATTGAAGTCGGCCAGCACGTTCGAATCGCGCGATTTCTTCACCTTGCAGGCCGACGCGCATGCGGCGCTGGGCGCCGAGCTGCTTAATACCGAACAGGTGATTCTGCGGCCGGGCGAGACCAAGGTGCTGCATTACCCCGGCAACCCGGAGGCGCGCGTGGTGGGCGTGGTGGCGGCCTATCGGGACCTCGAGCAAAGCAAATGGCGCCTGCTGGTGCCGCTACCCGAACCCCAGGACACCAATATCTACAAGGTCTGGCAGTTTTCGCCGAACGAGGAGACGGTGAAGGTCGCGGTCACGCGCGCCGGGCTGGAGGAAGTGGACCGCGATCGTTCGTGGTGGCCCTTTTAGAAACACAATAAGAGAACCGGACCATGGTGAGCAAAGACAAAGTGATCTGGTCGGAGGGAATGTTCCTGCGGCCCCAGCATTTCCAGCAGCTTGAACGCCATCTGTCGCATGTGGCGCAGCAGCGCGCGGCCGCGGCGCAAGGATTCTTCTGGGGCTTCAGCCATCTGTCGCTGGACCGCGACGCGCTGGCGATCGGCAAGCTGGTGCTGACGCAAGCGCAGGGCGTCATGCCCGACGGTACGCCCTTCGACTTCTCGGAACCGGATGCCGCGCCCGCCGCGCTTGAGGTGCCGCCACAGACACGCGGCACGCGGGTGCTGTTGGCGATGCCGCGCGCGCGGCCGGGCGCCACCGACGTGATCTATGAAGGCGAAGAGGACACCTTGGCGCGTTATCTGGTGCACGAGGCCGATGTGGAAGACACCGGCTCGATGGGGCTGGAGCCGGCCTTGCTGCAACTGGGCCGCCTGCGGCTGCGCCTGATGCTGGAAAACGAATTGACCGACGACTGGCTGGGTCTGGGCGTGGCGCGGGTGATGGAGCGCCGCCAGGACAACCGCGTGGTGCTGGACGACGAGTACGTGGCGCCCTGGCTGGCGGCGGGTGAACATCCCGTGCTGCGCGGGCTGGTGAACGAGCTGTACGGCCTGCTGGGGGCCCGCAGCGAGGCGTTGGCCGAGCGCCTGTCACAACCCGGCCGGGGAGGCGTCTCCGAAGTCTCTGACTTCATGCTCCTGGAAACCGTCAACCGCTACATCGGCGCGCTCTGGCATGCGCGGCAAAGCGCCGCGCTGCACCCGGAGCGGTTGTTTCACGACTGGCTGATGCTGGCCTGCGACCTGGCCACCTTCACGTCCGCGACACGCCGTCCCGAGGTGCTGCCCGAGTATTCCCACGACGACCTTCAGGGCAGCTTCGCGCCCTTGATGATCGAGCTGCGGCGCTCGCTGTCGGCCGTGCTGGAACAGCGTGCCTTGCAGATTCCGCTGCAGGACAGGGGCCAGGGTGTGCGGGTGGCGCAGATCACGGACGCCGAGTTGCTGCGGACCGCCGGCTTCGTGTTGGCGGTGCATGCGGACCTGGGCACGGACACCGTGCGCGCGCGCTTTCCCGCGCAGGTCAAGATCGGCCCCGTCGAGCGCATTCGCGACCTGGTGCATTTGCAGCTGCCGGGCGTGACGGTGCGTGCGCTGCCGGTGGCGCCACGGCAGATTCCCTACAGCGCAGGGCACGTGTATTTCGAATTGGATAAAAGCGGCGAATTCTGGAAACAGCTGGAACGCACCGGCGCGCTTGCGCTGCATCTGGCCGGTGACTTTCCCGGGCTGACGATGGAGTTCTGGGCATTGCGCGATTGAGCGCGGAGAGAGCTATGCACGCATCGGACCACACGATGTCCGCACCGCCGGGCGGGCTGGGCGATAGCGCCGCCCAAGGAGCCGGCCGGTTGCGGCCCCATGACTATGTCATCAGCGGGACCAACCCGCTGGTGGCGGCAGCCAACCCGCTGCTGGACCTGATCCCGCAGATCCGCGCAACCGCGGCGCATCCGTCGGCGGCGATGCTGCGCGAGCACTTGCTGGACGAGATCCGCCAGTTCGAGTTGCGCGCGCAGCAGGCGGGTATTTCGAATGAGACGATTCTTGGCGCGCGCTACTGCCTGTGCACTGCGCTGGATGAGGCCGCGGCGCTGACGCCGTGGGGCGGAGGCGGCGTGTGGTCGGCGCACAGCCTGCTGGTTACCTTCCATAACGAGACTTGGGGCGGCGAGAAGTTCTTCCAGCTGTTGGCCAAGCTATCGCAGAATCCCGCGCAGCATCTGGACTTGCTGGAGCTGCTGTACTACTGCCTGCTGCTGGGTTTTGAAGGCCGCTACCGCGTGATGGACAATGGCCGTTCGCAGCTGGAAACGCTGCGTCAGCGACTGTTGCGCATCCTTCGCGGCGCGCGCGGCGAATACGCGCTGGCCTTGTCTCCGCACTGGCGCGACGCGCCGGCGCAGACGCCCTTGCGCCGCCTGCCGGTGCCTTTGTGGGTGTTTGGCGCGCTGGCCGCCGTGCTTGCGTTGGCCCTGTACTGGGGGCTGGGTTGGCGGCTGGGCAGCGAGTCCGATAGCGTGTTCGCGTCGATCAGCCAGCTCAAGCCGCCCGCCGTGCAGATTGCGCCGGCGGTCGCCAAGCGGCCCGCGCCGGCGCCTCGGCTGGCGGTGTTCCTGGCGCCCGAGATCCGCGACCAACTGGTAAGCGTGCGCGACGAAGTCGACCGCAGCGTGGTGGTGCTGCGCGGCGACGGCGTGTTCGAGTCCGGCGCCAGCTCCGTGCGCGACCCCTATCTGCCGGTGCTGTCGCGCGTGGCGGATGCGCTGCGTCAGACGCAGGGCGCCATCCTGGTGCGCGGCTATTCCGACAATACGCCGATGCGCAGCGCGCGCTTCCCATCCAACTGGCATCTTTCGCAGGCGCGTGCCGACGCCGTCAAAGACATGTTGGAGCAACGCCTGGGGCAACCGGGGCGGGTGCGGGCGGAAGGCCGCGGAGACGCCGATCCGGTGGCGCCCAACGATACGGCCGCAGGCCGCGCGCTGAACCGGCGGGTGGAAATCACCGTACTGGTGCCGCCCGTGCCGCACGAGAATGACGGACAGGGGGGGCAACAATGATCTACAGGCTGTTCGGATGGTTCTTCAGCCGGCGCGTGTGGAACTTCCTGGGGCTTGTGGCCCTGGCGCTGCTGATCTGGATCGCGGGGCCGCTTGTCGCGGTGGGCACCGTGCGCCCGCTGGAAAGCGAGGCGGTGCGCATTATCGTGATCGTGGCGATATTCGCAATATGGCTGCTGCGCCTCTTGTGGCGCAAGTGGCGGGAAGGGCGCTTGAATGCGCAGTTGCTGGGTCAGCTGCGGCCGCGGCCACGCGCCGAGAAGGCCGTGGAAGAGACGGCGGAGAACGATGAGATACGCCAGTTGGAGGCGCGATTCGACGAGGCGGTAGAGTTGTTGCGCAAGACGCGCTTCGAGAGCCGCGGCAAGCGCCGCCCGCTGGACCGCTTCTCCAAGCAATACCTGTATCAGCTGCCCTGGTACGTCATCATCGGCGCGCCGGGGTCGGGCAAGACCACGGCGTTGGTGAACTCGGGCCTGAATTTCCCGTTGGCCGAGCGCTATGGAAAGGTGGCGTTGCGTGGCGTGGGTGGCACCCGCAATTGCGACTGGTGGTTCACCGACGATGCGGTGCTGCTGGATACGGCGGGGCGCTACACCACTCACGAAAGCGACCCGACGGGCGACGAGCAGGAATGGCGCGGCTTTCTGGGCTTGCTGACCAAGTACCGTGGGCGGCAGCCGATCAACGGCGCGATGCTGACGGTCAGCGTCGAAGACCTGCTGTCGGCGTCCGATGCGGAACGGGCACAGCATGCGGCGGTGCTGCGGCGGCGCCTGCAGGAACTGCGCGAGCAGTTGGGCATTGCGTTTCCCGTCTATGTGCTGGTGACCAAGACCGACCTGCTGTCCGGCTTTGAAGAGTATTTCGCTTCCTTCAGCCGTGACGAGCTGGCGCAGGTATGGGGCTTTACGTTGCCCTACGCGCGTGCGCAGGAGCCCGGCTTTGATCTGTACGAGGCCTTTCACGACGAGTACGCGTTGCTGCAACGGCGCCTGGATGACGCGCTGCCGGAAGTGGTGGCCGCCGAGGAAGACCCGTCGCGCCGCGCGCTTGCCTACATGCTGCCGCAGCAATTCGCCGGGCTTCAAGCCATCTTGGGCCATTTCCTGAGCGACGTGTTCGCCACGTCGAAGTTCGAGGCGCGGGTGATTCCGCGTGGCGTGTATTTCACCAGCGGCACCCAGGGCGGCGAAACGTTCGACCAGGTAACCGGCCACCTCAAGCGCTATCTGCGTATCGAGGGCGCGGCCGCGCCAGCGTCTGGCGTGCCGGGCGAGGCCGAGGGCCGCAGCTACTTCCTGAAGAACCTGCTGCGGGACGTCATCTTCCGCGAAGCGGGGCTGGCGGGACGCAACCTTCGTTGGGAACGGCGCTACCGGCAATTGCATTGGGCGGGCTACGGGCTGGTCACCGCGATGTTCGTTGCGCTGATCGCAGGCTGGGCGCTGAGCTACCGCAACAACTCGGCCTATGTGGAGGAAGTGGCGCGGCGCGTTCCCGCCGTCGAGAAATTGACGCGCGACATCAAGATCACGCGCACGGGCGATTTGCTGGGCCTGATGCCTTTCCTGGACAGCCTGTGGTACTTGCCGCGGCATGAGGATTTCGACATCGACCAACCGCCGCTTGGCTACCGCTTCGGCCTGTATCAGGGCCAGAAGCTACAGGCGGCCGCGCAAGGCGCCTACGACAACACGCTGGATCAGGTGCTGTTGCCGCAAGTGGCGCGGCGTGTCGAGGCGGCGTTGCGGGACGCGTCGGCCAGCGATCTTGAATATTCGTACGAAGCGCTGCGTGCCTATCTGATGCTGTACGAGGCCGACCGCTACGACCCGGAATTCATGCATGCGTGGCTGTTGTCCGACATGCAGGCGACCTTGCCGGATGGCTATACGCGCCGTCAGTACGAACAGTTGTCGCTGCATCTGCGCAACCTGACGCAGGGCCGCGTGCTGGCGTCGCCGTTCCCGAAGGACGATGCGCTGGTGGCGCAAGCACGCGAGAAGCTGGCGCGCTACACGCTGGCGCAAAGGGCCTACAGCAGGCTGCGCCGCACGTTGGCCAATACCCATGTTGCGCCCGAGAACACGGTGGTGACGTTGGGCGGCGCGCAGGCCAGCGCCGTGTTCGTGCGCAAGAGCGGCAAGCCGCTCAGCCAGGGCATCCCCTCGCTGTATAGCTATCGGGGCTATTGGGAGGTGTTCAACAAGCGGGTCGCAAGCGTGGCGGAGGTGCTGCGGTCCGACGATGCCTGGATCCTGAATATTCCTGCGCCCGGCCCGCTGGATCAGGCGGCGCAGCGCCAGCTGGTGGCCGGTATCAAGCGCCTTTACATGAACGACTACGTGGCGCAGTGGGACGGCTATCTGAATGACCTGCAACTGGCGCCCAGCAAGTCCTTGCTGCAGAACATCCAGATGGCGCGAACCTTGTCGGCGCCGGAATCGCCGCTGGTGCAACTGGTGCGCGGCGTCGCGCGCGAGACCGCGTTGCTGCGCGAATCGGGCAAGGACGATCGATCGCTGGTGGACCAGGCGCGTGACCGCGTGAGCAGCACGCGCGAAGCGCTGGAGCAGATGTTCGGCCCGACCGGGCCGGACGCGGCCACGCGATCCGACGCGTCGGATGAAAAACTGGAACGCATCGTGGACCAGTACTTCGAGCCGTGGCGCCGCCCGGCGCAAACCGCAGGCGGCCCCC
>Ga0307412_10000227_pt1 | contig 37682 bp, 33 predicted proteins | sample DK1Cmetagenome_3_FD_203823 | JGI IMG/M metagenome (GOLD analysis project Ga0307412, IMG submission 203823) | Maize rhizosphere microbial communities from greenhouse at UC Davis, California, United States - DK15-C-1 | ecosystem: Host-associated > Plants > Roots > Rhizosphere > Soil | place: USA...
CACCACGCGGCCATCATCCAGCAGGAGTTCGTCGCCCACGCGGCAGTCGGTCACCAGCTCGGGGTAATCGATGCCCACGATGCTGGCGTTGCCGGCTTCCTTGGGATGCACGCGCGACAGCGTGAAGGGCTGGCCAACCTGCAATTGCACCAGCTTGTCCGTGAAGCGCGCGATGCGGATCTTGGGCCCTTGCAGATCGCCCATGATGGCGACGAAGCGGCCTTGCCTGGCGGCGATTTCGCGCACCAGGCGAGCACGCTCGCGATGGTCGTCCGCGCTGCCGTGCGAGAAGTTCAAACGGGCCACGTCCAGGCCTGCGCGGATCAGCGCATCAATACGTTCGGGCGACGAAGTCGAAGGGCCCAACGTGGCGACAATTTTTGTGCGGCGCAATACAGGCATGACGGTCCACTCTCGCAAAAACAACGAAAGCGCTATGGTACGCCGCCTGCGTCCGCACGGGTATCATGGTCGTCACCCCGACCTTCAACGAGCCCAGCCAAACCCGTGAAAATCGTCATCGCTCCCGACTCTTTCAAAGAAAGCGTTTCCGCGCCGGACGCGGCGGCGGCCATCGCGCGCGGCGTCAAAGCCGCCTGCCCCGGCGCCCACACGATATGCGTGCCGATGGCGGACGGCGGCGAAGGCACGGTTGAAGCCGTGCTGGCGGCCACCGGCGGCAAGGAACAGCAACTGACCGTCAACGATGCGCTGGGCTACAAAGTCGATGCCGTCTGGGGTTTGCTGGAAGACGGCACCGCCGTCATCGAAATGGCCGCAGCGGCGGGCCTGGAACTGATCTCCCCGTCCCGGCGCGACCCGATGCGCGCCAGCAGCCACGGCGTGGGCGAACTGATGCTGGCCGCCATCAACGCGGGGGCCACGCGCATCATCCTCGGGTTGGGCGGCTCGGCCACCAACGACGCTGGCGCCGGCATGTTGACGGCGCTGGGCGTGCGCCTGCTGGACGCGGAGGGCCATAGCCTGCCGCCCGGTGGCGGCGCGTTGGGCAAACTGGCCAGCCTTGACACGCGCGGGCTGGACCCGCGTCTGGCCGGCATCCGCATCGACATCGCCTCGGACGTCGACAACCCGCTGTGCGGCCCGCACGGCGCCTCGCATGTTTTCGGGCCGCAGAAAGGCGCCACGCCGGAACAGGTGCTGGCGCTGGACCAGATGCTGACGAATTTCGCCGATGTCTGCGCGCGGCACTTGGGCGCCGACCACCGCGACAAGCCTGGCGCGGGCGCCGCCGGCGGCCTGGGTTTCGCGGCTCACGCCTTCCTGCAAGCACACTTCCGGCCCGGCGTCGAAATCGTGGCCGAACTGGGCGGGTTGGCCAAGGCCATCGAAGGCGCCACGCTGGTATTCACCGGCGAAGGCCGCATGGACGCGCAAACACTGCGCGGCAAAACGCCCGCGGGCGTGGCCCGGATCGCGCAGCAGGCCGGCGTGCCGGTCGTCGCGTTGGCGGGATCGCTGGGCGATGGCTACGAAGCGCTGCACGCCTGCGGCATCAGCGCGGCGTTCAGCCTGGCCCCTGGCCCGATCACGCTGCAACAGGCGCTGACGGACGCCGAAAAGCTGCTTGCCGACCGCGCTCGCGATGTGATGCAGCTATGGATGGCGGCGCAGAAGCGCATGCTTTGATCCGCAGTCGGTGCCGTTGAACTGAAACTGCGCAACGCGCACCGCCCCTCCAACGGCCCCAGGCTGCATCAACGAAAAAAGCCCGCGTCAGCGGGCTTTCTGTTGGGCACGGTGTTTCAGGTGGATTGCAGAATGCCCGCTTCCACCAACGCATCCGACAAGCGGATGTAGCGGTCCACCGAAATGTCCTCGGCGCGCGCCGTCGGGGCGATGTCCAGGGCTTCCCAGGGCACCTGCGCCGCCCAGTCGGCCAACACGCGACGCAGCATCTTGCGGCGCTGCGAGAACGCGCGTGCCACCACGGTTTCGAACGCCCGCGTGCTGACCGGACGCAGGCGGTCGGCCGGCAGCGGCACCATGCGCACGATGGCCGACACCACTTTGGGCGGCGGATCGAAGGCCTCGGGCGGCACGTCGAACAGCTTGTGCATGCGGTAGCGCGATTGCAACATCACGGAGAGGCGGCTGAAATCGCCCGACCCCGGTTGCGCCACCATGCGGTCGATCACTTCGCGCTGCAGCATGAAATGCTGGTCGCGGATGTGGTCGGCCCACGCCATCAGGTGAAACAGCAGCGGGCTGGAGATGTTGTAGGGCAGGTTGCCCACGACACGCAGCGCGCTGCCGAACTGCGAAAAATCCACCGTCAACGCGTCGGCCTCGACAACGGTCAGGCGGCTGGCCTCGAACTGCTTGCGCAGCCGGGCGGCCAGATCCCGGTCGATCTCGACGGCGGTCAGGTGATCCAACCGCTCAAGCAGCGGCCGGGTAAGCGCAGACAAACCCGGGCCGATCTCGACCACGGCATCGTCACGGGCGGGAGCAACCGCCCGGACGATGGACTCGACGACGCTTTCGTCGGTCAGGAAGTTCTGGCCAAAGCGCTTGCGCGCCTGGTGTTGAGACATGAAAAGCCCGTAATGCGTTTAGCGGTTGTTCTGCTGGATCTTCTGCTGCTTTTCAAGACGGTTATCGACGTACGCTTGTGCGCGCAACTGGTCGAGCCAATCTTCGAAAGCAGGCTGGGCACGGCGTTCGAACAGGGTCTGGCGCGCTTTCATGCGGGCCAATTCGTCGGTGACGTCATGCTGGCGGCGCTCTTCAACTTCGATCAAGTGCCAACCGAAAGGCGACTGGATCGGAGGGCTGATTTCGCCCGGCTTCAAGGCATTCATGGCAGCTTCGAACGGCGGCACGGTTTCACCCGGGTTCAACCATCCCAGCTCGCCGCCTTGCGGCGCGGTCGAGTCCTGCGAATATTGCCGCGCCATGTCTTCGAACTTCGCATCGCCGGCCACCAGGCGCTGACGCACCTGTTCCAGGCGTTGGCGCGCGGTCTCGTCGCTCATGACGGTGGACGTCTTGATCAGGATGTGGCGCGCCCGGGTCTGCATGACTTCCGTGGGGCCTTGCGGCGCGGCCGGCGCTTGCGGACGAGCGGCGGGCTGCTGAGGCTGGGGCGCCTGCGCGGGCGCCGGGGCGCGGGCGGTGCGGCCAGGGGCCGGTTGCGCGGTGCCCCGGTCCATCACCTTGATGATGTGGAAGCCGTTGCCGCTCTGGATCAGGTTCGTGACTTCGCCCTTCTGCAGATTGCTGATGGCCTTGACGAACAGATCTGGCCAGCCATCCAGCGGACGCACGCCCATGACACCGCCTTGCAAGGCTTCGGGGCCGTCCGAGGACGCCGCCGCCAGGCTGGCGAAATCGTCGCCGCGCTTGGCGCGCGCCAGAATGCCTTCTGCTTTCTTGCGCAAGATGGCCAGCTGTTCGGACGACGAGCCTTCCGGCACCCGCACCAGGATCTGCGCCAAGGCGTAGAGCATGGGGCCAGAGGGCACGGCGGCCTGCTCGGGCTGGGGTTCCGGCTGCGCCTGGGGCGCCGCTTGCGGCGCCGCGCCGAACGCCGGATTACGGCGTTGGTCCTTCAGGAAGGCATCCACTTCGGTATCGGAAATGACGATGGTGGAGTCCACCGCGCGCTGGCGCAGGCGGTCCGTGCGGATCTCGTCACGCAGCGATTTGCGGTAGGCGTCCCACGTCGTGCCCGATTTTTCGATTTCGGCCCGCAGTTGCGCCACACTGATCTTGTTGCGCCCGGCGATCGTCTGGATCGCCTGATCGATCTGGGCGTCATCCACCCGGATGCCCAGGCGGTCGGCTTCGTGGCGTTGCACGCGTTCCATGATCAGGCGCTGCAGCACCTGATGCTGCAAGGTCTGGTCGTCGGGCACCTGGATGCCACGCGACTTCAGTTCGCCGGAAATGCGAAGCGACGCATCGCGCAGTTCGCGCAACGTGATCACGTCCTTGTCGACCACGGCGGCGATGCCGTCGACGAACTGCTCGCCCTTCGCTGCGGGAGCCGCGGCCTGCGGCGCGGCCTTGGCGCCATTGTTCGCGGCCCGGCCGGTCTGCTCGGCCGCATGCGCGGCGGGCAAGCCGGTGCAAAGAGCCAGCAGCAGCGCGCTGCCCGACAGGCGACGCAAAGAGTGCAACCTACGCATCATTCATACCTTTCAAATGTGGTCCCAGCCGGCACGGGCGGTGTAACGCTGGTGTAGCCGGGGATACTTCTGTTCAGCAGGTTCATCGGATCGGTCCCCAAGGAACCCAGGCCGGTCAGCTCAAGCTGGAAGAACACTGCGGAGTTGGCGTCCGTAGCCGATACGGCATAGCGCTGGTAGACCACGCGGCCCACCCAGCAGCAATCGCCTTTGTACTCCAGGCCGGCAATGGCCTGCGTCACACGAGGGGACTCCATCGTATTGGCCACGGTGCTGGAAGGCCCGGAGCGCAACGAATAATCCACCCGGCCAACGCCGTACCAGCGCTTGGTGAAGGGCCATTGCAGCGCCAGGCTGACCTGGTTCTGGCCCTGCGGCTGGTACGAAACGCCGGTGGGAGGGTCGCGTTGATACCGATACGACAGCGCCACCGTCGTCAGGCGTTGCGGCGACCAGCGCGCGCTGATCAGCCCACGCGACCACTTGTTGTCGTAGGGATTGTACTGGGCCGCCACGTCGGTGCTCAGCGTGTCGGTCAGCGCGGCGCTGGCGCCCACCAGGAAGTCGGAGCGCACGTTTTCACGCGGTGTTTCGCCCGGCAAAGTGACTTGCTGGTCGGCGAAATACAGGCGCTGCGCCACGGCCAGCGAAAGGCGCTCGAAACCGGTGTTGGCGTCCAGCCAGCGCGTCGTCAATGCCGCGGTCAGCTGGTTGGCGTTGGATATACGGTCCCAGCCGCCCGTGTAGATATTCTCTTCGAAAGCCTGAGAGAAGCTGAAATCCGCTAGCGAGGTGTCGTAAACCGGCAGCTTGGACTGGTCGCGGTACGGCACGCGCAGATAGTACAGGCGCGGTTCCAGGGTCTGAGTGGACGCCTTGCCGAACAGCGAAGTATCGCGTTCGAAGATCAGGCCGGCGTCCAGGGACATGATCGGCACTGTCCGCGACTGCGAGCGCGGCAAACCATCCGCCGTCCCGCCGTTCAGGCCCAACGCATCGACGCCATACCACTTGGTCTGGTATTGCGTGTAATTGACGCCCGCTTTCGGAATGATGAACCAACCCGGACGCACGATCGGATAGGACACCGTCGGGTAGGTTTGCAGGCGGTCACCTTCCGGATAGCGTACGGTCGAACCGAAATCCGGCCGGCGGAAACGCACCGCGGTAGAGGTCCAGTCCACATCGAAGCCGCCCCAGTCATAGCGCGCGCCGCGCAGATATAGTTCGGGCTCTTTATCGTATGGGGGCAGCAGGGGCGCGTCCGGATCCTGCAAGGTCTGGTACTTGTAGACCTGCGCGTAGGCGCTCCAGTAGTTGGAAGCCCAGCCCACACGGCCGCGTTGCGGCAGATACGTGGTGGACGCCTGGTTCAGGCCCAGTTGGGAAATATCGCGGTAGTAGTTGTCATCCGAGACTTTCGCAATATCCCAGTCTGCGTAAAAGCCGTGCGAGAACGTCTGCTGGTGACGCCACCAGTACATCCAGCGATCTTCGCTGGTGACGTTGTCGTTGGGCAGATAGGCGCCATCGATGGTACCCAGGTAGCTCGACCCCAGGTAACGGAATTCGCCGCCCAGTTGCATGCCGCGCTTGGAGAAATAGCGCGGCTGGATCGTCGCGTCGTAGTTCGGCGCCAGGTTCAGGTAGTACGGCAGCGAAAAATCGAAGCCGCCCTGGCTCGTCGTGCCATACGTCGGCACCAGGAAGCCGGACTTGCGCTCCTTCTTGACCGGGAAGGTCATGTAGGGCGAAGCCAGGATCGGCACGTCCTTGAAATACAGCACGCCATTGCGCGCCACGCCTTCGTTTTCGTCGAAGTCGATGTCGACCGTATTGGCCTTGATGTACCAGGACGGCGTCTCGCACGCGCAGCCGCTATACGTGACGGTGTGCAGCCGCATCTGCGACTTGCTGAAGATGTCCGCGTGCTCGGCCACGGCGAACCCGCCCGTGGCCCCCATCCAGAAATTCGGCTTTTCGATTTCGCCGGAATATTTGTCGACGTTGAACTTGGCGTTGGGGCCGGTCACCAGCGTGCCGTCGCGCATCATGCGCGCGCTGCCCTGCACGTCGACTTCGCCGGTGTCCTTGCGGTAGTTGATCCGGTCGCCCTTGATGATGCCGTCGATACGGCGCACTTGCGCGCTGCCGGTCAGGGTGAGGTCGGACTCGGGATCGCCCTCGATGCTGTCCGCTTCCATATACGCGGGGATGCTGTCGTCGGGCAGGCGGTGCATCCGCAAACCGGGGGACGTACGCAGCACCGGGGCCGCGGGCGAGACGCTAGCGGATGATGCGGCGGAAGCCGGATCCTGGCTGCCCTGGGCCTGGACGGCCCCGGCGGCGACGCTGACAGCAGAGAGGATCAACCACCGAACCTTGCGCACGAGTGAAAACTGCCCTTTTGTGACGATGGGAAAACCTGGCACCGGCACCGCGGAAGGGCCAATGCGAACGGAAACGAGCCGGTATTATAGAGAAGCCGCGCCATACGCCCAGCCTTATGTGCGCCGGACGCAAATTTCAGCAATATTGCCTTTCTGACACGGATCTTCCTTGAAAAACGATCACGACCCCCGCCTGGCGCAGATCCGCAACTGGCTGGATAGCCTGCCCGCCGACCTGGATCTGGCCGTGGACACGCTGCGCCCCGCCTCCGCCGACGCCAGTTTCCGCCGCTATTTCAGGCTGAACGCCGGCGAGCGCACCCTGATTGTCATGGATGCGCCCCCTGCCCATGAAGACTGCCGCCCCTTCCTGCATGTGGGGCAACTGCTGGCCGACGCCGGCCTGAACGTGCCCAAGGTGCTGGCGCAGGACCTGGACCAGGGCCTGCTGCTGCTGTCCGACCTGGGGGAACAGACCTACTACCAGCGCATCCAGGCCGGGATGCCCGACAGCGAACTCCAGACGCTGTATCGCGAGGCGCTGGCCGCGCTGGTCCAATTGCAAAAGGCCTCCACCGCCGGGCTGGCGACGTACGACAGCACCCGGCTGGCCGACGAGCTGAAGCTGTTCCCCGAGTGGTACGTGCAAAAGCACCACGGCGAGGCACTGGACGACAAGACGGCCAACGCACTCGAGAAGATCTTCGCGCTGCTGTCGGCCAGCAATGGCGGGCAGGCGCAAGTCCTGGTGCACCGCGATTTCCATTCGCCCAATCTCATGGTCTGCGGCCAGCCGCAGTACGGCCCGAACCCCGGCATCATCGACTTCCAAGACGCGCTGGCCGGCCCCATCACCTACGACCTGGCCTCGCTGGTGACCGATGCCCGCACCACCTGGGAAGAACCGCAGCAACTGGACTGGGCCATCCGCTACTGGGAAATGGCACGCGCCGCCGGGCTGCCGGTCGCGTCCGATTTCGCCGAGTTCCACCGCGCCTACGAGTGGATGGGCCTGCAGCGCAACCTGCGCATTCTGGGCGTGTTCGCGCGCCTGAACCACCGTGACGGCAAGGCGCACTACCTGGCCCACATGCCGCGCATGAACGGCTACGTGCGCCAGGTGGCGCAACGCTACGGCGTGTTCACCCCTCTGCTGCGGCTGCTGGACAAGCTGGACGACCGCCAGGTCCGCGTCGGATACACCTTCTGATGCAGGCCATGATTCTTGCCGCGGGACGCGGCGAACGGATGCGCCCCTTGACCGACCGGTGCCCCAAGCCCCTGCTTGCGGTCGGCGGCAAACCGCTGATCGTCTGGCACCTGGAGCGTCTGGCCGCGGCCGGCATCCGTGACATCGTCATCAATCACGCCTGGCTGGGCCACGAAATCGAACGCGCGCTGGGCGACGGCACGGCCTTCGGCGTGCGGATCCGCTATTCGGCGGAAGGCACCGCGCTGGAAACAGCCGGCGGCATCGCCCACGCGCTGCCGCTGCTGGGAGACGCGCCCTTTCTGGTGATGAACGGGGACGTCTGGTGCGATTGGGACCCCGCCGCCGCTGCCGGCCTGGCTGCCGGCCTGCCCGAGGGCGGAGCGTGGCTACTGATGGTCGACAACCCGATTCAGCACCCCCATGGCGATTTCCGGCTCGCCCCCGACGGCAGCCTGCACGCGCAGGGGGAGCCTCGTTTGACCTATGCGGGCATCGCCGTCTACCATCCCTCGTTGTTTGCGGATGTCCCGCGCGGCGCGGCGATGCCCATGCTGCCCCTTTTTCGGCAGGCGATGGCCAAAGGCCTGGCTCGCGGCGCGCACCATAGTGGCCGATGGACCGACGTCGGCACCCCTCAACGGCTTGCCGACCTGGACGCCGAGCTCCACGCGGCGGCGCGCTGATGCTCACATATTTCACAATATCAAGGTGCGCAACCAGGATTTTCCGCGCACCCAACGCCCCCGGGTAACGGGGTATTCTCTGACGCTTTGGCTCGCGCGAGCTTCGCGCGAACGAGCAACACACAGGAAGTTTTCTAGGAATGGGGATGTTTGGAAGATCGCAACGGGCCGTGTTCAAGCCCTCCGTATACCAACCCGGTCAACGCACGCGGCGCCTGCCGCGCTGGCTCGTCCTGCTTCTTGTGGGGATTGCCCTGGGTGCGGGCGGCGTGCTCTTCCTGCAAACCAACTACGGTCCGCAACGCCTGACCGTAGAGCAGTCCGAGTCGCTGCATAGCGAGCTCAGCGCTTCCAACCTGGAACGCCAGCGCCTGCAGACCCAACTGGAAGAAGCCACCCAGCAGCGCGACGCCAACAAGTCCGGCCATGAAAAGCTGACCGCCGACCTGGCCGAAGCCCGCAGCAAAATCGAGACGATGAACAAGGAACTGGTCTTGTTCCAGGACGCCATGCCGCCCGATCCGCGCGGCGGCAACCTGGGCATCCGCTCGGCCACGTTCAAGCGCGCCCCCGGCCAACTGGACTACCAGGTGCTGGTCATGCGCGAAGAACGCACCGGCGCGCCCTTCAAGGGCACGCTTACGTTCTCCATCGACGGCAGCTATTCCAACGGCCGCGCGGCCACCGTCACGCCGGAAGGTCCGGCGCTGACCGTCGATCGCTACGACTACGCGTTGGGCCAGTTGAAGCTGCCAGACGGCTTCACCCCCAAGGTGGTGGTGCTGCGCGTGATGGACGGCGGCCAGAAACAACAGGCGATGCGCATCTATTACGTCCGCAACTGACGCCTTCGGCATCGCTGCGAAACCCCGCCCTGATCAGGCGGGTTTTTTTTGCCTGGCGAAATTGGTTGCGTGCGCAACCTTTCAATAATATAGTTGCGCACACAACTACATTTCGGAGACAAGATGCCGCTCCCCTCGCACGTTCCCGTCCTGATTGCCGGCGGAGGCCCCGTCGGCCTGACGCTTGCCGCCCTGCTGGCCGAATACGGCATCGCGTCGCTGACGGTGGAAGCCGATGATGATTACTGCACCGGCAGCCGCGCGATCTGCATCTCGCGCCGGTCCCAAGAAATCCTGGGCTGGGCCGGCGCCGACCAGCCCCTAGCGGCGACCGGCCTGCCCTGGACCGGCGGCCGCAGCTACTACCGCGACCGCGAAGTCCTGCACTTTGAAATGCCGCACGACCCGCTGCAACGCTATGCGCCGATGGTCAACATCCAGCAGTACTCGATCGAGGAATACGCCCATCAAGCCATGCAGCGCCATCCCGAACGGGCCGCGCTGCAATGGTCGGCCCGCGTGGCCGGGTTGCGCGCGGACGCCGACGGCGTGACGGTCGAGGTCGATGCGGGCGGGCAACGCCAGACGGTGCGCGCCGACTGGCTGATCGCCTGCGACGGCGGACGCAGCACCGTGCGCGAAGCGATGGGCCTGAAGCTGGAAGGCATGCAATACGAAGGCCGCTACGTCATCGTCGATATCGAGCAGGCGTCCTCCCGCCCGGTCGAACGCCTGGCGTGGTTCGACCCCCCGTCCAACCCCGGTTCGACGCTGCTGATGCATCGGCAGCCGGGCAACGTATGGCGCGTGGATTACCAGATCCGCGACGACGAAGATGCCGACGAAGCCGTCAAGCCCGAGAACGTGCTGCCGCGCGTGCAAAGCCATCTGGACATGATTGGCGAGACCGCGCCCTGGAAGCCGCTGTGGATTTCCATCTACAACGCCAAATGCCTGACGCTGGACCAGTACCGCCACGGCCGCGTGCTGTTCGCCGGAGACGCCGGCCACCTTGTGCCGATCTTCGGCGTGCGCGGCCTGAATTCCGGCCTGGACGACGCCGGCAACCTGGCCTGGAAGCTGGCCTGGGTGCTGAAGGGCCAAGCCCCCGCCAGCCTGCTGGACAGCTACAGCACCGAACGCGTGCACGCCACCCGCCAAAACCTGGCCTACGGCGCCAAGAGCACCGAATTCATGGCGCCGCCGGATTTCGGCTTTCGCCTGATGCGCGAGGCCGCGCTACGCCTGGCCCTGGCGGACGACACCGTGCGGTCATTGATCAACCCGCGCCAATCCGCGCCAATTTCCTACGACACCTCGCCGCTGAATCTGGCCGACGGCGCGCCCCAAGCCGGCCCGGGCGCCGCGCCCGGCCAGCCCGCGCCCGATGCGCGTCTGCAGGACGGCGATGCGCCGCGCTATCTAAGCGCGTGCTTTGGCAACGGCTTCGTAGCGCTGGCCGTTTCTCCGACCGCCACGCTGACGGCCGATCTGGATGCGCTGGCGGCAAGCACGCAAGGGGCGCCGCATCCGCTGCGCATCGTGCGCGTGGGCGCCGGCGGCTGGGACGATGCGCATGGCCAATTGCAGCAACGCTACGGCGCTGCGGACGGCCTTGTCTATCTGCTGCGTCCCGACGGTTATGTGCTGGGCCGCTGGAATACCCCGGACGCCGCCCGCCTGCGCGCCGCCCTTGCCCCCTACTACCCTTCGATCACCGTATCCGCGCACAAGGAAGGCCAAGCATGAACCCCGAAGAACTGGACCAGGTGTACACCGGCATGGCGCAAGCGCTGACGCGCATGGGTGAACCGCGCGCGCCGCTATTTCTGTCGATACTCGGCTTGTCGCTGCTAAGTCGGCAGCCGGACGCCGCATCGGCGCTGGCGCTGCTGGCGCAGGCGGAAAGCGCCTGCCTGGGCGAAAACGCTGTGGCAAACTATCCCGCCCCCACTCCTGCCCGCCCGACGTGAAACCGCCCGCCCTGGAACGATTCCTGACCTATCGCCTGCACGTGCTCAACAAGATCACGGACCGGGACACGAATCGCGCCTATGTGTCGGACTGCGGTATTCCCTTGGGCGAAGCGCGCTGCCTGGCGGCCATTGGCCGCTACGCGCCGCTGTCCGTCAACGACCTGGCGCGATCGGCCAACCTGAACAAGGGTCAGGCCAGCCGTTCGGCGCAAGCGCTGGTCGAACGCGGGCTGGTCGAAAAGACGCTGTCCGCGTCCGACGGGCGCGGCGTGGTGCTGACGCCGACGGCCGCCGGCCTGGCGCAGTACCAGCGCATCATCGCCCTGATCGCGCAACGCAACGACGAGATCTTCGCTTGCCTGGATGCGGACGAACAGCGGGCCCTGGGCGACATGCTGGATCGCCTGATCGACCATCTGCAAGCCCGGGAAGACGACACGGACGGCGAAGACGGCTAGGCGCCGGCCGCAGGCGCCGTGGCCCCCATCTGCGCGGCGGCCTCGTCCATGAACTGCGCCATGCGCACGTCCAATTCGGTCACGCCGCCGGCGTCATGGGTGGTCAGCGTCACATCCACCCGGTTGTAGACGTTGGTCCACTCCGGGTGGTGGTTCAGCTTTTCCGCGAACATGGCCACCCGCGCCATGAATCCGAACGCCGCATTGAAGTTCGGAAAGCGGAAACGCTTTTCGATGGCGTCGCGCGTGGCCGCGGCCTGCCAGCCGGACAGCGCGGCCACGGCGATATCGGACCCGATACGGGCGGGAGGAAACATGCTCATGACAGACCCTATTGCTTGACCGCGTACAGGTAGATTTCCACGCGCCGATTCAGCGCGCGCCCTTCGGCGGTTGCATTATCGCCGATGGGATCGTTCGGGCCGCGCCCTTCCGCCGCCATGCGGCCAGCCGCCACGCCTTGCTTGGCCAGGTAGTCCGTCACGCTCTTGGCGCGGTTGACCGACAAGGTCTGGTTATGCGCCAACGCCCCCGTGCTATCCGTATGGCCGACCACCTTGGTGCGCAGTTCTGGATGCTGGTTGAGCGAACGCGCCACGCTGTCCAGCACCGGCAGCAAGGCGGGCTTCAACTGCGTCTTGTCCGTGTCGAACGACACGCCACTGGGAATATTGACCTTCAGGCTGCCATCGGGCATTTCCACGACGTCGATCCCCAGGGACGACGCGCCGGACTGCTGCACATCTTCTTTGACGACCTTCCAGTTGTAGCCCACCAGGCCGCCCGCCACCGCACCGATGCCGGCGCCGATCGCCGCCCCCTTGCCGTGCCCGATCAGGGCGCCGATACCGGCGCCGACCGCCGCCCCCGCCCCCGTGCCCACGGCGGTGTTCGTCTGCTGCTGCGTAGCGCAGCCCGCCAGCAGCGCCCCTGCCGCCGCAACCACCGCGATCCGGTTGAACATTGTTCTTGAGTTCATGGCAACCTCCACTATCCCGTGGTGCGCCGGATTATTCCGGCGTAAGCCATGCTAGCAAGCGCGGACAAGGGCACCGGCAACATTTTGTACTACGCACACGGCCAGTACAGGCTGCCGCCGCGCGCGCCAAGCCGCTCAAGCGTTGCGGAACCGGGCCAGCCACGGCAGCGCGGCGTCCAGCCGGGGCGACTCCCGTTCCGGCGCCGGCGCGCCTTGCGGCAACGACAACCCCACCCGGTTGTGCCAATACGTGCGCAGCCCGACCTTGCTGGTGCCGAACAGGTCATAGCCCGAGCCGGCGACGAACGCGGCATCCTCCGGACGCACCTGCAAACGCGCCAGCGCCAGGGCATACGGCCGGGGATCGGGCTTGTAGAAACCGGCCTCTTCGGACGTCACCACCACATCCCAATCGGCCCCCAGCAGGCTGGCGGCCTGGCGGCCCAGGCGGTCGGAACAGTTGGTAACCACGCCCAGGCGGCAATGCGGGCGCAACGCCTGCAACAATTCCCGTGCGCCGTCCCATGCGGGCAATTCGGCCCAATGCGCTTCCAGCGCATCCGGGGCGCTGGCCGGCAGGCCGACCGCAGCGGCGGCTTCCTGCACCAGTTGCTCGTACGGCTGATAAGCGCCGCAGCCATAGGTGCGGCGCAAATACTCGGCACGCCACGCACGGCCCAGGGCCTCCGTGCCCGCCGCGCGGTTCCAGACGGTCCAGGAATCCAGCAAGGCGGTCAGCAGGTCGAACAGCACCGCGCGCGGATAGCCGGACGGGGCATCGGTATCCGGAAAATCAGCGGGATCTTGGTGGGGGGACATGCGGGCGCTCCTGGGATGGCAATGCGGCCACTATAAAGAGCCTTGCGTCCGGTGTGATTCAGCCTGCCTTTACCCATCGTTAAGACCACGCTTAACTCAAACGCGCTTGCCCGCCAGCATCGCCAAGCCGAACAACGCCCCCAGCCCGCCGACAATCGCCAGCGGCACCGACGGTTCGCGCAGGTTCAACGCCATGATGGCCGCCCCCACGCCCAGGGCCGTGATCACCGCGCCAACCAAGCGGGCGCCCGTTGATCCGTAGAAATGCGTCCGACGCGCCGGCTCCGTGCCCGCCGGCTGACGCTTCTGCCAGGCCTGAAGCGCGGCCTGGAATTCGCGCAGCAAGCGCTCACGGTTGGGCGCGTCGACCGGGCTGACGAGCAGCGTGGGACGCCCCGGCCGGACCAGCTTCAGGAAATCGTCGGTGCCCCACCGGGTCAAGTCGGCAAACGCAACCGGTGCGCGCCGCGAGAACACCAGCCCGTCCGGCATCACCGTGACTCGGTTGCGGGTGGGAAACCCTTTGAAGGCCACGAGGGGTGGCACCAGCAGCCCGGCCAGCGCCACAATGGCCGCCCAGAGCACCGGGCCACGGTTGAACACCACCAGCATGAAGCCGCCGGCTGCCAGCGCGAACGCCAGCGGCACCGACAACTGATGCCAACGGGTATAGACCGCCGCCTGGATGCCATCGGCGCCCCCCGGCGTCGATCCGCGGCAGGCACGGTCAGGCATGTTCATCTGCCCCGGACATGCCCGGCGCCTTCAACGCGGCAATCCCTTTTTCGCGCATTTTTTTCTCCATTTGCTTACGTTCCGCGGTGCCCGTGCCCGCCCTTCAGTCTACGACGTGAATCCTATCGCCAAGGCGCTGCCCTCCACGCATGCGACGAGCCTGCTGCCATCGCCCGCGTCGACGGCATGCCCACCGGTAAAGTCAGAAAACGCAGGCAGCACGGTCATGCCGTCCCGTAACCAGAACGCGGGCCAACTGCGGGCCACGCCAGGCACGCGGGTCTTTGGATGCACGTGGCCCGCGATGACGTGTCGGCCATGCGGGTCGGCGTGCGGCAGATGCCGGAACAGAAACGGCCCATCGGCCATCGATTCACCCAGTTGCCTGATATTCAGCGCAGCGCCATCCAGCGCGCGGTCGTGGTTGCCGGTCAGGGCAGCCACGTCCAGCGCGGCATGCCGCTTGCGCCATTGCGTCCAGGCGTCGCGCCAGCCCGCCTGGGCCATCGGCCCATGCAGCACATCGCCCACGATCCACAACTGCCGCGCAGCGGTGGAATCCAGCAGCCGGTCCAGGCGCATCAGGTCATCCCGGGTCGCGCCTTGCGGAACGGCGATGCCCGCCTGGCGAAACACATGGCTCTTGCCCAGATGCAAGTCCGCGATGATCAGGCGCGACCGCGCCGGCCAGTACATGGCGCGATCGCCCAGCAGCACCACCGGTTCGTCCGCCACGTTCACGGACAGCTCGTCATCCCGCGATTCGGGCATAGCGCTTCTCCAATTGCGCCGCGGCGCGCCTGACGCGAGCCTGCCAGGTTTCCGTGCTGAGCTGGCCGCGCAGGCTTTCGGTCCATAGCGGAAAGGACAGCGGCGTCAGCGCACGCGGCGCGCGCAGATCCAGCGACCGCGTCGCGCAATCGTGCAAGGCCGCCAGCAGGCGCGGGGCTTCCAGCTGGATTTCAAGGACTTCCCTTTCCGCCTGCGCCAATAGCAGATGATCGGGATCGTAGCGGCGCAGCACGTCGAACAACAGTCCACTGGACGCCTGCACCTGACGCAGCGAGCGTGCCGCGCGCCCCGGCAGCGAAGGGGTCAGCAAGCCGGCCACGCGGGCAGTTTCGCGGAACTGGCGGCGCGCCAACTCTCCCAGATTGACGCCGCTGCGCAGATCAACGTCCATCTGCTCGGGGCTAAGCCATTCACGCAGCAGGGCGTCGTCCAGTTCCGCAGGTTCGGCCAGCGTCAGCATCAGCCCGTAGTCGTTGACCGTATAAGAAAACGTGTTGACCTGCCGCCGGCCCCACCGCAGCGCGATCATGGCCGCCATGCCTTCATGAACGGCGCGCCCCGCGAAAGGGAACAGGAACAGATGCATGCCGCGGCGCGTGACGATGCGCTCGGCCAGCAGACGGCCGGGGCCCGGCAGCCCGCTGGCCGAACGCTGGATTCGCAGCAACGGTTCCACGGCGCGCATCTCGGCGTGGCGGCCCGGATGGGTGAAGAGGCTTTCGACCTCGCTCGCCAGCTGCGTGGACAACGGCATGCGCCCGCCCTGCCAGGTCGCCACGGGCCCCTTGCCGCCCTTGGCGCGGCGCACATAGGCGGTCATGCCTTCCAGCCGCACCAGTTCCAGCGTCCGGCCGGCGAACTGGAAGTGATCGCCCGGACGCAGGCGCGCCAGGAACCCCTCTTCCACCGACCCCAGCCCACCGCCCCGCAAGTACTTCACCGAGACGGCGCCGTCGGCGGTGATGGTGCCGATCGACAGCCGGTGGCGCAGCGCAATGCGGCGGTCATGGACGCGGTAGCAGCCATCGTCGTCCCGTTGCACCCGACGGAATTCGGGATAGTTCTCCAGTGCCCGGCCGCCTTGAACGATGAAGTCCAGCACCGCCTGCCACGTGGCGGTGTCCAGGGCAGCGTAGGCGTGCGTGCCTCGGACTTCCTCATACAGCTCGGCGGCATTGAAGCCGCCGCCCAACGCCAAGGTGACCGCGTGCTGCGCCAGCACATCCAGGCTGCCACGCGGCGGGGGCCGCGACTCGATGGCGCCGCGCGCAATCGCCTGGCGGGCGGCGGCATATTCGATCAGTTCCAGGGCTTGCGCCGGCACGCAGATCACATGGCCGGACTCGCCCGGCCGGTGCCTGGCGCGGCCGGCCCGCTGCAACAACCGGGCCACGCCTTTGGGGCTGCCAATCTGCAGCACCTGGTCCACGGCGGGAAAGTCGACACCCAGATCCAGGCTCGACGTCGCCACCACGCAGCGCATCACGCCGTCCCGCAGCCCTTGCTCGGCCTGCGCCCGCAGTTTGGGATCCAGCGAACCGTGATGCAGCGCCAGCGTGGACGCCGCTTCGGGCCAGATAGATTCCAATGCGCGGTGCCATAGCTCGGCCTGCGCGCGGGTGTTGGTGAACAACAGACTGGTCCGCACATCGAACAGGCGCTTGAACACGCGCGGCAACTGAGACAGCCCCAGGTGCCCCGCCCACGGCAACGCGCCGCTGCGCTCGGGCAGCAACGTCGAAATGACGACCTTGCGTGGCGTGGCGCCCGCGACCAGGGGGCTATCCGGCGCATGCGGCAACAGCACCGCGCGGGCTTCCTCCAGGTTGCCCAGCGTGGCCGACAGCCCCCATGTGCGCAACGCCGGCGACAAGCGGCGCAATCGCGCCAGGCACAATTGCAGCAGCACGCCGCGCTTGTTGCCCAGCAGTTCATGCCATTCGTCGACCACGACGCAACGCAGCGCGCGAAAACGCTGCGACGCATCCGCATAAGACAGCAACAGCGCCAGCGATTCCGGCGTGATCACCAGCACGTCCGCCTTGCCTTGGCGAGCCAGGCGCTTGTCGCGCGCGCTGGCATCGCCCGTCCGCAGCGCGACGGTCCAATCGACCTCCATTTCGTGGGCCGTTTGCGCCAAGGCCCGCGCCGTATCGGCCGCCAGCGCGCGCAGCGGCGTCACCCACAGCACGCGTGGCCCCGCGCCGGCCACGGGCAGGGCCAAGGCGGGGTCGGCCAAGGCTTCAAGCAGCGGCCCGCCAAACGCGGCCAGCGTCTTGCCGCTGCCGGTCGGCGTGTGCAGCAGCCCGGATTCGCCCGCCAGATAGCGGCGCCAGGTCTCGCGCTGGAACGCGGCCGGCTTCCACCCGCGCGCCTGGAACCAGGCCGACAGCCGAGCATCCCAACCGCGCGGCGATGCGGTCATCGCGCCAGCGCCTTCAGGGTGTCCAGTTGATCCGCTTCAGCAGCAGGCTTGTCATGCCGCCAGCGCAGGATCCGGGGAAACCGCACGGCGACACCGGATTTGTGCCGCTTGGACAGGTTGACGCCTTCAAAACCCAGTTCGAAGACCTGCACGGGATCGACCGACCGGACCGGACCGAACCGTTCACGCGTGTGGGCGCGCAGCCAGCGGTCCAGCGCCAAAATCTCTTTGTCGTCCAGGCCCGAATAGGCTTTGGCGATAGGCACCAGCGTATCGCCCTGCCACAAGCCAAAGGTGTAGTCGGTGTAGAGCGTGCTGCGGCGGCCGTGGCCGGCCTGCGCGTACAGCAGCACGGCATCGATCGTCAACGGGTCGATCTTCCACTTCCACCAGTCGCCACGCCGCCGTCCGCTCTGATAGCCAGCGCGACGACGCTTCAACATGAAACCTTCGACGCCGCGTTCGCGCGCTTCCGCGCGCAGCGCCGCGGCGGCGTCCCAACTGGCGGGCATCACGATCGGCGAAAGGCCAAGGCGCGCATCGGGCTGGCGGCGCAGCAACGTTTCCAGTTGCTGGCGGCGCTCGGCCTGAGGCCGCTCGCGCATATCGGCGCCATTCAGTTCCAGCAGGTCGTAGGCCAGCATGCGAACAGGCGCGTCGGCCAGCCACTTGGGACCCGGCTTCAACCGTTGAATCCGCGTTTGCAACGCCGAGAACGGCATAGGTTGCGCCGCGTCTTCTTGCCATGCAAGCAGTTCGCCATCTAGCACGCAATCCACATCCAGCGCCGCCGCGGCCGCTTCCACTTCGGGAAAACGGCCATCCAGGCGTTCTTCGCCGCGCGACCACAACGCCACCTCGCCATGACGCCGGATCAGTTGGGTGCGAATGCCGTCCCACTTCCATTCCAACAACCAGTCCTCAATGGGCCCGAGCGCCGACGGCGGACTTTCCAACGGCGACGCCAGAAAGAACGGGTATGGCTGCTGGCGGTCACCGGGCAGGTCTTCGGCACTGAGCAGGTCGCGCAAGAAAGCCGGGCTGGGTTCCCAGGCGCCCAGCATGCGTTGGGCGATCCGCGCAATCGGCACGCCCGACATCTCGGCCAGCGCCTGCTGCACCATGCGTTGGGATACGCCGACACGCAACGCACCGGTCAGCAGCTTGTTGAATACCAGGCGCTCATCGAACGGCAGGCCAAGCCACGCCGATACGACGACGTCGCGCCGTTCGGCCTCATCACGATTGGCGACAGGCAGCAACCGCTCTTCGATCCAGTCCGCCAAACCGCGCTCCGGCGCGGGATGAGCGGGATCGGGCATCAGCAAGGCCAGCGTTTCGGCCAGGTCGCCAACCTGGTCGTAACTGGCGTCGACCAGCCAGGGCGCGGTGCCCGACGCGGCGGCTGCCCAGGCACGCAATTCGGCCACGCCCGCGATCTTGCGCCGCGCGCTGGTGATTTTTCCGCCAGCAAGCAGATAAAGCGCCCAGGCGGCGTCGCGTGGTGGCGCGTCCCGGAAGTACGCAGCCACCGCGCCACGTTTATCCAAGGTGGCGGTGCTGCGGTCCAGCTCTTGATACAGCGCTGCGAATCGCTTCATGCCAGGGTGCGCCTCCTAGGTCTAGTCGTCTTCGCCATACTGGGTGGCCAGCGTTTCGGCCGCCACGCCGGCTTCGTTCAGCGTGCGCACCAGCGCGTCGGTGTCGCCATGCGTGGCGATGACGCGGCGCGCGCCGGTGTCATGGATGGTTCGCAACAAATCCGGCCAGTCCGCATGGTCGGACACGACAAAGCCACGGTCCATGTTGCGGCGGCGCCGATTGCCCCGCAACCGCATCCAGCCCGATGCGAAGCCATGCTGGGCCTTGCGGAAGCGCCGCAGCCACGCGCTGCCGGCGGCCGACGGCGGCGCAATGATCAGCTCGCCCGCGAAGCCGGCCCTTGAGGCCGGCGAGTCGCCATCGGCGTCGATCACCCCTTGAGTGTCGGCCATGTCGATGCCGGCCTGCCGGTACACGTCCACCCCGGCCGCGATAGCGCCATGCACGTAGACCGGCCGGTCGATGAACGGCTTGAGTTCCGCCAATACGCGCTGCGCCTTGCCCAACGCGTAGCAATAGAGAATAGCGGCCTCGCCGCGTGCCGCGCAGTGGTCACGCCATTGCACGATGTCCTGTGCCACGTCCGCCGTGCCGGGCCAACGATAGATGGGCAGGCCGAACGTGGCTTCGGTGATGAACGTGTCGCAAGCAACGACTTCAAACGGGCTGCACGTCGGGTCCGGCTGCCGCTTGTAGTCGCCCGACACCACCCAGGTCTGGCCGTCGGCCTCGATGCGAACCTGGGCGGAACCCAGCACGTGGCCAGCCGGGTGCAGCGATACGCGGGCATTGCCAAGCATGAACGGCTGACCATATTCATGCACGCGATAGTCTTGATCGCCCAATCGCCATTGCAGGATCGGCAGGCCTTCGGCGCTGGTGTGATAGCAGCCCATCCCCACCCGGGCGTGGTCGCCATGGCCATGCGTCAGCACGGCGGTCGCCACCGGCCGCCACGGATCGATGTAGAACTGGCCTGCCGGGCAGTACAGGCCTTCGGGACGCAATTGCACGACATCGCGCATGGGGCTCTCCGGGCACAGCGCTTGCTGACAAAACATTCAGGCCCCGCAGCCCAATGCGCCGCGGGTCGGCAACGATTCACGATACTCCAAAAGACACTATGCGAAACCGACACATTCTGACGCTAGTTGTGCTCGTGGTCATCTTTGCGGTGGCCATGTCCCTCGTGCCCTGGTAGCTCGGGCCGAGCCACCTGTTCGGTCCAGATGAAATCCATTCTTCAGTCCGAGAAATCCCTGCTTCTGGCATTTGCCGTCGCAGCAGCAGGCTATGCAATGGACACCCCGTTGGCGGGCGTTGGCCGGCTCGCCAGTGTGTCCGAGACAGTCCTTCTAATCGGGGCGATCCTGGCAGCGTCGCTGAATGTGGCGCGCCATGCCGAACGCATTGCCCAGAAACTGGGCGACCCCTACGGCAGCATGATCCTGACGCTGTCGGCGGTACTGGTCGAAGTCATCGTGTTGGCGACCGTCTCCGCCAAAACCGGCTCGCCCACGTTGGTGCGTGACAGTATTTACTCAGCCGTCATGCTCGACATCAACGGCCTTCTCGGCATCGCCGCCCTCATCGGTGGCTTCAGGCACGGAGAACAGGCCTACAACGACGATTCCGCCCGCACCTATAGCGTCATGATCCTGACCGCGGTCACGGTGTCCATGATCATTCCCGAATTCGTCCCCCAGGCCGACTGGCGCACCTATAGCGCCTTCACGATCGTGGCGATGCTGCTGCTGTACGGCGTATTCCTGCGCATGCAAACCGGCCCGCACAGCTATTTTTTCAGCTACAGCTACCCCGACAAGAAAACCCGCCGGCCCGCGCCCGCCCCCGCTTCCACGGGTTGGCGATACTCGGCCGCGATGATGGCGTGCGGCATCATCGCCGTGGGGCTTATTGCCGAACTCATGTCGCATTCGCTTGATCGCAGCCTGAAAGGCGTCAATGTTCCCGCTGGCCTGGTTGCCCTGATCGTGGCCGGCATTTCGGCGGCGCCGGAAATGCTGACCGCGGTGCGCGCCGCACTGGCCAATCGCATGCAGTCGGTGGTGAACATCGCCCTTGGCGCCTCGCTGTCCACGGTCATACTCACCGTCTCCGCCATGGAGGCCATGGCGCTTATTTCCGGGCAACGCATCGACCTGGCCATGACGCCGCCGCAAACGTTGATGATGCTGGTGACGCTGTTGGTCGCGGCGATCAACTTGAATGACGGCCAGACCAACGCCATAGAAGGCATGACGCACTTCATCCTGTTCACGACCTTTCTGATGTTGCTGGCACTGGGCCTGTAGCGATCATTCGCGCCCGCCACATGGCATTGCGTTATGTCAGGGCGCCACGGGCAGGCGGCGTTTGTGCGCGGTGGCCAGGTACTGGCGGCGAATGATCGCGGCAGCGCGCTCGGACACGGCCTGGCCTTCCAGGAAGGAGTCGATGTCGTCGTATGTCACGCCAAAGGCCTCCTCGTCCGGACGCAACGGCGACAGCGACTCCAGATCGGCGGTGGGTACCTTGACGATCAGCTGCGCGGGCGCGCCAAGCAGAAGCGCAAGCGCACGTACCCGCCGTTTTGTCAGGCCGCTGAGTGGAACGACATCGGCGGCGCCGTCGCCATACTTGGTAAAGAAGCCCATCACCGCTTCTGCCGCCTGATCGGTTCCGATGACCAGACAGTCCAAGGCCCCCGCGATCGCGTATTGCGCCACCATGCGCTGCCGGGCCTTGATGTTGCCCGCCACGAAATCTTCCATGGCCGCATCATTGAAGGCCAGGCCCGCAGACACCAGCGCGTCACGTTGCGCCTCCACGGCAGGCTTGATGTCCACGCGCATCCGGTGATCCGCCCCGACGAATTCAAGCGCCAGGGCGGCGTCGTCTTCATCTTTTTGTTCGCCGTATGGCAAGCGTACGCCGACGAATGTCGCGCTTCCGCCTTCTGCGCGAATGCGCTCCACCGCAAGTTGGGCCATCCTGCCCGCCACCAATGAGTCAACACCCCCGCTGATCCCAAGTACGTATCCGGCTTTCCGGCTTGCCAACAGATAGTCTTGAAGAAAATTAATCCTGGACTCGAGCTCAGCGGCGGCATCGAAGTCCCGCAGCACGCCCAGCGAGCGGGCGATGGCCGCGTATCCGTTCCCAGCGTCAAAGTTCTCTTTCATGGTCGGCTCCCAATGACGAAAGAGCCTTTAGCAAGTGGTATGCCCAAAACGCCTGCCGACTTTCTGGGTGCGCGGGGGAATCGGGGGACCGTTTTGCTTGGGGGAATGGAGCGCGCGGTGCTCTTCGAGTATCCGGTCTCCAATCGCATAGGGTCTAAGGAGCTGGTGAATTGAATTAGCTTGATTCCATATCAAGGAGGGCGGCGCGAAAATGATGATGTCATTGTCGTGACAGCTCCAATTCAAGCGGGGATATTTGGCCATCCCATTTACATACTCTTCCAGTATTGTTACTGAACGCTAGATTACGTATGGACTTTTTCTGTGCAGGCCATAGCTGCGCATGCACTCAATTTCCCGTTGCGTTACACGAACCATGGCACCGACGAAATGGCAGGGGAACGCATTTCGGCCGTGCTCAATTTATGCAATCCGATGGAATTTGGCCTAACCGGGAAATTTCCATCAATATTGTTTTAATAATTCCAGAACGTCAGGTTGACAATGTTTCGAAGGCTATGGATTTTTCTAACCAAGAATGAGGCGAAGAATACCGGGCGACTGTCCTTTCTTTTTATATACATTGTGGGAATGTTAATGCCGTCTGGGTACGCCTATTTCGCGAGGATGCCATCTGCAGCCGAAATGCACGTATCGACTGGGAAGGCAGAGTTCTCATTTTCTGGAAAAAGCGGCTACGCACTGATGATCGGGGGAAAAAGTCACACGTGTGGCGGACCCTTTCTATATGAAGACAAAGACTGCTTTTCTGTAGATGAAACTGCGGCAGTGACTGGAAAGAACGTTGCTGTGACGTGGTTCTATCAGCCCGCATTTCCTTTTTTTCCGAATAGGCGGGTGGCGCAGATCCAGATGGATGGGGTGGATTTGCTTCCAGACGGGTATCTATCCAGAGCTCTTCAGATAGACAAAGAACGTGCGGAGTCTGGCCTTGGGTTCCTAACCTTTTGGATGGCCTTCTGGTGGTTGGTTATCGAATTTATCTACTGGCGGAGACGCAATAAATGAGCGCAAAATCAGTGAAAGATGCAATTGCTGCTATCGACTCGATCTTCGGCAGTGATCCTCTGCCGCGCGCCGATGGCATGCGTCTTGGTGGCATGCCTGCTGCTGTGCTGCGAAATACCGCAAGCGGGTGCGGCGGGCCTGATGCAGTTTTACGGCATGGCCCTGGAGCGTGACCCGACATTCACCGCCGCGGGCAAGGAGCGCGACGCCGGACTCGAGGAAAGGGCAAAAGGCCGGGCGGGGCTGCTGCCCAACGTCACATTCCAGTATCGGAATGGGCGCAACCGCCCAGAGGTGACACAACCCACGTTCTTCGGCGACCAGACCACGGATCGCAGCTATCGCAGCAACTCCTCTTCGCTGAATCTGCAGCAACCCATCTTCGACTACGAAGCGATCTCCTCTTATTACTATGGGGTCGCCCAAGCCAGCTACGCGGATGAGCGTTATCGCAGCCGCAGCCACGAACTGGCGGTACGCGTGGCACAGGCGTACATGGATGCGCTTTACGCCATGGACCAAATAGACTTGGTGAGCGCGCAAAAGCGCGCATACCAGGCGCAGAGGGCGCAGAACGGACGCTGGCTCGCGGCTGGGGAAGGCAACCGGACCGACGTATTAGAGACGCAAGCCCGCTATGACTTGGCGCTGGCCCAAGAAATCGAGGCTCAGGACAATCTGGATGCCGCGCTCAATACCCTGGGCTCCATGGTGGGAGAGCCGGTGCAGGCCACTGACCTGGATGTGCTGGGCGCGCGGTTTCCGGTGCAGCGGCTGGATCCCTCCGGCTTTGAACATTGGCGCGGACTGGCACTCGCCCACAATCCGGAGCTTGCCGCGCTGCGATACTCTTTGGACGCTGCCGACCACACCGTCGGCAAGGCCAGGGCCGGCCATCTGCCCACGGTCAGCGCCTACGCTAGCGCGGGCCGGGATAAATCCAGCTCGGAAAGCACGTATGGCCAGAAGTACGTGACCAACTCAGTCGGGCTGCAAGTCAGCATTCCAATCTTCGCGGGCGGAGGTGTGTCGGCAACGGTCCGACAGGCAGTGGACAACAGGGAACGCCTGCGTTACGAGAGCGACGCCAAGACACGAGAAATACTCAACGAGCTGCGCAAGCAGTTCAACCTCTACAACAGTAGCGTCGCGAAGTTGAACGCCTACCAACTTGCGGTGGACTCCGCGCGGGCGTTGACCGTGGCGGTAAGAAAAAGCGTCGCGGGCGGTGAGCGGGTCAATGCCGACATCCTCGACGCGGAACAACGCTATTTCGATGCACTGAAGGACCTTGCCCAAGCACGATATGCCTATCTCATGGCGTGGCTCAAGGTCAAACACCTTACCGGAACGCTCTCCGGCGAGGATATTCAGAAAGTGGGCGATTACTTTGTGCATTTCGCACCGTAATCATTCGGCTGCGAGCATTCAAAATGCACAAATTTCTCGACCGGAAATCGCGCCGTTCCATGGTGGCGCCCTATCCGGGGGGATGATTGCTCTAGGGCGGCGGAAATATGTTGCCCCCTGAAGAGGAGGCGTTCTAAAAAATGCGGCCGTTGCTTCGACCCAGCCTAATTCATGTCTCATGCTGGCCTCATAGAAGCCTCACAAGCGCCGCGAAGTGGTCAGACTATGCGCACTTGGCACCCGACCACATTGCAGGTGATGCAGCGACGGGCAAGTTTGGTCGACTTCGGCCGACAATAAAAAACGCCCTAGTCGCTAAGCGGCTAAGGCGTCTTTCATCTTGAATTCTGGTGGGCTGTGAGTGGCTCGAACACTCGACCTACGGATTAAGAGTCCGCTGCTCTACCAACTGAGCTAACAGCCCTGCAATCCACTCATTTCCGATTCGTTTTCAACTGCACTTTACCGTTGCCGGTGCGGTGCCGCTGTCTGCGTTTCGTTATGTGTGCAGTGCGAAGAAGCAAGATTATATGTAGGTTTTTTGGTTTGTGCAAGTCATGTGCCAAAAAACTTTTCACGCTGGCCGCATCACGCGGCGTAGCCGCCGTCCACCGCCAGGCTCGCGCCTGTGATGTAGCGCCCCTCGGGGCCCGCCAGGAACGCCACCATGCCGGCGATGTCGCGGGTTTCGCCATAGTGCGGCAGGGACAGCACGGCCACCAATTCGCCCGCGCGTTCGCCGTCCGCCGGATTCATATCCGTGTTGATCGGGCCGGGATGCACGACGTTGACGGTGATGCCGCGCGTGCCAAGGTCGCGCGCCAGGCCTTGCGTCAATCCGACCAGCGCGGACTTGCTGGCGGCATACAGCGCGACGCCGGCTCGCCCCGCGCGGCCGGCCAGGCAACTGCCGATATTGATGATGCGGCCGCCGTCCGGCATGGACGCCTGTGCCGTGCGGATCGCGACGAAAGGCGCGCGAACGTTGATGTCCATCGTGCGCTCGTAGTCGTCCACGCTGGTGTCGCCAATCAGGCCCGCGACGAAGATCCCCGCGTTGTTGACCAGCACATCCACCGGGCCCAGTTCCTTGATCGCTGCTTCCACTGCCTGCCGCACCGCCAGCGCGTCTTCGGAATCGGCCTGGATCGCAAGCGCGCGGCGCCCCTCCACGGTCAGTTCCCCGGCAAGCGCCTGCGCGGCGTCGGCGGACGACGCGCTGACATAGGTGAACGCCACATCGGCGCCATCGGCGGCCAGTCGCCGCACGATGGCCGCGCCGATGCCTCGGCTGCCGCCGGTCACGAATGCCACTTTTCCAGTCAGGTTGCCCATCGCTCTTCCTTAATTTGTAGTGATCAGTACAAATATCATCGCCGTATCGCGACGCGGGCGTCAATCATTTTTTTATCGATCAACACAAAATTACTGTCATGGGTAAAATCGCCGCATGGCAGAACGTGGGCGCCCCCGGAGCTTCGACCGGGCCCAGGCCTTGCAAAAGGCCATGGAAATCTTCTGGTCGAAGGGATATGAAGGAGCATCGCTAACCGATCTGACGGAGGCGATGGGCATCAACTCGCCCAGCCTTTACGGCGCGTTCGGCTCAAAAGAAGGACTATTCCGCGAAGCCGTCGAGCTCTACCGCCAAACAGAGGGCGGCTCGTCGCGGCGCGCGCTGCAAAACGCGCCCACGGCGCGCGGTGGCATCGAGTCCATGTTGATGGCCGCGGCCGAACGCTTCACCGCCCCCGGCCAGCCGCCGGGCTGCATGATCGTGCTGGGCGCGCCGTCGGGCAGCGTCAACCACGCCAGCGTGGGCGGTTTTCTGTGCGACAACCGGCGCGACATGCAGGGCCGCATCCTGGCCCGCCTGAACGCGGGCGTCGCCCAAGGCGAATTGCCGGCAGGCGCCGACACGAAGAGCCTTGCGGCCTTCTACACGACCGTGCTGCACGGCATGTCCATCCAGGCGCGCGACGGCGCCACCCGCAAGACGCTGCAAGGCGTGGCGCGCCAAGCCATGTGCGCCTGGGATGCCCTGACCGCAGGCCCGCCGCTTTCCGGCCTTGCGCCGGCCAGCGCCCGCGGCTGACGGATACCGTCATGTTCCGCATCGACCTTCGGCGCCTCATCCTGTGGATCAGCCTGCTGTCGGTCGTCCTGGTGTTGGCCGGGGGCCTGCACGCCAGCTATCTGGTACAGCGCGACCTGCTCCTGCACAACGCGCTGGAGGTCAACCGCGCCTATGCCTCCAAACTGGCGTCCACCACCGATACCTTTCTCAGCGATGTGCGGCGTTATCTGGCGTATAGCGCCGACGTGCTCGCCGACATGGAATCCCGCCCCGGGCTGATGGCCGAAGAGACGCGGCGCCAGCAGGGACAACTGGGCCATTTCAATTCCAGCGTCATCGTTTCGCCGGCCGGCAAAGTGATCGCGGTGTCCTCTGCCTACCCGGAATTGCTTGGCCAGCAGTTGACCAGCGACGCCTCCGAGACCGCGATCCGTACCAAGCAACCGATCATCAGCGAGCCCTACCAGACCGCCACCGGCCGCTGGCTGATCCTGTATTCGTACCCTATCTTCTCGCGCGACTACCGTTATCTTGGCTACATCGCCGGTACGCTGTACCTGCATGAGGACAATGCGCTGGACCGCCTGCTGGGCCACCATTTCTATCGCGACGATTCCTCCCTGTACGTCATGGACCGCAACGGCACGCTGATCTATCACCCCGATCGCAGCCAGCTGGGACACAAAGCACCCGACGACGAGGTCTTCGCGGCGGCCCGCCGGGGCGAAACCGGAGAACAGCGCTTCACGGACAGCCAGGGACGCGACATGCTGGCGGGCTATGCGCCGGTGCCCAGCACAGGCTGGAGCCTGATCGCGCAACGTCCGGTGGCCAGCACCCTGCAACCCTTGAGCGACCTGGTCATGGCCACCGCTGCAAACGCCCTGCCCCTGCTGTTGCTGTCGGTGGTATTGATCTGGCTGCTGTCGCGCTGGATCGCGCGGCCGCTGGGCGAATTGGCCAGCATCGCCCGCCATATGCAGGATCCCGATTCAGCGGCGCGCATCCGCGGCGTCCGATCCTGGTACTTCGAAGCCGCGCAACTCAAGCGGGCGCTGCTCACGGGATTGGCGTCGATTCATCACAAGATCCGCGATCTGCGCCGCGAAACCACGACGGATACCTTGACGGGTCTGCTCAACCGTCGTGGTCTGGACGAAGCGCTGGCGATGCTGCAGGCCGACGAGTCGCCCGTGGCGCTGATGGTCATCGACATCGACCACTTCAAGCGCATCAACGACCGCTACGGCCACACCGCCGGCGACCAGGCGCTGCAGGCCCTGGCCACGCTGATGAGCGAAGGTTCGCGTAGCGGCGACACGCTGGCGCGATCCGGCGGAGAAGAATTCGTCATCTTGATGCCGGGCGTATCGCTCACCATAGCCGTCTCCGCCGCGGAGCGCCTGCGCCAGCGGCTGGCCTCGCAGCCCGCCCCCGGCGCCATGGGTTCGCCCATCACGGTCTCGGTGGGCGTGGCGCGATACCCCGACCACGGCGTCTCGCTGAATGCCGTCTTCCAACGCGCAGACCAAGCGCTCTACTACGCGAAGAACCACGGCCGCAACGCCGTGTGCGTGGCCGACGACGACGTACACGGCGGTTCGCGCGGCGCGTCGCCGGGCTGACCGGCGCTTGCCAGCGTCCTTGCCAGCCTTCGCTGCCGGCTTTTCCTTACTTCCCCTTGGGCGCGGCGGGCGCCGGCGCCTTGGGCGGCTTGCGCATCTGCTCCAGCAAAGGCGCGCAGGCGTTCTCGTCGGTGGTGCTGGGCGCGATCAGCGCCAGCAAGCCGGCCGCGGGCGTCAACAACACGCCCAATGCCACCATGCCCGCCCCGCGCGCCGCCAGCGGCAGGACATGCACGCCCACGTCCGGCGAGCCAAAGGTGCCGCGCACATACAGCGGCGAACGCAACGAGAAGATGCGGAATCCCTTGCTGTCCGGCGTAATGTCCATGTCCATCGTTTCGTTCTTGAAGTCGGCCGTGCCGGTGATGCTGATCAGCGCGTTCTCGGTATCGAACACGAACACGCGCGGCGTCATCACGCCGTTCTTCATGGCCAGATCGGCCGCCCCGCAATTGATCTTCACTTCATCGTCGCCGAACAACTTGGACACCACGTAGTTGCCCACGTTCAGCCCCGCGATTTCCATCAGGCTGCGGCTGATGACGCCGTCATTGACCAGCATCTTCACGTCGCCCGTCGCCGAGCCCAGCAAGGCGGCCACCGAGTTGCCGGTGCCGCTGATCGCCAGATCGCCATTCAGTTCGCCCAGGGTCTTCTGCATGGCCTGCGTCGCCGGGAACAATTGCTTCAGGCGCATGCGGCGGGCGTGCAGGTCGACACGGCCCGTCAGCGTTTCGCTGGCGCCGTCCAGCTTGATGGTGCCGTTGATGCTGCCGCCGGCGATGCCGAACCGGAACGGGTCCAGCGTCAGCATCCCATCTTGCAGCACCACGTGCACCGACAGGTCCGACAACGGCAGCTTGCTGTCATGCACGATGCGCCCTGCATCCAGCGTCACGTCGGCGTCCATGTCGCGCCAGCGGTCGGTGCGGAAGGCCTGCGTGGGCAGCACCTTGCCGCCCTTGGGCTTGGCGGGCGCGTCCTTGGCGCGGTCGGCGGGCGCCGCCGACGTACCGCCGGCGGGCACGCCGATCAGCGGCCCCAGGTCGACCATGCGCAGTTGCTTGGACGACAGCTTGCCGGTCAGCTTCGGCCGCGGCGCGCCCAGTGCAAAGGTGATGTCGCCATGCAGGTCGCTGTTGCCGACCTTGCCGTTGAAATCCTTGTAGTCGAACACGGCGCCGCCCGGGTTCTGCAGCTTGGCGACCAGATGCCCGTCGGTGGAATAAGGCGGCGTGTCCGGCAACGTCACGCCCGTCAACGGATACAGCTGCGCCATCGACGCGCCCGACAGCTTCAGCCGCAAATCCAGCGCGCCCAGATTGGCCGGGTCCGTCAACGTCCCCGTCACGGCCGCCTTGGTGCCTCCGATGGCGACATCCGCCTGCACCGGAAACGGCTGCCTGGCATCCTGCAAGGCAAGCATTCCCCCCACCTTGCCTTCTCCCTTGGTGGCCAGCCCCTTGAACTTGCCATCCACTTTCCAGCCGAACACGTAATCACGGGGCGCGGACGCCGCGCCGTCTTCCGGCACGAACGCGGCGCCCGCCACATCCGCGAACGGCACCGGTTTGCCCAGCGGATCCACCAGCACGGTCAGGTCGGCCTTGAGGATCTCGTCGACCAGCCCGACTCGCCCCTTGTCGAATCCGATTTCGTTGATGTCCAGCACCCAGGGCGAGGGCTCGCCGGTATCCGGCATGGTGAAGACCCAATTGGCGCGGCCGTCGGCCAACCGTTCCAGGTCGGCGGCGGGTTCGGTCAGCTGGATGCGGCGGATGACGACCCGCTGGCTCAAGAGCGGCAGCGGCGCAAGGCTGAACTCGCCGCGCTTGAGGGTGGCGAATTCAGGGGCTTTGGCCCACGGCGCGTTGCCTACCGAGATGTCGTTGGCGATGATGCGCGGCCATGGCACCCAGGCGCGCCATCCGCCTTCATCCAACTGGCGCTCCCATTTGACGCTCAGGTCGCCATTGATGGCGAAAGGACGCCCGATGGCAGCGCTGGCGCGGTCGTTGATCATGGGTTTGGCCCGGTTCCAGTCGAAAGTGGCGATCACCACCCCCAGCACCAGCACGACGAGGGCCAGACCCCCTACAATCCCGATCGCTATTTTTCTTGTGCGCGTCATGGTTATTATCCTTGGCGTTGTGGCCAGCCTACGGCCGCTGGCCCTCTGTTACCTGCAAGGGTATCGCGGCCCACTGCAAGGGTTAAGCTCGCCGGCCCCATAATGTGTGCGGATCTTTCCGCCAGCCAAGCGGGTGGGCGGCTCGCCCCGCGCTGCGACCCATCGCCGCCTGGGGGTTTGCGCAGCACGCCGTGTTCCCGGCCCCGGCGCCCGGCAGTTACAAAGCGAAATGGCTATGAATGCCGGAACAGTGACCGGAATGCAGTAGCTCACTGAATTTTCAACGCGCCCTCTGCTCCAATGCGCGGACGATCGATTCCGCCCCACCGGGTCGGATAGCAGAACAACCTGGAGGCCTGATGCGGCATTCAACCTTGATTTTCGTGGTCGCGGCGTTTGCGCTGTTGACGCTGAGCCGCCTGGCGCTGGCTGCCTGGCAATGGCCGCGCGTGCGCAACGCCGGCGGCCTGTTCCCGCTGCTGCTGGGCGGCTTGCGCATCGACGCGCATCAGATCGCCGTGTTGGCCGCGCTGCCCGCCGTGCTGTCCCCCTTGCTGGGGCACTTCCCCATCGCCGCGACAATCACGGGCTATTGGTATCTGGCGGCCTTCATTCTGCTGGCCTTCCTGGAGGTGGCGTCGCCCCCGTTCATCGTGGAATACGACACGCGGCCCAACCGGCTGTTCGTGGAATACCTGAAGCACCCGCGCGAAGTCTCCGGCATGCTCTGGCGCGGATACAAGCTGGCGCTGCTGGGTGGCCTGGGCGGCGTCGCGCTGATCGGCTGGGGCGCGTATGGATTGTTCGGCCATGCCCAGCCCGATGCGCAACTTACGTGGTGGCAGATGCCGCTTGCCAGCGTGGCCATCCTGGCCATCGTTATCCTTGCCATCCGCGGCACGCTGGGCCACCGCCCCATCAATCCGTCCTCGGTCGCCTACAGCTCCGACGGCATGCTCAACACGCTGGCCCTGAACTCGCTCTACAACGTGTTCTATGCCATCTACAGCATGAAGAACGAGAAGTCGGCATCGGACGTTTACGGCGGCATGGACGACGCCAAGATGCACGATCTGGTGCTGGCGCAATCCGGGCTGGCCAACCCGCCCGCCAACCCCGACTACCCCAGCCTCCACCACCAGCCCGCCACGCGCAAGACGCCGCGCCCGCTTAACCTGGTGATCATCCTGGAAGAAAGCCTGGGCGCGCAGTACAGCGCCGACCTGGGCGGCGCCAACCTGACGCCCGAGCTGGACGCGTTGGCGCGGGAATCCTGGACGTTCACGCGCGCCTACGCCACCGGCACCCGCTCGGTGCGCGGGCTGGAAGCAGTCGTGACCGGGTTCCTGCCCACCCCGGCGCAAGCCGTGCTGAAGCTGCCCCGTTCGCAGCGCGGGTTTTTCTCGCTGGCCGACCTGCTGGGCCGCCACGGCTACCACTCGCGCTTCATCTATGGCGGCGAATCGCACTTCGACAACATGAAGGGCTTTTTCCTGGGCAACGGTTTCAAGCAGATCGTTGACCGTGCCGACTTCGTCGACCCCGCCTTCGTGGGCACCTGGGGCGCGTCGGACGAAGACATGTTCAACCAACTGGACAGGCTGCTGCGCGAAGACGCCGACCAGCCCACGTTCACGCTGGCGTTCAGCGTATCGAACCATTCGCCTTGGGAATACCCCGCCGGCCGCATTCAGACGGAAGGCAACCCAGCCACGGTGGAAAACACCGTGCGCTATGCGGACTGGGCACTGGGCCGCTTCTTTGAACGCGCCAAAGCATCGCCCTATTGGGAAAATACGGTCTTCCTGGTGGCCGCCGACCACGATTCCCGCGTGTTTGGCGCCAGCCTGGTGCCGGTGCGCCACTTTCATATCCCCGCCGTGATCCTGGGCGCGGGCATCGAAGCGCGCCGCGACGACCGCCTGATCAGCCAGATCGACCTGCCGCCGACCCTGCTGTCACTGATTGGCGTGGATACCGAACACCCGATGATCGGCCACGATCTGACGCGCAGCACGCCGGGCCGCGCCATCATGCAGTACGACAGCACCTACGGCTATCTGAAGGAAAACGATCTGCTGGTGCTGGCGCCCAACAAGACGCCCCTGCAATACCGCTACACCGCCCCGGAAGACTACGCGCCCGTGGCGTTGAACCCCGAGCTGGCGACCGAAGCGCTGGCGCACGCGCTTTGGCCCAGCTGGGCCTACCGTGAAGGCCGCTACAGCTTGCCGGGCATTGTGCCCGAGCAGGCCGCCGCGCCCACCACTACACCGACCGCCGGTCCGCCGGCCGCCGGTCCGCCGGCCGCTTGAAGTCCCGCCGCGCGTTTTCGCTAAGCGCGTGGCAATGGCACCCCGGGTTGTGATCGTTCACCATGCCCACCGACTGCATGAATGCGTAGACGGTGGTGGGCCCCACGAACTTCCAGCCCAGTTTCTTCAGCGCCTTGGACAAGGCCACGGATTGCTCGGACGTTGAAGCGCCCAACGTCGAGGCGGCGCCGGTTGGGGCTTCGAAGCGCCAGAAGAACGCCGCCAGCGAGCCTTCTTTTTCAATCATTTCCAGGGCGCGGGCCGCGTTGTTGATCACGGCTTCGATCTTGCCGCGATGCCGGACGATGCCGGCGTCGGCCAGCAAAGCCAGCACTTGCGGTTCGCCAAACCGCGCCACCTTGGCGGGGTCGAAATCGGCGAAGCCGCGCCGGAATGCCTGACGCTTGTTCAGGATGGTGCGCCAGCTAAGGCCCGACTGGAACCCTTCCAGGGAAAGCTGTTCGAACAAGGCGCGGTCATCGCCTTGCGGACGGCCCCATTCGTGGTCGTGATAAGCCATGTATTCGGCGGATGTATCCACCCAGCCGCAACGGGCAAGGCCGTCGGGGAAATCGGTTTTAGCGTTCAAGGCGTTGCTCCAGGCGGCAGTCAGGCCACCGATGCTACCCCAGCAACGTCCCCGAAAAAAGTCGTAGCGGCCGCAGTCCGAATCCCGCTACTATTTGCGCCCTGATCCCGCGCCGGCCGCGGCCTGGACAGGCTTTCGAATTGCTCCCCATGTCCCTGCTCGAGACCGCTGTCCTGACGTTCGTGTCACCCGCCGTGCTGGCCGGTGACCATCCCGACGCAAACCCCTGCCTTGATTGCGGCGCCTGCTGCTCGCACTTCAGGGTGTCGTTCTATTGCGGGGAACTGGCTGGCGAGAACGGCGGCCACGTCCCCGTGGAACTGGTCACCCAGATGAGTCCGCTGCGCGCCTGCATGAAGGGCACCGAGATGGGCGGCGGCCGCTGCATATCGCTGCGCGGCGAACTCGGCCAGCCCGGCATCCACTGCGCCATCTACGAGAACCGCCCCACGCCCTGCCGGGAATTCGACATCTGGATGCCGGACGGCTCGCCCAACCCTGATTGCCAGCGCCTGCGTATCGGGCTGGGCTTGCCGCCGGTGCCGCCGCGCCCGGATGCGGAAAACGATCCGCAAGGCCCGCTGCTTCCGGACCAGCCCGCCGCGGCCTGATCCGGCGCGCTGGCCATCGCCGGCCGCTTGCGTACCCGCACCAGCTCGGGATCCTTGCCCAGAAAGGCCAGCACGTCGCGCATGACGCGGTCGCGCTCATGGTCCACGCAGATCATGTGATAGCTGTCTTGCAGCATCACTACCGTCGCGCCGGGAATGCGCGAACCCAGGAAGCGCGCCGACCGCGGACTGGTCAGCTCGTCTTCTTCGGCGTGCATGATCAGCGTCGGGCAATCCAGTTGCCACAACCCTTGCTGCACCATGCCGCGCAGGCGGTCCACCTGCCGCACGCAAGCCAGCGGCACCCACTGGTAATGGAACCCGTCGCCGCGCGCAAAACCCGCTTTGATGAAGGCGCGCACCAGCTCGCTTTTCACGCCGTAAGGGTCTTCTTCCTGAACCCGGATCCGCCGCGGCACCCCCGGCACGTAATACAGCAGATACCGCAGGCCGCGATACCACGGCGTGCTCCAGCCATCCAGGAACACCGGGGCCGACAGCGCCACCAGCGCGCCGCGCGTGTGCGATTCACGCTTGCAGAGTTCCACGGCCAGCAACGCCCCCAGGCACATGCCGATCACATGGACCACCTCGTACCGCGTGCACAGCTCCCGATAACGCCGCGTCACCACGTCCATCCAGTCTTCCACGCGCACGTCCAGCAGGTCTTCCGGTTGGCCGGCGTGGCCGGGCAACGTCACGCCGTGCGTCTCCACGCCGGCGCGCGCCAGCACCTTATGCAGCCCGCCCATATCGAATTCCGTACCGCCCAACCCATGGATAAGCAACGCGCCGGTGCGCCGCGGCCTCAAAAGGTCATTCATTTCCCACCTCAAGAACATCTCGGTGGACGAACGAACCCCTGCCCACCCCGTGCCGCCATACTAGGGACGGGGCGCAAATGAAGATCCGCAAAAATGTCGGAGAAACGTGAAGATGCGTAAAGGCGGCACGGCCGCCCGGCTAGCGGTCCGCCAGGTAGCGGGTCGGCGTCATGCCGAAAGCGCTGCGGAAGCTGCCGATGAACGCGCTAGTGCTTTCATAACCCACCGACAGCGCGGCCTCGGTGACGGAGCCGCCTCGGCTCAGCATCTCCAGGGCGCGCAGCAGTCGCGCCTGCTGCCGCCATTGGCCCAGCGTCACCCCGGTTTCTTGCCGGAACCGGCGCATCAAGGTCCGCGACGACATGTTCAAGCGCTGCGCCCATTCGTCGATGCCGGCGGTATCGTCCGGCGTGTCCAGCAAGGTATTGGCCAAGTCCTGCAAGCGCGGATCGTCGGGCATGGGCAACAGCTGGGGCGCATGCTCGCGCTGCGCCAGCTCTTGCAGCAGCACGTCGAACAACTGCTGCTGGTAGGCGGCCGAGACCGCGCCGTCCTGGTTGCTGGTGAACCGGTCGATCAGGGCTTCGATCAGTTTGGACGACGGCCAGGAACGGCAGTGTGGCGGCAGCCGGCCGCAGACGTCGCGCCGCACATACAGGAATGAGCCTCGCGCATTGCCAAACCAGCGCGCGCCATGCGGCGTGCCCGGCGGGATCCAGCCCAGGCTGCCCGGCATTACGGTCCAGACCTCCGCCCCGGCCTGCACCAACACCAGCCCTTCGTGCACCAGCACCAGCATGCCCTCGTCATGGACATGCGAGGGCACCGCAATGCCTTTGGTTTCGCGGCGGCCTTGCACGCGGAACGGGGTCAGCAGCACGTCGGGAAGCGGGTCGGCGATAGCCACATGAAGCATGGTTGGCAGGTTTGAGCTACAGGTTGACGGGTTCCCGTTAGCGGGTTCAGTTGAAAATGTACATCATTCTCATCAGTCGGGCATCAGCCCCCCGAACGGAGAAACCACATGGACACCACGCGGCTGCGCGACGCCGGCATCAAAGCCACCTTCCCCCGTCTGAAGATCCTGGACATCTTCTATCAACACGCCAATCAGCACATGAGCGCGGCAGACGTCTACCGCAGCCTCATCTCGGACCGCAGCAGCATCGGCCTGGCGACGGTTTATCGCGTGATTACGCAACTTGAGGACGCCGGGCTACTCAAACGTACTCAGCTCGATGCGCACATCACCGTATTCGAGCTCAACGACAAAGGGCACCACGACCATATGGTCTGCACGCATTGCGGGCAGATCCTGGAATCCAGCGATCCCGCCATGGCGCAATTGGTCAGGAAGATCGCCAAGCGCAGCGGCTTCGCGCTGGATTCCTACAGCCTGGTGCTCTACGGCGGCTGCGGCTGCAAGCCCGGCGCGCCCGCTCAACCCCACGGAGAATTCGAATGAACCGCGATCAATTTTTCTTCCACGACCTATCCCAGTTCCCGATCGTCACCGCCAAGCACGGCGGCGCGCCCAAAGGCTATTCGGCAAGCTGGATCCGCGAAATGGAACTGCTGGTGAATAACCCCCAGACCTTCGTCATGGTCGTGCCCGACATGCGCCACGAAGCCGGCCATGACGACCGCAAGGCCATGATCGAATGGCAGACGACCAATATGCCGCGCCTGAAGGCGCGCTGCCGGGCCTTTATCGCCGTCGAACGCGACACGGATGCGCTGGACAAGGTCCGCAAACAGGGCGAAAAAATGGCCCGCGCGTTCGGCATGCCGTTCCTGGCGGTCGCCACCCCCGGCGAAGCGATGCAATGCGCGCGCGAGCTCTTGGGACACAGCGGCCCTGGCGGCTTCATCGTGGACTAAGCCACGGGGCCAAGTTCGTCCGTATGGCGTACTACCAGTGGCCTAGGGCTTTCCATTGGCTTAAGACTTGGCGCGCCAGGCCGTTGTCTATGTGCCAGGTGCCGCGATGTGCGGCGCCATCCGCCACAACCAGACCCCGAGCCGCCAGACGCATGAACCGCGCCATCACCTGTATTTTTTGTGAATCGACGCTGGCACAAGGCGCGCTGCTGCTTGAAAAGAATGGCGAGACCATCTGTAAAACCTGCGTGGACCAGTTCGCCGCGCTGTTCGCCGAGCGGGCGTGGGTTATGGCGGCCACGTTGCAGGAAAAGTTGGATGTGTTGCTGGAGGCCAGCCAGCGCGCACTGGCACAAAGCGAATCCCTGGCCGAGCGCGCCCGCGCTTGCGGCCTGAGTCTGGATGAATTGGCTGGAACGTCAACGCGCACGCTTTCCTAAGCCCTTTCCGAATACGATCGCTTCGCTGCGCTCAGTCAGACCTACGATGCAAGCGCAGGCGTTACTCGGAAATTCCCTACAGACCTTGCCGTAACGCCCTGCATCGTGGAGGCAAGGATCCGCCTACTCTGGTGTTTTTGGGGCGGAGCTATTGATGTTAAAGCGTTTATATATATGCCGGGTCGTCTGTTTTATTTTCTTGTTCTCTCTGTCAAGCATTTCTGCTGCCGTGGTAATAACGTCAACAGACAGCCAGCACGAATCCACGGGAATCAGATATTATTTTACCGTTACCGACTGGGATAGCGGCGGCGTCAAACTCTGTAATGACACGTCCGCAACAAGGTGCACACTAATAATAGCTGGAGTTCGGTCACCCGATGATTTCATGGGAATGATCTCGAATGGAATATCCTGGAGCGTAACACCGTCATCCATGCAGGAAGTGTATTCCCAGCTGAACAGGCAGGGGTTTTCCGTCCCTTATCGTGGAT